>Ga0126373_10000796_pt1 | contig 21354 bp, 12 predicted proteins | sample PanSoiMetPlot_11_FD_92545 | JGI IMG/M metagenome (GOLD analysis project Ga0126373, IMG submission 92545) | Tropical forest soil microbial communities from Panama - MetaG Plot_11 | ecosystem: Environmental > Terrestrial > Soil > Tropical forest > Bulk soil | place: Panama | collected 2016-02-17 | reverse complement strand
GGCCCGGCCGGCCAAGATCCTGGATTGTGGTGAGCGGTCCGGGCTGGATGATCTCTAGCGATGGCTGGAGACTGCTCCCTGACTGGCTGTCGCCGGCGGCCGAGTCGGGCTCCGCCCAGTCTGTCGAGGCCGGCGCGTCCGGTGTGCCAGCCGCCAATTGGGCGACTGCGCGGAACCGGACCTGGGTGCCAGGTGACAGGAGCCCGGGAGGATCGCGGTCCGGGTCCCACATCAGAGCGTCAGTGCGGCCCAGCAGCCGCCAGCCGCCCGGAGAGTCAGCCGGATACACCGCGGCGAAACCGCCGGCGATCGCGACCGAACCAGCCGGCACGAAGACCCTGGGCGTGGCGAGCCGAGGAACGGCCGCCAGCGCTGGATCAAGCCCAGTGAGGTAGCCGAAGCCGGGGGAGAAGCCCAGCCAGCCGACGCGGTAGGTACCTGCCTGGTGCGTTGCTATTACCTGATCCACCGACAGCCCGGTGAACTCTGCGACATCGGCCAGGTCAGATCCGTCGTAAAGCACGTCGATGGTGGTGATGAGCTGAGCAGCGTCGGTCGCGGATTGCACTGCGAGTGCAGGCGTCTCGAGCAAGGCTGCCAGTTCCCGCAGGTGGCCGGCGCGTTGGTCCTTATCTGCTGCACTGCCCGGATCGAAAACGACCAGTACGGTCCGGGCCGCAGGGACTACTTCGACGATCCAGGGAAAGTGGGCTGCCGAGATCGCAGCCGCGATGTCAGCAGGCGCCAGCTGCGTGCCGATCTCGTCTACATCCAGCACGAGAGCCGCATCTCCAGCGACCCTGAACCCCCTCACGCAAACGGGGCCAGCGCTACGCCGGCATGCTCCAGCGCAGCACGAACCGACTGGGCTATCCCGACTGCACCCGGAGTGTCACCATGCACGCATATCGACCGGGCGGCAATGGGAACTACGGCGCCCGAGACCGACTCAACAGTGCCAGCAGTCATCATCGTTGCCGAGCGGGCTGCGATTACCGCGGGTTCGGTGAGCACTGCGCCCGCCCGCGAACGGCTGACTAGGGTGCCGTCGTCGTTGTACGCCCGGTCGGCAAATGCCTCTGCGATTGAGGTGACACCGTCTTGCGCTGCAGCCTTCGCTGCCGCCGAACCTGGCAGGGTCAGCAGCGGCAGTCGCGGGTCAAAGCTGCACAGCGCCGCCACAATCGACTCGGCCTGCTCGCTATCCCAGACCGCCCGGTTGTAGAGGGCGCCGTGCGGCTTGACATAAGCCACCCGGCCGCCTTCGGCCCTGGCGACACCGTCGAGCGCGGCGATCTGGTAAAGGATCTCGGCGGTCAGCTCGGCAGCGGGAACTTTCATCTCCCTGCGGCCAAATCCAGCCAGATCGCGGTAGGACACCTGGGCGCCGATACTGACGCCGGCCGCCACGGCTCCGGCGCACGCGCGCCTGATCGTCAGGGGATCGCCAGCGTGGAAGCCACAGGCAATGTTGGCACTGGTGACGACAGCTAGAAGCGCATCATCGTCGCCGAGCCGCCAGGCACCGAAGCTCTCGCCGAGATCGGCGTTGAGATCAACGACGTGCTGCGGGGCGCTCACCCAGTCTCCTCCGTGGGCAGGTCGGCGAGCGCGACTGCGATATCGCTCTCCCTGGGTCCGGCTAGCCGGACTGCCTCGATCAGGACGTGCAGTACGTGGTGCCGGTCTTCACCAAGGTCCAGCAGCCGCTGTGCCGCCTCCCAGAGCTCGGGTGGGTCGCCGCGCCAGAGTCTGTCCGCCAGCATGACGTGCTGCTCGACGTGGTCGTCGCCTGCTGGCCTGGTCTGCGTTCCGTCATGGTCGGCCGCCAGCAGCGTCATGCGGTCAGCCGCCACGGCCGGATCGAGGCTTGCCAGGTCGACCCCGTGATAGCTGCCTCGAAGAACGGGGAAGGCAAAGACGCGGCGAGCGAGCGCCTCCAGGTCGCCGTCTGGCAGCAGCCGGTCGACGGTGTCCGGCTCCAGGCCGAAAGACAGCGGATCGCGGTAGACGGTCGGGAACGCGCGCATCGCATCGAAAACTGCGTCCAGAACCGGGGCGATGGCCGCCTCGCTGAGCCCTGACTTGGCGCCTGCCCAGCGGGTCCATGCCAGGACCACGTGCGGCATCGCTTCCTGATCGGCTCGTGACAACATCACCTTGCGCGGCAGCCAGTCGAGCAAGAAGGTTTCTGCTTTCGCCGGGCTGACCCGCAGCGGCCGCCCGAAGTCCCGCTCGCAGCCATATTCAACAATGTGGTCGGCGCACCTGCTGGCGGCCTGCCGGTCGGATAGGTCCTCCGCGTCATCGGAGGCAAGAAATTCGGCGACCAGCATGGCCCGGTTGTCCTTGCGCCACTGCGCCCGCCGCATCGGGGCCGTTACAGCCGGTGCCGTCGGCACGGCGTTCGCGCTGGCTGCCCCGGTAGGCAGGACCGGCGGCAGCGTCCTCACCCTGGCCCTGATAAAGGCGTGGTAAGCCGGGAACGACGCGCTGACCTGCGGATCCTTGGCTGAATCAGTGACCGCCATGGCGGTAGCCAGCATTCTGCGCGCCTGCGGAGCGTCGATCTGCATGAAAGTCGGTCCAGCGGTCGCGCCGTCGTTGCAGTAGTCCAGCAGCTTGCTGACCTGCGATGTCACCCAGCCGTCGCGAGCCAGGCCGCCAGCGTTGTAGTCGATGATCACGACCAGTGCATGCTGCTCATGGCCGGCGTAGCTGAAAACGCATACGATCTCGTCGCGGTCGCCGTAGGTATCTGAGTTCACATAGCACTCGGCGGCCTCAACTGCGCCCACGTGCTCGGCCCAGGCCGGTCTGGCAACACCGCGATCCATGAGCTCCAGGGCAGCCTGCTCAGCTTGTATCGCTTGCCGGGGCGTGCCCAGGCAGGCGATTCCGGACAGCAGAGCGAGCGCCGCCGGGCTCCCCTGCTGCGCCGCGTAGCTGACCAGGCCCTCGCCGACAAGCTCCTCAATGTCCGCCCGCCGTCGAGGCCTGCGCGAGCCCTGGCCAGCCTGCGGGCCCCACCAGGTGCCCAGCAACTCGCTCACCATGAGCTCGGCGTCTAGTGGGCTGCGCACCGCCAGCAGCTCACGTGCAGCCTTCAGCATCTCTGCGAAAAGAGCATTTGGTGGTGGGTTGGCGAGTCCCGACGGGCTAGGACGACGGCTTGCCGATGACCCTGCCGGTCCCTGATTTCCCCTGCCGCCAGTTGGCTCTCGGCGTCGGCTTTGGGGACTCATTCATCTAGCTTCGCAGATTTCCAGACCGGGCATGCCATGCCTCGCCATCCCGGGATGCCCCATTCTCGGCGACCTAGGTGGTTCGCCGGGAAACGGCGGGTCACGATGAGGGTTAGTTCTGCCCGTCTATCCGGCGAAAGGCCTATTAGTCCGGTAGCGTCTAAGTCCGGTACGTCCTACTGGGCAGGCGAACGCCTGCCGGCCGTCGCATGCGCATGACCCCCGCATGTGTGACCTGTGCGGCTTCCGCTGGACAAGGCTTGCCTGGCCGCCGGGCGGGTTCTGGTGGCTGGCTGCTGGCCTGGCTGTGGCTGACGTTCTACGCCCGGTATGTTCGGTACATAAGTCATAATTAAGCCTTTGAGTGTGTTAGAGGTAAATCTGATCCTCATGGAGCGGTCCGCCTGGCCGGCGGTGCTGGTTCCCTGATGCGAGAAGGACGGCGGTTCAGGATGCGAGCAGTACTTTCGGCGACGCGTCGCGCCCGGCGAAGAGGCGTTCGCAGCCGCGGCGCGATCGGCGCATGCTGCGCGGCCGCCGGCCTGGCGCTTGTCCTGGCTGCATGCGGCCCGGTCTCGGGCTCGGCCGCAGGCGGGAACACGCCGATAAGCGGGGGAACGGTCATCTACGCGAATGAGCCTGACTTCAACGCGACCTATATCTTCCCGTTCACAGACCCCAACGATTACACCGTCGCCAACATTGACTACTTCCAGTACCTGCTGTATCGCCCGCTGTACTGGTTCGGATCAGGTACCGGAAGCAACGCGAAGCCGTACATGAACAGGGAGCTGAGCCTGGCGTACCCGCCCACGTACAAGGGCCAGCAGGTGACGATCAAGCTCAAGCCGAACTACAAGTGGTCCAACGGCGAGCCGGTAAGTGCCCAGGACGTGGTGTTCTGGCTCAACATGATGAAGGCCGAGGTCGCTAACTGGGGCGGTTTCGTGCCGGGTGGCATTCCGACGAACATCACGAACGTGCAGGCCAAGAACGCGACCACTGTGACGATGGATGTCATTGGCAAGTTCTCGGAGGACTGGTTCACCGACAACGAGCTCAGCCAGGTCACGCCGATGCCACTGGCGTGGGATGAGACCGGACCGGGACAGAAGAGTAACTGTCACAAGCTGATCGCAGACTGCGCCCGGGTCTATGACTACCTGAACAAGCAGGCTAAGGACATTTCAAGCTACGGAACCTCGCCTATCTGGAGCGTCGTCGACGGCCCGTGGAAGGTTCAGAGCCTTAACACCGCTGGGAAGCTGGTCCTCGATATCAACCCGAAGTACTCGGGCACGTTGCCAGCTCACCACATCACTAAGTTCATCGAAGTGCCGTTCACGTCCGAGCAGGCCGAGTACAACGTGCTGCAGGATCCCACAGCCTCCCAGAAGATTGACGTCGGTTACTTGCCAACTGTCGACGCGCCGGTCCCGGCGGCTGGCTCGAATGTGGGAGCCAATCCGCCGTCCCTCAGCAACTACGATCTCAGCGTCGTGTACGCGTGGGAGCTGAGCTACTTCCCGTACAACTTCAAGAACACCACTGCTCAGGGCCCTGTCATGAAGCAGCTGTACTTCAGGCAGGCGTTCCAGCGCCTGGTGGACCAGGAAGGGATCATTCAAGGTCCGCTGCATGGCTACGGCAAGCCGACGATCGGACCGGTCGGCTCCATGCCACCGACCAACTACCTGTCGCCACAACTGAAGAAGGCGGGCGACCAATGGCCGCTCAGCACAGCTGACGCCGCGTCCTTGCTGAGGAGCCACGGGTGGAGGGTAGTCACCAACGGAACCGGAGTGGACACCTGCGCTCGTGCCGGCAGCGGGACGAACCAATGTGGCCCGGGAATCAGGGCCGGTACGCCGCTGCAATTCACCCTGAGCTACGCCACTGGTGTCGACTGGATGGAGTCGGCGGTCAAAGAGCTTGTGTCGAATGCGTCGTTGGTGGGCATCAAGATCATCCCTGACCCGGAGACGATTGGCACCGTCATCGGCGATGTGTTCTATTGCTCCCAGATGAGCCCTCCAGACTGCGGCAAGTGGCAGATGGCTTACTGGGGTTCATGGACCTTCTCGCCCGATTTCCTGCCCACTGGCGACACGCTGTTCGGCCAGGGCTCGGTCAACAACGGCGGCAACTACGTCGATCCGCAGAACACCCATCTCATCAACGCGTCGCTGCACGCCAGGTCGCCAGCAAAGTTCCAGCAAGCGCTATACACCTGGGAAAACTGGCTGGCTGGACAACTGCCGGTGGTGTACGAGCCGAACGCGCCTACCTTGGTGGAGAGCGCTAAGAACTTGCACATCGGCGTGCAGAACCCGGCACTGACGCTTACTCCGGAGGACTGGTACTTCCTGAAGTGAGCATCCACCGGGATCGGCCAAGCAGGCGCCGCCGGTGACGGTTTACCTGATCCGCCGCGCCATCCAGGCGGTCGTTGTCGTCGTCCTGGTGACGTTCATTGTCTACTTTCTCCTGTGGCTGACCCCCGGCGGAGCCAGGGCCGCGGAGTTCGGCAGCGGCTCAGCCGGCGAGCCGTTCATCGTGCAGTACCTGAACTGGCTTGGCCGGGTCGTGCATGGCAACCTTGGCTTCTCGGTTCGGCACAATGAGCCGGTCGCCACGCTGCTGGCCGCAAGCTTGCCGCGCACCCTGGCGCTGACAGTCACCTCGACGCTGATAGCGCTAATCGTGGCGATTCCGGCAGGGATCCTGCAGGCTGCACGCCGCGGCAGCGGCACCGACCACAGCGTGCGAGGGCTGACATTCTTGTTCTATGGCATGCCGCCGTTCGTACTTGGCTCGGTTCTCATCCTGGTGTTCGCGGTCAGGCTTCATATGTTCGGCGCCGAAGGGCCGCAGGCCGACAGCTTCGTGAACGTCATCACCGACTGGCGGGACCTGACTCTTCCGGTCCTAACCCTGGCCCTTGGCACTGTAGCGATCTTTGCCCGGTATATGCGGTCAGCGGCTGGTGACAGCCTTGGCGAGGACTACGTCGAGGCTGCCCGGGCAAGGGGCGCGGGCGAACGCCGTGTGCTGAGGGTGCACGTGCTGAGGAACTCCCTGGTTCCGGTGGTCACGCTAATCGGGCTCAGCGTGCCGCAGATCATGGGCGGCGCCCTCGTGGTCGAGAGCTTGTTCAACATTCAGGGTGTCGGCTGGCAGATCTGGCAGGCTGCGCAGCAACACGACTTCCCGGTGACTCTAGGCTTCAGCCTCGTCATCGCGATCGGGGCCGTCGTCGGCTCGCTCCTTGCTGATCTGGGCTACGTACTGCTGAACCCGAGAGTGCGGTATGCACTGACATGACCGCTGACCAGCTCGTTCCAGAGCCCACCGAGAGCGGCACTTCGCCCGGCCAGGCACGAGGGCGCTCGACCGCGCCAGTCCGCGGCAGCCGGGGGCGTCATGCCGGCCCAGCGGCGGCAGGCTTGCCGTCGGCTGCCGCAGCCCCAGCGGCCGCCCGTACCAGCTGGCGCCGCACACTAGCGGCGATCCGGGCCAGTCCGCTTGCTTCGGTTGGCGGCGCGATCATCATCGCGATGGCGACGTTCTGCTTCCTCGGCCCGCTGGTGTACCACACCGATCAGGTCCACGTGTTCTTGTCGCAGGCGAATCTGTCGCCGCGGGCAGGTCACTTGTTCGGTACCGACGGCGACGGCAACGACGAACTCGGCAGGCTCATGGTTGGCGGGCGGATCTCACTGGAAGTTGGCGCGGCAGCGGGCCTGCTTGCCGCCGTGCTCGGATCGCTGTGGGGCGCGGTTGCCGGCTACGCGGGCGGCGTTGTCGATGCGGTCATGATGCGAATCGTTGACGCGGGGATCGCGATTCCGACGCTTGTGCTGCTGCTCGTGCTGGTGTCGATATTCGCGCCGACCAGCCTGATGCTCATTTTGGTGATCGCTGGCACATCCTGGCTGAGCACCGCCCGGCTGGTCCGCGCCGAGGCGCTGACGCTCCGCGTGCGCGAATATGTGCAAGCCGTCCGCGTCATGGGCGGTGGCGGAGGACGCGTCGTGCTCCGGCACATCGCGCCGAACTCCTTCGGCACGATCGTCGTGAACGTGACCTTCCAGATCGCAAGCGCGATCCTCATTCTCGCCACGATGAGCTACCTGGGGCTAGGCATTCGGTTCCCGGCCGTGGACTGGGGGGACATGATCGGCGCAGCGACGCAGACGATTTCCGACGGCTACTGGTGGGAGATCGTGGCGCCCGGCGCGGCGATCATGCTCGTGGTCGTGGCATTCACCATGCTCGGCGACGGCCTGCGAGACAGGTTCGCGGCCCGTGACTAGGCCAGGCCTGCATGGCCCGGTGCTGGAAATCCGTGACTTGCATACGGAGATCAGGCTCAAAGACGCGACCGTGCACCCAGTGGACGGCATCAGCTTGACCGTTGGCGCTGGCGAATGCCTGGGTTTGGTGGGCGAGTCTGGTTGCGGCAAGACCATGACTGCGCGGTCGATTATGCGGCTGCTACCGCCAGGCGGCTTGATCACTTCTGGTTCGGTCGTGTTGAACGGCACAGACCTCACTCAGCTGTCCGAGCGAGACATGCAGATGGTCAGGGGCAACGACGTCGGAATGGTCTTCCAGGACCCGGCAAGCTGCCTTAACCCGACCATGACCGTTGGCAGGCAGATCATTGAGTCGGTCGTTGTCCACCGCCAGGCGGACCGTCAAGCAGCCGCCCAGCGGGCCGTCGAAGTGCTCAGCATGGTCGCGATGCCCGAGCCCGAGCGGGTTGCTGATCAATACCCGCACCAGCTATCTGGTGGCATGAAGCAACGCGCCATGATCGCGGCGGCGCTCGCGTGCGACCCGAGCTTGCTGATTGCAGACGAGCCGACGACTGCCCTGGATGTCACGATTCAGCGCGACATCCTGGAACTCATTGACGACTTGCGCCGCCAGCTGGGCATGGCAGTAATCCTGGTGACGCACGACTTGGGCGTGATCGCCGGCCGGACCGAACGGGTAGCCGTGATGTACGGGGGGCGAATCATCGAGCAGGCGGCGACCAGCACTGTCTTCGCCGAACCACGCCATCCATACACCGAGGCACTGTTCGACGCGCTGCCGGAAATGGCCGGCTCCTCGGCCCGATCGCTCTACAGCATCCCCGGCAGGCCACCCGATCTGACGGAGGAAAGCTCTGGCTGCAGCTTCGCGCCACGGTGCCGCTATGTGAGCGAGTGGTGTCAGGGCCACGTGCCGGTGCTTGATGGTGAATATCCAGGCCACACGTATGCCTGCTTCTTCCCGGTGGGCGCGTCGGGGGATCAGGGGAACGGGGTCAGGCGCCCAGTCAGCGCCTGGGCAGCCGACAGCTCGATCAGCGCTCCACAGCCCGAATCTCAGCCTGTAGGCAATTCACTGCTCTCGGTATCTGGCCTGGTTAAAAACTATTCAGTGACCGCTGGATTGCTGCGCAGGAAGGTTGGGTCGGTGAGCGCTGTCGCCGACGTCAGCTTCGAGGTGGCTCCTGGACAGACATTCGGTCTTGTGGGTGAGTCCGGCTGCGGCAAGACCACTATCGCCAGGTTGCTGGTCGGCCTGGAGCAGGCTGATGCAGGATCGATCGTCTTTGGTGGCGTCGACTGGGCTGCCCCCAGGAAGCTTCGTCGTGATCGGTCCGGCATTCAGCTCATGTTCCAGGACGCCTATGCGTCGCTGGACCCGCGCATGAAAGTGCGTTCGATCGTGAGCGAACCGCTCGCAATCCAGAAGACGTCGCGGCGACGCAGGCAGCGCCGGGAGGTGGCCAGGATCCTCGACGAGGTCGGCCTGCCGGCCGAGGCAGCAGGCCGCTATGCCAGGGAGTTCTCCGGCGGCCAACGGCAGCGGCTTGCCCTGGCCCGCGCTCTGATCCAGCGGCCCGCACTCATCGTGGCCGATGAGCCAGTGTCCGCCCTGGACGTGTCGGTCCAGGCGCAGATCCTCAACCTCATGCGCAAGCTACAGCGCCAGTACGGGCTCAGTTACCTGTTCATCTCCCATGACTTGTCGGTCGTTCGATATATGGCCGACACGATCGGCGTGATGTATCTCGGCAAACTCGTCGAAGTTGGCCCCGCCGAGACGATCTGCACGACGCCTGCCCACCCCTACACCGCTGGCCTCATCGAGGCAGTTCCTGCTGTCACGGGCGGGCTCGCGGCCAGAGCCGCACTGGCGGGGCACCGCATACATGGCGAGCCACCAGCGGCAACGCAGCCGCCGTCTGGATGCAGGTTCCGAACTCGGTGCGCTTTCGCCAGCGACATCTGCGCAGAAGAAGAGCCGCTGATGAGACCGCTTCGGTCAGGGCAAAAGGTGGCCTGTCATTTTCCGCTGTCGCCGACCGGAAATGGCCAGGCTGCGAGCGCGTTTGCTTGGAGTTAAGGACTCGGAAGGATTTTGCCCGCTAATCTGATGTTAATTACCACTGTTGATACTTAAGTTATGAAAGTGCTGGCCGCGCCAGCGCGGTTACCTGGCCAGACGGCCGGGCGTTGATGGCGAGCCAGTTGCAGTGAGCTGCGCAGAGAGTTACAAATGAGCGGCACTGTCCTGCTCGAGTTGTTGCTGCGTACCTTCTTGGGCGCGTTATTGCCAGTAGCCTTCTTGTGTCCGCAGTGAACCAGAAGGAGCAGTTCGATGGTGCGGGTTCGGCCGGAGGGGGGCGTCGGCACATGAGCGCTGACATGTCCGTTCCCACGCCGGGGCTGTCGGGTTTTGACCCCTCAGATGCTGCGCTGCTCGCCACGTTGCTGCCCGAAGCGCCAATCGGCTTCGCCTTTATTGGCACCGATCGCCGACTCCACCGGCCTAACAAGTCAATGGCCAAGCTGCTTGACCGTCGGCTTGAGGACATCGACGATCGCTCCGTAAGCGATGCATTGCCTGCCGAACTTGCCAGCGCGGCGGAGGCAGCGCTGAAGATTGCCATAGCTGGCGACGAGACGGTGCAGCAGACCGAGCACGCGATCGCGCCCGCGCAGTCCAAGCCTGTCAATGGCACCAGCAGCGGGCCCATGCCCAGGCACCTGGCAATCTCCTGGTTCCCGGCACACGATGGCGACGCGAGCGGCGTAGCGCTGCTGGCCGTGGACACGAGCCAGCAGCACGCGACGGCTGAGGCGCTCAGACGCAGCGAGGAGCGATACCGCTCGCTCGTGCAGGCGGGCGCGCAGGTCGTCTGGGTGACGACACCGGGCGGCGATATAGCCGAGGACTCGCCTGAGTGGCGCTGGATCACTGGTCAGACCGCTGATGAATACCTCAGCAACGGCTGGCTGGACGCGATCCATAACGACGATCGAGAACGCGTAGAGGCCGACTGGCGTGAGTGCGTCAGGTCGGGCAAGGTGTTCGACAGCCGCTATCGGGTGCGCAGCAGGACCGGGTCATACCGGCACTACGACGTCCGGGCCGTGCCGATCGAGCGCGACGGCAAGATCATCGAGTGGGTGGGTGCAAGCACCGACGTAACCGCCCAGCGCGAAGCCGAGGAAATGCGCGGTCGGCTCACCGAGCAGCTTTCTGCCGCGGCCCTGCGCACTGCGCGATTGCAACAAGCGACATCGATGCTGGCCGAGGCGTTGACGGTGGAGCAGGTGGTCCAGGTCATCACCGAGGTCGGCAGGTCAGCAATCGGGGCCGAGCGGTCGGCTGTTGCCGTGCTCGACGAGCAGCAGCTCCGATTGCGCACTATCAACGCCGATGGCCTGCCTGACAGCCCCGGCGCGCCAGGCGGCGACATCCCGGTATCGGCACCAAGCGTCATGACTGCAGCCATCCAGGCCCGCAAGCCGTTGATGATCGAGAGTCCCGAAGCACTGCGCAAGCATTTCGAGGGCGAACTAGATGTCAGCCTGTTCCTGAGCCACAGCGAAGAGAAGGCTTGGGTCGGGCTGCCGCTGCTCTCCTCGGGCACGTCGCTTGGCGCCTTGCGGTTCTCATTCACCAGGCCGCGCCAGATCACCGAGGAGGAGCGGGTGTTCCTCGAGGCCCTGGCAGGCCAGTGCGCGCTGGCGCTGGAGCGGGCAACCCTCTATGAGCGCGAGCATCGCACCGCTGAGACGCTCCAGCGCAGCTTGCTCCCTGACAGCCTGCCGACCGTCCCTGGCATCGTCCTGGCTGCTCGCTGTCTGCCGGTCACCAGGAACATGGAAATCGGCGGCGACTGGTACGACGCGTTCCGGTTGCCTGACGGGCGGTTGGCCGTAGCCGCTGGCGACGTGATGGGAAAGGGCCTGACAGCGGCAGCAGGGATGGGCCGGGTCCGGAATGCGCTGCGTGCCCTGGCCCTTACCGATCCGCGGCCAGCCGCCGTCTTGGCTGGCCTGGACCGGCTCTTCCTCGCGACTGAGCGTGAAGAACAAGTGACCACGGTGGCCTACCTGGTAGTCGACCCGCTGACCGGCAAGGGCGTCGCCGGGAACGCCGGCCATCTGCCGCCCTTGCTGATGCTGCCAGACAGGCAGCCCAGACTGGACCCAGGCGAGGCTGGCACGCCCCTGGGCTGGGCAAGCCCGCGTCAGCAGTACGCGTTCCGGCTGCCGCCGGGCAGCACAGTTGTGCTCTATTCCGACGGACTTGTCGAAAATCGCCGACGCGGTCTCGATACCGGCCTGGAAGAGCTCGTCGCCGTCGCGGCCCACGCACCACGTCCGGTAGCTGACGATCCGACCCGGCTGCTGGGCTACCTAGTCGACCGGATGCTGACTGGTTACGAGCAGGATGACGACGTGACTGTGCTGGTCATGCACGTGCCTGCGCTGGATGGGGCGGAGTCAAGTCGGCCCAGGCTGGCTGGACTTGCGAGAAAGGGGAGGACGTGAGGAATGCGGGTACCATTCCCGAGGTTGTGCTCGGAGCTCCACAGGGACCTGGATGAGGCTTGCCCGCAACGGTACGACCTACCCGAACACTGCACCTAAGGTGGTGGACGGGAGAGGACCTCGTGCGGGGCGTGCTCTCCTACGGCGGTTCGCGCTTCTGGCTGGTCCAGACAGCGAGATTCACGCGGTAGGGTCCGATGCTTACCACGAGGTATGCCGGAAGGGTGGCAGTGACGTCTGCTAGTTCGGCCAGCAGTGCGCTGGGCGTGCCGTGGCAGGCCGCCATCCAGCGTGGGAAGGGGTGACCGCAGTGGCTAGCGCTGCAGGCTCGGCAGCACGGCGGCAATCTCGGCCGTCGGCGCAGACCGCACGTGTACCGCGGCAAGGCCGCGGCGGCACCGGCGACGGCAAAGCCAAGCAGGCAGAGAAGCCGGTAGCCCTGGTCAAGGGCGAGGGCGCCGATGGCAAGGCCGTGCCGGCCGCAAGGCGATCGACCCGCAGCCGGCAGGCACCAGCGAAGGCAGCGGCGACGGGCGGTGCGAATGGCAGCAAGTCAGCCGAATCGGGAACGCGGGCAAAGCCCGGACGCAGCCGGTCGGCGAAGGGTGCGGCCGGTGCGGCCAGCGCCAAGGTGAGGCAGGGAAAGCAGGCATCGAGTGAGCTGCCGGGTAGGGGAGTGCATCGTGACAACGGGAGCATCGACGTGACTGCCGACGCCGACCTGGCCGCTGAGGCCGGGCTGGACCAGGACGCCGAGCTGAATGAGATTGGCGCCCTCGACGCCGATCCCGAAGCCGCGGATCTGGAGACCGATCCGGACCTGACTGAGGTCGGGTTCCTAGACGTCGACGCCGAGCTGGAAGAGCTCGAAGTTGAAACGGACGAAGCGGACTCCGAGGATGAAGCGGACTCCGAAGAGGCTGAGCGGCCGGTCACCGATTCAGCTGATCTCAAAACTGACGTGACAGATGAGCCCGAGCTGCTCGTCAGCGCCAACGGTTCTGCCCCGGTTGCGGCCGGACCGGCGGCTGCGGGTACCGAAGAGTCTGAGGACGAAGCCTTCAGCTACGGCGATGACGACGAGGACTTGCCCGCCGCGCAGGTGGCCGTTGCCGGCGCGACGTCAGACCCGGTGAAGGACTACCTGAAGCAGATCGGCAAGGTCCCGCTGCTCAACGCTGAGCAAGAGGTTGAGCTGGCCAAGCGGATCGAGGCGGGTCTGTTCGCTGAGGAGAAGCTCGCCGATAACCGGGACTCATTGCGTCCGGACACCAGGCTGGACCTGGAGTGGATCGCCGAGGACGGCCGGCGCGCCAAGAATCACCTGCTGGAGGCCAACCTGCGGCTGGTGGTGTCGCTGGCCAAGCGCTACACCGGCCGGGGCATGCTGTTCCTGGACTTGATTCAGGAAGGCAACCTGGGCCTGATCCGCGCGGTCGAGAAGTTCGACTACACCAAGGGCTACAAGTTCTCCACCTATGCCACGTGGTGGATCCGGCAGGCGATCACCCGGGCGATGGCAGACCAGGCCAGGACGATCCGGATCCCCGTGCACATGGTCGAGGTCATCAACAAGCTGGCCAGGGTGCAGCGGCAAATGCTGCAGGACCTGGGTCGCGAGCCGACGCCCGAGGAGCTCGCGGCTGAGCTTGACATGACGCCGGAGAAAGTCATCGAGGTGCAGAAGTACGGCCGCGAGCCAATCTCGCTGCACACGCCGCTCGGTGAGGATGGGGACAGCGAGTTCGGTGACCTGATCGAGGACTCCGAAGCTATCCAGCCTGGTGAGGCAGTGAGCTTCACGCTGCTGCAGGAGCAGCTGCATTCAGTGCTGGACACACTGTCCGAACGCGAGGCCGGGGTTGTCTCCATGCGCTTTGGTCTCACCGACGGGCAGCCCAAGACACTGGACGAGATCGGCAAGGTCTACGGCGTGACCCGCGAGCGGATCCGCCAGATCGAGTCGAAGACCATGTCCAAGCTCAGGCATCCTTCTCGGTCCCAGGTGCTGAGGGATTACCTGGACTGAGCTAGCAGCCAATAAACAGGCCCCGGGCCCGCTTGCATGCGGACCGGGGCCTGTTTATGTAACGACGCCGTCGAGCGCTGCAAACGACAGCCCTGGCGGCCAGTCTTCAAACGAAAGCCCTGGCGGTGTTGGTTAGAAGTTCTGGCCAGGCCAGAGCGTTTGAGGTCCGTCCGGACGGCCAGACCTCAAACGAAAGCCCTGGCCAGAAGGGTGGCCAGGGCTGACTGGTAAGTGGAGGTCTAGGAAGCCGCGTCCCCGGGCTTGCTTGTGAGTCTGCCGGTCTCGTCGTGGATTTCTACGGCGATCTTGGCGAGGGCGTCGGCGTGCTTGCGGTTGTGATGAGCGCAGAACAGTAGCTCACCCGAGCCGGGAAGCAGTACGCGTACGTACGCTGGTGCCCCGCAGCGGTCACACAAGTCAAGGGCGTTTAGCGGCCTCGCAGGGGCTATCGCTCCGGTCATGTCGCCTCCTCGCCTAGAGGACCGTCCGCCACGTGAGCCGCCAGTCCAACTAGCCAGAAATGCCCTGGTTAATCGTCACGATCATCCAGGACCAGCTAGAAGGGCCGACTGAGCCGGGACCGAGTACCTCGGGCCCGGTGGCGTCGCCTGGCAGTTACCCGGCGGCAGTCCGTCCAACCTGTGATCTCCTACGCATCACAACATCCGGGCCGGCCGTTTGTCATCCCCCGCGGGCACCGAGTATGCCGAAGGCGAACATCCGGCTTTGCCCGGCCGTCGCCCGGGGTGGTGGTCTAGACGCGAATGAGTGCTTTAGGTAATAACGGGTTGTATGTCGCGCGGCGTGGTGGCGCGTGTCGCTGCCCGCGGGCGGCTAGTCTGCCTTCAGGCCCTTATCTGCCGCTGTTCTGGGCAGTTGTGGTGGCCGATGACGTGCCCTTCTGTCCGTGGGAGCCGACGTGACCGCCCTCAGCACCGAGCCTGCTCGCACTGGTCCGGCTAGTACTGGCCGCGGGTCATCGGCTGCCGCCGACGGCTACACGGCCAGGCACCTGATCGTCCTGGAAGGGCTGGACGCCGTCCGCAAGCGGCCAGGAATGTATATCGGCTCCACCGACAGCCGGGGCCTGGCCCAGTGCCTGGGCGAGATATTCGACAATGCCGTCGATGAGGCGCTAGCTGGCGCCTGCACCCAGATCGAAGTGACCTTGCATCCGGACGGGTCGGCCGAAGTCCAGGACAACGGCCGCGGCATTCCGGTTGACATTGAGCCGAAGACCGGCTTGCCCGGCGTCGAGCTGGTAATGACCAGGCTGCACGCAGGCGGCAAGTTCGGCGGCGGTTCTTACACCGCTTCAGGCGGCCTGCATGGCGTCGGCGCGTCGGTGGTCAACGCTTTGTCGGGCAGGCTGGACGTCTGGGTGCAAAAGGGTGGCTACGAGTGGGCTGCCAGTTTCCGGCGGGGCGTGCCGGGCCAGTTCTCTGGCGATGGTCCCGACGTACGTTTTACGCCTGGCTCTGGCTTGCGCAAGGGCCGCAAGGTAGCCAAGACAGCGACTGGCACGAGGATCAGGTTCTGGCCGGATCGCCAGATATTCATACGTGAGGCCAACTGGAGTTTTGGCTGGCTAGCGCAGCAGGCACGGCAGACTGCTTACCTGGTCCCTGGACTGAGCATCAAGGTCGCCGACGAGCGGCCGGAGCGCGCCGCAGGTGATCACGAGGACGACGTAGAGCACGCTGATCACGCGCTTGATCACCCGCGGACGGCTGACTTCAAGTTCGCTGGCGGGATCAGCGAGTTCTGCGCCGATCTGTCTAGGGGCGAGCCGGTCTCGGACGTACTGAGAATCACCGGTTCAGGCCACTTCATCGAGACCGTGCCAGTTCTTGATGACGTCGGTCACCTCACCCCGACAGAGGTGGAACGCCAGCTTGACGTCGATATCGCATTGCGCTGGGACACCGGCTACGAAACCACTGTCCGATCATTCGTCAACGTCATCCCGACGGCGAAGGGCGGCACCCACGTCACTGGGTTTGAGCGGGCCATCGTGAGAAGTCTCAATGACCAACTCAAAGCGGCCAGGTTGCTGAAAGCCGGTGATGAGCCGGTCATCAAGGAGGACGTCCTCGAGGGCCTGACCGCGGTTGTATCTGTGCGGCTGCCCGAGCCTCAGTTCGAGGGCCAGACCAAAGAGATTCTCGGTACCCCGGACGCCACCAAGATCGTTAGCCAGGTCGTGTCGACCGAGCTCAAGAACTTCCTTGAAGGCCGAGTGCGGGGCAGCAAACAGCAGGCAAGAGCCGTGCTCGACAAGGTGATCTCGGCCGCCAAGTCCCGGATCGCGGCCCGCGAGCACCGGGAGAACCAACGACGCAAGTCCGCCATTGCCAACTCGGCGTTGCCTGCGAAGCTCGTCGACTGCAGGTCGGCTGACGACCGCAGCGAGCTTTTCATCGTGGAGGGTGACTCAGCGCTCGGAACGGCGAAGAACGCGCGTGACTCCGATTTCCAGGCCCTGCTGCCCATCCGAGGCAAGATTCTCAACGTGCAGAAGGCCTCGCTGGCCGACATGCTGAAGAATGCCGAGTGTGCGGCGATCATCCAGGTACTCGGTGCCGGATCCGGCAATGCATTCGACCTCGACTCAGCTCGCTATCAGCGCGTCATTTTCATGGCTGACGCGGACGTCGATGGCGCGCACATTCGCACCCTGCTGTTGACCCTGTTCCACCGTTACATGCGGCCGATGGTGGAGGCCGGGCGGGTCTTCGCCGCCGTACCGCCGTTGCACAGGATCGAGCTGACCAACCCGCGCAAAGGACAGCAGCGCTATATCTACATCTACAGTGACGCTGAGTTGCACCGCACCCTGCTTGAGTTGGAGCGCAAAGGCCAGCGGTTCAAAGAGCCACCGCAGCGCTACAAAGGGCTGGGTGAGATGGACGCACACCAGCTTGCCGAAACGACGATGGACCCGCGCCGTCGCGTCCTGCGTCGGATCAGGATCGAGGACACAGGCGCGGCAGAGCAGATGTTCGACCTTCTGATGGGCAGTGAAGTCGCACCCCGGCGCGACTTCATCATCGGCGGAGCGTCGGAACTCGATCCGTCGCGGATTGACACCTGACACTTCCGCCGATCACTTTGGCTGCGCCGAGCTGCATCGAACGCGAGTAGCAACTGGAGTTCTGGCGGTGCCGCGCGGCGGGGGCATCCACGCGGCACCGCGTTATCGGCTACCGCCAGGAGGGCGGCGCCGACGTGGAGCTGCTCATGCGTTACTCGTTGAGCTCGAGCTTCCCGAGCCGCTCGGCGCCGGGTGACCGGGCCCCATGTGCGTGCAGTGATGCTTGTTCGTCGCGGTAGGCGCCGAGCTAGACCTCGTCGACGGCGACGTCGCTGCGGACTGAGATGAGGTCGTCGAGGCGCGGGTAGGCGTCGTGCCTGCACCGGCGGAGGTGTTCGTCGATGCGAGTGCAACACCGGTGACGCTCGCTCCGAGGCCAGCGGCTATCAGGCCGGTCATGATGAGCCGCCGTGTGCGGCTGGCGGCAATAGAACCCATAAGGCTTCTCCCTTCTTGACGGCGGTTGTTCGTCGTGGCCGCTCGTCGTCAGGAGACAAGCCTTAGCGGCTGGCCTGGCATGGCACCGAAACCGCGCTCTGAGGCCCCTCTGACTGCCAATGAGGTCATCGACCGTAGTTCTCAGCGCCTAGGCGCTGAAAGGTGCGATCGATAACAAGATCAAGCGCGGCGGGTAGGTCCGGGCCTGTCGAAATTCGACCGGGTAGACCTACTCGGGGCCGGTACCACCTAGCGCGGCAAGCGGCTGGCTCACTCGCTCGCCCGAACCGTCGCGACGCCCAACCGGAGGCGGCAAGTCCACCGGCGTTCCAGCTTCTGTCGCACCGCGTGCAGGTCCTGGGCCTGCCCAGGCGAGCACAAGTCTGTCCTCGCCTCTCAGGAACCTGTGGCACCGAACTCCACCTGTAGCCCGGCCCTTCGGCGGGAATTCAGCGAACGGCGTCACCTTCACGGTGGTAGCCGATGCCACGGGCAGCGCGCCGGCGGCGCCGGCGACCGTCACCACGACCGGTCCGCTGGCAGGGGCGTCGGACACAGCGTCGCGGACACCCGCGGCCGGGTCTACGGCGCCGAACCAGATCACGCTGGCCTTGGACGCGAGCCTGACTCCGGCCATTCCCGCCGCGGCCCGGCCCTGAGGCCGGACCGCGCTGGCTGGGAATCGCAGCAGCTGTGCATCGCTGGTAATGAACGTCAGTTCCTGATCTTCGTCGGTGAGCTGGACGGCCCCTACGACGCGATCGCCGTTCTTCAGGGCGATCACGTCGAAGTCCGAGGCGTTCTGCGGATAATCCGGCACTACACGCTTGACGACTCCCTGGGCAGTACCCAATGCCAGGCCGGCTCCAGATTCCTCGGCCGCGACGATCGCGATAACGGTCTCGCCCGCGGCGGTCGTGATGAACTCCGAGATCGGAGCGCCGCCCGATAGCGCCGGGGCATGAGCGCTCGGCGGTAGCGCAGGCAATTCGAGTACTCCGAGCTTGATCAGGCGTCCGGCTGAGGTCAGTACGCCGACGGTGCCGCGGGCGGTGGAGGAAACGGCCGAGACAATGACGTCGTGCGCCGCCCGCTGTCCGTTGTGGCGTTGTGCGCCGCGTCTGGACGAGCGAGATGAGGACTTACCGCGTTCCTCATCCTGATCGCTAAGCGGCAATGCGTCCTGCTCTGCCGCGGGCCGCGCTGCGGTACGAGCCAGCAGGCCGGCTGACGACAACAGCACTGTGCACGGCTCATCGGCGACTTCAAGCGGCACAGCTGCAGTCCTGGCCGCACCACTGCCCTCAAGCAGCACTGTCCGGCGCGGCGTGGCGAACTTCTCGCTCACCGCGGCCAGCTCTGCCGAAACCAGCTCACGCAACCGTTGCTCAGAGTCCAGGATGGCCGTCAGGTCGGCGATCTCGGCGGTAAGTGTCTCCCGCTCGCGCTCGAGTTCGAGCCGGTCGTAACGGGTCAGCCGGCGCAGCGGCGTGTCGAGGATGTACTGCGCCTGGATCTGGCTGAGATCGAAGATCTCCATCAGCCGTTCTTTGGCGCTGGCCGCGTCGTCACTGGAGCGGATTACCTGGATGACCTCGTCGATGTTGAGTAGTGCGATGAGCAGGCCATCGACCAGGTGCAGCCGGTCCTCTCGCTTACGCCGCCGGAAGGCGCTGCGCCGGCGCACGACGTCGATCCGGTGATCGACGTAGATCTGCAGCAGCTCGCGCAGGCCAAGGACGCGCGGCTGGCCGTCGACGAGCGCAACGTTATTGATCCCGAAGGTCTCTTCCATCGGAGTCAGCCGGTACAGCTCGTCAAGCACGGCTTCTGCCACGAATCCCGATCTGACCTCGATGACAAGCCGCAGCCCCCGCCGCATGTCGCTGAGGTCCTTCAGGTCGGAGATCCCGTTCAGCTTCTTGGACTGCAGCAGGTCCTTTATCCGGATAATGACCTTTTCCGCGCCGACGCCGTAGGGCAACTCGGTAACGACGATCCCGGTGCGGCGCGGGGTGATTTTCTCGATCCTCGCGGCGGCTCTCGTGCGGAAGACACCGCGGCCAGTCTCGTAGGCCTCCCGTATCCCGTCCAATCCAACGATCTTGCCGCCGGTTGGCAAGTCAGGTCCTGGCACGAATTGCATCAGCATTTCTAGATCGGCATCGGGGTTGGCAATCAAGTGCCGTGCTGCTGCGATCACCTCGCCGAGGTTGTGCGGCGCCATGTTGGTGGCCATGCCGACGGCGATGCCCGCGGCACCGTTGACTAGCAGGTTCGGGAACGCGGCGGGGAGCACCTCTGGCTGGGTCTCTGTGCCGTCATAGTTCGGTACGAACTCGACCGTGTCCTCGTCCAGCGAGTTCGTCATCTCGACTGCGGCGGCGGCCATCCTGGCCTCGGTGTACCGGTACGCGGCCGGGGGGTCGTCGGGCGAACCGAAGTTGCCATGCCCGTCGATAAGCGGCAGGCGCATCGCCCACGGCTGTCCCATCCGGACCAGCGCGTCATAGATAGCGCCGTCGCCGTGCGGGTGCAGCCGGCCCATGACGGCACCGACGACCTGGGCGCACTTGACATGCGCCCGATCAGGCCGCAGGCCCATGTCGCTCATCATGTACAGGATCCGGCGCTGCACCGGCTTCAGCCCGTCCCGTGCATCCGGCAGCGCGCGCTGGTAAATCACCGAGTAGGCGTACTCGAGATAGCTGGCGCGCATCTCGTCGGTGACGTCGATGTCGATGATGTTCTCTTCGAACTCGGCGTCCTCTAGATCGCTGCCGTTACCGTCGCGTCCGCCGCGGCCGCGGCCGGAGGAACTTGTCGTGGTGCGTCTGGCCATGCAGCCAATTGTGCCGTCCCAGCCGCGGTCGTGCCCGTCCCTCGACAGCCGGCGCGCCGCCTTCCCGATTCGCTTGGGTCGACCGGCCGGTCCTGGCCGTAATCAGGTTGCCGAGAAGCCGCCATCCACTCGAATCGTCTGGCCCGTTACGTAGTCGCTTGCAGCACTGGCCAGGAATACCGCCGCGCCAGCGAAGTCGGCCGGCAGTCCGTTGCGCCCCACCATCGTCCGGTCAGCTAGTGCCTGCCGGCGAACAGGGTCAGCGGATACCTCGGCCGTCAGTGGCGTGACCACAAAGCCGGGGCAGATGGCATTGCAACAGACCCCGCGCGCTGCCCAAGCCTCAGACTGCGATCTGGTCAGGGATGCGACGCCGCCTTTGGCTGCGCCGTATCCGCCGCTGTTGCCGAAGGCCCGGTCGGCCTGCTGTGAAGTGATGTTGATGATCCGCCCCCAGCCACGCTCGGCCATGTGCGGTCCGAATCGCTGGCCCAGAAGGAATGGTGCGGTCAGGTTAACGGCGATCAGTTCATCCCACTGCGCGATCGTCAGGTCCGCTAGGGGCGGACGCAAGTTCAGCCCAGCGCAGTTCACCAGGATGTCCGGCGCGCCGAACGGCTCGCTGGCCCGGTCGGCCGCGGTATGCGTTTGATCGCGGTCGCTTACGTCTGCGCTTAGCCAGGCTGACTTGCAGCCTGCTGACTCGAGCTCGGCAGCTGCCTCGCGCAGATTGACCTGGTCGCGGCTGATGATAACGACGGCCGCTCCAGCCTGGCCGAGCGCAAGCGCGATTCCGCGACCGATGCCAGAACTGCCGCCTGTGACGACCGCTACCCGGCCGTGCAGAGAGAAGAGCTGAT
>Ga0126373_10000794_pt1 | contig 21374 bp, 16 predicted proteins | sample PanSoiMetPlot_11_FD_92545 | JGI IMG/M metagenome (GOLD analysis project Ga0126373, IMG submission 92545) | Tropical forest soil microbial communities from Panama - MetaG Plot_11 | ecosystem: Environmental > Terrestrial > Soil > Tropical forest > Bulk soil | place: Panama | collected 2016-02-17 | reverse complement strand
GATGTGTGAGCCGCAGCGAAGCGCCTGGCTGGGTTAAGGACACCTGCGCGCTCTCCAAAGGAGCTCTTGATCAGTGCAGGCTCAAAGTTCTCGCTTGGGGCGAGAACGGATCAATGCCACTCTCGGCCGACAACATTTCGGCGAGCCACAGGTATTACCTCAGAACCTTTAATGGGGATCTCAGCGCTTCTTCAGCAATAATGTCAGGCACCTCCTCGAGAAAGAACAGCTTTGCCCCTTCGTCTCGTCGAATCCTAATGGGCATAGGGCAAGGTGTTGTGGAGCCAGTCCCCCGGGGCGATCTAGTGCGCTCTCCCATTGATGCGCAGTCCGCCATTCGTAGCATCGCTTTCGTCGCTATTCAGTCGCGGCGAGCGACAGTGGCACGTTTGCCGACCGAACTGGTGCGCGCGCAGTTCGCCGCAGCAGCCAGAATGCGATGAGGTGCGTCCAGAAGACTGCTGGTACATACAGCATGAGGATCGCGTAACCGGCCCCGAGCTGCCCGGCAACTGACGGCAAATTCACGCTGACCGTCCGCGCAGTGTCGATAACAAGGTCGGCTAGACCGACCAGATTGAAAATCCAGACCAGCGGCCAGCTGTCACGTCTCCACAACGTGTTATCGTAGTGAGTGAGCGCTTACTGTAGCACAAGGATGCTCGCTGTCACGCGCGCGATTCAGGAAACACATTAAGGCTGCAATTTTTCCCGAACGCGAAAGCAGCGTGACTTCCTCAAGACACCGTGAGGTCGGCGGCGTTGCGTGCCAGCGACCGCCGGCTGGCGTCAGAGGAACGTCCCATGCAAGTGAAACCTTTGGAGGAAAGAATTCCCCCGCGCCCTACGCTACGTATGAATCAACGCACCAGCAAGTGCGCGCCACTCCCGCAGCGGTAATGCCTTAGTATTCGCGCACAACGCCTGGATGCAGACATGATCCGCGCCCGCAGCCTGATGGGCTTGCACCCGGCTTTGGATAGCCTTTTCATCGCCCCAGGCAACAATCGCATCGATCAGATGGTCGCTCCCGCCGTCCTTGATATCGTCTTCCGTAAAGCCAAGCCGCAGGAAATTGTTGGTGTAATTCGGCAGTCCAAGATAAACGTTAAGAAATCCGCGTGCAATTTGGCGTGCTTTGGTTGGATCGGTTTCCAACACCACTGCTTGCTCAACGCACAGCAAAGGGCCTGCGCCCATCAACTCTCGAGCCTGGGCAGTGTGTTCGGGCGGGACGTTATAAGAATGCGCTCCATCGCTGCGTTTCGCAGCCAACTCCAGCATTCTGGGACCTAGCGCCGCCAGCACGCGGGAGGTTGAGGGAGGCGGTACACTGGCATATGGAGCCGAGTCCATGGCGTCCAGGTAGGCGCGCATGGTTTCGATGGGCTTCGCATACTTGTGCCGACGCAGCTGCTCCACCAGGGGGACGTGACTAACACCGAGACCCAACAGGTAACGACGGGGATAGGCTTCGCTTAATGTCTTTTGTCCGGAAGCCATAGTAAAAGGATCGCGTCCATAGATGTTGGCGATTCCATTGGCCACCACGATTTGGGTACTCCCAGCCAGCAACAAGGCCGACTGCGTGAATGTCTCGCGGCCGAACGCCTCGCTGAACCACACTGTGCCGTAGCCGAGTTCTTCGAGCTCCGCGACCGTCTCTTGGACCTTGCGGGCAGGATGTGGTTCGAAGGCGCCCGTCCAGATTCCGATTCGCTTCAGCGGAAGAGATGCTTTCATAACTGGTTGATTATAAGACGGCCACGAAGCTTTCACGTCCATTAAGGGCCCAGATCTGATTTCTGGTTATATGAAGAGAAAACACTCCTCGTTGGCGAGCTGCAGCGACCCTAGTTGCGTCATACTATGAGAAACCGACGAGGCGGTCACACCTCGTCGGTCCTTGACGAGTAGCTTTTTCCGCTACAGACCGAAACTACGGTCTGCACCGGTTGCGATCCAGAGGCCACGGGCGCCGGTGGGATTGAAGATTCGGAGTAGAAACAGGGGATTGCCGCAACCTGCTGGCAGCGCGCCGACCGTACCCCTAAACTGCGCGTTCCCTTGGGAGTCCAATGTCAGCGCGGGAGTGTCATGTAGCGATTGTTTGTTGGCGCCGGGATTGCAGACGAGAGTACCCTCGATACTTGTAATCGGCCCCGGAGTGCCGCTAAAGCTCGTGCCGTTGATGACCAGCCCATCGACATGGAATGTCGTAGCCCCTGTTGCCAGATCTACCTTGGCGGTCCCACCGACGGTGCTCCAGGCAAAGGTGCCGCTATTGATTCCGTTACCGATGGGATTGTTGACGTTTTGAGCAGTGATAACGCCGACGATCGATTGCCAGCGCACGATGGTTGGAGAGTCTTGTGCGAATGACGCTGAAGCGCCAAGCAACAGACAAAGAGTTGCGAGAACTTTTTTCATAGGTTCCAATCCTTTTTTCTATGTTGATTTTGTTGCCCGTGTCTGACCCGAGAGATGGCCAGGTGCATGCGCCATGGTAGGAAAGTGCCAGCTCTAGACGGTGGAACTCTCAGTGGCGTTTTGGTCCAATTTCGGTGACGCTAGCGGATGGACCTTTCCGCTTTCGCGAAACAGCTCACCCGGAGAGACGTTTGCGCGTTTGCGGAGTGTTGTAAGAAGAGATTCTGGCGCGCGAAGCGAACATGCGTGGATGAGTCGATTTCAGATTCGGTTATTAAAGTAGTGACTAAGCTCTTCGCGCAATTGAAGCCGAGCTCGAGAAAGGCGGCTCTTCACTGCCGTGGAGGTGAGTTTCAGTATTGCTGACGTTTCGCTGATCGAATGTCCTTCAATGTCACGCAGGATGAACACCACTCTCAATGTTGGTTGCAATGTCTGCAAGCTCTTTTCAAGAATGCGACGAAGTTCCGTTTGGCCGTACAGTGACTCCGGGTTCATGGCCCAACCACTCAAATCGATGGGTAGTTCAAGTAGTCGCTCTTTGCTTCCTACGGAACCAAAACCAGTATCGCTGTCCAACGACTGCTCGCGGTTGGAACGTAGTTTTCGCAATCTCATGAATGATTCGTTCATCGCGATCCGAATCAGCCAGGTTGAGAACTTTGCGTTCCCTTCGAACCGATTCAAGTTCTGATACGCCTTCAGAAATGCGGTTTGCACAACATCTTCGGCATCCTCATTGCTATGCGTGATCCCTTTGGCGATTCGATAGAGCTTGCCATCGTACCGCTTAACCAGTTCCTCGAAAGCAGACACATCGCCATTCCTGCTCGCATCAACAAGCGGCAAGTCCGGGTCCACGACGCGTACAGTGCGTGATTTCGGACCTACAGCAGTGGTCGGAGCCATGACTACCTCCAAATTTCTATGCCGCTCGCGGTGAGATTAATTCGAATACCTTCCTCTGGTGCCTGCTACGAACCTCGTATAGAGCTCCATACGCATCTGCAACAATTTCCTTGACCAAGAGTTTTGTCAGTACTGGGTGGATGAGGATTTCGCCACACGATTTGCAGTTTCATAATTCTCTTCGCTCCAAGCGAACGTCTTGAACGCACCTTGGCGCGACTCATCAAGCCACGCTGCACCAGGCAGACAGTGACGAGCACGAATCCGAGAAATACCGGTTTGCGTCGCCCGATCATGGCTTCATCTCCGCGAGTCCGTATTTGAGGATTTGATACTCTTGGCTCGAGCTTTCGCTTTTGCCTGGGTTTGGGATGTGGTTCGTTTGTCGTCCGCCGGCATATCCTTGAACGTGGCCTGAAAGCGCTCACGCAGAAATCTCAACAACTCGGCAGAGGACTGAAATTTCAGCTCCTTACCCGAGTCGACCTCCTCTATCGAACCTTCAAGATGGCCAGTGGATGGATCCGTGTGTGGCCCTAATCGAAGTACAAATGCGCCTCGCATGGGACCAGATTAGGCATACAGGAAAAAGAAAATGTGACGTGCCGGTCGCTTTTTCGTCTTATTTGAGTGACGCGGCGGGCCGGCTGTTGTCCTCGGTTTTGTTAGCAGATATCGAAAGAAGGCCGTTGTAGTGCCGTAAAATACGCGCATATTCTCCGGCCTTTTCGCATGGCACCCAAGAGGGTGCACTATGAAGCTATTTCGTTCATTCCGGCTTGATCCGGTGAACCAATGCCTGTGGCACGGGGAACAGCGGGTAACGCTTGCACCGAAAGCTTTCGACGTATTGCGTTACCTCGTCGAGCATCCGGCAAGATTGGTGACCCAGGACGAACTGTTGGATGCACTGTGGCCAGAGACCTATGTCAATCCGGAACTCATCAAGAAATACATTCTCGGAATTCGCAAGGTCCTGGGCGACCAGCATGACAATCCCGTTTACATTGAAACTCTCCCCAAGCGCGGGTACCAATTCATTGCGCCGGTCACTGACCGTGTGGCTGAACACCCGCGGGATCTGCCCTCCGATACCATATCGAACATGGTCGGTCGGGCAGGTCCTCTGGGCGAGCTTCAGGTTGCGTTCAGCAAAGCCCTCCGCGGTCAGCGGCAGATTATTTTTGTTGGGGGCGAGCCGGGTATTGGAAAGACCACGCTCGTGGATTCATTCCATCACTATGCCTCTCGACAGGGGAACATCAGAACAGCGCGTGGACAGTGCGTTGAGGGGTTCGGCGGAAAGGAACCTTACTATCCTATGCTTGATGCGCTCGGGCATCTCACTCGCAGTCCGAGCGCCGGGGCGATCCTGCAGACGCTAGCCAAGCGCGCTCCTACTTGGCTTATTCAATTTCCCTCGTTAGTAAAAGCGGAGCAGCGGGAAGCCCTACAGCGAGAGATTCTCGGGGCGACACGCGAGCGCATGGTACGAGAGATTTGTGAGACATTGGAGTCGCTGAGCTGCGAGGCTCCAATACTGCTGGTGTTTGAAGATCTCCACTGGGTCGACCCTTCCACTCTGGACCTTATCTCGGCACTGGCGCGGCGTCGTGAAGAAGCCAAATTGATGCTCGCCTGCACGTACCGGCCAGTCGATGTGATCCTCTCGAACAGCAGCTTAAAGGGTCTGAAGCAAGACTTGCAGGTACACAACCTGTGTGCTGAAATCGCGCTTGAGCGGCTGCCAGAGTCGGCAGTCGCTGAGTACCTGACCACGGAATTTCCGAATTCGAGCTTGCCGCTCGGGATGGCGAACTTGATCTACCGCCACTCCGAAGGAAATCCCCTGTTCATGGTGGCAATCGTGCAGGACATGATTAAAAAGGGGTTGATCTCCCATGATGACGACAAGTGGATACTAACTAAACCTCTCGAGACGATCGACCCAGGTGTACCTCAGTCCTTGCAACAGATGCTGGAAGTGCAGTTCGAACGACTAACGCCGGCGGAGCGGCAGGCGCTTGAGGCGGGTAGCGTGGTTGGGGAGCATTTTTCTGCATGGGTGATCGCAACGGCGCTGGAGGAGACGCCTAACCGTATAGAAGACTTATGCGACGAACTCGCAGGGCGTCAGCAAATCATCAACGCGGTCGGAGTGCAGGAATTACCGAACTATGTCGTGTCGGCGCATTACGAATTCCGGCATTCGCTCTACCGGCAAGCCATTTATCGGCGCGTCGCTTCTGGCAAGCTGGCCCGCTTCCACCGTGCAGTTGCTCAGCAGCTCAATACGGTCAGCGGCCCCGGTCGACAACAATTGGCATCCGAAATCGCTTTTCATTTCGAAAGCGGACGTGAGTATGAGCAAGCTATTCGCTTCTTGATAGTGGCGGCGGAAAATGCGGCCGCGAAGTTCGCTTACCGCGATTACATTCAAGTGCTGCAACACGCGCTGGGGCTGATTAATAAGATCGAAGCCCATCTCCGCGCCGAACTGGAGGTTCAACTTCTCGAGTTTATTGGCGACGCGCAGTACGCCCTGGGTGCAATGGCAGAATCCGCCGCCGCATACGAGTCTGCTGCATCTCGTGCTGGTCAGGCGGGTCTCAAAAGCGCTCAAGTAAACGCTCTCGGTTCTTTGGTGCGGCCATTTGGATTGATCGATCCAGACCGCGGAATTTCCGCCGTAAGCCGAGCAGTGGAGGTTACGCGGAGCATGCATGACCCGGTGGTGCTGGCGCGCACGCAGATGCTCGCGGCCGGCTGCCGCCTGCTGTATGACTGTTGGCGAGAGGAGGATGCGCTCCTTTGTACATCTGCTCATGACGAATTAAAGAAACTTGGCGACACACATATCCCGCCATTTCACAACATGATTTACGCGTACGTGCAGGCTCTCCAGGGCAACTACGTCGAAGCTCTTGAGATCTTCGAAAGAGGTATCCCAAAGCTGGATCAAACCACCAGCCTCATGGAACACTTCTTTGGATTGAGTGGAAAGACGATAACTCTCATGCGCTTGGGGCGGCTCGGGGAGGTTCTGCGGATTGTGCGAGAGGCAAAGGACATGGCCCAGAAAAATGGCAATGACCCTTGGCTTTTTAATTTCCGGGAAGCATGGGTCCGCATGCTGGCATTGGACTTTGAAGGGAGCGCGCGAGTTTGCGAGGCTATATTGCGAACGAAACCGCTTTATGCTGTCGGGCAGCCGCAGACGATTGCTAGGATCGCACGGGGATATTCCGCCATCGCTGGGGGGTTTACAGAGCTTGATCGGGGAAACTACAAGCGAGCAATCGAATCCTTCAACGAGGTTCGCGATCCTAACATAACTCCCAAGTTTTTCCTGCATTGGGCCTGGCGAATGACTGCTCAGCTAGGGTTGAGTGAGGCCTGGTTGCAATCAAAAGATATCGAGCGGGCGAGTGCTGAAGCGGATGCCTTCCTGCATTCTGCGCTGCAAACTGCCGATCCTCACCTGCAGGCTCTCGCCTGCGATATGCAGGCGCGAATCGCAATTGTCAAGGGAGACTGGGCGAGTGCCCAAGACTGCGTCCATAAAGCACTTGAAATAGTACGCCGATTCGAGGTGCCCGTGGCCGGCTGGCAAGTCCATGCTACAGCCTGGCGGATATATCGCTCCAAGCAAGAGTACGCTAAAGCGGAATCACACCGCGAAAGCTCACAAGCATGCATTTTCAAAATTGGTGACTCATTCCCTCAAGGTGAGCCGGTTCGGGAGTCATTTCTTTCCGCGGCGCCTATCGCGCGAATTCTCAATTCGTCTGTCGAGAAAGGCCGGGCAACGGATGACTGACACCATTCTGATCGTCGGCGCAACCGGTATGCAGGGTGGCGGAGTCGCGCGTCATCTCTTAAACCAAGGCACTTACAAGTTACGATGCATGACGCGCCGTCCTGAGTCTGAGCCTGCGAAGTTGCTCCAGCAGCAAGGTGCCGAGGTTATACGAGCTGATTTGGACGACGCTGCGAGCATTCGGCGAGTTGTGCATGGCTGCAACGGCATCTTCGGCGTCACGAACTTTTGGGAAGCTTATTTTCGTGAATACGATCAAGGCGTGAACCTGATTGATGCCGCGGCTGAAGGCGGCGTCGAGCACCTTGTGCTGAGTACGTTGCCAAGCGCGAAGAGCATAAGCCATGGCGCCATTGAATTGCCGCATTTCGAAACCAAGGCGCGCATGGAGGAATATGCGCAATTGCGGAACGTCCCATTTACGTTCGTGCACGTTGCCTTCTATTACGAGAACTTTGTTATTTATTTCCCACCGCTACGTCAGCCAGATGGCAACTACACCTTCGGGTTTCCTCTCGGCAGTGCGCAACTCGGTGGAGTAGCAGCAGAAGACGTAGGTGGCGTGGTGGCGGAGATCTTTGTTAGGAAGTCGGAGTTCCTCAACAAAACCATCGAAATCATCGGCGACGAAATGCCCGCCCAAGAGTATGCCGAAATAATGACGCGTGTTCTGCGACGGAGAATCACCTACGGCCACATTCCCAGGCAAACATATGCCTCATTGGGATTTCCCGGGGCCCGTGAGTTGGCTGACATGTTTGAATTCTTGCGTGTTTACACGCCGAGCAGACGCGCTCACATCGCCCGATGTCGGCAGCTGTTTGCGGGTATGCAGACTTTTCAAAACTGGTTAGAGAAGAACGCACACAAATTCGCCGGCCTTTTCGAAGCCTATCGATTAGGGGCCCAACCGCTTGGTTAAGACTATCGTGCACCTGTACGTCTCCGAAATTAGACCAAAACGTCACCCGTAGTTCACGCAAGATTGTTGGCCGTCCTCCTACGCTGGGTACATCCGCTTAGGAGGCGGCATCATGATGAAGAAGACAACTTTATATTTCAGTTTGCTCACCAAGCACCGTCTCGCGTTACTGGCGCTTAGCCTTGTTCTGATCCCTAAATTCATGTCCGCTCAGGCTGCGGGCACAATTGACCCCACGTTCGGCACCGGAGGAAAGGTGACCACCGATTTCGGGGGCAGTTCCGCGGCGCGTACCGTTGCCGTGCAGGCGAACGGGCAGATTCTCGCGGCTGGGGTGGCCGTCGTCAACGGTATTACCGATTTCGCCCTGGCGCGCTACAACAGCGATGGCACGCTCGACGCCAGCTTCGGCACGGGTGGCATCGTGACCACCGCTTTCGATTTCCCGGGCTCCTTTGATAGGGTGTTTACAGTTGTTCGGCAGCCGGACGGGAAGTTTCTCGCGGGGGGATCGACCGTCGTGAACGTTTTCGCCAACTTCGCGCTCGCACGCTTCAACGCCAATGGCATACTCGACGCGAGCTTCGGAACAGGCGGCATCGTGACGACTGGTTTCGGGGTTAGTGCCGAGGCGACGTCTGTTGCCGTCCAGGCGGACGGGAAGATCGTTGCGGCTGGCTTCGCCAATCTCGACGGAGGCGATGACTTTGCCCTGGTGCGCTACAACAGCAATGGCACGCTCGATGCCAGCTTCGGCACGGGTGGCAAAGTGACCACCGCTTTCTTCGTTTCGAGCCCGAGCTTTTCGGCGGCCCAGGCGTTTTCCGTTGCTGTCCAGCCGGACGGCAGGATCGTGGCGGCTGGGAACGCCGCCGTCGGCGGTGCCTTCGACTTCGCCCTGGCACGCTACAACAGCAACGGCACGCTCGACGCCAGCTTCGGTACGAGTGGCCTGGTGACCACCGATTTTGCCGGCGCCAATGACCAGGCGGAATCCGTTGCCGTCCAGCCGGACGGCAAGATCGTTGCGGCGGGAGCGGCCGGTCCCTTCATCAACAGACGCTTCGACTACGCTCTCGCGCGCTACAACGGCAACGGCACGCTCGACACCAGCTTCGGCACGAATGGCAAAGTGACGACCGACTTCGCGGGCGTCGATGACGTGCCGTCTGAGCCGTCTGGCGTTGCCCTGCAGGGTGACGGGAAGATCGTCGTGGTGGGGCAAACCGGCGATGTGTACGACTTCGCCCTGGCACGCTACAACGGCAATGGCACGCTCGACACCAGCTTCGGCACGAGTGGCAAAGTGACCACCGATTTCGCGGGCGCGAATGACTTGCCATTTTCCGTTGCCGTGCAGCCGGACGGGAATATCGTTGTGGCGGGAGGGGCCACTGTCAACGGCCGCGCCGACTTCGCGCTGGCGCGATACGTCGGCGGCGCCGCGCTCTCCACGCCGGCGGTTACGCTGTCCCCGACGCGTCTGGCTTTCGGTAAGAGAGTGCTAGGCACGAGCAGTACGGCGACAGTTGTCAAGCTTACGAACACAGGTGCCGGTACGCTCAATATCAGTAGTATCACTATCAATGGCGATTTCGCCATCAGCGGCAAAACCTGTGGGACTACGGTGGCGCCGGGAGCCAACTGCAACATAAGTGTGACCTTCACGCCGACTCTGATTGGTGTTCGCACTGGGACATTGACATTCAACGACAACGCACCGACCAACCCGCAGAGAGTGACCTTGACTGGAACCGGCACACAACTCTCACTCTCGCCCGCCTCGTTCAACTTCGGCACAGTGGCAGTGGGCACAACCAGTGCGGCCAAGTCAGTGATGGTCACGAACGTGGGTACTACTCCGGTGACGTTCACCTCTATTTCGATTGCGGGGACTAATCCGGGCGACTACCAGATTTCGGCTAATAGCTGTGGCACCTCACTGGCAGCGACAGGAAGTTGCACGGTCAGTGTGCGGTTCAAACCAACCGCCGCAGCACCGCGAAGAGCTACTTTGAGAGTAGCTGACAACGGAGGCGGCAGTCCTCAAACCGCATCGCTCAGCGGGGTCGGACAATAGCCGTCCCCAGATGTTGCCGCTCCCGACGGATTCGCCCAGAGCGTGTCACTGCTGCTGGGCTTGCTGGTGCCTTAGGCGACTCAGGCCGCGGCTGTTAGTGTCGCTGGCAAGGTGATCGTGGAGTCCAACAGAGCAACAACGCGAACGGCTTCCCGATCACGGTCGTCCCGTAAGCCGTTCGTTTCGCGTTTCTCAACTTCGAAAGTCAGTTCGCAGTCGCGCGCTACCAGTAACCTGATCATCGTCAATGACGACAGCGACGGTGACCGAGAGAGGACGGCAATTACACGCTCAAGTGCGCTGTGTAATTGCCGTTTTCTGATTTCGTCGCACGCAGACCGGACAAATTGGACCGAAACGTCACCGAACCCTCCACCGAGGTTTTCCTCACCTCTCATATCCTGCGATGACTGCTGGCAGCCTCGTCTGCTAGCAGGAAACCTCAACAAAGGGGAAATTCTTCCTATGACCTCGCGGAACGTTCGCGTTTTTTCTCAGTGGTCGCTTGTCGCGACTGTTCTGTTATTCAAGACCTTGGCCGCCGGCGCACAAGATCTTTCCAATCAGAGCATTGCTTCGAGTACGGCTCCCGTAATTTTCAATTTCCTGACAACCCCCGATATCGGGAGCATCGGTTCGCTGTCTGCGGATTCAGAAAACGATGTCTGGGCAACGGCGCTGACCAATTCCGTCGCGTTGCATTTCAATGGAAGCACGTGGACGAAATCAGCTATGGCGAAAGCAAGCCGGGTAAACAAAGTGGCGGTTATCTCTCCTACGAATGTCTGGGCTGTAGGGCAAGGGACGAATGACAAATTCTCTCAGATCCAGCATTTCAACGGCTCCACCTGGAGCGTCGTGTCCAGCGCGCACTTTGCTAACGGTGAATCTATGAACTCCCTTAAAGGGGTCGCTCCCAACAATATTTTGGCTGTAGGCGTGTTTGTAGATTGTCTCAATAATCGGACTCCGCTTGTCGAACACTTCGATGGCTCGAAGTGGAGCGTTGTCTCTGTGCCTCATATCGTCGGGGGTGAACTCACCGACATTGCGGTTGTCTCGGCCTCTGACATTTGGGCTGTCGGTGCAATCGGAGGCTCCACGCTAGCGGCGCTTACTCTCCATTTCAACGGACAGCAATGGACCCGGGTCTCCGCCCCAAGCGCCTCTCTTCTCGGTGTCACGGCCCTTGCAACCAACAACATATGGGCAGCGGGAGTGCAGCTTGGGCGCGGTCCCGTCATCGAACACTGGAACGGTACAGCATGGAAGGTTGTGACCAGTCCAAATATTGGTACTTCCGCTGTACTGAACAGCATCCGTGCTATTTCGCCCAGCGATATCTGGGCTGCCGGGTGCAACGCATGTGGAGACGTCGGCGGCAGCAACCCCGCTCTCATTGAACACTGGGACGGCACGGCTTGGAGCATCAACCCGTCTCCGGTTCGACTTGGCGGCCTTGCAGCAAACGCCCTGCTCACATTTCCGCTCACGAAGCGCATCTATGTCGGTGGGTTCACATTCTCTTCGTTCGGGCCGTCTTCATTCCTCATGGAAGGAGTGGAGTAAGTCAGAAAGATCCTTCTTAGGCATATTACACCGTCTGACTTACGATGTCTGGGATGGCGGGCGGAAGCGTAGTTCCGCCCGTTTTTTTACCTTCCGGGCTATGGCGAGCGTTGCTCGATCGCTATGCCAACTATTCAAGGCTTCGGCGAACTTCACGCCACGCGGCACAGAAATTGACCTGAAACGTCACCACTCCTGCCACCTCTGGCTCTCCCAACTCTAGGAGATATTAACATGATCTTTGGCACTCAAGAGCGCGCAGATGTTGCCGTCCGGCATGAAATGCCGGTAGTTCGGTCCGCTTAATGGTTTCACGAACGCCCGCGTCAGCGGCGTGCGCCAGGTCTCGTACCTGCCAGCACACTTCTTGCTGCCAACGAGGCAGTGAGTTAATGTAGCGGTCAACCCGGAGATCAATAGAGTACTTGGTTCGTGGCATAAAACTGTCCTCTTCTTGTCGGATTACCTTAGATGACCGTTTCCGCGAAATCGTCTGAAACGAGAAGCTCGAAAGAACCGGCTAATTCGTAAGTCGAGTTGCACTATTTAGACCGGCTAAGTTCTCAACGGTTCATTGAAAGCTCCGTCGCCTTGCCGATGGAGATATCGGCGCGAGTCGAAGTTCCAAACGAAAGTAGTAGAACAACGATCCAGAGCGCGTTTGCTCACCCATCATTTTAGCGTTTCTCCTGAATCCTACTTAGCACATAGCAATAGTAGTCATCAAAAGAAAGAGCCATTTGTGCCGAGTTTTTCAACAGTCTCGAATGTTTCTGGCACACCGCGGAACACCGCCGTGGGCGAGGCATTGCCGCTTATCAGCTGATTTCGTTGCGCTCGGATGATGTCGGCGCTGCCATGTGTTTGTGGCACACCGCCAAACACCGCACTAGGCGCCGGAAGTGGAGAATGCGACTGGCCGCATTGCGGTTATCAGCCGATCACGTTCCGTTTCATCCAGCGTGCCGTACCAGCTCGCTGAGCCCGTACACGACGCTCTTCCTTGGTCATATTGCGAGCGGCCGTCTCTCCGCCTGCTCGTCCACAGGTTTGGTAGAAACGCTGAAGGATTCTGGATTTCCGCGGTATCAATTGCCATTCAGGTAAAGCGTGGCGGCTCCATCTGCCTTGGTCATCGCGTGGGATCTCGGTTTTGTCAGCTTCTTCCATATATTGATTCTTACTCCCTATGTATATATTTTACAAATAACCCTAACAGACTCAGCGTCTTAGGTTATTTTAACCGTTGGAAACGTTCTACAAACGTTTACCGCCGCTCCGCTCGGGTTCCAACACTCAAAATGCGACTTAACGCGTTTCAAATAAGTGAGATTGGTTTTAATCACACGCTCGATCACACGGGAGGGGGATGGATTAAGGACGTGTCTGCGCGTGGAGTGAAACTGATGTTTGGACGAATATAATTGGCGGCCGAGAGACGCTGTTCTTGTTGGAGGCCTGGAATGGATTCGATGGATGGGAAGGCGAATAAGGGAAGCGTCGAGGTGGAGATATTCGGGCAAGCGTTCAAGCTGCGCGGCACGGATACTGAGCACATTGTGAGACTCGCGGAATACGTCGACGCGAAGATGCCTGAGGTTGCCGACAAAACCTCACGGTCGATAACTTCCGCCTGGCTGTGCTCACGGCATTGAACATTGCTGACGAATACCATCTGCTGAAAAGAGGGAGGGACGACAACCGGGAAAGGCGGGAGGCACACTATACCAAACGCTGGTATGAGCAAGAGCTTTTAGGGATTGCCGAGGACGAGTCGCTATCGACTAAAGAGCGACATGAGGCTTTGTTCAATCTGGGCAAGTCCAGGGGCTATCACTACGGCCGTCGGCGGCGCCACAGCGCTTGAGTGGTTAATGTTCGCGCCCATTGCGTGAAATCAGCTTGTCCACCACATCGATCAAGGCATTGAGGCGCTGGTCGGTGTGAGTTTGAGATTCCGCCAGCTGATCCATTCTTCCGGCTAGGGCGATTTCCGTTTGCGCCAGCCGGCCCACCAGATCGGTCAGAGTGCCCATTGAAGTTTCAATCTTTCCCAAGCGCTCGTCATGCGTCCGGATGATTTGCTCGTGCGCCTGGATTGCCTGCCCCTGCTGAGTCACGGTCTCATACAGCCGTTCGATGTTCTTGCCCAGCGATTCCTGGGACTCGACCAGAAACCGAATACGTTCATCCAGGTTCATTTCCCATTCCCCATGGCTTGAGCGGCCTGTTTCCTGGCCTTCGCCCTCGCGCTTCGCACTTTCGCAGCCGCCTTTGAGGCTTTAGTGGCAATCTCCCGCCGGCGCCTAGCGGAGAGCGTTTGCGCACGAGCCTGACCACCTTTCTGGCCAATCTCCCGCATAGCTTCCCGAAATGCTTCTCGATCCATGAGGATATATTACACCATACCGTGCAAGGTAACCAAGATTACCAAAAATCCCTTGACATCTTGGACGCTAAGGTAGATTATTGACACAGCTTTTTGACACAGCAAAACGGCCCGAGCGAGTGACGTTAACACTCACCCGAGCCTGACCAAAAGGAAAACAGAGGTTTCCAGATGGCTACATCCGAACTTACATTACAGGCTGCTCACACTCAATTCACAACCGAATCCTCACCACGCGTTGCGTTATACGCCCGAGTCTCGACCAAAGACAAAGGCCAGGACTATATCAACCAGCTGAACCAGCTGCGTGAGTTTGCTGCCCGCCAGGGCTGGACCATCGTGATCGAGTTCTGTGACACGGTTTCCGGCGGCAAAGCCGAGCGCCAGCAGTTCCAAGCAATGTTTCAGGCTGCATCGCGGCGTGAATTTGATGTTCTGCTGTTCTGGAGCCTGGACAGGCTTTCCCGCGAAGGTGCCTTTGAAACCCTACAGCACTTGCAAAGGCTGACCAGCTACGGCGTGGCTTGGCGCTCGTTCACCGAGCAGTATCTCGACTCGACCGGCATCTTCCGCGAGGCCGTAATCTCCATCCTGGCCGTGGTCGCCAAGCAGGAAAAAGTCCGCATCCGCGAGCGGGTGCTGGCAGGCCTCGCTACGGCACGCCACAAAGGCACACGTTTAGGCCGGCCGCGAGTGTTCGTATCGCCGAGCCGCATCGAACCGCTGCGCCAGGCAGGCAAATCCTGGCGCGAAATTGCGCAGGAGCTCAATGCCAACACTGCGACAGCGAGGAGAACGTACGCAGAGCTCGAGCCCTGACTGTTGAGGTCCGCTCTTGCGCCCATGGGAATCTCAGAAATCTTGCTGATCTTCCGCTTCGTCAAAGTGGAGCCGTGATCCGGTGAAGGTCGCGCTGCTGGCGCCGGAAGCTAATTTGTCGCCGATCATTGCTTCTCCTCATGCTTACCTTGACAAAGCCAATTAGCGGGGTTTCCTCTCATATAGATCCCCGAGCGATGATTCTGTCCGCAGACGCAGCATTTTTCCTGCTCGGGAACCATAGTGCGCACCGGCGGACGCCCGCTGTGCATTATGGCCCAGCACTTGTCGCAGATCGAGTGTGTCCAATTGCTCATCGGCTTTTGGGAAAGAGCAGGCCCTCCGAATAGACCTTCGAACATTTATTTCCCGTCATTGAAGACGGCGCGGATTGCTAAGGATTGCTAAGGTTTGTTGCGACTATAAGGTGAGACCGGGGGCAGGGAAATAAGGGAAACGCCCTAGTTTAGTCGTACGCCAGTGCGCACCTGCCGGAAAAGACAGGGTTTCGCTTTGTGGTCTCTGAAGCCTCACACCGTGGGCGAGCTCTCGAACGCCTCCAGAGAAGCAACGGAACGCCAGAGCGGCATGGTTTATGAGTGCATTCGAAACTGGATCACAGCGAAGCGGACCGGATCGCGGCGTGAAGATAGAGTGCTCCTTAAAAGTGATTTCGGAAATCAGTAACTTGCATAACAACGACTTACAACGACTAAATTGCCAACTGCGCTCAACTGAGTCCTTTGTTTGACGGTTTCAGGCGGGTTCGACTCCCTCCGCCCGCACCATGTTTTCGACAACTTACGGGAGGGGAAATCAGTGGAAATCAGCTAGGTTTTCCCACAGCCAACCGAGCTACTTTGAGCCTCCCGCATCTCGTCCCTCACCCATCCCCATAGTTCATGGTGGTTCGGATGTCAGCATGCCGCGTGGGCTTCTGCTGAACTACAAGCGCGGTCCCAGAGCTTCGAGCCACGCGATCGGTATGTGTGGCGCAACGGGTGCCGAGTCCCCCCAGTCCTGTCGCTTTCGCTGCCCTCTGGTACGCATGCCACACCACATCGTACGACCAGGGGCAGATGAACTGGCCAGGTAAAATCCAATCCTCGTCCGCAGAAAATTGAGTGGTTTGTCTCCACAGCTTGAGGCGCGTTCAGAATCTCCGATACAACGTGCAGATTCTGCTCTGACTGACGGCTCTTCATTGTATCCACGGTTTGAGAAACAATCGAGCGTTTTACCTTCAACCTGCAATCACATGGTTGCACGCGGTAGTAACTTGACAATCACCTCCATCAGTATTTGTGCTAACGGCGATGGCCTTTGCTCTGGTCTTAGTAATGGCAGATTACTCGGTCCGAATGGAGCCGGCACCCTCCTTGTCGCCACAATGAGGGCCTGAGCAAGTAACGGTTTGGACTTTCGCCGCTCCCGAACGCTGTTGTAAGATTGTTATAACACTCATTTATCCAATCACCAGATTTTGAGTTATATATGGGCATGCCGCACAGCCATCAACACGAAAAGAGCGTACCAACGCTTACTCGGCATGATGATTCGGCTCTACTCTCTCTATGCGCAAAACGATGTAGGACGGCGCATGCTGAGCACACGGTTGTACCTTATAAAGCCAGTGCGACGTTCTGATGAGTTGTCTACACTTCATCCTCGCAAGCCGGGCAGCATTCACAACGCTTGACCGTCTGACCTTGCTGTGCATTATACGGATGGTTTTGAGTTTCAAATTGTCCTATTGTCAGCTACGGCATCTTCGGAGGTAGGTTGTTGAGGCAAACCGCTTTCGAAGCAAGACATCTTAGGCTGCAGGAGCAGCAAGGGTGTCGAACTACGAATTAACCTCAATTCTCCTCATCATTCTGCTTCTCATTGGGCTCGCGCAACTCTTGGGCCACCTATTCACGAGGCTGCGGCAACCGAGAGTGGTCGGCGAAATATTGGCTGGTATCGTTCTGGGGCCAGCTCTCTTTGGTCGATGGCCAGTCGTTTCACACCTAGTTGTGACCGCAAGTCATCAAGGACACATTCTGGATTTCGTCTACTGGCTTGGCTTGCTCTTACTGATGTTTCTCTCTGGGGCTGAAACCCAACAACTGTTCAGCCGTGACGAGCGGCGTGAGGTGGGCTGGCTCGCAATCGTAGGCACAGGACTACCTTTCCTGCTTGGATTAATATGGGGTCCTTGGCTTGTTCGTCCCAGCCTCGCGGGTCCCAGCGGTAATCGGATCTCTCTTATCATAATTCTTGCAGTCGGAGTGGCAGTAACTTCAGTTCCGGTCGTGTCCAAGATCTTCGCCGACTTGAAAATCCTGCATACTAGATTCGCTAGGCTTGTGCTCGGAGTGGCAGTGGTTGAGGACATCTTCCTGTGGCTGGCTCTGGCAATAGCTACCGCAGTGGTGGGAAGAACGGTTCTTAATCCAAAAGCCTTATGTTATCACCTGATCGCCACTTTGGTTTTCTTCCTGCTGGGACTTACGGTCGTTCCCAAGCTGATAAAACGACTGAACAAAGCCCAATGGAACGTTTTGGCCAAACACTCGCCAGTCGGCTACACGATTGCGGTGTTGCTGGCTTACTGTGTAGTCGCTGGCGCTCTCAATGTCAGTTTAGTCTTCGCAGCGTTTCTGGCAGGCTTTGCTGTTGTACATAAAAAACGGAGACTGTTTTCGGAAGCACTGGATGCCATGGGGAAGGTGTCCTTCGCGTTCTTCATTCCTGTATACTTTGCAATCGTTGGTTTGAAACTCGACTTTGTACATGGGCTATCGCTATGGATGCTGATAGCATTCTTTGTAGGAAGTAGCGTCGTCAAGATTCTCTCAGTGTCGATGGCAGGTAGGTTCGCAGGTTTTCACGGCTTAGACCTGATCAACGTCGCAATAACGACGAATGCCCGTGGTGGCCCGGGCATCGTCTTAGCAAGTGTAGCGTTTGACGCCGGGATCATCAGCTCAAAATTTTATACAACTCTAATCATCACAGCTGTCCTCACGTCGCAGGTCGCTGGCGCTTGGCTAGAACACGTGCTCCGTAAAGGCTGGCCACTATTAGCTCCTTCCAGGCCAATCGAATCGGTTACCGTTGCGCGTGAAGATCCAACCACAGCATAGGCATTATTGCTCGCACGAGGCGCACGCCAAAGCGCTTCCTAGTGGCGTCGAACAATCCGCTTCTTCCACCAGAGGGTCGTGAATGCATTGACCGGGAGTCGTGGCTTCGCATGAGTACAACTTCGAGCAGAGTTCGGCACCCCTATTCCCCTGCCACAAAAATCCGTGGCGAGCGCCATAAGAACGACCAAGCCTCTCCTGCCGCTCTGCTTCTTAAAGGCGACTGCTTTGCTGTCGCCTATAGATTCTCCATTGCATTCACTAGCCATTGGCTGAAAGGTCATTCCTTCATTGAAGCCACATTCTGAAAAAACCGGAAATCACTATTGGAACAAGTCCTTATTGGATTGCTCGATCGGGTCGTCAAGCAGAACCTCTGCATCGGTTCAGGGACTCATGCCGGGTGGGTGGAAACCGCGTCCGCGGTTCTTGGACAGCGACAAGCCTTAGCTTCGGTCGGTGCCACAGAGCTCGGCACGTCTGCGCTGAGGAGATCTCTGGCTAACCTCAAACGCACTTAGACGGTGACCGTTTACGTCAGTAAACCGGATCCACTCGGACTCTCGGCCTGGCCTGAGCCGATCTCTCATAAAGTGGCTCTGGCCTGCGGATCTGCTCAACTGCCACACCGTACTTTTACGGGTTGCCTCCGGCCACCTATACGTTCAACCTACGAAAGAGGTGGACTATGCGAAAGATCATCAACTTACTAGTAATGTTGCTGTTGGTCGTTTCGGCAGAGTATATGCTCGGCCGTCAACAGCAACAAAATGAGCAGCAAACGACCAATCCCGATCAGCAAACCGCCAATCCTGGTCAGCAAAATGCCAATCCTGATCAGCAGAACGCCAGTCCCGAGCAGCAAAATGCCAACCCCGAGCAGCAAACGCCTCCGACTTCTCAGGGACAAGCATCAAGCACAGCAGCGGTACAAAGCGTTACTGGTTGCGTCGTCCAAAGCGATCATGGTTACTCGCTGAAAACTCAGAACGATACCTACCCAATCGAAACGGACAAAGATCTCTCGCAATACGTCAATAAACAGATTCGGATCACCGGCATTTTGGAGCATCACACAGCTGCTCCGTCGGCAACGAGCGGTAATGCAGGAGTTATATCAGACATTCGGCTTCGAACTATTGCAACGGTGGTTGGAGATTGCAATCAACCTTCGAAGTGAAGCAGTTGAAACCAGATCGTTGAGTTGAGGAAGTGAGAAACTTGGGTCCTCGGTTCCTAATAGGTTTAGACACGTTAATTGGTGTCGTGTTTCAATAGCGAGCCGGTGTTACCCAACCCATAAAACGGCCGGACTGCCTCTAAAGTTCACTGCCGAAATTTGCAGCAACCCCGAAGTCTGAATGAGCTTCTGGGTTGCAGCTATTTCGGCGAACGGGATAGTTACCTAAACTTGATCAGCTTCTCGATGTAGCTCGGCTTGTTGACCTTCCTACGCCTTCCAGTCGTTGTGTCGCCACTGGTGGTTGAGGATGATGTCACGACCGCTACCGATTCGAAATATCCCTTGCGACAATCCGTTAGGGCTCGAAAGACTCCGGCTTACCTTCACACCGAAGTAAGACTCCAAATCGCGAAGCTCAGGAAATGCAAACCAGTGTAATAGGATAGAGGGACAACAGATCGACTGAGTTGATAAGAATCCTCATCCAATCGGTATCTGTGAACTATGGGTTCAGGTTTTTATTCGGTCGGCCTGCAAATTTCAACAGAGATCACATACGGCAAATGTTGGCAGAATAAGCGGGGGAGGAACCCGATGCTCAAACCGAGGCGCCCTAGACTTAATATCCAGCGCGAGGATGCGCGACTGAAAAAGACCACCGCAGAACTCACACAATTAGCCCAGAAGTTCGCCCCCAAGTGGAACCGAATATCCAACGATGGCAGGATGACAATTGAACGTTCAACTGCACGATCACTACGGGCAGCGAATGCGCAGGTACATCGCACTAGTAAGAGAATGGGAGAGATTCTAGAGTGGCTTGACCGTGTCCGGCAAACGGAGAGGGCGGCGTGAACTGCGCCACACTCGCGGATTGCGGGTCTGCTCGCGGCTGCGGCGTTATGCTTGCCATCGACAATGATCGTCACCAAAGATCAGGAAGAAAGCCTCAACTCGTCGACTGGATATCGAGGACTCAAGAAAACCCAAGGGATCGGCGCTCGATAATGTACAAGCTGAAGCCATGCCCACGCAAGCCCCACGCAGGCGCTTGCAGTTGCCTAGCATGTTCCCTCAGGTCCTCAGCATGATCACGCAATGCCTGTCGAATGATGTTCTTTATCGGCTTGCGGCGCGCGCGACCAATTGGCGCAGGCTAGTTCTTTTCCAGTGTCATAAGCCAGCCGCAAACTCCGCAGCCGATTCCGATGCCAGCAGTCAGGAAATCTAGTCCCGCATTTTCAAGAGCTCGTTTGTGCGCATGCTCATTCTCCGCAAAGACCGTCGATGTATGATGTGCGCTCTCACTCCAGGGCTCCCCAACGGGAGCCTGAGTGAAATTGGGGTCTGGGTTGACCCGAAGCCTACTGCTCGGGGTAACTCTCGATTACTTGCTGGCTACGTTGGTGTGACAAGCTCGCGGTAGAGCAATAGATCAACGACCAGCTGCAGTCTAAGTGTCTAAGGAAAAGATGACCTCGTGTGCGTTTACCTACCTGACGGCACCCAAACGCTATCAGCGGATATCAATTCCACTCCGGCTACTTCGGTGCTCAGCGAGATGGGTTGTAAGCCTGCTCTGTTGCCAGATCGCGCGTCAAATTCCAACAAATACTGATTATCCAGGTTCTTTTGGACATCCTCAAAATACGGCTTGAAACTGACAGGAGCCCGGAGTCCTAAGAAGTACGACTCTCCTCCGCTCAGCTCTGACAACCTGGCCATATCGTTCTGGCCATTGGTCGCTTCCCAGAAATTCCGGTGCAGGTGACCAACTCCCGGAGTGTAGAACCCGTAGATGATAGTGCCGCTACGTTGGGCCACAGTGGCCGCGGAATTTACATCTGGATTCGTACTCGAGATACGCGTGCGGTTGGTACGCCGAGCGCGATCGATTCCGTCAGTGACCAGCATCAAAACACGGCGATTCGCATGTTGCGGCCAGCGATTCATCAAATTAACGGCGGAAAGATAGGGACTTCCGAAAGCACCGACCGAGCCCGTGGGTAATCGCACGGCCTTTGCCGCCTGAGCGTGATCGCTGGTGAAGTTTTGTACGATATCTACGGTGGCGTTCCGCATGTAGCCGATCCCCACCGACGTAGTCGATGGTTGAGCATTG
>Ga0126373_10000793_pt1 | contig 21377 bp, 16 predicted proteins | sample PanSoiMetPlot_11_FD_92545 | JGI IMG/M metagenome (GOLD analysis project Ga0126373, IMG submission 92545) | Tropical forest soil microbial communities from Panama - MetaG Plot_11 | ecosystem: Environmental > Terrestrial > Soil > Tropical forest > Bulk soil | place: Panama | collected 2016-02-17 | reverse complement strand
GAACAAGTTTCCGATCCGAACTTCCGACGCCGGTTGGCTGATCTGAAGCAATCCTTTTGAGTGTCGCGCTGTACATGGACCTACACGTGTCGTCACCGTTGCACTGCGCCTGCGCGAGATTGACGTGCTCACAGCGCAAGAGGATGGCTCAACGGAATTAGACGACGGCCGGCTCTTGAACCATGCAGCGGAACTCGGGCGTGTTCTCGTTTCACAAGACGAAGACCTTCTTCGCGAAGGAGCAAAGCGATTGAGCACGAGCCAGGACTTCTCTGAAATCGTTTATGCGCACCAGTTGGCGTCACAATTGGCCGCATGGTGGAGAATCTCGAACTGATTACTAGGGTAACCTCTCCGGAGGAGTGGCGAAACAGAATCGAATTTCTACGTTACCCCTGAGACTCAGTCGCTCGACGAGAATGACGGTCCACCGCCGATCAAACCGTAGCAACTACTGTGCACGAAATCGATACTGCGGCGCTCGGCCTTAAGACATCGCGATCCAGAGTGCCGGCGGCCGTGACCGCTCAGCCTACCGCGCAGCCACCGCTGGAGCCAGCGATTGGATTTCCTCAACTACTAACTGCAGTTCCTCGTCTTTCGTATAGAAGTGCGGCGCAATGCGAATGCCTGCGCCCGGCCGGTAGTCGACGAGGAAATCGCGGCGCAGCAGTTCTTGCGTGATCTCGTAGCCGTTCGGGACGTCAACGGTGACGGTTCCGCCACGCTGAACCGGATCGCGCGGTGAATTGATCCGATAGCCGGCGTTCGCGACAAGATCGACGAGCAACGACGTTTGGCGCATCGATTTCACCCGGATATTTTCCACACCGACCTCGTTGATGATTTCGTAACCGGATTGGGCTGCGTAGAAGCCGGGAATGTTCGGCGTACCGTGCAGGAATCGATAGGCATTATCCGCGAACTCGATTGGGCCGCCGTCGAAATCGAATGGGTTGCGATGCGCCATCCAGCCCGTGAGGCGCGGTTCGAGCGAAGGCCAGAGATCCCGGCGGACATAAAGATAGCCGGCCCCAGGCCCTCCGCACAGCCATTTCACCGAGCCGCCGGTAGCGAAGTCGACCCCAAGGTCGCGGACATTCAGCGGGATCGTGCCGGCCGATTGATAAATGTCGGCGACCACGAGGGCTCCCATCTCGTGCGCGCGTTCGGTGATGGCGCGCAGATCCTGGATATAAGCGCTCTTGAAGATAACGTGAGACACCGAGACCAGCAACGTTTCGCGATCGATCGCGGCGAGCATTTTATCGAGCGGCACGGTGATACCGTCGTCGGAGGCTATCGTCACGACGCGCGCCCCTTGTGACTCCAGCCGGCGATGGATGTACAGGTTGGACGGGAAATTCAGGCCTTCGGAAACAATCTTGTTGCGCTCGCCGCGCCAATCGAAGCAAGAGGCGATCAGCGACTGGCAGACGGAGACGTTGGGGTGCATCGTGACCTCTCCCTCGCCTGCTCCGACGATCTTCGCGATCAGGTTGCCAACCGCGATCGGCATCTCCCACCAGCCTTCTTCCCAGGCGCGGATGCTACGCGTGGACCAAGTGTCGGCGTACTCGCTAAGTTGATCGCGCGTACGCCTCGGCATCGCGCCAAGCGAATGGCTGATCAGGTAAACGGTCTTATCTAGCGCCGGAAATTCCTTGCGCCAGCTCAGAAGCGGATCGTTCATAGAGTCAAACCCGGAATGTATCGGCGCGCCAGGTAACGATGGCCTTCTTGATCTCGCCGGGCTTCATGTTGGAAACGAGAACCTTCTCAACCAAACCCGGAAGCTCTGCGTCGGATGCGAAGCGCAGCGCGACGATTTGCCCTTCGGTCAGATCATCAGCTCGCGGCTTCAATTTCTCCGGCAACATGGCTTCGAAGCGCTGCCGCTCCTCCAGACGTATCAATCGATCCTGAACCTTCAGCGGGTTAGTGCGGATCAACAGAACGAAGACCGGGGCCATGAGGCCGATCAGTACGAGAATCCATGACACGAGTACGTCGGGATGCCGCACGGCGTTGACAATCACCATCACCAGCAGAACCAGCGTCGCGGGCATGAGAAAGAAATGAAATGGCGGATGCAGGCGCGTGTGATTGGAGTAGCTCTGCGAATCTTTTCCGGCCATAGTGCCTCCTTGCGTTAGAAATAGTATTCTACTAAGAGGGGGTTTGTGCGATGCAAACGCCTCGCAAACGCGCGCAAAACCGCCTGTTTCCAGCTTGAATTCACTGCGACAACCGTGCTAAGGTAACCAGTGTTGGGATACCGGTTTCGGGCGCGTCGCGGCTGTTGCAAGCGCCTTCTCGAAGTTTCAACCCTCAACTAGAAAATTCATGGATCAGACGCTCCAGCAGCTAGGCGGAATACTGCTAAAGGCCATTCCCACCGTCGTTCTGCTGCTCATCGTTCATTTTTATCTGAAGTTCATGTTCTTCCGGCCCCTCCAAAAGGTACTGGCCGAGAGGAAGCAAGCCACTCAGGGAACCAAAGAGAAGGCGGAACTGCTTCTTGCCAAAGCGGATCAGACACAAGCCGCGATCGAGGCTGCGTTGCGCAAGGCGCGCGAGGAGATTTACCAAGAGCAGGAAGAAGCGCGCAAGCAGTGGACCAATGAGCAGACCGCGCGGCTCGATCAAGCGCGTCATCAATCCCACGATTTGATCCACCAGGCGCAGACGCAATTGGAAGCTGATGTCGACCGAGCGAAAAAGGATTTGGCGGAAACCGCCGACGCACTGGCCGAAGAGATCGCGCGGACGCTGCTTGAAAGGAAAGCGGCATAATGCGGGGCGTTATCTGGGCTGTGATGCTAGGCCTAGGGCTGGCGTTTCTGGCTTTCGCGCAAGAGGGCAGTGCCGGCGTAGCTGAAACCGGCGATCCGTGGCTCGTCTGGAAGTGGATCAATTTCGCGATCCTCGCGGCGGGGCTAGGCTATTTGATCGGAAAAGCCGCTCCGGCCTATTTTCAGGGCCGCCGCGTAGAGATTCAGAACGCGCTCACTGAGGCGACACGCCAAATCAAAGACGCGGAAGCCAAGGCTGCCGATCTGGAACTGCGGTTTTCCAGCATCAAGAACGAGATCGAGCGGTTGCGGGGAGAGGCCCGCTCAGCGATGGCAGCCGAGAGCCAGCGGATCCGTCATGAGACTGAAAAGCATTTAAAGCGGGTCGAAGAGCAAACGGAACAGGAAATTACGCTGATGAAGCGCGCGGCACGCGAAGAGCTGCGCAAGTTTTCGGCCAGGCTGGCACTGGAGCTTGCTGCTCAACGTATCAAGACGCGCATGACGGGCGATACGGAAGCAGGACTCGTCGATCGGTTTGTCTCCGATCTGCGGCACCGCGTGAGGTCCAACTAGCTCATGGCGTTGGCGGCTGCGAATCGATACGCCCGCGCCCTAGCGGACTTGGTGTTGGCTCCAAATTCGCCGGTCAAGGCCGAAGAGGCCGTGGCACAGCTTCGCGCCGTGGAGCAAATGGTTTCAGATTCCTGGGAGCTCAAGAACGCCATGCTGACTCCCGCCATCCAGACCTCGCGAAAACGGGCAGTGATGGGCAGGCTGCTCCAGGAAATCCACGCGGCGCCGCTGATTCGCAGTTTTATTTTCGTCGTGATCGACCATCGGCGCATCGGAATGATCGCCGAGATCCGCGAGGCTTTCGAGTCGCAACTCGACGAGCGGTTGGGGTTCGTGCGTGCCGAGGTAACGTCGGCAGCTTCACTCGATCCCTCTCAGCAGGCCAGCATTGAAGGCGAGCTGGCGCGGCTAACCGGCAAGCGAATGCGGTTGCGATTCGCGGTGGATTCCGAACTGTTAGGCGGCGTGCTGGCCAGGATCGGATCGACGGTTTACGACGGATCGGTCCGCGGCCAGCTCGAGCGCATGCGGCGAGAATTTACGGGACAGATTGCGAAGTAAAAGGGGTGACTGATGGCTCAAGTCCAGGCTGACGAAATCGCGCGCCTGTTGCGCGATGAGATTGAGCACTACGAAAAAGCAGTAAATGTTTCCGAGACCGGGTCGGTGATCTCGGTGGGCGATGGCATCGCACGCATTTACGGCCTCGAGAACGTGATGGCCGGCGAAATGGTGGAGTTCCCCCACAATGTCGTTGGAATCGCGCTGAACCTGGAAGAGGACCAAGTCGGCACGGTGCTGCTCGGCGAATACCAGGAGATCAAAGAAGGCGACGAAGTAAAACGCACCGGCAAGATCATGTCGGTCCCGGTAGGCGAGGCGATGATCGGCCGCGTGGTGAATGCGCTTGGCGAGCCGATCGACGGCAAAGGCCCCATCGTGACGTCCGACTCGCTGGCGATCGAACGCATCGCCCCCGGTGTTGTCGACCGGCGCTCGGTGAAGGAGCCGCTGCAAACCGGACTCAAGTCCATCGACTCGATGATTCCCATCGGCCGAGGCCAGCGCGAGCTGATCATCGGCGACCGGCAAACCGGGAAAACTGCGGTCGCGCTCGACACGATCATCAATCAAAAGGGCGGCGACATGATTTGCATCTATGTCGCGATCGGGCAGAAACGGTCTACCGTGGCGCAGGTAGTCAAGACGCTTGAAGATTACGGCGCAATGGACTATACCATCGTGGTGGCCGCCACAGCGTCCGATCCCGCGCCCATGCAGTACATCGCCCCGTACGCCGGTTGCGCCATGGGCGAATATTTCCGCGACAGTAAGCGGCATGCGCTGTGTATCTACGACGATCTTTCGAAACACGCCGCCGCATACCGCGAGATTTCGCTGCTGCTGCGGCGTCCACCTGGGCGCGAAGCATATCCCGGCGACGTGTTCTACTTGCACAGCCGCTTGCTCGAGCGCGCAGCAAAGTTGAATGACGCCAATGGCGGTGGATCGCTCACCGCGCTGCCGATCATCGAGACCCAGGCCGGCGACATCTCTGCTTACATCCCGACCAACGTGATTTCGATCACCGATGGCCAGATCTTCCTGCTGGCGGATCTGTTCAACTCCAATGTCCGCCCCGCCATCGACGTTGGACTCTCCGTAAGCCGTGTCGGCGGTAGCGCGCAGATCAAGGCCATGCGCCAGGTGGCCGGATCGTTGCGTCTTGAACTGGCTCAATATCGCAACTTGGCGGCGTTCGCTCTGTTCGGTTCCGAGCTGGACAAAGTCTCGCAAGCGCAGCTCAATCGCGGGCAGCGTCTGACCGAGATCCTGAAGCAGCCGCAGTATCAGCCGTTGCCCGTCGAGAAGCAAGTCCTCATCATTTACTGTGGGACAGCCGGCATTCTGGACGACATGGAAGTGGGTCAATGCCGTGCGTTCGAGGCCGAGCTGTACAAGTTCATTGAAACATCGCAGCCGGGAATTCTCCAGGAAATCCGCGAGAAGAAGGCCCTGGACGACGGGCTAAAGAGCAAAATGAACGCGGCGGTAAAAGAGTTCAAGCAGCGCTTCGTCGCGCAGCACAAAGAGGCGCTCGCTACGGCGTAACCGATGCCCAGCCTGATCGATTTACGTCGGCGGATCCGCTCGGTTAAGAACACGCAGCAGATCACCAAGGCCATGAAAGTGGTCTCGGCCGCGAAGCTCCGGCGCGCGCAGGATCGCGTGCTGGCGTCGCGTCCGCATGCGCAGATCATTCGGCGGATGCTGGTGAACGTGGCGCAAGCCGCTGCCGAACACCAGGACGGCGATTCGGTTTCTTTGCTCGCCCGGCGCCCGGAGAAGAAGATTCAGCTCCTGGTGATCACGGCCGACCGGGGACTCGCTGGTGCATTCAACTCGAACGTGATCCGGAGTGCGCAGCGCTTCATTCAGGATCATCCCGACGCCGAAGTTCAATTGGAGCTGATCGGCCGCAAGGGCCGGGACTTTTTCCGCAAGCGGTACCGCCGTATCACGGGCGACTATGCCACGCTGTTTCAGAAGGCGCCGCGTTACGAAGACGCCCTCGAGATCGCGGGCAAGGTGATCGAGCGATTCGAGAAGGCCGAGATCGACGCCGTCTACCTGGTGGTCAACAATTTCAAGAGCATGATGGCGTCCAATCTGGTCGTTACGCGCATTCTCCCGTTGGATCTGCCCGAGAAACCGGAACAAATCGACTACATTTATGAGCAGCCGCCCGAGGAGCTGCTCAAGAGCCTTTTGCCTCGCTACTTCGAGGCGCAGATTTACCGCGCGATGCTGGAGTCCTCCGCTGCCGAGCACGCCGCGCGCATGACGGCGATGGAAGCGGCAACGTCCAACGCGACAGAAGTGATCGACGCCCTGACGTTGAACATGAATCGTGTCCGGCAGGCCAGTATCACGCGTGAAATTATTGAAATTGTAAGCGGCGCAGCCGCATTGGAGTAACCATGTCGACAACAGCAGCCCAGGTGGAAGGAAAAGTGATCCAGGTCGCAGGGCCTGCCGTGGATATCCAGTTCCCCGAGGAACAAATCCCGGTGATCAACACCGCGATTCACATCACGAGCGAGGGATTCACGGTCCCGACTCCTATCGACGTCATGACCGAGGTCGCGCAGCACATCGGCGAAGGCCGCGTGCGCACGATCGCGCTGCAGCCCACCGACGGCATGGTGCGCGGAATGAAGGCCGTTAGCCTCGGGCATCCCATCGAGGTGCCGGTCGGTAACCAGACGCTAGGGCGCGTAATGAACGTCATCGGCCAGCCGGTGGACAACATGGGGCCCGTCGAAACGAAAGAAAAGTGGTCGATCCACCGCGCCGCGCCGGCCTTCGAAGAGCAAGCCACCGAACTCCAGATGTTCGAGACCGGCATCAAAGTCATCGACCTTCTGGAACCCTATCTGCGCGGTGGCAAGATCGGCCTGTTCGGCGGTGCGGGTGTCGGCAAGACTGTCGTCATCATGGAGCTGATCAACAATATCGCTCTGAAGCACGGCGGTGTGTCAGTGTTTTCGGGCGTCGGCGAGCGGACGCGCGAAGGCAACGATTTGTGGATGGAAATGCAGGAATCGGGGGTGCTCGATCCGCACGATTACAAGAAATCGAAGGTCGCGCTGATCTACGGGCAGATGACCGAGCCGCCCGGAGCCCGGCTGCGCGTCGGGCTGACCGGGCTCACAGTAGCCGAGTTTTTCCGCGACCAAGAAGGGCAGGACGTGCTGCTCTTTATCGATAACATTTTCCGTTTCACGCAGGCCGGCTCAGAAGTATCGGCTCTGCTCGGCCGCATGCCTTCGGCCGTTGGTTATCAGCCGAACCTCGCAACCGAAATGGGCGAGCTGCAAGAGCGGATCACGTCGACCAAGAAAGGCTCGATTACATCGGTGCAGGCGATTTACGTGCCTGCTGACGACTACACCGATCCAGCGCCCGCCACCACGTTCGCCCACCTCGACGCAACCACGAACCTGACACGCAGCCTGGTCGAGCAGGGCATCTATCCGGCAGTGGATCCGCTGGCATCCACGTCGCGCATTCTCGATCCGCGCATCGTCGGCCAGGAGCATTACACAGTCGCTCAGCAGGTGAAGCAGATTCTCCAGCGCTACAAAGATCTTCAGGACATCATCGCGATTCTCGGTATCGACGAATTGTCGGACGACGATAAGCAGATCGTGGCGCGCGCGCGCAAGATCCAAAAATTCCTGTCGCAACCTTTCCACGTCGCCGAGCAGTTCACCGGCTTCCCAGGCAAGTACGTGCCGCTGGCGGATACCGTGCGAAGCTTCAAGGAAGTGGTGGACGGCAAGCACGACGAGCTGCCCGAACAGGCGTTTTACATGCAGGGCGACATCGAGGACGTCAAGAAGAAGGCCGAAGAGCTGCGTAAGCAAGGCGAGGCGTAATTGGCCGAAACGTTCGAGATCGAGATTGCCACGCCGGAGCGTCTGCTCGCGCGCGAAAAGGCAGTCCGGGCACAGATTCCGGCCAAGGAAGGGTATATCGGCGTGCTGCCGGATCACGCGTCGCTGCTGTCTGAGCTCGGTATCGGCGCGCTGACCTACACGACGCCAGACGATCATCGGTTTAGCCTGGCGATTCGCGGCGGGTTTCTTGAGATTCACGAGAACGTGGTGCGCGTGTTGAGCGATATCGCAGAGAAGGGGCACGAGATCGACATCCCGCAGGCCGAGAAGGATCTCAAGAAGGCGCAGGAAGAGATGGTGAACCCGGCGCTCGGAATCGATATCGCTGCGGCACTCATCGCGGTCCGGCACGCGCAAGCGCGCATCGATGCCGCTCGCAAGGCCGCAAATCGGGAAGAATAGCTCGGCGCTTCTTTGGCCGTCCCCACGACGGCTGTTCGCTAGAATCGAATTAGGCGATCGAGCAACATGTTCCGCGCGATTTTCGAGCTTTTGATGACCATCGTGGTTATCTTCTTCCTGCGGGCCGTGCTGCGCGTGATCTTTCGAGGCTTTGGCGAGATGATGCGGCCGGAAACGCGCGCCCACCAGCCGAATCCTGAGCAGCGCGTTCCCCTCACCGGAGAATTGAAGAAGGATCCGAGCTGCGGAACCTACATTTCTGCCGCGACATCCATCAAGGAAAAAGTCGGAGGCGAGACCTTCTATTTCTGTTCCAAGGAGTGCCGGAATAAGTACGTGGCTTCACTGGCTCGCCGTTAGCGCGGCTGCGCTCACACCGGCGTCCGCTGCTCCACCGACGTTCTATCGGGATGTTCTGCCCATTCTCCAGAACCATTGCCAGGAGTGCCACCGGCCGGGCGAGATCGCGCCCATGGCGTTTCGCACTTACTCCGAGACGCGGCCCTGGGCCAAGGCGATTCGCCAAGCTGCAGTGTCGCGCAAGATGCCGCCCTGGTTCGCCGATCCTGAGTACGGTCACTTCGCGAACGACCCTTCGCTCACGGGCGCTGAGATCCGGGCGATTTCTGAATGGGCGGATGCAGGCGCGCCAGCCGGCGTTGCGAAGGATGCGCCTCCGCCGCGGCAGTGGACCGATGGCTGGAACATCGGCCAGCCCGATGCAGTGTTCGAGATGCCCAGGTCGTGCCCAATCCCGGCTGGCGGGCAGGTGGAATATCAATACGTAATCCTCCCGTTGCATTTTTCCGAAGACAAATGGATCGAGCGCGTGGAGGTGCGGCCCGGCAACCGTGCCGTCGTGCACCATGCCGTGGTCTACATCCGAGAGCCTGGATCGAAATGGCTGGCGGGAGAGCCAAGCGGCGAACTGTTCGCGCTGCCTCCCGAAGCGGGGCAGCGGCAAAACCCGAAGAGCTTCACTACCAGCGACATTTTGATGGTCTATACGCCCGGCAATTCTTATGAAGAATGGGGCCAGGGAGTTGCAAAGAAAATCCCAGCCGGATCCAATCTCGTCCTGCAGATGCACTACACGGCGACCGGAAAAGCCACGAACGACCGCACCAGCATCGGCGTGGTCTTTGCCAAGCAGCCGCCCGCAAGGGCGGTGCTCACGCTCCAGATGGGTAACGACGGCTTTGCGATCCCGCCCGGCGATCCGAACTACCGCGTGGCCGTCTCAGGCAAGCTTCCGAACGATGCGCTATTGATCGCGATGCTGCCCCACATGCACCTGCGCGGTAAGTCGTTCGAGTATCTGATCCACGGTCCGAACGGGGCAGTAGAAACGCTGCTCAAAGTTAGTAACTACGATTTTCATTGGCAAACTAACTATCGCCTTCGCGCCCCCCAGCTTCTCAGAGCCGGCACGCATCTTGAATGGATTGGATACTTTGACAACTCGCCAAACAATCCGCGCAACCCCGATCCTTCGGCCGAGGTTCACTTCGGCGAGCAAAGCTGGCAGGAGATGATGATCGGATTCTTCGACGTAGTGGTAGATGCGAGCCGCACCAAAGAGAAGTTCTTCGAGCATCAACGATAAAAACTTTTCCAGGTTGTGAGTCAAAAAGTAACAATCCGATTTCCACAGCCAAGCCCAACCGATAAAGAACAAAGTTGCTGGCGACTGGAATCACGTTTGCAAGTAGCGCCCGCCATGTGGAACAAATCACGCGAGGCACAGGCATCTCCACCCACGCCCGCGCCGGCACCGGTTCCCACGGTGCAGCACGCCGCCCCGGCGCAAGCCAGCCTGTCGCGTCCTACCATCCTCGGCAAATCTATGAAGATCGTCGGGGAAGTATCGAGCGACGAGGAGTTGCAGCTGGATGGGGATTTGGAAGGAAAGCTGACGCTGCGGAACCGGCTGACTGTGGGGCCGTCAAGCAACGTGAAGGCGAACATCAAAGCGAGCGAGGTTATTGTTTTCGGCACCGTGCACGGCAATGTCGAAGCCGAGAACAGAATCACGCTCCGCACCGGAGCGAATCTTGTCGGCGACATTAAGACCGCCGGAATCGTGATCGAAGATGGAGCTTACTTCAAGGGCGGGATTGACATCTCGCGGCCGGATGGGGAAAAAGCTGCACCGAAAAGTTCTGGCGCGGCAGCAGGCCAAAAGAGGTAATAGAAAAATTCACTGATGGGTAATAGTAACGACTTCTCACTGAGATCTGTCTAACATCACGAGGCCGCACCCTTGCTAAGAGGAACTGTGGCCATGGGGGAGAGCGCCCGTCGGCAATGGCGGGCGTTCCCGTTTTTTACCGCAGTTCTTTTAGTTTATTACTGATTCGGTTAAGTGTGGCGCGGTCAGGCCTGAGTCCCAAGGCGGACTGGTAGGCTTCACGGGCCTCGGCGGCGTTGTGTCGCACGGACTCGAGATCCCCGATCTGCTCGAAAATCGCCGGATTCTGCGTGTCTTGCGTAGAGACTCGCCGCAGTTGCTCGAGCGCCTGATCGTTCGCGCCTGTCTTCGCGAGCAGCCCGGCCAGCGCGAGACGCGCGCCCAGGTAGTCGGGCTTGGTGGACAACACGTTCTGATATTCCTCGATCGCTCCGGTGTTGTCGCCGCGTGCTGAAAGCGTTGCTGCCAGGCTCAGCCGCGATGCCAGATAATCCGGCGACCGCCGCAGGTTCTCACGCCAAAGTTCGATCGCTTCCGGCTGACGATTTTTTTCATCGGTGAGCAGGAGGGCTAAGTTGTGGCGAGCCGGCAAAAGGTTCGCGTTCTTTTCGAGAGCATTGCGATACAACTGCTCAGCTTCAGCGCGCTTTCCTTGTGATGCCTTTAAGGTTCCTAATGCGTTGTAGGGCTCAGCGGAATTGGGCGCGAGTTGGAGCGCCTTGCGATAGCTGGCTTCTGCTTCATTGCGGCGATTCAGCCTCTGATATACCAGTCCCAGGTTGTAGGGCAGGTAGCTATACTGCGGCGTCAGCTTGATGGCGTCCTGATAAGCGCGGATTGCGGATTTATAGTCGCCCAGTTCCACGTACGCCAGCGCTTCGTTGTGCAGCGGATAAGACCAGTGCTGCGCGCGGTGGATTGCGTCATGAAAGGCGGGGATCGCCTTGTCGTACTGCGCTTGCTCGAGATAGGCTATGCCTAGTGCATTGAAGCCATATGCGCCGCCTGGGTCAATGCGGACAGATTGTTCCAGCAACTGCGCCGCTTCTGGAAATTTCTTGTCGAAGAGCAGAGCCCGGCCTTGGAAAAAATCCCCGCGGCCCTCCAGGAACAAAGACTCCTGCGTGAGCGTCCGCGCTGCATCCATGTAGCGCGCTCCTTGCTCAAATGCCGCACGCGCTTGCGGCGATTCGTCGCCGGCGAGGTACCGCAGCAAAACTTCTTGTGCTTTGTTCTCGAGCGCAACCTGGAGCTGATTCTTGCGTTCCTGATACTGTTCCGGGCTAAGTTGCGGTTGCAGCGCACGCAGCGCCGTGAACGCGTTGTCCGGATCAGCCGGCAGAACGCGGCCGGCAGCGATCGCCGAGGCGAACCGATCGATATCCGCAGAGACCTGGCCGTCGAACAAGTTCGGCGGAGCACCGGCCGAAGCCAGATACAGCGGCTCTCCCCTCCGCGAATCGAAAATCACCCGCCAGCGCGCGATTTCAATGCCGGGCTTTTTCAGGTCCGACAGCCGCAGCGTGTTGTCGTAGGTGCCGAACTCTCGCGGATGCTGCTTGTCGTTCGTGGCCGTCTGAACTTGCTCGGTGACGTACTTAATCAATTCGTTCGCGTCGACGTTGCCATCCTGGTTCTGGTCGGCCGCGCCTTCGAGTCCTTTGATGACGTAGTAGCTAAAAACGCCGTGCCCGCCGCCAAACTGCGGGCCTTCCAGCGAAACTTCCTTAGGCCGGCTCGCCAGCAGTCCAAAAAGATCGCCCTCCACATCACCGAGCTGCTGGACGTTCGAGCTTACTGAGGTGCTATGGATGGTACCGATCGTACCGGCCTTGCAAACGTCAACGAACAAAAGCACGCGCCCCACTTTGCTGAGCTGGTCCTCGAACAGCGACTGCAGCTCCGCCATGGGCAGCGCAGTGCTTTTCAGGTCCTGCGGGTCCGAATCATAGGTGAGGATGAACGCGTTCTTGCTGCCAGGGACCTCGACAGTGCCATGCCCGGCAATCAGGATCACGACCGTATCGTTCTTGCTCGCGCGGCGTTTCAGAAAATCTTGAAAACCGTTGCGAACGGCGGCGGTGGTCGCCTTCTCGTCGGTCAGCAAAAGAATATGATCGGTCGCGACGCCGCCGCCCCGCGGGCTTTCGAGCAGTCTCGCGAACACGCTCGCGTCGGCATGGGCGAACTGCAGCGCAAGCTCGGGTTTGGCGTACTTAGAGATCCCAACCAACAGCGCGTATGTCTGACCGCCCGGCACCGACGCAGCAGCAGCGGTGGCTTGCGAGGCCAGCTCTTCTTCCAGTTCGAAAATCTTGCTCTTGATCCAAACTGCGTCCGGCCATTGCTCGCGCAGCTTGTAGTATTGTTCGAGCGCGTTGGCGATCAGCTTGTGATTTTCGAAAACAGTAGCTTCCCCGATCAGCGCGGCCTGATCCTTCGCATTAGCGGCCAGCGCGGCCTCGAAAGGCGCGAGTTCGGAGGTCACGTCGGCCGGCATCTTGTCGCGCGGGACCGGCGGGACTTCCGGTTTGTTGGTGCCGCGCGTCATGCTGACGCCGTAGTGCTGCTGGCTGGCCGTCGCCACGCGCAACGTCTGCGGCAACGTGCAGGCGCGCGCGGGCTGCTCGGAGATTTTCCCGGCTTTTACGCGCGGCTGTTTGGCTTCGAAGCGAACTTCGCCCGCGGCGCTCAAAGTATCGATGGCTTTAGCAGGACAAAACAGGAACGAGGCGGCGCCAGTCTCTGTTTTTAGACCGTCGCCTGTGAACAACAGATCCCCCGGCCGCGCAGCGAGCGGCGTTTCCGTATCGGCGCGCAGTAGCTTGCTACCCGAAGCATTGAGAATCAAGCCGACTGGATCTTCTTTGGTGTCTCCCAGGGCACTTCCGGCGCCGAGCAGGCACACAACCGCCGCGAATTGGATCAGCCGCCTACGCATTCACAACAGCCTTCGCCATCAGGGACGCGACCGTGTATACATCGATCGGCAGCGCCTTTCCCCGCACTGGCACAATCCCCAAATGCATCGTCTCCACACTTCCCCCAAGACGGGCCTGCGTCGCGCCGGTCATGAGAAGTTTGGTGTGACGTTCTTTGTTCAGGCTCTCCAGCCGCGACGCCAGATTGACTGTGTCTCCCAAAACCGTATACTCCATTTTATCGGCGGACCCCACATTTCCTACAACCGCTGGGCCGGTGTGAACGCCCGCGCCAGTCTGGAACTGGCTGGGAGCCGTCACCATCCGCGTCGCGCACTGCACCGCGCGCAGGCAGTGGTCGCCCGGCTGAGCGGCCTCGTCCTCGTCTGAAAATATGGCGAGAATGCCGTCGCCGATGAATTTATTGGCATGCCCGTGGAACATCACGATGATCCCCACCATCATCGCCATATACTCGTTCAGCAATCGCACCACCTCTTCCGGGCCTTGCTTGGCGCAGACTTCTTCTGTAAAAGCCGTGAAGCCGCGTATGTCGGTGAACAGCACCGTGACTTCGAGCGTCTTGCCCGATAACGCAATGGCCTGAGTCTCTTCCAGCGAGCTGGCTACCTGCTTGCCAACGAACAGAGACACCGCGCGCTGGAACAGATTGCGGCCTTTCTCTTCGGTGGAGAAGCGGTACACAACGGAGGCAATCAGGCAGATCGAGGTCGCTAGCAAAATCTCAGACGTGGAAAGAATGAACCCGCTTTCAAATGCCACGTGCGTCGCCACGATGACGGCGGCCACTTCGAGCACCATAAACAGCGCAGCACGGGAGGCCGCAAGCGAAGTGGCGATCAAGACCGCCAATGTTGTGGCCAGGAGCAGGGAAAGCATACGGACCCAGTCGGCCGTTGGAACCAGATATCTATGCTCCAAAATTGTCCGAATCGTGTTGGCGTGGATCTCGACTCCAGCGGTAGTCCACTTCGGGCCGCTGAACAGCGTATAAAAGGGGGTCGCGCGCCGGTCTTCATCGGCGAAGTCGATGCCCACTAGAACGATTTTGCCTTCCACCCAGCTTTTCAGTTTCGCGATATCGCCGCGCACCGCCGCAGCGTCGAAGTCGGACAGCGAGATCCTGGGAAAGGTCGCGGGCGGTCCGGCATAGTTGATGGCGATGGTTCGGTCCCGATCGATCGGGACCTGCTGACCCGAGAGCCTAAGCCTGTCGTCCTGGAATTGCGCATCCGAACCCAGGTACTCTTCTGAAACGCGCAGCGCAAACGACCGCGCCGGTACATCGCCCGCTTTGCCGGCAGCCTCGATCAATTCCTGCCTGCGCACGAAGTCATCGGCGTCGGACGTCAGGTTGGCGAAAGCGCCAAGCCCCAGGGCGGCCGACAGCATATTGACAGGAATGGCCTGCGAACTTTGATTCGAATTCAGCTCCGAAACGAAGCTCGTGACGACCGGAGCTGGGGAAGTGCTTACTGCCTCGCCGAGCATGCGGTCGTAGTCGGGTTCCCACTTATCCACCGGAACCCCGAACGCAAGGTCGATCCCGACCACCTTAGCTCCCGCCGCTGCCGCGGCACGAATCGCGTCGGCATAGTGCTTGTGCCAAAAAACTCGCAGTTCGGGAAATGTATCTAAGGTCTTCTGGTCGGCGACCAAAAGGACGATGTTAGAAATCGTGGCCGGCCGGCGCAGAAACGATCGGAGCGCGAAATGCGCGTCGTAGGCTTTCAGGTTCAGAATCTGGAAGAAACGGGTATCGCTGGCCGACCAAGCCGCGAGCCCACTTCCGGCTGCAAAAAGGGCACACAATCCCCAGTGCCGCCACTTGCGCTTCATGGTAACCTGCATCTTACTACGGCGGTGTTGCCAAGGCGCTTTAGGGGTGATTTGCGCAAAACGGGGTCCGGCAGACGGCATTTTGTCCCCCAATTGCTAGTGAGCGCGACGGCCTTTACGTTTCGAGCTACGCCTATGATTCTTCGATCCGGGGCGCTGGCGACGTTTGTGCTTTACTCCGTCGGCGCGTTCGCCCAGACGACGCAGGGCCTGATTTCGGGTCGTCTGGTCAACTCGGTAAGCGGACGCCCGATCGGTGGCGCAAGCGTCTTCTATTCGAGTTCGTCCAGCAACCTCGCCGGAGCATCTGAAACCGATCAGACCGGCTACTACTATTTGCCGCTTCTTTCGCCCGGCTTGTACCAACTCCGCATTAGTGCCAGGGGGTACCAATCGCAGGAAGTCCAGCAGCTCGAGCTGACGGTTGCGGCCCGCATCGAGATCGATTTTCGCCTACGGCCGTTGAACGACGTGTGGGAATCGGGCCAATACAACAGCGTCTTTTTGCCAGGCTCGAAAACGATCGTCACCTTCTTCGGTCCGGACGTGGACCCGAGCAAGACCGGATCGTTCGAGGCACAGCAGGGGCGCAGCGCGCCGCTTGAATCCACTGTTTCAGAAGTCATCGATTCCGGCGAGATCAATAATCTTCCTCTTGAAGGCCGCGACGTCTACACGATGCTCGTCACGCAGCCGGGCGTGACATCCGACGCAGCCCTCGGGAGAGGCCTCGGCCTTTCAGTGAACGGGCAGAGGCCGTCGGCATCGAATTTTCTCCTCGATGGCATCGAGAACAATAACTACCTGATCACCGGACCGCTGAATGCTCTGCCGCCGGAAGCGATCCAGGAATATCGGATCTCCACCAACAATTACTCTGCCGAATACGGCAGAACTTCGGGATTTCTCGCCAATGCGATCACGCGATCCGGCGGCAACGCGTTCCACGGCATCGCCTATCTGTATTGGATGAACGATATTCTCAACGGCAACGCGTTTCAAAACAATCTAGTAGGCACGCCGCGGACGCCCGAACGGCAGATGGAGCCCGGCTATGTTTTCGGCGGCCCGATTTTAGAGGATCGCCTGTTCTTTTCGAGCAGTTTCGACTATTTCCACAACGGCAGCCGTCAGGCCCCGGTGACGCTGGTTGTCCCCTCGACTGTTTTCATCCCGGATTACACCGCCCCCGGATCGCTGGCGCGGCAGCTCCTGACACAGTTTCCGGCTCCCGCTGCCAAGGACGGCAACTTGCCGGTCGCGTCGCTCACACTCGAGCCGCCAGTAGAGATCAACCGCAAGGAAGCAATCGAGCGCCTGGACTACAGCACGCCCAGCCAGCGAGATCGGCTAATGGGACGTGCACTGATCAACCGGCTGGCTGAGCCGGATTTCATCTGGTCGCCTTATGCGGGATTCAATTCGGTCCTGAACGAGTACACAGTAGAGCTGGGCGCGAGCGAGGTCCACTTATTCCGGCCCAATCTGACCAACGAAGCCCGCTTTAGCGTGAGCGACGACAATCTCCATTGGAACCGGCCGCATCCCGAGATCCCCTCGCTCGCTTCTGCCGCGACTTTCTTCCCCACCAGCGTCACACTTCCAGGCAGCTCAGCATTCTACGCGTACAAGAACGCCAACAAAAGCTGGGAATTGTTGGACAACTTCATTTGGTCGCATGCGCAGCATCTGGTGACCGCAGGCGCAGGGTTGCTGTTGCGGTCGTCGAGCGGATATCTGACCGCCGGACAAGGTGGCGAGTACATTTTCCCCAGCATTGTTTCATTCGCGCTCGGCGAACCATTGGGCCCACAGCAGCCCGTGTATTTCAGCGCGCCAATCGACCGCCCCGCGCTGCCAAACCTGCAGATTCCGAATTCCAACCGGACTTATCAATACGCGCAGTATTTTCTCTTCGCCCAAGATACGTACAAGATGACCCGGCGGCTGACGGCCAACTATGGTGTCCGGTACGAGTTCTATGGCGGCGCCCAGAACACGGGCGCGGTCAAGGACGAACTAATCCAACTCGGCTCGGGCGCAACGCTTGCGCAGCAGCTAACGGGCGCGGCGCTCGCCCTGCCATCGGGCTCGGACAATGAGCAGCTCTTTCAATCTGCCAAGGGCGATTTAGCGGTGCGCGTGGGTGCTTCGTACGATCTGTTCGGTTCGGGGCGCACGCTTCTGCGCGGCGGTTATGGGATCTTCTACGACCGGCCGTTCGACAATCTCTGGGAAAACCTGCGCAATAACAATTTCATTCTGCCGCTGCTCCCGGCCCCGCAAGGTCCGCTGAACTATCTGACCCCGGTTGCCACCCAGCTTGCATCGTTTCAAGGCCAGACCATCCCTAGCGGATTCCCCGATTTGACGCTGGTGAACGCGAATCTCAAGAGCGGTTACGCGCACAGCTACTTCGCGGGCGTGCAGCAGAGAATCACAGGCAGTTTCACGCTGGAGGTCAATGGGCTCGGCTCGTATGGCAGGCAGTTGATCACAAACGACATTATCAATCGCGATTTTTCGACGCCCACCGGCCGCTACAATCCGAATCTGCCTGACATTGCCTACCGCGCGAATCAAGGCTTTTCCGACTACAACACGCTCACCGCACTAGCCCGCTACCACACCAACCGCGGAATTGTGCAGGCGTCGTACACGTGGAGCCACAGCATCGACAATCAGAGCGACCCATTGATCGGCGATTTTTTCAATTTGAATTTCACCGCGATTTCGAGTTCGTCGAGCTCCATCGGGCGCTCGGCGTTTTCCGAGCAGTTCAATCCCAGCGCGGATCGAGGCAATTCCGATTTCGATCAGCGGCACAACCTGGTGATCGTTTCGTACTGGAACCTGCCCGCGCCGTTCGAAAATTCGAAATGGGGATGGCTATTGCGCGACTGGACCGTTGCCGAGCTAGCCGCGTTTCGCAGTGGATTTCCGTTTACGGTTCTCGGAACGTCGAACACGATAGCCGGCGGCGGAGAGATCATCAACAACCGCGTGAACATCATCAACCCGAAACAGACTAAGCTCGCGAATCCAATTCCTGTTGCAGGCGGCGAGCTGCTGCTCAATGCGGCGGACTTCACCGAAGCCGCGCCCAGCACGCTAGGCAACGAAGGGCGTAACGCGTCTACCGGGCCGGGATTTTACAGCTTGGATGTTTCGTTTGCGCGATCTTTCCCTCTGCGATGGCTCGGCGAAAGCGGCCGGCTGCGCTTTCGAGCCGACGCCTTCAATTTTTTGAACCATGCCAACCTCGGGAATCCCGATCCCTCGTTTACATTTCCGCTTTCTTCCACCTTCGGTGTCGCGACGTTCGGCCGTCAAGGCGTCCAGTCGGGATTTCCCGCCGTGAATCCCTTGAACGAGACGCCGAGGCAGGTTCAGTTGAGCGTGCGGTTGGAATTCTAAGACGACGTTCTAGGCAAAAGGCCGCCCACACACGCTATCATCGGTCTTACGGGAAAACTGAATATGTTTCGAAACCTTGCATTGTTGTGTGCCTGCAGCGCCATCGCGTTCGCCCAGTGGCATCCGAAGGATACCGAGTGGCCGAGCTACAACGCCGACCTCAATGGCTCGCGTTACCGCCCTCTCGACCAGATCAACGCGTCGAACTTCGGCAAGCTCGAAGTATCGTGGCGCTTCAAGACCGATAGTCTCGGCAACCGGCCGGAGTTCAAGCTGGAAGGCACGCCGCTAATGGTGAATGGCGTTCTGTACGCCACGGGCGGCTCGCGCCGCGCGGCGTTCGCGCTCGATGCGGCGAGCGGCGAGTTGCTTTGGGTCCATGGTGAGCACGAAGGGGAGCGCGGTGCGTCGGCGCCCCGTCAACTCTCTGGCCGCGGCCTCGCCTATTGGTCCGACGGCAAGGATGAACGGATTTTCTACGTGACCCCCGGCTTTCGCCTGGTCGGTCTCGATGCGAAAACCGGAGCGCTGCTGCCCGGCTTCGGCAAGAATGGGATCGTCGATCTAAAACTCGATGACGACCAGGTCATCTCGGCGTGGAACGAGAAGGGCGAGTGGGTACCTGATCTCGTGCACGGCGAGATCGGTCTGCAATCTGCCCCGGTTGTCGCGAAAGACACCATTCTCATCGGCGCCGCGTTCCGTGAAGGCATGACCCCCAAGAGCATGCGCAACAACAAGGGTTACGTGCGTGGCTTCGACGTCCACACCGGGAAGCGCCTGTGGACCTTCCATACGATCCCGAAGAAAGGCGAGCCGGGTTACGAGACTTGGGAGAACGGATCCGCCGAGTACACCGGCAACACGGGCGTCTGGAGCCAGATCACTGTGGACGAACAACTCGGCCTGGTGTACCTGCCAGTTGAGTCTCCGACCGGCGACTATTACGGCGGCCATCGGCCCGGCAACGACCTCTACGGCGAGAGCATTGTCTGCGTGGACCTGAAGACCGGACAGCGCAAGTGGTTTTTCCAATTGGTCCACCATCCGCTGTGGGACATGGACATATCGTCGGCCCCGTTGCTCGGGGACATCAACGTCAATGGGAAAGCCATCAAGGCCGTAGCAGTCCCCTCGAAACAAGGGTTCCTCTACGTCTTCGATCGCGTGACCGGACAACCGGTCTGGCCGATTGAAGAGCGTCCCGTGGAAAAGGGCAATGTCCCCGGCGAGTGGTACGCACCAACACAGCCCTTGCCCACCAAGCCGCCTGCTTATTCGCGCAATGGCGTCACGCCAGATGTACTGGTCGACTTTACGCCGGCCCTGCACGATCAGGCGTTGACGAACGTGGCGAAATTCAAGCTCGGACCAGTGTTCACTCCTCCGTCCTTGAGTAACGTCAACGGTCCCTTCGCGACGCTGACGCTCGGCACCGCTGCCGGCGGCACGAACTGGCCGGGCGCGTCGTACGATCCGGAAACGCACACTGTCTACGCGTTCGCCTGCAACGCATGCCTGGTCCCGATCAGCGTCGTGGAATCGCCGAAAGAGGTCTCCGATATGAAGTACGTGCTCGGTGTGGCCGGCCAGAAGGTCCAGGTCGCTCGCGGCCCCGGTGAAAACGCCGGCGCCGATTCCCCGCGTGCTCCCCGCGCGGAAGCTCCCGCCGCTCCTGCGTCCTCAGCCAACGGGCCCAATATCTATGCGCTGCTCAATGTGAAGGGCTTGCCGCTCATCAAGCCGCCCTACAGCACGATCTCGGCGATCAATCTCGACCGCGGCGAGATCGTTTGGCAGACGCCCCACGGCGACACGCCGGATTCGATCCGCAACAACCCGGCGCTCAAGGGTCTCAACATTCCGAAGACCGGACAGTCCGGATACAACGTCGGCACCCTCGTTACGAAGACGCTGGTGGTCGCGGGCGACGGCGAGGTGACGACGACTCCCGAGCATCCGCGCGGTGCGATGCTGCGCGCTTACGACAAAGCCAACGGCCAGCAAGTAGGCGCGGTTTTCATGCCGGCCCCGCAGAGCGGTTCGCCGATGACCTACATGCTGAACGGCAAGCAATACATCGTGGTAGCGATCAGCGGCGGCGCCTACTCCGGCGAGTACGTCGCCTTCACACTGCCGTCCGAGTAGCGCACGCACTAGTGCGTGCCGTGTTCACAGTCGTGTGAACACCTTCTTTCAATTGACCACGCTGTCGACATGATTATCGACCGCCGCACCTATCAGTGCGCGCGCCACAGCGTGCGTCGCGATATATCATCTAACGAACGGAGGAATCATGCTTCTCAGATTCTCAACCCTGTTCGTCTTCGCGACCCTGACCTTCGCGCAGTGGCATCCAAAAGACTCCGAATGGTGGAGCTACAATGCCGACGTCACCGGCAGCCGTTACCGGTCGCTCGATCAGATCGACGCATCCAACTTCAACAAACTCGAAGTAGCCTGGCGATTCAAAACTGACAGCCTCGGCAATCGCCCCGAGTACAAGCTGGAAGGCACACCGCTGATGGTCAACGGCGTAGTTTACGCGACCGCCGGATCGCGCCGAGCCGCCATCGCGCTCGATGCGGTCACCGGCGAACTGCTTTGGGTGCATGGCGAGCATGAAGGCGAGCGCGGCGCATCATCGCCTCGCGCGCTCTCCGGCCGCGGCCTCGCCTACTGGTCGGACGGCAAGGAAGAGCGCATTCTGTACGTGACGGCGGGCTATCGGCTGGTCGCGCTCGACGCCAAG
>Ga0126373_10000792_pt1 | contig 21385 bp, 19 predicted proteins | sample PanSoiMetPlot_11_FD_92545 | JGI IMG/M metagenome (GOLD analysis project Ga0126373, IMG submission 92545) | Tropical forest soil microbial communities from Panama - MetaG Plot_11 | ecosystem: Environmental > Terrestrial > Soil > Tropical forest > Bulk soil | place: Panama | collected 2016-02-17 | reverse complement strand
GACCTGATTATCGGCTGGCTGCTGGCGCGCCAAGCCGAGGTAGCGCTCGCCGCGCTGGACCAAGGCAGCCTGTCGGCCGACGACCAGGCCTTCTACCAGGGCAAGATCGCCGCTGCTGGATTCTTCGCCGAGACAGTTCTGCCAAGGCTCGCCGCCGAGCGCGAGATCGCTGAGGCGACGTCGCTGGACGCGATGGAATTGCCGGAAGAAGCCTTCTGACCACCCACTGCCAGTAGGCCGCGGCTCGGTAAATTGCGGTTGCCTCGCTAGGAATCCACGGGCAGGGTTGGGCCATGCCCGACACCATGCGCGAGGTAGATCCGGGCTGGCTCACCGCGACTTTGCGCGAGTCCGGGGCGATGCTCAGCGGTAAAGTCCTTGCCGTTCGAGTCGAGCCCACCGACGCGCACAATTCACGCACTGTCCGGCTTTACCTCCGTGTCAGCGAAGATGCTCCAGCAGACCTGACACGCAGGCTGATTCTGAAGCGTAACGCTACGGCTGCCTGGTCAGTCCAGGCCGGGCAAGCCGAGGTCGCGTTCTACAGAGTCGTAGCAGGGCTGGCCAGTCACCCGCCGGTAACAGTGCCATGCCTCGCGTCTGGCGTAGACGATGACACGGGCGACTCGTTCGTTCTGCTCGCCGATCTGTCAGATTCACATCAGGTTGTCGTGCCACGCGATGTGCAGATCGCCATGGTGAACGGTGTCCCGCCGGATGAGCAGATCATGGCCGTGGTCGACACCCTCGCCGCTCTGCAGGGCTACTGGTGGGAACGCATCACGGACGCGTTCGAGGTAGCGGACTGGGCCCGCGACGAAGCCTGCATCAACGCTTTCCTTGCGCGCAGGACCACAGCGTGGCGCAAGGTTCTCAGTCGGCACAGCGGCTGGTTGCCGGCGGACGTGGTGAACATGTACGAGGGCTTGCTGCCCAGATTCTTCGGCTACTGGCAACGAGAGCTCAAAGACCGGATGCGAGACCAGAAGAACCTCACCCTCGTTCACGGTGACGCATACTTCGCCAACTTCCTCGCGCCGATCACGCCCGACCTTGGCCACGCCTTCCTGATCGACTGGCAGAGTCCAGGCTTCGACATCGGCGCAAGCGATCTGGTTAACATGTGCGCCACCTGGTGGACCTCGGCGCAGCGCAAAGAGCGAGGCCGCGAGGAGTGGATCCTGGGCAGGTTCCACAGCCAGCTGCTCGCCGCCGGCGTTACTGATTACACCCTTGATGACCTGCGTACCGACTATGCAGGCGCGTTGATTGACTGGGTGATGGTACCGGTTCAGGACGCCGCCGACGGTTCGGCATTGAGCTACTGGTGGCCAAAGATGCAATGCTTGATCAGCGCTTACCGCGACTGGGACTGCGAAAGCTTGCTTGATCCGCGAGGGTGACCTCGCGGATAACAACAGGCGACAGGAACAGCGCTAGCACATATCGAGTACATAAACCGACGCATAGACTGATGCTCATGTCATGACGACATGCCGGGTGTCTCTGCGAAACCCGGCAAGGCTGGCGGGCACCTGGAGGGGTTGCTCGCCAGCCTTGCTCACATTTCAGGACCACGCGAGCATTGTCAGCGGATCGGTGAGCATCGCACCGACGTCGCGCAGCACAGCCGAGCCCAGATCGCCGTCGACGAGCCGGTGATCGAAGGAGAGCGCGAGTGTGCACACCTTGCGCACGGCTAGCTCGCCGCCAATTACCCACGGGGCGTCCTTGACTTGGCCGAACGCCAGGATCGCCGCTTCGCCCGGGGTCAAGATCGGCGTACCGGTGTCCACGCCGAAGATGCCGACGTTGGTGATCGTGATCGTGCCGCCGGACAAGTCGGCAGGAGTTGACTTCCCGGCCCGCGCCGTCTCGGCCAACTGGGCGAGGGCGCTGGCGAGCTCCGGCAGATTCATCGCGTGCGCGTCCTTGACGTTTGGCACCACGAGACCGCGCTCGGTGGCGGCCGCGATGCCAAGGTTCACGTAGTGCTTGACCACGATCTCCTGGGCTTCGTCGTCCCACTTTGCGTTGATCATCGGATGGCGGGCGGCAGCCAGTAGCAAGGCCTTGGCCACCAACAGGAGCGGCGACACCCGGATGTCGGCGAACTCCGGCAGGCTACGAAGGCGGGCGGTAGCGGTCATCGTCTCGGTCATGTCGATCTGCAGGAATTCGGTGACATGCGGTGCGCTGAACGCGCTGGCCGACACTGCCGCTGCGGTGTGCTTGCGTACCCCACGGACCGGGATCCGCTCTTCGCGGGGGACCGCAGCGACGGGCGCGATCTGCGCAGGCTTGACGGTCGGCTCGCTGAGGGCAGCTTGCACGTCGTCGCGGGTGATGGAGCCGTTGGGTCCGGTCCCGGTCACCACAGCCAGATCGACGCCCAGGTCCTTGGCCATCTTGCGGACTGGCGGCTTGGCCAGGACATGGCCGTGCCCATGTCCGTTGGTCTCGGGCGCGGGCGATGCAGCTGCCGACTGTGCCGGAGCCGCAGGCGGCGGCGAGACAGGAGAGGGCGGGGCAGCGGCAGGCCGCCCGGCAGCGGCTGCGCCAGCGGATGACTTCCTCGCGCGGCGGCTTGTAGTGCCGAGTTTGACGCCATAACCGACAAGCACTGCCTGGCGCTCCGCCTTGGGTGCCGGGCTGCCGACAATGCCTGGCTCGACTGCACCTTCCACCGGCGGTGCCGGGATCAGGTCCTCGGTCTCGCTGATGGCACGCTGGGCCGCGGCCTCAGCCGGGATAGCCTCCGTCGCAGCCGTGACGGCGGCAGCCTTGCCGGTCGCTGCCCCGCCTGTGGTATCCACTGCGATGATCGGCGTGCCCACGTCAGCTGTCGCGCCCTCGGGAACGAGCAGATCGGCGACGACTCCGGCGTAAGGGCTTGGCAGCTCGACCACTGCCTTCGCGGTTTCGATTTCGACGATGATCTGGTTGATCGAGATCGTGTCGCCTGGCTTAACGTGCCACCTGACAATGTCGGCTTCGGTCAGGCCTTCACCGACATCAGGGAGCTTGAACTCCTTGAGATCTGACATGACGGGCCTTTCAGTAGCCGAAGGTGCGGTCGACAGCGTCCAGGATCCGGTCTAGGTCCGGGAGGTAATGCTCCTCGAGCCTGGATGGCGGATACGGAGTCGTGTAGGCGCCGACGCGCAGCACTGGAGATTCCAGGCTGTAGAAGCACTCCTGCGTGACCTGTGCGGCGATTTCCGCGCCGATACCGCCGCTGACAACAGCCTCGTGCACGACTACGCACCGCCCTGTTTTCCGGACCGAGTCGAAGATGGTCGCGGTGTCCAGCGGAGCAAGCGACCGCAGGTCGATGACCTCAACCGACCGGCCGTCAGTCGATGCGGCCACAGCTACCTCGGCGCAAGTGCGCACCATTGGGCCGTAGCAGAGCACGGTGACGTCACTACCTTCAACAAGTACCCGGGCAGAATCCAACGGCAGTGCATCGGCTAGGCCACCCTCAACATCCACCTCGGCCTTGTCCCAGTAGCGCCGCTTGGGCTCGAAGAACATCACCGGGTCGTCAGAGGCGGCTGCCTGCTGAATCATCGTGTACGCGTCAGCGGGGTCGCCGCAGGACACAATCCGCAAGCCGGGCGTGTGCGCAAACAGTGCTTCTGGCGACTCACTGTGGTGCTCTACTGCGCCGATACCGCCGCCGAACGGGATGCGGACCACGACGGGCAGGCTCAGCGTGCCGCGGGAGCGGTAGCGCATCTTGGCAAGCTGGGTAGTGATCTGATCGAAGGCGGGGAACACGAACCCATCGAACTGGATCTCACAGATCGGACGGTAGCCGCGCAGGGCCAGGCCGATCGCGGTGCCGATGATGCCGGACTCGGCTAGCGGAGTGTCGACAACCCTGGCTTCACCGAAGTCCTTCTGCAGGCCGTCGGTGACACGGAAAACGCCGCCGAGCTTGCCGACGTCCTCACCCATGATGAGCGCTTTCGGATTGTTCTCCAGCGCTTTCCGCAAGCCTTCGTTGAGCGCCTTAGACAGGGTCAGCGTTGTCATCGCACTGCCTCCTCGGCGACGAACGAGTCAAGGTAGGCGGCGAAGTCAGCGCGCTCTGAAGCGAGCTGCGGTGTCTCGGTCGTGAGCACATTGTCGAACATTGATGTCGGCGCCGGGTCTGGCATCTCCAGGCAGGCTTTCCGAACCCGGCCGCCAACCTCGGTTGCCTCGGCCTCGATGTCGTCGAAGAACTGCATGTCTGCCTGTCCGGAGCGGATCAGGTATTGCTTCACGCGCTCGATCGGGTCCTTGAGCTTCCAGGCTTCCAGCTCTGCTGACAGCCGATACCTTGTCGGGTCGTCGGTCGTGGTGTGCGCGCCCATCCTGTAGGTGAAGGCCTCTATCAAAGTCGGGCCCTGGCCATCACGCGCGGCTTGGAGCGCCTTACGGGTGACGGCTAGGCAGGCAAGCACGTCGTTGCCGTCGACCCGGACACCCGGGAAGCCGAATCCATTGGCCCGCATGTACAGCGGGGTCCTGCTCTGCCGCTCGAGCGGCTCAGAGATAGCCCACTGGTTGTTCTGGCAAAAGAAGACCACCGGTGCGTTATTGACCGAGGCCCAGATGAAGGCCTCGTTCACGTCGCCTTGGCTGGTTGCACCGTCGCCGAAGTAGGCGATGACAGCCTCGCCGTCGTCGCCGCCAACGGCGCCATCGCGCTGGATGCCCATCGCGTAGCCAGTTGCATGCAGCGTCTGGCTGCCGATCACGATCGTGTACAGGTGGAAGTTGTGCTCGGCCGGATCCCAGCCGCCATGGCTGACGCCCCTGTACAACTCGAGCAGCTTGGCCGGATCGAGACCGCGACACCAGGCCACGCCATGCTCGCGGTAGGTGGGGAAGGCCATGTCGTTCGGGCCGAGAGCGCGGCCCGAACCGACTTGCGCGGCTTCCTGCCCGAGCAGCGAGGCCCAGATCCCGAGCTCGCCTTGGCGCTGCAGCGCGATCGCCTCGAAGTCAATCCGGCGGACGATCACAAGATCGCGGTAGAGAGCCTTGACTTCATCTGCTGACACAGCCAGGGGGTAGTCAGGGTTCTCGACTCGCTCCCCTTCGGGTGTGAGGAGCTGAATGAGCTCGGTCGAGTCCGCCTTCCGGTCGTGCTCGCGGGCTCGAGCCCGTGCGGCAGTGCGGGGGGCGTGCCCGGCATCTTTGACGGTCACGTGCCACTCCTTGCATGATCATGTCCGGTCGAGGGCTAGCCCCCGGACCGGCCTGTCCGTCGCGAGTGTTGCTGTGACAGTACTATCGGTCCGCCAGGACCGGTCAAGGGCTGTTAGCACCGGTGCGCTGAGCGTGACGCATGTCACGAATCGGCCCACGGCACCCTGGAGTCAGGCTACTGCCCGTTCTGACTGCAGCCACTCGCGTACTGTTCGGGATGTGCCCAAGTTCGTCATCGACGTGATGCTCAAACCTGAGATCCACGACCCGCAGGGTGAGGCAATCGCCCGCGCATGCCGCCGTCTTGGCTTCGGCGAGGTAGCTGGAGTGCGCCAGGGCAAGCGTTTCGAGCTGGAGCTCAGCGGGCCAGTGGCGCAAGAGCAGATCACTGAGCTAGCAGCCGAACTGCTCGCCAATCCGGTGATCGAGCAGTTCTCAGTTCACCCTGGCTAATCGGGTACAGCCCAGCTGGCGATCGAAGCTGGCCGGCAACGCGAGAACTATGGGCCAGTTGGGTCAAATGTCGCCTATTTCCACTATGAATTAGCGCTCCGAGTCGGTTTCACCGCAAACCGGTAGCGCACTGTTCGTCCAGAGATCGCCTAAGTTCATGATTACCGCTGGCCGCATTGGGAAGCCTCCACAATGTGAACTGATGTCACCGTGACGGGCTGAGGAGCGATGCGATCTCGGGTGTTCCAATCTGGGGAACCAACCGCAGACGTAGAGTTCTGCCTGATCTTCCCCAGGGAATCGCTGAGCGTACCGGTCATGCGCCGGGTCCTCGGCGACACCCTCAGCAACCTGGGACTTAATCAGAGCACCGTCGACGATCTCTTGCTAGCTGTCACCGAGGCCTGCACGAACGTGCTGCGGCACGCTGGTCCCGGCCGGCGTTATGAGGTCGTCGCGCACATCGGCAGTAAGCGCTGCCTGCTCGAAGTGGTGGACAGCGGTCGCGGCTTCGAGCCAGCGGCCATCGGGCGCAGGTCAGTCGTGCGCCAGCCCGGCCGACCCGTGCCAAGGCTGCGCCGCTACCCAGTGTCTCCTGGCACTGCCTCGGCACCACCGTCGCCGCCGCTGCGGAGCAGGATTGGCAGGTCAAGGCGGCTTGCAAGAGAGCGCGCGATCGCCGAGTTGCCTGAGTCCGGCCGCGGCCTGGCAATCATGCGGGCATGCGTGGATGACGTGTCGATGCGTAGCAAGCCGGGCCAAGGGACTGTCGTCTCGCTACAAAAGCGGATTGAGTGGCGCAACGACGCGCCGCTGGCGAGGCGACCGGCCTCACAGCTCAGGGACGCCGGTTAACCCGATAATCTTCATGGCATGAGCTGCCCGCGAGGACGCCCATGACCGCCAGGATCGGGGTAGTCACCTTCCCCGGTTCCCTCGATGATCACGATGCCCGGCGGGCAGTGCGCACCGCAGGCGCGCAGGCGGTCGAACTGTGGCACGGCGACGCGACGCTGCATAGCGTCGACGCGGTTATCTTGCCCGGCGGATTCTCCTACGGCGACTACCTGCGATGCGGCGCGATTGCCAGGTTCGCGCCGGTCATGGGCGAGCTCATCGCGGCCGCTGGAAAAGGGCTGCCGGTGCTGGGCATCTGCAATGGCTTCCAGATTCTCTGCGAGGCTCACTTGCTGCCGGGAGCGCTAACCCGCAATCTCGCTCGCCGGTTCATCAACCGCGACGTCACAATCCGGATCGAGAACGCCAGCTCCGCCTGGACGAGTGAGTACAAGGCCGGCCAGGAGATCACGGTGGTGCTGAAGAGCGGCGAGGGCGCGTATGTCGCGACTGACGAAACCCTCGCTGGCCTGCACCGTAAGGGGCAAGTACTGGCACGCTACGCCAGCGGGAATCCCAATGGCTCAGTCGCCGACATCGCTGGTGTCGTGAACGAGGCAGGCAACGTGGCGGGGCTCATGCCGCATCCGGAGCACGCGATCGATGCGCTGACCGGCCCGACAGTTGACGGCTTGCCGTTCTTCACCTCCGTACTTCAGCTTGTCCGGGCCGCATGATCAACGACGACAAGGCAGCCGGAGAACCCACGAGCCAGCAGGCAGCGAGTCAGCAGGCAGCGAGTCAGCAGGCAGCGAGTCAGCAGGCAGCGAGTCAGCAGGCAGCGAGTCAGCAAGACACTGTTCAAGCCGCGAACGCGACCGCGGCCAAGCCGCAGCCGTACGCCGCCCTCGGGCTGACAGGTGCGGAGTACGGCCGGATTGGCAGCATCCTCGGCCGCCGGCCCACTGATGCTGAACTGGCGATCTACTCGGTGATGTGGAGTGAACACTGCTCCTACAAGTCCTCCCGCAAGCACCTGCGGCAATTCGCGGACAAGGCTCCTGTCACAGATGTTCTGCTGGCCGGGATCGGTGAGAACGCTGGCGTGGTCGACATTGGCCACGGCTACGCCGTCACGTTCAAGATCGAATCACACAACCACCCGTCATACGTCGAGCCATTTCAGGGCGCCGCGACAGGCGTCGGCGGCATCGTGCGCGACATCCTGGCCATGGGCGCGCGCCCGGTCGCCGTCATGGACGCGCTTAGATTCGGCCCTGCCGACGCGCCGGATACACACCGTGTGCTGCCTGGCGTGGTGGCCGGCATTTCCTTCTACGGCAACTGCCTCGGCCTGCCTAACATCGGCGGCGAGCTCGCGTTCGACCCGTGCTACGCCGGGAACCCGCTGGTCAATGCCTTGTGCGTCGGCGTCCTGCGGCATGACGAACTAAAACGCGCGGCCGCGACCGGTCCAGGTAACAAGGTGATCCTGTTCGGGTCCCGCACCGGCCCAGACGGGATCGGTGGCGCGTCGGTGCTGGCCAGCGCCTCGTTCGGCGGCGCAGGCGAGGGTGCAAAGCGGCCGAGCGTGCAGGTGGGCGATCCGTTCATGGAGAAGCTGCTCGTCGAGTGCTGTCTGGAGCTCTACGGGGCTGGCGTGGTGGTTGGAATCCAGGATCTGGGCGCAGCTGGGGTGGCTTGCGCGACCACTGAGCTGGCCGCTGCCGGCGGCACCGGCATGCAGATCGCCCTGGACACTGTTCCGCTGCGTGACGCATCACTCGGCCCGGCCGAGATCCTGATGAGTGAGTCGCAAGAACGCATGATGGCGATCGTGACCCCGGCCGATGTCGAGCAGTTCCTCGCCATCTGCGCCAAGTGGGATGTGCTGGCCACGGTGATCGGGGAGGTCACCGACACCGGCAGGCTCGAGATGACCTGGCGCGGCGAGCTGGTTGTCGACATACCGCCGGGCAGCGCCGCCGATGATGGGCCTGTCTACGACCGGCCGGTGCGCCGTCCCGGCAGCCAGGACGGCCTGATCGCCGACGAACCATCCCGGCTGCCGCGTCCATCAGATGGCGCGAGCCTGCGGGCCGCACTGCTCACGGTGGTCGGCTCGGCCGACGCTGGAGATAAGACCTGGGTTACCGAGCAATACGACAGCTACGTTCGAGGCGACACCGTACTGGCGATGCCGCACGATGCCGGCTTGCTGCGGGTGGACGAGGCGAACGGGCTAGGCGTTGCGCTGGCCGTCGATGGCAACGGCCGCTTTTGCCAGCTTGACCCCTATCAGGGAACGAGGCTGGCCCTCGCCGAGGCTTACCGGAACGTCGCGGCATCGGGAGCGCGTCCACTGGCGGTCACCAACTGCCTCAACTTCGGTTCGCCGGAAGACCCGGCGGTGATGTGGCAGTTCACCGAGGCTGTCCGCGGCCTGGCGGACGGCTGCCTCGAACTTGGCATCCCGGTCACAGGCGGCAACGTCAGCTTCTATAACCAGACCGGCAGGGCGGCGATCCAGCCCACACCCGTCGTCGGTGTGCTCGGTGTGCACGATGACGTCCGACGCAGGGTCAGGTCAGGCTTCACCGCACCTGGCGACAACATCGTCTTGCTCGGGGAAACGCGGCCGGAGTTCGGCGGGTCTTTGTGGGCCTGGCTCGTGCACGGCCACCTTGGTGGTCTTCCGCCGAAGGCGGACCTGGACGTCGAACGGAGGCTCGCTGAAGTCCTGGTTAGCGCGAGTTCGGAGGGCTTGATCGAATCTGCACATGATCTGTCTGATGGCGGACTCGCCGTTGCGCTGGCGGAGTCTTGCCTGGCTGGCAAGATTGGCTGTTCGGTCGCGCCGCAGGGGGAACTCACCACGTTCCTCTTCAGTGAATCCGCAGGCCGGGCGATCGTGACGGTTCCCTCCGAAGCTCAGTCGGAACTGACGAACCTGTGTGCGCGTATCGGAGTGCCCGCGACGGTTATCGGGGTGACAGGCGGGCCGGCGCTAGCGGTGTCCGGCGGGTTCACCGTTTCGCTCAACGAGCTCGCTGCTGCCCATGGCGCGGCCCTCCCGGCGCTGTTCGGCTGAGTTTCATTGGGCCGTGCGGCTCCGGCTAGCTCGACGACCACCAGAATGCGATTAGCTGATCCGCCTGGGGCGATGTTTCGCATGCCGCGAGCGCGGCGCCGTAGTTGTTGCTGGTGACCGTGCTTGTCATCGACAAGCAGCCCTGGGCGCCGCTGTTCGCGTACTGGTAGAAGTCATGGTGGTCGATAACCACCGGCGCGAAACTGCGGCGCCACCGCTGCAGCGGGCTTTGCTCATTGCACCGTTGCAGTTGCACTTTGGGATGCAGGTTGTGAGAGGCAGCCAGACAGTTGCCGGTGGGCAGGAAGATGAAGATGTAGGTGCCGTCGGCCATCTGATCCGCCGTCCATTGCGGCAGGCCGGCCGACATCTGTCCCGACGCGAGCGGGCTGAAGACCGTGGTCTGCTGGGAGCCGAGCAGTTGCAGCAGCGATTCGCGTGATCCCGTGGACTGAATCTGACCGACCAGGCCAACTGTCTGGACCTGGATGACCTTGCTCGACAGGCCGGAGCCGGGATGATGCTTGCCTGACTGGACCGCAACCAAGTAAGCGGTCACGCCGCCGACTGCCAGCACCATGATGACGGCGAGCCCGGTTAGCCTGGGCAGCCTCGAGCCCTTGGCGCGTGTGCGCGCACTGCGGGTCTGACCGGGCATACCGAACGAATACCGGTAACTAGCCCCCACTGGTAGCCAGATGACCGGAAAAAGTGCGGCAATTTTGCCGGCTAGCCTTCTGAACCGTGCCACCCCGCCGCCCTGACCTGGGGCGTCTCCTCGCCGCCGTCAACGAGCAGCGGGCCGCGCTCGGCCAGCCGCCGTTTCACGGAGCAGTCACCGAGCGTGCGCTTGGGGCGGCGAGCCTGATCGCGGTCGAGATGGCTCGGGCGGCAAGCATGGAGCCGGACCGGCCCGTGTTGCGCGCCGCGGTCAGTTACACACTCGGGCTGCTGGCCGACAAGGCGCCGGGGCGCTCAGTCGAGGTCAGGATCCCGCCTTTTGCCGCCGTCCAGTGCATACCTGGCCCGCGTCATACCAGGGGGACACCATCCAACGTCGTCGAGACAGACTCGCTGACCTGGCTCGATCTAGCCAGCGGGCGGCTGGACTGGAAGGCAGCGGTGGCCAGCGGGCGGCTGCGGGCCAGCGGTCAGCGGTCCGACATATCTGGCTACCTGCCTGTGTCTGGCGGCCCCAGTTCGGCCGGCGGTCAATAGAATTACCTAGTGATTAAGCCCGACGGCCTGTTGTCACACGATCCCGACCCAACCGATCAGCCGCCCCGTGACGCGTGCGGTGTCTTCGGTGTCTGGGCCCCCGGCGAGGACGTGGCGAAGCTCAGCTATTACGGCTTGTACTCGCTGCAGCACCGGGGCCAGGAGTCGGCCGGTATCGCGGTTAGCGATGGCTCCCGGATCGTCGTTTACAAGGACATGGGCCTCGTCGCGCAGGTCTTCGATGAGTCCGTGCTCAACACCCTCCATGGTCACCTGGCTGTTGGCCACTGCCGGTACTCCACCAGCGGCTCGTCAGTCTGGGAGAACGCGCAACCGACCTTCCGGGCCACACCGTCGGCCAGCCTGGCACTAGGGCACAACGGCAACCTGATCAACACGCTGGAGCTAGCCAGGTTCCTTGGCGGGCAGACGGCGGCTGTTGCCGGGAGGGCCACATCCGATACCGACGTGCTGACGGCTCTGTTCGCTGCGCCTGGCATCGTCGTTCCCGACGGCGTACACGCGGACGGGGCTACCCAGGGCGCGCACTCGGTCCACCCCGGCGTGGAGGCCGCGGCGCGGGCGGTGCTGCCACTGGTGCGCGGCGCATTCTCGCTGGTCTTCATGGATGAGCAGACGCTTTATGCAGCGCGGGACCCGCAAGGGTTCCGGCCGCTAGTGCTGGGCCGGCTAGCCAGCGGCTGGGTTGTTGCCAGCGAGACTGCTGCGCTGGACATCGTGGGTGCGGCCTTCGAGCGCGAGATCGAGCCGGGAGAACTGGTGGCGATCGGCGAGCATGGCGTACGGTCGAGCCGTTTCGCCGCTGCCGAGCCCAAGGGCTGCCTGTTTGAGTATGTCTACCTGGCCCGGCCGGACACCGCGATTGCCGGCCGGAGTGTGCAAACCGCCCGGGTCGAGGTGGGCAAGCGCCTAGCCGCCGAGCACCCAGCGGATGCCGACCTGGTGATTCCGGTGCCGGAGTCGAGCACTCCGGCGGCGATCGGCTACGCGCAGGCCAGCGGCATCCCTTACGGCCAGGGGCTGGTGAAGAACTCCTACGTCGGACGGACCTTTATCCAGCCAAGCCAGACGATCAGGCAGCGCGGGATCCGCATGAAGTACAACCCGCTGCGGGATGCGATTGCTGGCAAGCGGCTGGTTGTCGTGGATGACTCGATAGTCCGGGGCAACACACAGCGGGCGATCGTCGCCATGCTCCGCGAGGCCGGCGCCGCGCAAGTGCACGTGCGGATCTCCAGTCCGCCCGTCGCCTGGCCCTGCTTCTTCGGCATCGACTTCGCCAGCCGTACCGAACTGATGGCTGGCAACTTGACGACTGACGAGATCCGGGACTCCATCGGTGCTGATTCGCTGGGTTTTGTCTCGCTGGAGAGCCTGATCGAGGCGACGACGCTCCCGGCTAACAGGCTGTGCGGGGCTTGCTTCAACGGCGAGTACCCCGTCTCGGTTGCTGAGAGCGAGAAGGGCAAGCACCTGCTGGAGCCCGCCACTCCCGTTCTTGAGGCGCTCTGGTGACCAACGGGCGCGATCATCGGGCGGAGCCGGCTGCCAGCTACGCGGCGGCGGGGGTCGACATCGCGGCCGGTGAGCGTGCCGTTGAGCTGATGCGGGCATCTGTGGCCAGGACGGCGGGACCGGAAGTAATCGGCGGCATCGGCGGATTCGCCGGCCTGTTCGATGCCTCGAAACTAACCGGCATGCGCCGTCCGCTGCTGGCTACCTCTACCGACGGGGTCGGTACCAAGGTCGTTATCGCTCAGCGCATGGGCAAGTTCGACACGATAGGCATTGACCTGGTGGCGATGGTGGTTGACGACCTCGTGGTCTGCGGCGCGGAGCCGCTGTTCATGACCGACTACCTGGTGCTCGGCAAGGTGCGGCCGGACCGGGTCGCGGCTGTCGTAGCCGGAATCGCGGCAGGTTGCGTGCAGGCGGGCTGCGCGCTAATCGGCGGCGAGACAGCCGAGCATCCCGGCCACTTCGGGCCTGATGACTTCGACATCGCCGGTGCCGCAACCGGCGTCGTAGAGGCTGACCAGCTGCTCGGACCTGATCGCGTGCGCCCGGGCGACGCGGTCATCGCGCTCGGCGCCTCTGGGTTGCATGCGAACGGATTCTCGCTGGTCCGTGCGATCATCGATGCTCCAGGTGCCGGTCTGGCACTTGCGCAGGAGCCAGCCGAGCTTAACCAGACGCTGGGCGAGGAGTTGCTCACTCCGACACGCATCTATGCCCGGGATTGCCTGGCACTGGCCGAAAACATCGAGGTCCATGCTTTTGCCCACGTCACAGGCGGCGGTTTGGCTGCGAACCTCGCCAGGGTGCTACCGGGCGACGTTGACGCCATGCTAGAGCGGGCGACCTGGCAGCCTGCGCCTATCTTCCAGTTGCTCGCTGAGCGTGGCCAGGTAGCTGGGCCGGAAATGGAACGCATCTTCAATATGGGCGTCGGCATGGTGGCAATCGTGGCCGCAGCCGACGCTGACCGCGCAATGCGCCTGCTGGCTGAGCGAGACGTACCAGTGTGGGTCATAGGACAAGTAACCGCCGGCTTGGGCGCAGTGCACCTGGCTGGCATGCATCCGTCGTGAATCCGCTGGCGGCAACCCAGGCCCGCACCCAACTCACGAGCCTGGCGGTGTAATTCAGGTATAGCGCTCAGGCGCAACGCCTGACGTAGTCGTCAGCGCTAGCGCTCAGGAGCCCGTGCTCAAGCAGACGAGCCTGACTGGCGGACGAGTCCCTCGGCGTCATAATCGCCGAGGTCGTCCTCTTCCCAGTCCTCGTCCTCGTCCTCGTCTGGTGCAGAGTCATCGTCCACGGAATAGCGGTCGCCGAGGTCCGCATACGCGGAGTCCCGGTCGCCAGCCTGCCGATCCGAGTCGACGCCCAGCTCGGCCCGCAGCCGGTCAAGGTCGGTGCCGCCTCCGCTGTACTTCAGCTGGCGTGCCACCTTGACCTGCTTGGCCTTGGCTCGGCCGCGCCCCATTGGCTCGACCCCCTCTAACGTACGGAACCCTAAGGTTCCTGCTCACCGCACTTTTAGTTGCCCGTTACCCGTTAACCGCGCCTAGTTGCCCGTTACTACGCCAATGATCGCGGTTTCGTGCATACAAAGCTAACCCGCCGCCGCTCTGCTGCCCGAGTGCGGCGCGCTCGCCCTGACGTACAGGTACAACCGTACCTGCTTTGGGCGGCCGACGCCGCAGATGATTCGGCCGAAATAGTTCACGCGCCTAGGTAGATGCCGCGCAGCCTGCCTATCTCGGCGATGCGACGTTCCGCTAGCCGGTCGGCGGCGACCGCGGGTGGGACTCCATCGGCGTCCGCCGCGGCCAGGATCTGCCGGGTGGTGCCGAGGATCTGCTCCGCCCTTCCCCTTGCCCGGTCAAAGCTGAAACCTTGCAGCTCGTCTGCGACCTGGATCACGCCGCCGGAATTAACCAGATAGTCGGGCGCGTACACAATGCCCAGCTCAGCGAGCATCTTCTCGACCCCGGGATGGGCGAGCTGGTTGTTGGCACCGCCGCAGATAATCCGCGCTTTGAGGGCCTGCACGGTGTCATCGTCCACCGCGCCGCCGAGCGCGCAGGGCGAGTAAACGTCCAGGGCGCTGCTGACCAGCTCGCCGCGACTGGCCGCTACGGTCACTGCCGGGTGCTTCACCTGAACCCGCTCGATCGCGGTCGGATTTGTATCGAATATCACTGCCTGGGCGCCGTCTGCGATTAGATGATCAACCAGCCTGTGGCCGACCTTTCCCACGCCTTCGATGCCCACGGTCTTGCCGTCCAGGCTGGTATCGCCCCACACGTGCTCGGCAGCCGCGCGCATGCCCTGGAATACGCCGAACGCCGTGAGCACCGATGAGTCCCCGGCCCCGCCGTTCGGGACGGTCCGGCCCGTGACATGCGTGCACTCTCGCGCGATGACGTCCATGTCCTCGCTGTAGGTGCCGATGTCACAGGCAGTGATGTACCGGCCGTTGAGGGACTGAACGAATCGGCCGTATGCCCGGAGCAGTGCTTCCGACTTGACCTTCTCTGGGTCGCCGATGATCACTGCCTTGCCGCCGCCGAGGTCAAGTCCGGCGAGCGAGTTCTTATAAGCCATCGCTCTGGAAAGGTTCAGGACATCGGTTAGTGCGGCATTCTCGTCCTTATACGGATAAAACCGAGTACCGCCGAGCGCTGGCCCGAGCGCAGTCGAGTAGATCGCGATGATGGCGCGCAGCCCGGACTGTTCGTCCTGGCAGAAGACAACTTGCTCATGGCCGGGCTGGCCGTCAGCGTTGGCTGTCCCAAAGACAGTGGTCACTTCAGGGCTCCTGCGATCGGCTCGCGTCCTCGTTGACGCGAGATCGGGCACCAGCCTATAGCCGTTGCGAGTGGTGGATGCGGTGTGCGGCATCACTACTGGCGCGTAGGGGTTTGCTGGGACGCTTACGGCATGTCACGATTAGTCATGCTGCCGAATGCGCTACATGTGACAGAGTTTCGGTCGTTTTGGCCGCAACTCGAATGCACATGCCAGCACACCTGTTGGAGGCGCCAAGGCGGCGTTAGGCTTCGGTCAAAAGTGCTCGAAGCCGATTATCCGGCAGCAGTCCGGGAATTAGTACAGGAGCGCTGCCGGTTGCACAGAAACATCGCAGCCACTGCACATCCGGCTATGCGACCAGCGAGGGGATTGTCGGGAAACCGCGGTTCGCGAGCCGGCCGGAGTGTCTGCAAGGGGAGGGAGGGAGCCCGTTTGGCCGGGGACCCAAATGTGGCCCTGGCTAATTTCAAGCCCCTTATGCGTGCTGACCTGGAGGAGATCGGCAGCTAGACAGGGGTGTGCCGGCAATCGAGCTAAGTATCTGATGAGAGACCGCAGATGACTTTTCCGAATCTGCCCGTTGCGACGCTGCGTGTCGCTAGAATCACGCAGCGTGACAGATCACAATGGGAGCAACGGGGCGCCTCTCAAAGAAATCTTTGCTCCCGGTTGTCGACTTGTCACCGCTGGTGATGGCAATATGGTCTGAGCGGACTATATAGGACATCCGGCGCAGGCTTCGTAAGGAGCCACGAACAGCAAAAGAAGTGAAGGATCCGTAGTTCCGGTCCAGGAGGAGAGGCCGTCAACATGTCAGCACGTACACCAGAGGCTGAGCCGCTGCTTACGCCGGCAGAGGTCGCGACGATGTTCAGGGTTGACCCGAAGACTGTTACCAGGTGGGCGAAGGCAGGAAAGCTCACGTCGATCCGGACGCTCGGCGGCCACCGCCGGTACCGGGAGACTGAGGTTCGCGCTCTCTTGGCGGGCATCCCGCAGCAGCGTTCGGAATGAGGCACGGCCGCGACCTGGCACCCGCTCGCCAGGTCGGCTGGAGCGCGGAGATCCGCGAACAGCCAGCGGCCAGTTGCCAAGCAGTTGGGGGGTCGACCCCGGCGGCCAAAACACCGCATCGGGGGGCGCAATTCGCGTTCGATGCGATGAAAGGCATCGGTCGTCGAAAGTTGCCGGGGTCGATCCGGCCTCCTGATTCGATAGCTAGGAAAGTCATAAGTGCCGCCAGGCGGCGCTCACAAGACACAAGCTTTCAACACGGGGAACGGGGTTATCGCCCGAGGGCGCAGCGGCCGAAGGCCGCCGGGCACCGGCGTGCAGCCGCCAGAGGCGACGATTCAGGCAATGAGACTCGGGGCGTAATACCGTCTCCACCGGTCACAATCTGTTATCTCACAACAACTTCATGTAATCGCACCTGCGAGCGGCAGAGGGCCGCAATACTGAGCAGGTGCCGCCGTAAGCCTGATGCCCTGACGGGGGGAAGGCGTCTGAGTCACCCGGACTGGGGACTTAGCGCCCGGCGCAGGACGCCTTCCTGGGGTGGCTCCGCTTCGGCCATATGCGCTGCTTTGAGGGGAGGTACGCGCACGATGCGTGATTCGGACTTGGTCAAGCGTGCTGAGCGTGCCGCGTTCGCATTAGAACGAGCATGGGGGCACTGGCGTGCCACGCACGGTCTCGGCGACCAGCCGCTTCCACCTGTGTCCAGCTATGTGGGCTACTCGGTAGAGGAGCCATGGGGCCACCCGCGCGTCATATTCGGTGTTGACGTGGATGAGGCCGAGAGACTTGCGGCAGTGCTCGAAGGTCACGACTGCGTCGGGCCTGTGCACGCGGAGCTCATCAATGAGACCGCGCGGCCGGCGGACGACGCGAGAGGGCTGCAGGTCCATCATCTGCGGCGCGGCGAGGCTCAGGCGGCTCCGGCTGCGCAATACGAGCTGCCGACGTTCGAGCCGCCGCGCCGGGCGCCGTTGCCTTCGTCGTCCGCCCCGACTGGGGCGCAGGAGTTCGAGGCAAAGATTGTGCCCAGGCAGCCAGATCGCAGGGATGCACAAGATCAGCAAATAGCTGGCGGCGGAGACAGGCCGCGGCGCGGCGATGATCGCGATACGCCGCCCTGGCGCGGCGTGCTAGACGAGCGGCTCGCCGGCCGACGCCAGGTAGGCGATCAACCGGTGGAAGCGGCGCTACCTGCGGACACGGACGCTTCCGAGGCAGCGGTTCCTTCCCCGAACGGGGTGCTACCAGCCGACGCGGTGTACCCTGCGGGCCCGCGCCAAGCTGACGACACTGTCCCGTCTCTCGATGTCGTGAGGTCTGCGGACACCGCCGAGCCTGTAACGACGGCACAGCCTACGGCTGAGGCACGATCTGGCGCAGAAGAGCCGGCCAGCACGGCGAAACCGGCCGGGACAGCGAAGCCGTCCGCCACAGCGGCGCCGTCCGGTACTGCGAAGCCGTCCGCCACAGCGGCGCCGTCCGGTACTGCGAAGCCGTCCGCCACTGCGAAGCCGTCTGGCAACACCAAGCCGTCCAGCACTGCCAAGTCGTCCGCTACCGCGAAGCCCTCCGACACAGCCAAGTCGACGGCCGCAGCCAAGTCGACTGCCACAACGAGGGCTGGCGGTACTGCGAGGCGTAGCGGCACAACTAGGGCCGGTGGCGCGACGCGTTCGGCGAGTACAGCGAAGCAGGCTGCTGCTAAGGCGGCGAGTGCTGAAGAGTCAGCCGACATAACTAAGTCGGCGCCCACAGCAACGAGGGCGGGCGCCGCGCAGCAAGCGACTACTGCGAAGCCACTCAGAGCGGAGCCAGCAGCAACTACGCCTCCGCCAGGGGCGGTATCGCCAGCTGCGGCGGCCGAGCATGACACATCGATCGCAGCGAGACGGCAAGGCAGTGACGCGGATGTGTCGCGACCCGGAGGTCCGCCCGATTCCAGTCCCGGAGGTTCCGGTACTGACACCAATATCGGCGGTGGGAGGCTGCCAGAGAAGGTCGCTGCCGCCTTGGATCCGCATCGGACCACGCCAGTACACGCCATAGCACCAGAAAAGGCCTATCCGCAGGCGCGCAGTCGCACGGCCGCGCAGTCTCGAGATGCCCACTCTGCAACCGGCAAGCGCAAGGAAGGTGCCCAGCAAGCCGGTCCCGGCTACCGGGGGCCGCGCTACGAGGGATCGCCGCCTAAGTACAAGCCTGGCGGGTCCGATAAGCCTGGAGACGCGATGCCTGTCGGCCACAAGGCTGACGGGCCTGCCCGTGATGATTCCTGACGAGGCGTGACCGAGCTCGGCCGTTAGCGGCATCGGCTGGCAGCTGATTGCACCGTGGCCCCGGACCAGTTGTGGTCCGGGGCCACTTGTCGGCGGCATGCAGCACAATCAGGTTGTGCGGGTCGCCATGGTGCCGGGTTCCCATCAGTCGGGACTTGTTGGCATGGTCGGCGAGGATGGCACGCCGGAGGGCCCTGCGCAGGAGGTCTCCGATCTGGCCGCAGCGGTGACGGAGCTGGAACGTGCTGGAGATGTTCGCTGGATCTGGCCGTCCAGCGCGCGGCTCTACCCAGATTTGTTGCGCGCCGGCGCCCGGGTAGCGCGTTGTCACGACATCGAACTGACCGGATCACTCATCCGCGCACGTGACCAGGACCAGGCCGAGCCACCAGCGATCTCCGCGGCGGCGGCGCGGCTCGCGGCGGCGACAGCCGCCTGGGGCAGCCATACGAGAGAGCAGTTGTTGTTTGCCGGCGATGAAGCCGCCCCAGTCGACCCGCGCTGCGCGTGGACTGACGTGGTCGATGTGCATGCCCACCAGGTAGCGCGCATCGCCGCCGACCCTCATCCAGCGAAGTTCGGCCTGCTAGCGGCGGCCGAGTCGGCCGGCGGGCTGGCAGCAGCAGAGATGACAGCTGCAGGTCTCCCGTGGCGCGCTGACGTGCATGACCGGCTATTGACGGAGGTTCTCGGCCCGCGCCCGCCTGCGACAGCAGGCCCGCCGCTGCGCCCAACGCGCCTGGCCGAGTTGGCAGCGCAGATTTCCGAGACGCTGGGCGCTGTACGCCCCGTGAACCTGGACTCGCCCGTCCAGTTGTTGCGCGCGCTCGCAGCTAGTGGTGTCCGTGTCTCGTCCACGCGGACATCTGTATTGCGGCAGGTCGACCACCCCGTCATACCGCTGCTGCTGGAGTACAAAGAACTAGCCCGATTGAATTCGGCAAATGGCTGGTCCTGGCTCGATACTTGGGTCTCCGGTGGCAGGTTCCGTCCGGAGTATGTCGTCGGTGGCGTGGTGTCCGGCCGGTGGGCATCCCGCGGCGGCGGGGCACTGCAAATACCGAGGCTCCTGCGGCAGGCCGTAATTGCTGATCCCGGGTGGACGCTGGTCGTCGCCGACGCTGCCCAGCTAGAGCCGCGAATCCTTGCTGCGCTCGCCGGAGACAGGGCGTTCGCGCAGACGGCAATGAGCGGCGACCTCTACGAGGCTGTGGCGGCCGCCATTGGTGGTGAACGCAAGACCGCAAAGGTAGCGCTGCTGTCGGCGATGTACGGCGGCATGGGCGGGGACGGCGGGCGCTCGCTAGCCCTGCTCCGGCGCCGCTTCCCGCAGGCCTCTGCCTTCGTCGAACGTGCGGCCAGGGCCGGTGAGGAAGGACAGGTGGTCAGGTCGGTGCTCGGCCGGACATGCCCGCTGCCATCAGCAGCATGGCTGTCACTCACGGCCGACTCCGTCGACCCGGATGAAGACCGCGATCCAGGCGCCGGTGCCGCGGCGCGCGCTCGAGGCCGGTTCACCAGGAACTTTGTGGTTCAAGCGAGCGCCGCAGACTGGGCTCAGGTTCTACTGGCGACTTTGCGCAACTCGCTGGCCGAGATGTCCGCGCCCGATCTCGGTCAGCCGCATCTGGTTTTCTTCCAGCATGACGAGGTGATAGTGCACAGCCCGGCGGAGAAAGCAGACGAAGTAGTCGCGGCAATCGACGCAGCCGCGCTAACCGCGACTTCGCTCGTCTTCGGCGCGACCGCCGTGACATTTCCGATGGCGACAGCTGTGGTGGACTGCTACTCAGGCGCCAAGTGACGGGCGCGCCTGGGCAACGGCACATCCTGGACCGAGGGCTCGACGGCAGGGACGTCGCTGGTGCAGTACATGCATTTCTTGGCCTTGACCGGGATCATGCTGAGACACTCCGGACACTCACGGTCTGTGGCTTCCTTGTTACGTTGTGCGATCGCGGTCAGCTTGGCCGCTGGTGCGACGATCAGGTAATAGACGACCGTCGCGATCACCAGGAACGAGATGGCATGATTAATCAGGTTGCCGTAGAGGAACTTGCTGCCGTGCAGGGAGAACGTGTAGGAGTCGAAGTTCTGCTTGGTCTTGGCGCCCCATATCGCGCCGATGAGCGGCGTGATGATGTCCTTGACTATGGCCTGGACGACGGCGTTGAAGGCCACGCCGATGACGACCGCGACCGCGAGGTCGATCAGGTTGCCACGCATCAAGAAGTTCCTGAAACCGTCGAACCGACTGCCGCCCAGCAGGAAGTTCTTGTATCCCATAATGTCTGCTCTCCTGGCGTCGTCCGATCCGGACATCCGGGGGTATCGTCCGGCAGTTCGCGACGTTACCAACCGCGGGCGAGTGGTGTGACCCACGCTGCGCAACCCATCTATGGGCCGGCCTGTGATAAGCAAGTCGCATGCTGCGGCACAACCTGGGACTTCGGACACTGATGTGGGCCTCGAAGTAACGGTTCGCGGCATCACCATCCCGCCGGATGAGTTGTCGTGGCGCTTTTCCCGGTCGCAGGGCCCTGGCGGCCAGTCTGTTAACACCACTGACAGCCAAGCGGAACTGTCGTTTGACGTTGCGAACTCCGAGGCGCTTTCCGCTGTGCAGAAGCGGCGCGCGCTAACCGCGCTGGCGGGGCGGCTGTCCAATGGCGTACTCACAGTTGCCGCGAGCGAATACCGATCCCAGCTGCGTAACCGGGAGGCGGCAGCCGAGCGGCTCAGCGAGCTGCTCACGCAGGCCACGGCGCCACCGCCAAAACCGCGCAGGCCAACTAAGCCTACGCGCGGCTCGGTCGAGCGACGGCTTGCCGACAAGCAGCGCAGGTCCCAGCTCAAACGACAGCGGCGCGGCGAGGAATAGGCTGCAGGTCACGGCCGACGGCAGCCGTGCTGCGATAACGCCCCGATTTAGCCCGCCGTGAGG
>Ga0126373_10000791_pt1 | contig 21394 bp, 17 predicted proteins | sample PanSoiMetPlot_11_FD_92545 | JGI IMG/M metagenome (GOLD analysis project Ga0126373, IMG submission 92545) | Tropical forest soil microbial communities from Panama - MetaG Plot_11 | ecosystem: Environmental > Terrestrial > Soil > Tropical forest > Bulk soil | place: Panama | collected 2016-02-17 | reverse complement strand
GGCATAGCGCCGAAGTGCTGGCCGCGCTCGATGAACTGGAGAAGCCGCAACTGCAACTTCAGTGAAGGCACGGGGAATTTAACATCGTCGGCGCCAGGAGGTCCCTATGACTTTGCCACGGTTACCCTTGCTACTGGCATTCTCGGCCCTGACAACCTGCGCAATGGCAGGCGACAACCATTCATCTTCGCAGACAACTCCCTCGAACGTTGACGTACGGACCCAGAATTCAGCACCCCTGGTCGGCGGCGGGGAGAATCTTGCGCCGAGCTCCGATATCGCGCCACGATCTCGGCTTCTGTTCCCGGGCGCTCGACCACCTAACCTCGAGTTCACCCCGGATGCCCAGGATCGCGGACACGGACTCAGCCTTGCCGAAGTGAACGGTGATGTGTGCTACACCATGCGCTCCTACAAGGTGAAAGCGACGGAGCGCATTCGGGATCACGAAAACCTCTTCCAGGGCTACTCCGAATGCGAGATGGCTTCCGATTTTCAGATTCGGTCCGCGGAAGCACACCAGAAGAAACCCTCTATCAAGCTCAAGTAGCGGAAGGCCCGATCTCTGACACGATTTTGTCGGGCACCCTTATGATGGATGCCGCCGACCCAGGATTGTCCTCTCCGGCAATCCGACCTGAATCATAGGATGAGACACAGGCAGCGCTCGCCATGTCACCCGCTGTGCCCACGCGGCCCCTGGGAGGCCCTGACACAACGTAAATGCGAAATTTCGTGAACCGCCTTGATGCCTGTGAACTGCGAGTACGAAGGGATATCTCGGTTTGAGCGCAATCTTCGGAGTGGTTTCGTTTGCCGGGTCTGTCATCCTAATGATGACGGATGTAACAAGTCCTGGACGGCCTAATCCCAGGCATGGAGCGGCAAGCGGAAGATCGCAAGCAGACCGAGGAGCTAGAAATGACCTCACCAATCCGCCAACGTGATGACAGGGGAACTATCGCCGATCGCGTTCATACACTGGAGTGGCAGCAAATTACAGGAAATCTCGACGATTACGGGAATGCCGTCCTTCCTGCCCTTCTGTCATCAGCGGAATGCGATGCTCTCGCCGCGCTCTATCCTGACGACGCCCGCTTCCGCAGCCGCGTGGTCATGGAACGACATAACTTTGGCCGAGGCCAGTACAAGTACTTCCGCTATCCCTTGCCCGAAAACATCTCGGAACTGCGGACCTCTCTCTATCCGCACCTTCAGCCCATTGCAAACCGCTGGAATGAGTTGATGGGAATCGATCAGCGATATCCGCCGCAGCACGCCGACTACATAAGCCGTTGTCACGAAGCCGGACAATCGCGGCCAACACCTTTGCTTCTCGAATACGGCCCCGGTGACTTCAATTGCCTGCATCAGGACCTCTATGGGGAGCACGTATTTCCTTTTCAGGTCACGCTCCTGTTATCTGACCCGCGACGCGACTTCACGGGCGGCGAATTCGTGCTGACCGAGCAGAGGCCACGCATGCAGTCACGGGCCGAGGTTGTTCCCCTCGGGAAAGGAGATGCAGTGGTTTTCGCCGTAAACAATCGTCCGGTACAAGGCAAGCGGGGCTATTATCGGGTGAATTTCCGGCATGGCGTGAGCCGGTTACGCTCCGGGCGACGCTTTACCGTAGGTATCATTTTTCACGACGCGAAATAGCCGGCACGCTTCCGACGCACGAGCGCAGCAACTCCCAGAGAACCGGGAACAACACAGGCAGGTTTACGAGTAGCCCCGGAAGTCATCTTTCGGTCGATTTAAGATGGCTGTTCCCGAGCCATCCGCTGTCAGCGGCAAAACGCGAGGGTTCGTCTCTCACGATCTCTCTCATCAGAACGAGACCTTATCCTTCAGCGGCACCGGAATCGATGCATCAGAGGAAATTTTTGTCTCGTGAACATAAACTCTCTGCAATCTGGGGAGCCCGGAGATCGCGGGCAAAGCAGCCGCACTAACCGCAGTATGAAACAAGTTGAGCGATTCCAGCTCACTCAGAGAACGAAGCGCTTCGACCGTCGTATCCGTGACTCCGGCGTTCATCAAACTGAGCTTCCTCAAGTGCTTCATGGCTGCAATTAAGCTCGCGGACCGGTCGGTGATCGCCGTGTTCGATAAATCTGCTGCCACTATGCGTTCCATCACCGGAGCGAATTCTGATAATTCGTTATCACCAAACTTCGCACCCCAGGGGGACGCATTCAATACGAGATCAGCTGAGCTTCGGGATTCGTAGTCCAGAAGATAAGGAAAGCGCTGCTGAAGTTGTGTAACTCGACCGGCGAGGGCATTCCTCTCTCTGGCCACCGCGGGAAGATCTATCTCGCGGAAGCTAACTTCCGCCACTGCGGTATCCGGGCGGGGGAGATTTTTGATTCCATTGGCGGGCAGGGTCCCGGAGGCACCGGCGGAAATCCACAATGCAACGAGGGTAACTTCACTGGATGAAAGAGGCCGTTTTTTGTCCGCCGGCATAAAATCGTCGTCGTCTGCTGGAAGAGTGACGCGCTCCAAGAGTTCACTACCCTGAGGATTGCCTGGCCGGATTACATGCCCGCAGCTCGCGCCCCGCATCAGTTCTTCGTAGCTGTCGAGCCGCAGCTTGGCTTTTTGCTTATTGGGGCCGTGACAGCTGACACAGTGCGCCGTGAAAATCGGCTGAATATAAGTGCTGTAAAAGGTGGCCTGGTTCGGATCTGTCGACTTTTGGGCGGCCGGCTTGACGGCACTCGAAATCCCCAGAACCGCGCGTAGGGGACCCGGCATGTACTCAGTCAGGTGATCCTGGCCCTGCGATAACTGTCCTCCCCGGTAGCCGGTGAAGGCAACCAGACTCACCATGATGGCCAGGGCGATCCCGTACAGACGCTTCCGCCTGTCTGTGTCAAGCGGGTGCAATCCCCAAGCCAACCAGGCAGTGGCGGCCAAGCCTATTCCGCCCCACATGTGTTGACGAAGCAAGGCGCCGGAGTATCCGCCGCTGCGCGCCAGGCACCATCCGAGAATTGCCGCGATGCTTGCGCTGAGGGTCGCGAGACCCATGACGAAATCGATCACTGGGCGCACATCGGGAAAGCGGCGGCGGCGAACGATTTCCAATATGGGGACCAACAAAATGAGCACGATCGGAAAATGTATCGCCAGCAGGTGAAAACGTCCGATGAACTGTGCCGATTCGCTGCGCTCCAAACCGTCGGGTGGAAAAAAGATGACCAGCCCCAAAACTAGGAGAATCGGAGCCAGGGTGAGAAGGGCCAGGCGGGTCCGGATAGACAACTGGCGAGCCGAAAATGTCATGAACGCAGACAGCCCCCCGGACGACAATATTCAGCGCCCAACGTCAGAGCGCATGTTGCCTTGATCATGCCAAAACCTCGGCTACCACACGGGCGGGTTTCACACTGGTGAGCTTTTGATCCAATCCCTGGAACGAGTAGTTCAGCTTGTGATGGTCAAAGCCCAAGACATAGAGCATCGTGGCATGCAGATCGCGAATCTCTACCGGGTCCTTTACAATCTCATAGCCCATGGCATCAGTCTCCCCGTGGCTGGTGCCGCGCTTAATTCCGCCCCCGGCCATCCAGATCGTGAAGGCGTTGGGATTGTGGTCACGACCGACATAAGGATTGACCGCACCGCCGCGATTTTCCTGCATGGAGGTACGCCCGAATTCGCCGCCCCACACCACCAGGGTATCTTCCAGCATGCCACGTTGTTTAAGATCGCCTAGAAGAGCACCGATGGGTTGATCCGTTTCCCGACAACGGTCCATAAAACCGACGTTCAATGCCTCTTTCGGGCTCGACCCGTGTGAATCCCATCCCCAGTGGTAGAGCTGGAAGAAGCGAACGCCGCGTTCGGCGAGGCGGCGCGCGACCAGACAGTTGTTGGCAAAACTTTCCTGGCCGGGCTTCGCCCCGTACGCCGCCAGAGTGCTGGCCGGCTCTTTGCGGATGTCAAAGACATCGCTAGCCTCCATTTGCATGCGAAAGGCCATCTCGTATTGGGCGATCCGCGTGATTGTCTCGGGATCCCCAAATTCCGTGTACGACTGCCGGTTAATTTCGTCGATGGTATCTAATTCACTGCGGCGAAGCGCGCGGGTTACGTCTGCGGGATTTTCGAGATAAAGAACAGGTTCGCCCTGGGAACGGCACTGCACGCCCTGGTAAACGCTGGGCAGAAATCCGGAGCCCCATAGTTGTTTGCCGCCGTCCGGCTGCTTGCCACCCGATACCAGGACAATGAATCCTGGAAGATTTTGGTTCTCGGTGCCCAGACCATAAATCACCCAAGCACCTAGGGAGGCATAGCCCAAGCGCGCATTGCCAGTCTGTACCAACAGCTGCGCCGGCGCATGATTGAACTGATCGGTGCGCATGGACCGAATCACGCAAAGATCATCAACATGCTTTTCCAGATTCGGCAGCCGATCGGACAACCACTGGCCGCTATTCCCGGCTTGGTGAAATGGATATTGCGCTCCCAGCAGCTTAGGCACGCCCGTGATGAAGGCGAAGCGTTTGCCCTCGAGAAAGGATGCGGGACAGTCCTGACCATTGAGTTTGTTCAAATCCGGCTTGTAGTCAAAAAGCTCGAGCTGACTGGGAGCGCCCGCCATGTGGAGGTAAATCACCCGCTTCGCACGGGCGTGGAATTCGGGCGGTAAGGGCGCCAGTGGTCGCGACGGATCACGCCTGAAATCGAGGCGTGGCGACCCGTCGGTGTTCCGCTCCGCCGCCTTCACCAAACCACCCTCCTGGGCGATCAACACGCCCAGAAACATCGAACCAACACCTGCACCCAAGCCGCGGAGAAAATGACGCCGGGTTTGCGCCTGCAGGCGAACAAAAACTTCCTCAGGGTGCATCTCGCGAACCGGCTCGCTGTCGCCACCATGACTGGTCCGGGCGGGTTGCTGAGGCAAGGCTGAAGCGTTACGTGAATCTGACATGTGTCACCTGGTAAGAGCGCTATCGAGGTTGAAGAGAACGCTGGCAACGGCCGCGAGTGCATTCACTTCCCTCGACGAAACCTTGCCAGCGCTGGTGCTCGCGCTTACGAGAACCGGCGCCTTGAGCATAGTAAAGGCCCGGTCATAAAACGTGCGGAGAAGGGCCAATTCGCGCGGGGTAGGGTCCCGAGACAAAACCAGTCGCGTTTCGTAGGCCAGCCGCGAATCGAGGATTTCTTCGCGGGTTGGCCTGGCGGATGCGATGCTCGTGGTTTCCCTCACCACGCGTTGCGCCAGCGCTTGAGCGCATTCCCCGTACACCGGATCGTTCAGCGTGACCAGCGCCTGCAACGGCGTGTTGGTGGGGATGCGCCGGGCCAGGCTTGTCTCGTGATCCGAAGCGTCGAATATCAGGAAACTCGGGTAGCCGCTAGTGCGCTTGATGTAGGTGTAGATCGCTCGGCGATAGCGGTTCGGACCTTTGGCATCGACCCACTTCGAGTAGTTGTAGACCGAGTTCCAGACTCCAGCCGGCTGAGGCGGCATCACCGGAGGCCCGCCCATGACTGTGCTCAATAACCCACTGGCAACCAGAGCTTGATCGCGTACCATCTCTGCCGTCAAACGCTGGAGCGGCCCGCGAGCCAAGAGGCGATTACGCGGATCTTTTTCCATGAGAGCAGGGGTTGCAGCCGAACTCTCCCGGTAGGTGGCGCTGGTGACCAGTTCGCGTAAGAGCGCCTTCATGTCCCAGTGAAGGTCGTTTTCAAAATGCAGAGCCAGCCAATCCAAAAGCTCCTGGTGGCTGGGCGGCTCGCCCACGCTACCGAAATTCTCCAGAGTTTCCACAATCCCCGTGCCGAAAAGCTCTTCCCAGTAGCGGTTGACCGCGACCCGCGCGGTAAGGGGTTGCCCTGGCATGAAAAACCATCGAGCCAGGGTTAAGCGGTTGCGCGGAGCCTCGGCCGGTAGTTTCGGGAAGATGGCGGGTACATTGGGCGTCAGTGCGGGACCGACCTTGGTTAGAAAATTGCCGCGCTCGAATTCCAGGGTGGCCCTTTGTTCATAAGGCTGCTGTTCCACCATCACCGGGAGTTGAACGCTGGGGATCGCCGCCAACTGCGCCTTCAGGGCTTCAACCCGATCCACCTGCTGGGAGCGGCTCGAATCCGCGGCCAGAACGGTCCACTCGGGATCATTGCTGACCCAGATTCTCACTCGCTGAACAGGCACAGGTTTCGAGTCGATACCTTGCGTCTGTTTCAGATCAACCTCGATGCGACTGCCGCGGTCAAGGTGTAGAGGCTGGGCGGCAACGGCCACGAGCCAGCGGGCTCGAAAGAGCTTGGGCAGAGCCTCGAATGCGCTTGGATCGACCTGCTTGGGCTTCTTCGAACCTCCCGTAATCTTCTTGTGTACGGCCAGGACGGCATCAAGATTCTGCTCCGAATCTTGGAGAAAATAACGGAAAGCAATCTTTTCTTTTCTGCTACCGGGCGGAATCAGCCATGCCTCCACTTTGTCCACAATGAAGCCATTTTCGGGCGTATGACGAGCTTTTTCTGCATCGCGGGGAACTATTTCCACCCGAAGCGCAGTAATGCCCGGGAGGCTGGTAGTCCCCACTAATTCGTAGACCGACTGCGGTGGAATTTTGGAGCCGGCCCACGCCTCCCCCTCGTGTATCTCGAAAGTCTTTGCCGGCCCCGTAATCCTGGCGTGGGCCAGTCTCGCCTTAACGCTCTGGATATATTTGCGCAGGTCGCCGAGGTCATCGGTCTTCTCCTGCGGGGAAATCTTCTTGTCCTTTAGCAGATCCGATTCCGCTTGCAGTAAATCCGGGAACATCACTTCGAGGGCCTTCACCTCGTTGGCAGCAGCGTCATGAATCGGCAGCGGCTCCCAGTGTGCCTTCTCCTCCCGCTGGCGGTCTGACGCTTCGATCGACTGAACAGACGACGCAATGTCGCTCTCCAGTTGCGCCGCTTCCGCATAGCGTTGTCTATCTTTCGGGACGGTCAGGTTTGGCCAATCATTATCCAGGTCTGAGTCTTCTTGAGTGTTGAAGAAAGCCAACGATTTGTAATAGTCGGTATGACGCAAGGGATCGTAAGGATGGGAGTGGCATTGGACGCAATTCATTGTGATTCCGTTCAGGACTGACCACGTCGTTGCCACACGATCCATCACCGCCACCGTGCGAAATTCTTCGTCGTCGGTGCCACCCTCTTCGTTATTCGGCGTCTGCCGATGAAAGGACGTTGCAATGCGATCTTCAAAAGTCGCGTTGGGAAGCAAGTCTCCTGCCAGTTGTTTAATAACGAACTGATCATAGGGCAGGTTCTGATTAAAGGCTTCGATCACCCAGTCGCGATAGGGCCACACTCCAGGTCGTTCATTATCTTTTTCGTAGCCTTTGGTATCGGCGTACCGCGCGAAGTCCAGCCACATCGAGGCCCAGCGCTCGCCGTAGCGCGAAGATGCCAACAACCGATCCACTTGCTTCTCATAGGCGTTAGGCGATGGATCTGCCAAATATGCCTTCATCTCATCGGCGCTTGGCGGCAAACCAGTAAGATCGAAAGATACCCGCCGCAGCAATGCGGCTTTGCCCGCCTCAGGGGAAGGCTGCAGCCCTTCTTTTTCCAAGCGCGCGAGAATAAATCGGTCTAACGGCTGGCGAACCCAAGCCGCGCGTTTCACCTGAGGCAGACCTTGTGGCTTCGGTGGCACAAACGCCCAATAGTCCTCCCAGTTCGCTCCTTCTTTTATCCATCGGCGAAATAAAGAAATTTGCTGCGAGGAGAGCGGCGGCCCGTGATAGGGCATCCTCTGGTCCGGATCCTTGGATGTGATTCGCCGGATCAGTTCGGAGGCGCCAGGGTCTCCCGGGACAATGGTGGGGCGTCCTGATTTTCCTTTACCCAGCGCTTCTTCCCGGTAGATAAAGGAGATCCCGTTCTTCTGCCGAACTCCTCCATGGCAGGCAACACAGTTCTGATTGAAAATAGGGCGGATATCCCGGCTGAAATCGACCCGATCTCGCGAAAACAACTCTCTTATGTGCGCGGAAAAAAGGAGCAGCGTTCCAACCGCGACAATACCTCCGCCAAATTGAATGCTACGAACCAAACTCTTGGCACGATGAAACACTGTCGAAGCCTGACAATCCAATTTTTCGGTCAACGGTCCGGGACCAAAATTACCACGAGATCCGGCGCCCTATGTTAAAACGAAATTCGTTTGGAAATCTGCATATTTCTGGTGCCTCATGGCAGGGTTCCGCATTCCAAAGCCTGGAGCAGGCGATATTGGTGAATGAATGCGCTAGGAGCTCTCGCGATAGCGAATTGATCGTTGACTGCACACTTTCGATGACCACCTGCCTAACAGCCTCTGGAGCGGAAATCAGTGGTCAACGAGGAATAGAACCCAATATCCGTCGGGGAGCATAATCCTGCTGAAATTCAATGGCTTGATCGACCACGGCAGGAGAGAGCCGGGGAGAGGCAACTATGGCCGCTTGAGGTATTCTCTGAGCGTGAAGTGGTTTAGAATCAGTTGAGCCTATCATGTCGGGGCGTAGCGCAGCCTGGTAGCGCACCTGCCTTGGGCGCAGGGGGTCGTAGGTTCAAATCCTATCGCCCCGACCATTCAACAACTTAGCCGGATTCTCCAGACATTTTGATGTCCTGCCTTGGAGGAGCCGATGCTGCCACGCTTCGAGCGTTTCATTCAGGAGCGCAAATACCTCAAGAACGTTCCCCCCCGCACAATTGAATGGTATGAGCAGAGCCTTGCGTGGCTCACGGTTGAGCAGCCCAGAGCGGAGGACCTTCGCAGCATGGTTGTGCGGATGCGAGAAGCCGGGTTGAAGGCCAGCTCATGTAACTGCCGCATCCGAGCGATTAACGGCTACCTGCATTGGAACGCGAAGGGGGCAGATAGAAAATGTCATCCTGCCTGTGAGCATTTGCGCATTGCAAAGCTGATGGAAGCGGACTACATTCCGGCTACATATTCAGCCAACCAACTCACCAAAATTCTCGCGTGGAAGCCGCGAGCGAAGAAATTTTATGAACGACGCTTGCACGCGCTGATTCTCACGCTGTTTGACACTGGAATGCGAGATGAAGCACTGTCTTTGCGCGTGCAGGATTGCAACCTGGATGACTTGCTTGTGACCGTTACAGGCAAGGGACGTAAACAGCGAATCCTTCCGTTTTCGATGGAGCTGCGGCGCGTGCTGGCAAAGTTCATCCTCGATTTTCGGACCAAAATACACGATTATCTCTTCAGCACGAAACTGGGCCGGAAACTGTCGCACCGGAACGCGCTGAGGGCGGTCAAGGCCTTTGCTGGCGTCTTGGCTTCGCTCCGCCAAGGCGAGCAATCCACGCCACGCGCCACACCTTCACTACCGAGTACTTGCGCCGGGGCGGGAGTCTCTTTCACTTGCAAAAGACGCTCGGACACACAAGCCTGGAGATGGTAAGGAAGTACGCAAACCTAGTGACGGCGGACTTGCAAGCCGTACATGAGCGCGTGACGCTGCTGGGCAGTGTCACGAAGTAATTCGCGGAGCCGAAACAGTCAGCAAGCGATGAGCTTGAACCCAAGAGTTGCTACCTGCTCATCTGAAAGCATGAGGCCCGTTAGCGTATGGAGACCCTCAACATCGAGTCTCCTCCATCTGTTCGAGCACGGCAGTGCAAACCCCAATTCGGGACAACGCTGACGCTAGCTGTTTCGATGAAGGGAAATTTGCCAGTGGCATTGGCCCACCGACATTCCTTCGCACCGGCAATTTCGATAGCGCAATGGTGCACGCGGGACTAGGCGGGTCGTGCCTGAAGATGTGAAGCGAGTAGGGTTGTCGTCTCATTGACAGCTCGATTCAGGCCGCGCTCTTCTTTGCTTTCTGCCGGTTCTTTTGTTCGGAGCGAATTAGTTCTTGGGTGAATGGAATTTGTTGGTTCAGCACTGAGCGGATCGCCGTTAACAATTCACCGGGATCACCGCCTTTGCAGACGAACGCATTCACCTGATTCAGCATCTCCCCAGGTACATCCTGCGGATAGCCCGAAAGCAGTACGATGGGAATAGACGGCCAGTGCTTTCGTATTTGCAGTGCCACTTCATCTCCGCTCATGTGCGGCATCCGATAATCGAGAACGACCGCCTCTACACGCGATGAATGCAGCGTCGCCAAACCTTCGAGTCCGCTAGAAGCTAGCAGCACGCTGTACCCTGCACCCTCTAGCAACATTTTGCGAAGAAAGAGACCAGTGGGTTCATCATCAATGCACAGAACGGCGGCGTGCGTCACACTCCCTCCTGACCCAACGCCAAGTCGTTGTATCATCGCAGGTTTGCTGGATCAGGAACATACCAGAATCGCTGTAACACGAAAGTGGCAGAACCCTGCTAAAACTTCCATAAGATTATGAAAGTAAAGTATTTACGTCCCTAATGGTTGGGTTTGACGACCACAGTCTTAATCACTTGCGGCGATTCGTAATCGCGGCGCAAGATCAGCCCACGCGCCCAGGTTTGCTATGAGGTGGGTTGGCGCGGCGAAAGGGAAATATCGAACACAGGGCCGAAATCTCTGGTTCTACAAACACACACACGCGCACATCCCCGTCAAGGGGGGTGTGCCTGTGTGTTGTAGTGTGTGTAACACACCAACACTGAATCAATTCCAGCAACCGCTGTGTTTTCAGCGGGATGATTTTTCAATGTGGTATACAACACTGGACGCGGTATACCACACTGAATTGTGCCGAATCACGCTGACTCAGTGGGATTCAATTTTCCTCCATCCATCTCGGCTTTTTGAGAAAGCCTACTGAGATCAGCGGCATTGGTACGTTGCGCTCGCGGCGCTTACCGTCTTTGTCGATTAAAACGACCGAAGGCGTTGGAACTCCACGTTTCCAGCCCCAGCGTGGCTTTAACCAGTCGTCGCGCTTTGCGCGATTAAGCGCGCGTACTCTGCCGTGGCTGGAGATTTCGTACAAAGGATAATGCCGAAGGAACCGCCAAGTCTCCGGGCTTCGGGAAACAGTCTTCGCCCGCCGGTATCCCCGTTTGCTCGGCTTCCCGCGCTTTGTAGTCCTTGTAGTTTTCGGCGTCACCTCGTTATCGTCGTCAGCATCATCATCGTCGCCATGATCATCAGCATCGTCGCTGTCGCTAGCATCGTCGTCAGGATCGTCATCGTCATCGGCTCCGGTATCGAAGAAATCGAGATGCGCTGGTTTGAGGGCGGCCTTTTGTTGTTCTGCTTTCCACCGCTCGGCCTCTAGCGCCAGTTGTTCTTCGCGGGTAATATCGCATGCCGCAGGCCAACTCAGACCAAAAGCGGCTCTCCACGGCTTTAGCAATAGGCCCGAAGCCTTCGCCGCGTCCGAATCGGGCGCGGATGAAGTCGCGGATTTCTGAATTGGTTTCGATAGGTAAGGATTGCGAGTCCACCTTCTACCTCCCGTTCGATTCGCGCGATTGCCAAGAGCGACTTCTGCAAGCTGGGGGGCATCCAGACTGCCTAGGAGCGTGTCATGCGCGCGTTTCATGATCATGCCGTCTTCGTTGTTGCGTCCCGCAGGAGACTGCGGGGCCAAAGTGGTGTGATCGTCGCATCAATCCCCCACCACCTCAAAGATCACGTTCGTGACGTAGGCACGCGGTCTTGGGCGCAGGTATAATATTTGGCCCGATTTTGGCCTGGAGTATCTAGTTACACGGAGAAGTTATATGGAGAAGTTACGTGGTAAGGTCATGCGAAACAAGGCTTCTAACACTGCATATTGGAATCTGAGGGCATAAATCGGCCCGATTTACAGCACTCAGTAATTCCGACTAAGCGTTCGTGGAATGAGATACAAGGATGTCTTTTGCAATGGTGGGCAACGCGGGGACGAGCCATCGAAAGAGGACGGTTGCAGCTCCTGCACCAATTAGCTGCCCTGCAATAAAGCCCGGAGCGTCCAAGGGGCGAATACCACTGAACGTATCGGTCATTGCTCTTGCCAGCGTGACAGCCGGGTTGGCAAAGGATGTGGAAGCCGTAAACCAGTATGCGGCTGTAATGTAGGCTCCGACTGCAAACGGGACAACTGACGAACGTAGCCGCGAACAACCCCATATGACTGACATCAGGCCAAATGTCGCAATGAACTCGCTGAAAATCATCGAAGGCCCACTCCGTGAATGCCGCGATGGGGAGAACAGCGGTAATCCGAACATGAGGTGAGCACACGCGACGCCAAGACACGCACCGAAGATTTGAGCAAGCACGTAGCCGGGAACTTCAACCCAGCCAACGCCTCTCTGCCACGCATCGGCCAGCGTCACAGCGGGATTAAGGTGCGCTCCTGAAATCGGCCCGAAGGTCAGGATCAGAGCGACGAGCGCTGCCCCTGTCGCCAGAGTGTTCGCGAGCAGCGCAAGTGCAACGTTTCCTCCCGCTAGTCGCTCCCCCATGATGCCGGAACCGACCACGGCCATCAGCAAGAACGCAGTTCCCACGAATTCTGCTGTGAAACGGGCGTATAGGCTGAATCTCATTGCTGGCCGATGTTGTCCAGTTGCTTCTTGAGTGAGAGATGATCTATAGACGCGAGTGGGAGAGAAAGGAAAAGGGTGATCCGGGTTTCGAGGGCGATAAAGGCTTCACGAAATGCGGTTGCAACCTCTTCAGGCGTTCCCTTTGCCGCCGCTGGATCGGGCACACCCCAATGTGCGGTAGTAGGATGTCCCGGCCATACAGGGCAAGTTTCCTTGGCGGCACTATCGCACACGGTAAAGATGAAGTCGAGTTTTGGAGCATCGGCCTTCGAGAACTCATCCCAGCTCTTGCTCCGGGGGGTGGTGACAGGGATATCTGCTACTTCCAACTCCCTCAATGCTTCCGGGCGGACAGTGCCGGTCGGATGACTTCCAGCGCTGTAGGCCGTGAATTTTGGACGGCCCATAAAGTTCATGATGGCTTCGGCCATGATCGAGCGTGCCGAGTTGCCAGTGCAGAGGAAAAGCACGTTGTAGTGATCCTTCATCGTCCCCTTAGTTGCAGCAGGTCGGATCGCAACAAGATTGCTTGGCTGTAGGTTTCACTGCTCTGACGAACGCACTCATGAATTTGCCGTCCACCTCTGGCGCGAGTGAATCCACATCGACATTGTGGTCGGCCAGAAACTCCCGTGCATCCTCCACACGGTAAACTCTGGTTGGTTCAACCTCGATCTGCTCAAATCCGGCACTCGTCAGCTTGGCACGATAATCGTGCTCATCGAGTGCTCCTGCGACACACCCCACCCACAAGAGGACACTTTTGCGGATTTCCGGGGCGATCTCTCCGCGAGTGACTACATCCGAAACGGCGAACCGTCCGCCGGGTTTCAGCACTCGATACGCCTCTCGCAGCACTTGATCCTTGTCGGCTGACAGATAGATGACGCAGTTGGAAATTATGACATCGACTGAATCGTCGGGCAGGGGAATATGTTCGATCTCACCTCTCAAGAACGCAACGTTCTCCATCCCGGCCTTGCGCTTGTTCTCGTTTGCCAGCGCCAGCATTTCATCGGTCATGTCCAGACCGTACGCTTTCCCTGCGGGGCCGACCCGCTTCGCAGACAGAATTACGTCGATACCTCCACCAGAGCCAAGATCGAGAACAATCTCGCCAGCATTCAAATTCGCAAGCGCGGTCGGGTTTCCGCATCCCAACGACCCGAGTAGGGCTTCCTCTGGAACTTCTCCGGCTTGTGCGCCATCGTAAAGGTTTGAAGTGATAGGATCGGTACATCCACTGCTCGGAGCCGCTCCACAACAAGAACTACCGCCGCTGAAAACTCGAAGCGCGGCCTCGCCGTATTTCTGTTTCACTACTGTTTTAATTTACGTGTTGTTCATCTTTACTTCTCCCGTAGCTGGCAACATTCCATAATCTGTTCGGGTTTGAGCGCCTTGTTCCGTGTGCAACATTCCGCGTAGAGGAACCCTAGTAGTTGCTGTAGTGCTTCGGTGTCGGCTGTGTATCGCAGGAAAGTACTCTGACGTTGCACCCGGACGAGTCCCTCATTCCTGAGTTTGTCGAGGTGATGCGAAAGAGTCGAATTGGGAATATCAAGCTCTTCCTGAATTTCTCCAACTACCAGCCCTTCTGGATGCGCGGACAATAGCAGTTGCATGATGCGGAGTCTTGGCTCGACTCCCATGGCTGAGAACATATCCGCGAACTTTGCGATCGATTCGCTGCTTCTCTTCGAGGAGGCGCTGGGCATATTTCTATACTAGCAGAAATATGGGATCGAGTGTCAACGGGAGGACGCGCAGTCCTCGAATTTTGTTGTAGGGCTACTGTGACGAAGGTTTGCTGAGTGATCCCCTGTGTTATGATTTCTGCCGCTGGAGATCCTTTCTAATCTGTTGAATCTGCGCGGCATTCGGGGCGTAGCGCAGCCTGGTAGCGCACCTGCCTTGGGCGCAGGGGGTCGTAGGTTCAAATCCCATCGCCCCGACCATTCCTTAAAAATCTCTCTCTAACTCGCTGAGAACTCAGTTCTAGAATTTCTGTCCGCTAAGCGGATCAACATTCTCCAGTGGACAACAAGGAACCCGTGGGGGCTTATGTACATTTACCGTAGTATTATGTACATTATGGGAGTATGCTGACTTAAGGTGAGGAACCATGGGCACGGCAACCAAGCGAACCCACAAACATTTTCAGTTAGACGCAAACAAGATCAAACGCGCCCAAAGGGCGTTACAAGCAAGAACTGAAACCGAAGCTATCGAGCTCGCTTTGGACTTCGCCATTTCTGAGCATGAGAAGAACCGCTTGGTTACTGACGCCACCGAGCGCTTTGTCAGAAGCGGCATTGAAATCAAAGATGTGTACGGAACGCTTGGCGTGTAGATGCAACCCGCACTCTTCGATACTTCCATCTACATATCCGCTTTACGTCAGGGAAACGATGCAGCCCTCAACGTCAGACGCCTAGCTGCCGGCGCACCCTTGTGGTTGAGTTCGGTCGTGCTCGAAGAGCTCTATGCAGGGGCTGGGGTCCGGGAGAACCGGATCCTAGAGCGCCTAGAGCGGGATTTTGATCGGGCGAAGCGGATACTGGTGCCAAATCTCAGTGACTGGACTCAAGCTGGCAAGGTCCTGGCTCGTTTAGCAGTCAGATATGGTTACGAACAAATTGGGCAAGGAAGACTGACCAACGACGCTCTTATTGCAATGAGCGCGGGGCGTCTGGGCATACGAGTGATAACGACCAATGCACGTGACTACGGTCGACTGGCCGAATTCCGTCCTTTTCAGTGGCAGATAGCAACGATTTAGGCGATCCGCTTGATCCACGCCGTCTGGGGTAGCCAACCCGAATGGGTTTTCAGCTCTCTTATCAGACTGCCTGCTGCACGAATGTTCGAAAATCGTCCTCCACGGCCGACCATTTTTAGGACCCAATCACTTACGCGGAATTCCTACCAGCGCGAAATTCTAAGGCAGGTGAGCAAATACGGCAATGCCGCCGATCTGAGACACTGCCTGGTTATATGAAACGAAGTTTCTAGCTCACCCCGCGCACATTCCTTCCGACCTGCCAGCGTGAATACGAGCCCGTCAATCGCGCGAACAATCTCGCGCTGGGGCAGAAAAAACAGATGAGTGATCAGGCCGCATTCGATGGTTTCCGAAGATTGCAACTACACTAGCATCCTTGGTTGGTGCTGGCTCTTAGTCAGCGTATTGTGGCAATCTAGACGGGCTGCATAAAGGGGAGAGGAAGTGTCAAATCGTAGGGGCTGTTTTGTCTTGTGCTGCTTGCTTATCGCGGGAAGTTGCGGTTGTGGTGATGCACAGGCTGGCGGGAATCCAGGTTCTACTGCTACTGCTTCCAGCAACGTCTCCAGTACACCCACCACACTTACGTTGGTCAACCCAGGCGTGTTCACCAACACGCAGATGAATGAGTACAATCAAAGCCTCTTGAACGGCTGCAATTCCGCTCAGGAATTCCAAGCTACGCAGGGGCCAAACTTCTCAACGGATGCGGTGGCGGGATGTGTTGCGATGCCTTCTGGCGCGACTGTGCATCAGGTGAATGGCCTTGCCGGTTATGCGTCCAACTCGGTATCTGACCCGCAATCGGGTGGAGCGGTTGGCGTCTATGGTCAAGGTCGCGCCTTGGTGAGTGGGCCAGGAAACAACAATGGCAACGCGACGTGGGGCATGAATTCGCTTGTGGAAGATTCTCCTGGGACTGACAGCACTCAGCTCATTTCAAATGAGGTTGACATCGACATTCTCGGGAGTCCGGTTCGCGCCTGGGGTGTCTTGATCACGGGTGCGATGGGGCCGAATGGTGTGGTGCCTCCTTCCGGCGCAGGGCTAGAAGTTAGAGCGCCGTCGTATGCGTCAGGCAACAACAAGCCTTGGCCGGCAGCACTGAGGCTTGCTGATGGCGCAGGACAGTCTGCTATCGAAGTTGGGACTGCTGCGAGTGGAGCTTCGATGCCGATTAGCTTTGTCAGTCGCGACACCTCCGGTACGCTGCATAACACTACTGTGGCAGCGACTCCAAACGGTGATGTAGGGATTTCGGGTGGACTCGTTCTCAAAAGTCCGGATGGAACGAAGTGTGCGCGAATCGGGATCGACAACAACGGAGTGATAGCGACAACTCCGATCACTTGTCCCTAGGAGGAAATGCAAGCAGCATGTAGTCCGGCTCGTCCGGGGTACGGATGGCCTCAACGGCCCCGCGCAGTTCTTCCATCCCGAGATGTCCACCGCGCAGCCATCTTTGCCATCGTCCCGGCAGACCAGCCTACGAGCTTTGCGATGATCGAAAGGGCTGATTGCGACAGTTGAGAACACCTAGGCCCGTAATCCCCTGCCTCCATACATCGGAGCGCCCGGCTACCGCAGTTCGGCGTACTCGGCTTTGGCTTGCTTGAGAACGGGAATGCCGGGGTCGGCGTCTTTCCAAAGGGTGAGGAAATCTTGATAGGCACCCTTTGCTTTTGCAGAATTTCCCTGCAGCACATAAGCTCTGGCGACGCCCAGATGCGCCAGAGGCCGAGTTTCGCAGGCATTTACGATCCCGGGATGATCGAGAATCTTCTTGAACTCTGTCGCCGCGGAGAAGCCGTCCTTCTGCGCGAGATTGGCCAACCCTCGTACATACGCAGGATAAAGACATCCTCCCAATTCAAAGTCCGACAATTCGTAAGGAATCGCGGCTTGGAGCAATTGAATGCTGGCAGCGGGATTATTCCGGGATAACTCGAGTCGCGCGCGGACCGTGGGAAGGTCAATCGAGTTTATTAATGTCCCCTCGGGCAATTGCCTGGCCAGATCCGCCAATAAAGGTTCGGCTCTCGGCCCATCCCCAACCCAGGCAAAAACGAGTGCTGCGAAGCCCTCGCTGTTACGCCCAAGTTGTAACCTGCGAATTGCCGAGAGGGCGTTTGTATCAGCCTCCTGGATTTCGCCAAACACTGTTTGACGTAGAACAGTTTCTATCCATTCGGCGCTCGACGTTTCCTTATCGCCGGCTCGGTCCCAGAACTCGGCAGATTGCCGGCTCAGTTCATGGGATCGTGCGAGCTGACCGTGATATGCGGCAACCAAAGCTTGGGCGGATAAGAACAGGGGAGCGGACTCGGGATGGGCGGCCGACCAAGCCAACTGCTCGGCCATACCTTTGCTGTCGTCCGTGTTGAAATCCACCCAATAAAGCTGAAAACGGAGGGAACTGGCGTCCAGTTTGCGATCAAGAGCCTGCTGGATGATCTTGTGAGCTTCATCGAATTGATTCAGGGCGGCGAGCACCCCAGCAAGATTGCCGTACCCAATCACGTCGTTACTATCGAGTTGAAGCCCTTGCCGCTGGAGTTCGAGGGCGTCCTGATAGCGACCCATGAAACTGTAGGTATTCCCAAGGTTCCCGAGCGCCACCGACTCGCGAGGGTAGCTGTTGAGCCATTCGCGGTAGACGCGTACCTCATTGTCCAGATTTCCGGTCACGAAGTCGTAGTACATGGAATCAATGTCGAATCTTTCGCGCTCGCTGGCGTGGTCGCGCAATTTGTAACCCTTCGTGAACAACTCTCGAGCCTTATTGAGTTCCCCGAGATTGCTGTACATCTTGCCCAAAGCCAGATAGGCGCTGGCAAAGTCAGGATCGAGTTCAATGGCATGCTGGAAGTACGGAATCGCTGCCTCGGTGCCTTTTTCGTGCAACATCGTGCCGCCGAGCGTTCTGGCCTTGAGGGCTTCCAGGGAAGACGTGGTTGCCTGGGTTAAAGGAACATCGAACTGTTGAACGGAAGCCAAGGATTCGCCGAGTTCGCCGCGAAGTTTGCTCGCCGCCTGACCAAGCGCGTCGAGTACCTTATCTTTGCCCGAGGCAGTGACCGTATCCTCAGCCAGGGAATCCCCCGTCTGACAATTTACGGCCCGAACGCCGACGATGTAATCGTTCCCGATGTTCGAGATCGAGCCGCCGATCCATGCTTTGCTGTTGGATCGCTGGCACACTTCCTGAGCAATGTCGGGAGTCAAGCGAGTGCCGGGATCTTTGCGCATAAATCCGAGCGTTTTGGTCACCTCACTGTTGGACAGCACATTCAGGAATGGAGATTGCCGTAGCGCACTCGCGAGTGCCTGCTTCAGCGCGTCATCGAAGACGGAGTCGCCGGTGGAGTTGGCGAAGTCTGAGAGAACAACGGTATCCTTCGCGGTGAGCTTGGGAGGGCGGTGAAAATAAAAGTAGACTGTCACGGCAACGAGGATTACTGCGGTGAGAACAGCGGCAATCCACGTGGTTCTTGGGACGGGCTTCCGCAGGGAAGTGGGCGAGATGCGTGATATCGAGGATTCGCTGTCGCGCTTGAGCCGCTGCAGGTCCGTGTGAATGTCGGCGGCGTGCTGGTACCGCAGACTGCGGTCTTTCTCAAGGCATTTGGTGATGATGCGTTCGAGTTCGTGCGGAAGATCGGGATTGAGACGGACTGCAGGCGTGGGCGTGGCGTCGAGAATTGATTTAAAGATGACGCCAGAACTCTCTCCACGAAAAGGCAACACGCCGGTGGCCATCTCGTAGAGCACGGCTCCGAAGGAGAAAAGGTCGGTACGGGCATCCAGATCTTTCGCGCGTACCTGCTCCGGGGACATATAGGCAACCGTGCCGACCGCGGTGCCGGGACTGGTGAGATGGTCTTCAAGCGTGGCGGTGGGAGCCGCTGAGTTGACTTCAGTGGGCGTGGGAGCGACCTTGGCCAAGCCAAAGTCTAGAATCTTGGCGTGGCCACGCTTGGTCACAAATATGTTCGCGGGTTTGATGTCGCGGTGGATGATGCCGGCGGAGTGAGCCCCGTCTAGCCCGTCGGCGATATCGATGGCGAGTGGGAGAAGGACTTCAAGTTTCAGGGATTGCCCGGCGATGCGGTGCTTCAGAGTGACGCCTTCCATAAATTCCATCGCGATAAAAGGCTGGGCATCGTGCTCGCCAATTTCATAGATGGTGCAGATGTTTGGGTGATTTAGGGCAGAAGCGGCGCGAGCCTCGCGTCGAAAGCGTTCTAATGCTTGCGGGTCTTGTGCGAGTACTTCGGGCAGGAATTTCAGCGCGACGAAGCGGCGAAGTTCCGTGTCTTCGGCCTTGTAGACGACACCCATCCCTCCACCACCAAGCTTCTCTATGACTTCGTAGTGCGAGATGGTCTGGCCGATCATTGCGCAGAAATCTTAGGGCTGAGGGTTTGGTAAGTCAATGAACATTGGCGGAAGCTGGCGGAGGGGCCAACTGTTCAATTGGCGAAAAACTCTATTACCCTTTCCGCGGCGATTCGGGAACTTGAGCGCTAATGCCTGTGGCTGTTGAAAAACTCTTTTGCTCTAAAATCGCAAAAAAAAATGTGTCAGGAGGCGTTATAAGCGATCTTCTCGAAATCCGAGGCATTTCCGGTCACCCGAATTTCGACCGTTTCCGCCGAAATGGGAGTTTTTCAATACCCACGCCTGTTTGCGACCTTTGAGGATGCGCTGCGGGGGCATTGTGTGGATTTCGAGTTTAGCTCCACTAATTTGATGAAGTACCGATGGGTGGCTTTTCTCTTGCGATAAATCTCTTTATCGCGCTTTGAGCTGAGGTCTGGAATGCCCTTCGCCGGGAGTCCTTGAAACTCGGCATCCCAACCCCGGCTGCCTCTGGCTGAATACGCCGTAGTAGGCTATGCTGAGGTGCCTTACATCAGGCGAGTGCGGATTTGATGTCCACTGAAGAACTGGAAAAGCTTTGGAAAGATTCCGACCACTGGTCAGGAGCCTACTACCGATGCCGCGAAGATCCGCGGCTGGTTGTGCGGAAACGCAAGGGCGTCGGGTGGACGATCAATCTCGGACACCCCAAAGGTAAGGCGAGCCTGGCAATGCTCGTGGTCTGCGGGCTTTTGCCTCCGGGCTATGTGATCCTGACCGAGGGACCTGCCCTTAGTCCCGTTCATATCCTCTATGCCATTGGCATATCCTGCGTCATGACAATAGCGTTCTGCTTGATCTTCTCAAGGGTTCACCAGCCGTAGAAGCCTCAGCGATCACCTCAAAACCAGTCAATCTAGCCAACGGGACTATCCGCGAACTGGCCCGCCTTTGGCGCATACCCCACACCTTGAGCATTCCCAGGGCATGCGACGGGCCGGCACCATGGCTCGCTTAGCTCACAGAGTTAAATAAGAGAAAAGATAAAAGACAAGCGTGAAGAAACAGAGGCTTTATGACTGTTAGAAGTAACAGTTGCTGCTCTGTATCAGAGCAGTAGTCTTTGGGCTGGAGTATATCGGGACCTTGATTATTCCGGTCGTCGAGTCGATGCCTTGTCGACTTCCCGATACTGAGTCGCACCCGCACGGGAACAGCCACCGAAGAAGTTTATTTCACGTCAGGTGGCAGAAGCCTCGTAGTTTTCGGTATTCCCCTGCGAGGCTGCAGGCAGAGGTTAAGTTTCTGTTTTGTAGGCATGAATCCGTCATAGGAGTACTGGAGGGCGTATGAACACGACGCGGAGGCAAGTCGCACTGCTGATTGCGGTTGCAATCTCAAACCTCACATATGCAGTTCAGAGTTATGCTCAGAACTCCAGCCCCGTTTCCCCTAGACGCGAGGTTGTGCAATCCGTTGTCCAGCAAGCCTACGACAAATTCAAGACCGAAACGAAGGGGAAGAATGCTGACTACATTCCTTACCTCGCAAAGGTTGATTCCAAGTTGTTCGGCATCGCTCTGGTCACTACCGACAACCAGGTCATGACGCTAGTGTAGTGCGTCATGCAGACTGACGCTTATTTAGAGCCCGGCGGGCACGCTTCACTTTCTCGAGGATATCGCCCGCGCTTGCCGTCCAGATGAAGGGCTTGGGATTTT
>Ga0126373_10000790_pt1 | contig 21395 bp, 21 predicted proteins | sample PanSoiMetPlot_11_FD_92545 | JGI IMG/M metagenome (GOLD analysis project Ga0126373, IMG submission 92545) | Tropical forest soil microbial communities from Panama - MetaG Plot_11 | ecosystem: Environmental > Terrestrial > Soil > Tropical forest > Bulk soil | place: Panama | collected 2016-02-17 | reverse complement strand
GATCGCATCTGGCATATGTTGACGCCAGTGGCCGTACTGGAAGGCAATCAGTACGCGTACCGCGACACGCTGGCATTCGATATGCTGCCAGAGGGCTGGGAACCCGTGAAGTGATCGGAGACGGAGGGACTCGAACCCCGGCACAGGTGTTAGCCCGTAGACCGATCTAGCAAATTCAGCTTGTGACTGGCGAATTATTGCTTCGCGTCGTCGGCACGCAGCGCGTTACGTCGATTATTAGTGCGGATGCCGCTATGGAACTGCGGCTTAAGCCCGGCGAGACCGCGGCCGCACTGTTTAAGTCCACGGAAGTCATGATCCTGCGTGTCTAACCTTATTGCTAATGATGCAGGAGCATTGGTTCAAAGTCGAATTGCAGTTCGTTTGCCCCTCTTGCAATAAGGTGAGCGCGGAGAAGATTCTTGCGCGCGCCCAGAACAGAACTGCCGGGGCAATTGCGATCATCGAGCGTGTCACCGTCGAGTGCCAACAGTGCAAAGCAATCTGTTCAGACCCTGTGCAAATTCAACTGTTGATGAAGGATTTGACGCCGGAAGAATTGGCAAACCTCCAGATCGGTTCTAGTGCTTCATCCCAACGCAGGACGTGAGACTGTATTTGGTCATTCCGTGTCTAGCCCTTGTTGGCTTTGCACACGTTCTCCAGGAGACTCCTTCCATTCAGCAACTTCCGCACCACTGATTACGTTCGAGAGTCCCAAGCATTCGTTTGGCGACCGAATGCTCTGCCCATTTCCGATTATTTTTTTCGCGAAAACATTCGGTTTTCGCGCGATCGTCGTGGTTCTTCCCCTCGAAAATCTGCCAACGGTTATGAGATTCTCGAGAAAGGCGAAAAACCGTTTTCCCCAACCAATTGAAAAATAAAAGGATCTCTCCGGACTGTACCTAAAGGGATTGGCTCCCCGGGGAGGATTCGAACCTCCAACATTTCGGTTAACAGCCTTGTACCTGATTTAATCACAATTGTGCCGGAGCCGAGACAAATCGAGGGGAATCAGCAAGATCTAGCTAAATGGGAGTAGTCAGATTTACTTTCTCTTTGCAGTTCTCATTCACCATTTGCCGCCATTCATCACAATTCGTATGACACTGGTATGACACTCGAATTTGCGTAGGCTGTTCAGCGCCTCTGCTTTGCAGGCAAGCGGCACCGTCGTTTCGGAGATCGGCATGAATAGCTGTTAGGTGGGAGCCGGACGCGGGTGGATTACTAAACACTTGGCGACAAGTGAGGACCTATTCCCCAGAAGCGCGTATCGGGTCAGTGTCCGAGTGGCCGTCGACCCGGGAGCTGGCGAAAAATCGCTCTTGACAGGAGTACCGACCGAAGCGGTACTCTTCCATCGACTATCGATGGGACTGATCCGATCAACGGAGCCCGATTTCCTGCCCGGCACTCTGGAGATGTTGATTCTCCAAACGCTCAGGCGCGGCGCGAACCACGGATACGGAATCGCGCAGCACATTCAGCAAATCTCCAATGACGCTCTGAAAATCGGTGAGGGCTCTCTTTACCCTGCACTGCAGCGGCTGCTCATGAATGACTATGTCGTCGCCGAATGGGGACTTTCCGAAAACAATCGGCGAGCGCGGTTCTACAAGATCACAGCCACAGGCCGCAAACAGCTTGCCCAAGAAAAAAGAAACTTCGATGCCCTGCTGGCGGGCATCGCCCGTGTGATGGAGATGCAATGAAGCTCTGGAAGAGAATCCGCTATCTGCTGAATCGCGAGGCGTTCGATCGGGATCTTCAGGAGGAGATGCGCATCCATCGAGAAATGGCCGAAGAGAAGCTAAATCAATTGGGAGCGCCGAAAGAGGAAGCGCACTACGCAGCGATGAGGGCCTTCGGCAACGCGACCTTGGCGCAAGAAGCGAGCCGCGCCGAGTGGACGTTTTTCTTTGAATCGCTTGTCCAAGATATCGGCTTTGGTGTACGGATGCTGCGCACGTCCCCGGGCTTCGCGGCTGTCGCCATACTCACCCTCGCTCTCGGTATCGGCGCAAACACGGCGATATTCAGCGTAATCAATGGAGTGCTGCTCGATCCCCTTCCCTACAGGAATCCGCAGCAACTCGTCGTCATAAAGGAACACGATTCGCTCCCGAACGTGATGGATATCCGGAGACAGGTGCGCGCATTCTCACAGGGTGGCGGAATCACCGTCGGGAAGATGGACTACACAGGCGCAACCGAACCTGTGCAAGTCCGCGTCGGGCTCATCAATGCGGGGTTTCTCGAAACGCTAGGCGTGCAGCCGATACTGGGCCGGCTCATTTCGCCCGCCGAAGATGTGCAAGGCGGCCCGCGTCTCGCCATCGTAAGCAACCATTTCTGGCAAGACTACCTTGGCAGCGATCCGCATGCGGTGGGCCGTACGATTCAACTGGGCGGAAACTCTTATACCGTGATCGGCCTAATGCCCGCGAGTTTTGCTCTGCCAGCGGAGCATGCCGACGTTTTCGTTTCAGTCTGGGCCGGCGACCCGGGAGCGGGTCCTGATCGCAGTGTGCACTCCATGCATACCTACTGGCGATTGAATGCCGGCGTCACGCTCGCGCAGGCGCAGACCGAAATGGCCGCGATCGACCGCCGGCTCGCGGAACAATACCCGGCCGAAGAAAAAGAACGGAAGAGCCAATTAGTTCCGCTCCATGAATGGCTGGTGGGAGACGTGCGGCCGGCTCTGTTAGTGCTCTTCGGAGCTGTAGGCCTGGTGCTGCTGATTGCGTGCGCGAATTTCGCGAGCTTGCTGATGGTGCGGGCGTTCGCGGAGCGCCAGGAATTGGTGATTCGGGCGGCATTGGGCGCGGGCCGCGGCCGGCTCATCCGGAAAACACTGACAGAGAGCGTCCTGTTGTCGGTTCTCGGCGGTGCGGCCGGATTACTGTTCGCGCAGTGGGGCACGAACATGCTCCTGGCCCTGAAGCCAGAGAAGCTGGCGCGGCTGAGCGGGATTCACATGGATACTCGGGTGCTGCTATTCGCCCTCCTGGTCTCCGTACTGACCGGCATCGTGTTCGGAATGGCGCCGGTATGGATCGCGGCTCGCGCGGATGTTGCCGAGGCCCTGAAAGAGAGCGGGCGGAGCACAACCGCGAGCACGATGGGGCATAGCATACGGAAAATTCTGGTCACATCGGAGCTGGCGGTTGCTTTGGTGCTGCTAGTGGGGGCCGGTCTGTTGATCAAAGGCTTTTCACGGTTGCGCTCGATGAACCCCGGTTTCAATTCCGCGCATGTAATGACGATGTATCTCCAATTGCCCCAGACGCGGTACGACGAAATCCCCAAACAAACCCAGTTTCGCCGCGAGTTGCTCACCCGCTTGAATTCTCTGCCGGGCGCGCAAGCGGCGATGGTGACGGACATACCGCTCGGCGGGAATGACGTGGACCACCGTTTCGTCATCGAAGGGCGCCCTCCAGTGGCCAGGGGAGGTGAGCCGGAGGTGCAAACCCTTTCCGTGATGGGTGATTACTTCCACGTGATGCAGATTCCCCTGCGCGCGGGTCGCGACTTCACCCCCTTGGACCGCGAAGGGCAACCACTGGTGGCAATTGTGAACGAGGAAATGGTGCGGGAATTCTTCCCGCACGAAAACCCCATCGGCGTGCGCATTCGCTGGGCCGGAGACACCGAGCTGCCACGATGGATGACCATCATCGGCGTGGTGGGCGACGTGAAACATTCAGGATTGAATCAACCGACGGATCCCGCTGTGTATGAGCCTTTTTCGCAGAACGACGAGAGATGGAGACGCTTTATGACGCTCGCCATTCGAACGCGTGGTGCGACCTCCGGGCTGGTCGAGGAAGTGAAGAAGCAGATTTGGAGCTTGGACGGCCAGCTTCCGGTGAGCGACGTGCACGCCATGGACGATCTCATAGCTGTGTCGCTTGCGCAGCAACGCTTCAATATGCTGCTCCTCGGACTCTTCGCCGCGCTCGCCTTGATCTTGGCTGCGGTGGGAATTTACGGCGCGATGGCTTATGCCGCGAACCAGCGAACGCATGAGATCGGCATACGGACAGCGCTGGGTGCGCAGCGACGCGACGTGCTGCTGCTCGTTATGAGAGATGGAGCGAAAATCGCGCTCTTCGGCATCGCCTCTGGGATTGCAGGAGCGCTGGCGCTGACTCACCTAATGGCCAGTCTGCTTTTCGAGGTGAAACCGACGGACCCTACGACATTCGCGGGGGTCGCAATCCTGCTCGCATTCGTTGTGCTCGCGGCTTGCTACATCCCCGCGTGCCGCGCAATGCGCGTGGATCCTATGGTCGCCTTGAGATACGAGTAGTCCTTCGCGCAGGTGAGCGACAACCATTCCCTAGCACAACCGATCATAACCGCACGGAAGTTGCGGACATCCCGGGCAATTGCGCCTGTGACTGGCGAATTGTTGCTTCGCGTCGGTGTAACAATGTTACATTTCGTCGAGAACTTTCCACCGTATTAATTCGCCAGGGACAGGTCAAGAAGTCCTCAGGTTGTCCTCCTGTGTTGGTCTAGTTATATCGAGCGGCGCGGGGCTTGAGCTTGAACCATGGTGTAGGGTTTATACTGCGCGTATGAAAATCGGGCAACTCTCGAAGGAAGCTGGCGTCAAGGTTGGGACCATCAGGTTCTATGAGCGACGCAACCTTTTGAAGACACCTCAGCGCACTTCGTCTGGCTATCGTTTCTATATCCCGCAGGACGTGAAAGTAGTGAAAGGAATCAAGGAATTGCAGGAACTTGGCTTCACCCTCCGGGAGATCAAAGAACTTATTGACCTGCACCGTTCTTCTGCCTGTATCTCAACCAACCGCGCTCAGATAGGCGGGGTTGCGCGCATGATCGTTCTGACGAAAGAGAAATTGCAAATCATAGAGAAGAAAAGCCGGCTACTGCGACGGATGCGCAAGGATGTCGCCAAGATGCTAGCGAATCTTCAGACATCGTCCGAAAAGGCATGCCCGGTAGCACGTGATCAGGCAGCCGGTTCATCCTGCCGGAAATCCTGAAACCTGGCCATTCATTGGCTCGGCAGTGCCAAACGCAGCACTTCCGCACGCACGCGCTGCTCGTCTGAGCGATCGCATCGAATCCCACTAGCCGCATCTTTCCTGTTGACCTTACACCTAGGTACAGACTGCAAGATTTCCTTCATCGGAGCTTACGGCGATTTCGCCTGAGCTTCCAAGCAACAATGGCTAGCCAATACAAACGCCCGATACCTTTGCTGCTCATAGCAGCCGGCGTTGGTGCGCTTGGCGCGGCATTTGCGGCGATCGACATGACGGCCGAAGCGGAACCATCGTGGGTGGAGACGCGCCTCGCTCAAACCTTGCTGCACGTGAAACTCGGCGCACATCGTCCAACAAAACCCCCGCTCAGCGTTAACGAAGAGGACCTGCAGAAAGCAACGGACATTTACGAGCAGCAATGCGGCTTCTGTCACGGAGTGCGCCGTGGCAAGGAAGCACCTCTGGCAAAGTCCCTCTCTCCCCGGCCGCCGCAATTCACGATCCAGGCGTCGCTCGGGCCGACATGGAGGGACGCATACGTCATCCAGCACGGAATACGATGGAGCGGGATGCCGGCGTTTCCCGGCTTCTCGGAAGCAGAAAGTTGGCATCTGGCTTTGTATGTCGAAGGACGAACTCAGCCGAAGGAGTGACGATTAAACAGGAGGGAATATGAATAGAAAAATGCTCGCTGGTGTTTTGTGTCCTGCTCTGTGCCTCATTGCGCCCGCACTTCTGGCGCAGAAGCACCCCGACTTCTCCGGTTCCTGGCGGTTCAATCCGCAGAAGAGCACTAACGTCGGCATGATGGCGCAGATGGAAATCACGGAGGCCCTCGAACAGTCGGACTCAGCGTTGGACGCCAAAGGTCACAGCGTCTACCAGGGAAAGGGCGGCGACAGTAGAACGCATTATGATCTCACAGGCAAACCAGCCACAAACGAATCGCCCATGGCCGGACCGAGCGAAACCGTAAGCAAATGGGATGGAGCAAAACTGGTGACCATCTGGACCAGCGAGAGCGCCGTAGCCGGCGGGCCGAAGATCGTTCGCAAAGAAACAAGATCGTTGTCGCCGGACGGCAAAACGATGATCGTAGAATCGGTGCGCGACTCCAATCCGCCGGTGATTATGGTCTTCGATAAGAAGTAATCATGCGGCGTCCCGGAGTGGCGATTGTTGTGTTGCTTCTGGTTGGCGGCACCGCGGCGGGCATCTACGCAGTACGAAGCAATGCGCGAAAGCCGGCCGGCGGCTCGGTTCGCGTGGTGCATCCTGAGCGTCGCGTTGTCAGTAACACCGTGAACGCTACGGGTACAGTGCGGCTGCGGGTTGGTTCGGAAGTGCGCGTAGGCTCGCAGCTTTCCGGCATCGTGAAGAAGCTGAACGTGACCGTTGGCTCGAAAGTCCGCGCTGGAGATGTCATCGCTGAAATCGACGGCGCGCCCATCCAGGCGCGTTTGGCGCAAGCCGGAGCGCAAGTGGAACTTGACCGCGCCGGGATGGAGCGAGCGCGCGTGAACTTCGAGCGTTCACAGCAACTCATGTCCCAAGGACTAATTCCCGCTCAACAGGAACAGGACCTCCAGATGGCTTTCGAAGAGGCGAAAGCGCGATACGAGAAATCACTCCGCGATCGCGAGGTTGTCCAGGTCGACCTCGGTTATATCCAAATCCGCGCGCCGATCAGCGGCACGGTCTCTTCGGTTTCGACTCAAGAGGGCGAGACGGTGGCGGCCTCGTTCACAGCGCCCACGTTTGTCACCATCATTGCCGACAATGCACTACAGCTCGTGGCTATGGTGGATGAAACGGATATTGCCAACGTAAGGCCCGGGAACCCGGTTACGTTCACCGTAGACTCCTATCCCTCCCGCGATTTTGGCGGCGTGGCGGAAAGCATTGCCCCTAAAGCAACCATCGGTTCCGGAGTTGTGAATTACGAAGTCGCCATCAGAATCGGCAAAGACACTCAGCTGCTTAAGCCAGACATGACCGCCAATGTGTCTGTTCAAACGGCGCAGCACGAGGCGCTGTTGGTGCCTGCCGCCGCTGTGCAGCGCAATGGCGATGAAGATTTCGTATACGTTCCGGGCAAAGCAGGACCGGAGCGCAGGTCGGTCGTCGTCGGAACGAAAAACGCCGCCATGATCGAAATCAAGCGAGGAGTGGCCGCCGGGGACGACGTTCTTGTGCTCGCCGCTACCGACGCAGGCGCGGGACAGCCTAGACCATCCGCTCGGTGACTGAAACCATGATCGAACTCGAGAACATTTCCAAAACGTACTGCCGCGGTGAATCCGCAAGAGTCGAAGCGCTGAAGGCGGTTTCGTTTCGAATTGCCCCCGGAGAATTTGTGGCCGTTCGCGGCGCTTCAGGCTCCGGAAAATCCACCCTGCTGAATATTCTCGGTTGCCTTGACCAGCCAACTTCAGGTAGCTACCACCTGGGCGGCGAGGACGTGGCGAACTACGGCGACAAAGAGCTCTCGCGCATTCGTAACGCCAAGATCGGATTCATTTTTCAATCGTTCAATCTGCTGCCGCGGACGACAGCGCTGGAGAATGTTGAGATCCCCATGGTTTATCGCGACGGCAAAGTGGACCGGGGCAAAGCACTATGTGCGCTCGAACGCGTCGGCCTGGCGGCGCGCGCGCATCATTTCGTCACGGAGCTTTCCGGGGGCGAGCAGCAGCGGGTGGCGATTGCCAGGTCGCTGATCAACAATCCCGCTATAGTTTTAGCAGACGAACCTACGGGGAATCTCGACCTGGAAGCCGGGCGCGATGTGATGCGACTGCTCGAAGGGCTGCACGAAGAGGGACGAACGATTCTGCTCGTCACTCATGATGATGCCATCGCAGCCTCTGCTTGCCGCGAGATCTGCCTCCGCGATGGCGAAATGGTCTCAGATCGTAGCGTTGGCAGCAGGAGCTTGACTCTGCTCAAGGGAGATGCAATGTGAACGGCGCCAAGATTGTTTCACAGGCTCTCCGAAGCACGCGGCGTTACGCACTGCGTACGCTGCTGATGATCCTGGGAATCGTCATTGGAATTGCTTCCCTGACGGTCCTCTCCTCCATCGGTGAGGCAACCAAGCGCGAGACAATGCAGCGGTTCAAGAACATGCTGGGTACGTTCGACACGATCATGGTCCGGCCAGGAGGCGGGCGCTCGCGTGGCATGCCGACACTGGTAAACGTCCCGCCCACGCTGCGATTCGAGGATGCCGACGCTGTCGCCCGAGAACTCCCCGAAATCAAGGCCGTTGCCGAAATGCAGACCGCGTTCGATACTGACGTGAAATGGAGAGATCACGCCGCGTCTCCGGTTGTGATTGGGGTCACCCCGAATTGGCTGCAGCTGCGCTCCGACGAAGTGCAAGACGGCGCTTTTTTTTCCCGGGATCAGAACATCGCCCTGGCCCGCGTCGCTGTGATCGGAACGGACGTTCGCGCAGCGCTGTTCCCGGACGATGATCCACTCGACAAGACCTTGCGGATCGCGGGTGTGCCGTTCCAAGTCATCGGCCTGCTGAAATCGCGTGGGGCCGGTCCAGGTGGGGGCAGTCTCGACAATCTGATTCTCATTCCCGTGAACACTGCGGCGCGCCGCTTGTTCAACCGCGATTACTTGACGATGCTCATCGCCCAGGTCAAGGACCCGGAACAAAGCAATGAAGCAACGACGAAAGTCGTTGCGCTGCTTCGCGAGCGCCATCATATCCGCACTCCTGCCTTGGACGATTTTACCGTTACGAATCCAGCTGCAACTATGGCGCAAGTTACACGCGCAGGCAGCACGCTGACCAAGATCCTGACCGGCGTCGCCGCGATGGCGCTGTTGATTGGCGGCATTGTGGTCATGAGCTTGATGTCCATCGGCGTATCAGAGCGCTGGAAGGAAATCGGCGTTCGCCGTTCTGTGGGAGCTACACGGGGCGAGATCGTTGCGCAATTCATGCTTGAGGCGGTGCTCGTTGCCTTGATGGGCGGCATCGCTGGCGCGTTGATCGGATGGGGCGGGATGCAGCTCGTCACCCGATTGCAGAAATTGCCCCCGGTTCTCGTTTGGCAGCCGTTTGCCGCGGCCATTCTGCTCTCAGCGACCATCGGGTTGGTGTTTGGGATTTACCCAGCGTGGAAAGCGTCGAAACTCGATCCGGTTCAGGCGTTGCGTTCATAAGCGAGGTGTCGCAAGGCCTCAAGGGATGACATGACCCATCGCCAATGGCAGATCGCCGTTCGCGCTTTGCGACTGGTGTGTCGATACCCGTTACGCTCCTCATTGCTTATGCTGAGTGCTGCAATCGGGGTGTGCGGTGTTGTGTGCTCGGTGAATTACGGGGAGAGCGGCACGAAGCAGATCCTTGACCAGATTCACCGCATGGGAACGAACGTGTTGATTGTTACGCCTGCGCAGAGCCGCGTGGTAGCCGGCCGTGCGCGCACGGGCGCGGCTGTCAGGACGTTAGTGGACCGGGACTACCGGGCGATTAAGAAAGATCTCCTCAGCCGCAGGCGTTCGTCCGCACTCGTCACGCAGAGTTTTTGGACGAAGGCGGGCGACTTCTCAAAAAACGCTGTTGTCGTAGGCTGCGAGCCCGATTACTTCGTGATCAAGGACTGGGAGACGGTCTCCGGTGCACTGTTCGATCCGGCCGAAGAGCGAACGGCAACGCGTGTTGCGCTATTGGGCTACACTGTTGCCGTTGACCTGTTTGGCGCTGCCAGTCCAGTGGGCCAGCACGTCATGATCAACCGCGTGCCGTTCACGGTGATTGGCGTGCTGGCCGAACGAGGCCAAGGACTCGACGTCAGCAGTGAAGACAGCCAGATCTATGTCCCCTTGACGACCGCCATGAACCGCCTCATGAACGTGGACTACTACGCGGCCATCGTCCTGGAAATCGATTCTTTGCGTTCGATGGACACAGCGGCCGAGCAAACCCGTTCTTTGCTCCACGAGTTGCATCACATTCAGGCAAATCGCTCCGACGATTTCCAGATTCAAAACCAAAAGAGCCTGCTCGACACGCAGATGGCAGCAGCGCGGCGGCTCGGATTTTTCTTGCGGTGGATTGCAGCGAGCGCTTTAGCGGTTTCTGGTCTGGGAATTGTGGCCATTTCGTGGATTGCTGTCACACATCGAACACGCGAAATCGGAACAAGACGAGCATTGGGAGCCACTCCGGTTGATATTTTCGTTCAGATGACGTGCGAGATGGTGACGGCGTCACTGGCCGGTGCGGTGGTTGGAACAGCCGTATCGTGGCCCGCGTCCCGTTTGATCAGCGATTCCGTGGGCTTGCCTTTCGTGTTCGACAACAAGAGTTCAATCTTCTCGTTCGCAGCTGCGGTCGGATTGAATCTGGCCTTTTCTATCTTGCCTTCAAGAAAGGCTGCCTCCATCCGTCCGATGGACGCCCTCAGATTCGAATAGCGCTTCTGCGAGTTTTGCCAAAACACGATTTGCCTCTCACCTTCGGGATCTACCAGTAGCGAGCCGGGTTCCCAGCGCAGGACTCAAATCTGTGACCCTTCGGTTACAAAACTGTTTCAGACTCAGGGGATTACAAACGGGAGCGAAGTGACTTCTGTTCGTTCGCTCCTCTTTCAACGGTCGATAGAAACTCCGACTACTGACCGGAACCAACTGGCACATGCGCTGGCATGAACGCATCTCCTAACAGGGAGAAGGGGTCTGACAGGAGGTGCGATCCGCCATCCAACAGATTGCCGTGTAGCTTTGAAGGATGGGCGCCGACCAAAAGCAATCCTTTAGCAGTGAGAGTGCGCTTCCAAATGCGGGCCGGCAAGAGAGAGAAGCTCTTCAAGACTTCGTTCGACCCATGGAGGATCGCCGAGAGTGGCGAACACTGCAGCAAGGGTGGCAAAGAAAGGTCGGGGTAGTGCTGACCAACGTCGCATGAAGCCTTTCTTTCCCTCTTCGACGAGTTCGCTAGAGGGCAGACTACGACGGCCAATTGCGCCAGCCGATCAAGTTACTCGCTTGTTCGCGAGCCGTTTCCAACCTGAGCGGATCAGAGGTGACACCACTTCTTCTTCGCCTTGCTGCTCTGGACGTTGAGGCCGCCGCGATGTATGACCTGGCCTCCCCCCGCGTAACTCCCATTTCCAGAGGTGAGCCATCATGAAGTGCTTATATCCAATTCCGCAAGACTGTCTCGATGATTTGAAACGAGGCGAAGAGACGGGTATCGGATATCAGGTAATCTCAGTCGAGCTCAAGGACGGAAGGTGTTTCGATCAAGTTGTCGCCAGCGAGGGCTGCATCATCGAAGTGCGAGGATACGAAGAGATTCCTTTTGCCCCTGCGGAAGTAGCATCCGTGATCGTCAATCACAAGCGCTGGAATTTCAGAGATGGCTCGGACATACGTACCAAATGCAGGGCCGCTACCGCCTGATTCCTCAGCTACTGAAATTCGCTGTTGTAATGAGCTACCATCTGACCCACACAACTCGACTCATCGGCGGTATGGGTCCCCCCCAAGGGCAGGTCCGCGAGGTACCGTCCCGGGACATGCCCGCACTAAGTTCCGCAAAGCCTCGCGGATTACCAGCATCGCGTGGGCTAAATTGGCGGGGTCTGCAAATGGCTTTGCTCCAAAACGGCCGTTCTAGCGTCTAAAGTTCACAATCGCGTGATTAACCTCCACCAGCAAGCGTGTCGACGAAATTCTACAGGGCCACCAACACGTGTTAAGGGCTTCGTAATCGGTAGTCGTCTCCAGGATTTCTTCTGAGGACTGATGGAAGAAATCGCGCTATCACGTTTCTATGACGTGGGTGCAGATCCTTCAGCTACTTCCGCGACGAGAATTAACAACCGATCCTCAAGCATTCGGTCACAAACCGAATGGCTGGCAGATTCGCAATTAGTATTCCTAGGAAACATTGGGTTTTTCGCAAAATGCGTACCGGTCTTCGCCTCGAAACCAGGAGGAAGTTATGACACTGCAAACGAAAAAGGGAAAAGCCTCGCCTGCAAGTGACTGATTGAACAGAGTTTGGCTCCCCGGGGAGGATTCGAACCTCCAACATTTCGGTTAACAGCCGATGCGGTGAAAATTCTAAGTGCCCTATCTGGTGTCGCCTACAAGAAGCCTGGAGCCATTCTTCCTTCTTTAGTTACACCCAATCCTGCACCCAAAACCCGTGATTCTTTTCTTAGAAGAGGTAGCGTAGGGCGTCAGTGCTGCTAAGAAGCTGGTTTGCGGCGAAAGATTTGTGGAACAAACTCCAGGGCGCTTGCTTCGCTTACCGCGATTTGAATTTGAAACTCCATTACATCCGGCACAATCGGATTCTGGTATTCCGTCAGGCACTCCCGGAATACGTCCTCGGGCGAAGAGGTGCTGGTGCGCACCTGGCGGTAAACCTTCATGACCAGGGCTTCTGCCGCGCCGGGAGTCAGCAGGGCCGGAATGCATGATTCGAGTGAAGCGAACGAGCCTTCTGCAATCGTCAGACCACGTTTGGCGCACAGCATGCGCAGCAAGTCGAATCCCTCGCGCGGCGTGGTTGTCGGAAAGAGAGGAATCTTCAAGTCAACGCGCCCGGGACGTTTCAGGTCCACTTCAATAAGATCGGGGCGGCTGGAAGCCAGCACCCAAATGACGCGGCCACGATTTGTGCTACTGCCCATTTCTTCAGCGAGCATAGAGTAGATGCGTCCGCCGACTCCGGAATCGCCGCTGGAAGCATCGCGGCGGCCGAGGGCTTGGTCCGCTTCGTCAATGAAGACGTAGCAGCGGCCGAGCGCGTGAATGAGGCGAAAGATTTTCTCGAGGTTACCCTCGCTGCTGCCAACCCACTTGTCGCGGAAATTTTTCATTTTGACAATAGGAACGTTGGCCTCACCAGCCAGGCATTCGACCAAAAAAGTTTTGCCTGTGCCAACGGGGCCGCAGAGGAGGTAGCCCTTGGGCAGAGCCGCGGTGTCATTCTTCTTCCAAAGCTCGATGTCCTGGCGCAGCCAGGCTTTGATTCGATCAAGGCCATACAGATCGTTCAGAGTGCGTGGAGTCTCGATGAACTCGATAAGCCCGCTCGTGTCTTTCTCTACCAGATCTTTCTTCAATTTCGCGAGATCTGCTGCGCCAAGCCGCTCTTTCCGATGCTCCTTGGTCTTGATGACGCTTTCGAGCGCGCCGAGGGTCGTGCCCACCAGTTGTTCGGCGACACCAGGCAAGTCCGCCGTCATGTCGCTGAGGGAAATCGGAAATGAAGGCGCGAGGACGCGAAAACCCTGCAGAAGCTCGCTGGAAGAAGGAAGATCAATGCGGACCCGGGCGATGCGCGGATTATTGACAATTAGCGGATGGAGGTCGTTTAAGTTTTCGGTGAGAAGAAACGTCGCCAGGGCGTGGCCGGCCAGAAGGTTTTCGTTGGACCAGTCGCGCATCAAGGAGGCAAGCGCATTGAGGTCGTAGTCCAGCCCTCCTTGTAAGGCCGGCACCAAGAGATCGGCGTTGTTGATGATGCAGCCGACTTGAACCGCGGGCTGATTGAGCCGTGTCAGGTTCGCACAATAGCGGAAGTAGCGTGTGAGGGTCTCGACAGCGGAGCGAGGCGCCTTCCAGTCCTTCTGGCTTGCCTGAAAATGGGGCCACTTGGAAAATACTTCGGCGCCTTTCTCGACACGAATGCCATTCCCCAAGTCGTAGCTGAGAACTACGTCGAAGCGCGCAAGCAGCCCACCGAGAAGGAAATCGGAGAGCGCGCCAAGGCGTGACGCAGGAGGGCCGGGCAAGACCATCCGATCGTTGATATTGCCGTAGATGACGAACTGACTGGCTGCATTGCTCTCGTAGGATTCCGCGATGGTGCGCGCCCAGGATGGCAGGACAAGTCCTGGCTCGCGAGGATGAGCGCCGGTGGAAGTGGGCGAGGGTGGACTCATCAGGAGTGCTCCGTCGTAGGGGTCTTGGCGAAGGATCGAGACTTGCCGTAGTCGCGGTCGAGGTCAGCAACAGTGGATTCGACGTCGCCGAACATTTCGCCGCTGACCAGATCACTGGCCAGCTCGATGTCGGTCGAGATGGTTTGCGGCTTTCCCTGCATCGCGGCGTTATCAAGAATCAGGTCCACCTGGGATTCCACGCGCGTGAGATCGCTTTCGACTTCTTCCAAAGACTGCTCACGGCGCTGAATGTTGGCGAGCCGTCTCTTCAAGATGTCCACCGTGGCCGCTCGCGATTGGCGAAGAGCTGGAGATTCGCCGCCATTCTGCAGCTCGCCTTCAAGGGAGTTGATCCGCTTCTCCAGACTTTCTGGGGTGTCTTCGGTACCGGCTGTAAGCAAGTGGTAGCGTGCGATGAGGAGCTTGAGATAAACCCATTTGAGATTGTCGAGAGCGTCGCGATTGGTGTCGATCACAAACTCCTCAGCCTGCGCGTTGCGATAAACCTCGAGGACTTTATCGCAGCGGCGCTCCAGCCCCGTCAGCCTGGCTTGATAGTCGCCCGGCAACAGCTTTATCAGCGAAATGCGTTTGGACTGCGAGTCGTCGGAGGAGAGCTGCTTGTCCCGGGCATCGACGACTTTCTGAAAGCGCTTGTTGAACGCCAGGAAAGGAACGACGGCAGCTTCCGCAGCGAGTCCGAGAAACCAGAAGCCCGGGTGCCCAAATCCTAAAATAAACAAGCCTGCCGCAGCCAATGCATTGACCGGCACGCTGCCCAGAGCAGGCAAGTCCACTCCGACGAAGAAAGCAGCCTTCAGGTAACGCCACACAATGTTCTTATTCTACCGTAGGCTCAGTTCTTTTCTGTCTGAGGACCCATGCTCTTAACGGGGCCCCCGGTGGCGGTGGTACCGGTCCCGGCTGCTGGTTCGAGGGCGATGCCCTCTTTAGCCGCGAAATCGGCGAGGGCCTGATCTGCAAGGGCGTTCTGCTCGGCTTCTTTCAACTGAACGCCTGACATGTCCATGGAATCCCGCGCCACGCGAGCGCGTCCCGCTGCTTTCGTGCGTTCTTCTTCCACCATGGTCTGCAACCGATCGAGAGTGTCGCCGGATCCTCCGATATTGCTGATCATTCCCGAAGCCATTTCCGTCAATTCAGCCATGGCGCGCTTCATCTTGAGGTCGCTGATGCTGGAGCGCAAGGATTCGATTTTCGCGCGCGCACTACCGACCGCTACGTCGCGCGCCTTAAGCAGGTCTTTGTAGGTTGTCTCCGCCTGTTCAAGCTGCTTGCGATTTTCTTCGAGCTCGCGTGAAACAGTCTGCAGGCGTAAAGCGTACTGTGCTGCGGCGCTACGGTTTCCAGCGCGCAAGTTGGCGGAAGTTTTGGCCCGCAAGTCGCGGTCCTCGGTCTCTAGTTTCTTTACCTGGCTCATGAGCCTTTCGCACAACCCTGCGTGCGAAGCCAGGCCCTGGTTATACTGAGCGATCTGCTTGCGAAGATTCTCCGTCTCCACTTCGAGCAAGGCTTCTGGATTCTGCTTCTCAAGCCCGGAGATAAAGAGGCCGAAGAAACCTCGAATCAGATTGGCTAATCTTTCGAACATGCGATAACGCCCCTTTCCACTCTGCCACGCAGAGGATGCACTCCCGCCCGCGGAAGAGTCTAGCGGTTGGCCTGACTGCGCTGCCAACTCTGTAAGAGATTGTTCACCACCTCCGCCCGCGGAGGCTCGCAAATCTTTGCCAGATCCACTCTAATGCCGTAGTCGGCGTACTTGACAAAAGGACTATCGGGGAACTTGACCGGCACGTTTGGATTCGCGGGACGAAATCCGTGGACGAGGGATTCCTTTTGTATGGGCTCGGTCAGCAAGAAGTCCAGAAATGTCTGGGCAGCTTTGCGCTGGTCCTTCGTGCTCCAAGAAGCGTCAATAATGTAGTACGGGTTCTCGTTCCAGGCGTTGTACTCCGGGTAGACCACGCGAATCTGCCCCCAGCGCCCTTCCGCGTTCTTCAGGTAATCAATCGTCACGCTCTCGTACACGAAAAGAGCATCGTAAGAAGAGGGTCCCTTCAAAACCATTTCACGCATCATGTTTCCGGTGCTATTGGAAAGGCCGCTCACTCCCCGTTCAAATCCCTGAAGCCAATTTTGAAAGCCCACGTCCACTACGTCTTTTAGCTGAAGGTCTTTGGTCTTTTTCTGATACGAGTACGCTGCAAGAACGATGGTCATCAGGCCGGAGTTGGACTCATTCGGGTGCGTGTGGCCGAACTTGAAAAGACCCCATTCTGGCTTCTTTGCGATGGAGTCCCAGCCGCCCTTTTCCTGAAGAGCCTGGCTGGCAGTTGAGAAAGACAACGTCTTGTACTTTTCCACGTAGGCCTGGTAACGCTCATCCCAAATCACAAAGACCATCGGGGAAAGCGCAATTGGCTCCTCTTTCAAGATGGGATTCTGACTGTACTTGACCTGCCACTCTTGGACGAAAGTATCCTTATAGAGCGCGCTCGCGGGGGACCATACCTGGATGCGCTGATCGCCATTGAGCAACGCGTGCGCTCCTTCGAGGGAGCCCATGGGAATCAGGTTGATCTTGATTCGTTTCCCGTCGCGCGTCTTTGCAAATTCCTGCACCGCCCATTCCAGCCATCTTTGCTTTTCCGTGCCGTACGCGATGCCTACTTCCACCTGATCGCCACTGCTGAATGTATCCAGAATTCCGCCGCTCGAGCCACCACTCTTACCGGGAGAACTCCATGGCGCCTTGTTCGTGAAGAAATAGTAGGCGCCACCCACGCAGATAGCGATGAACAGGAAGATGAAGAGCTTACCGAGGCCTGTCAGTTTGGGTCCGTCTGGCATGTCAATTCAGCGCCCTTCGTCCTGACCAACAAACATTCGTTCAAGCTAGAAGAAAGTCGAAATGTCTCTGAAAACTTCGACAATGTTTTGCGGAGTGCCCTCATAGAATTTAGCCTGGGTGGCATCCGCAATCTGCTGCAGAATGTCTTTTCGCGCATCGCGGCCGTACGCGATGGTGAAAACATGAATTGCCTTAGTCTCGCCGTTATATTTGATACGTTCCATAAGCTCATTCAATTTCATTTTACTTTCCGTGTCCTCGCCGTCTGTGAGGACAACTACGGCTTGAATCTTGGCATCAGGATTTTGTGCTGCCGTAAGGTGCTGGTACGCCGCATCGATAGAATCGTAAAGTGCCGTGCCGCCACCGGCAAACAAGAAATCCACCTGTTGCAGCAGTTGTGGCCGCTGCTCCTTGACGCTGGCGTCTTGCTGTGCCCAGTTCAAGCCGCTGCTAAAGGGAAGGAATGAAAACGTATCGGCCTCGTCCAAAAGCTGAAGAAGTTGTTTCGCGCCTTCCTTGGCGCTTTGCATTTTCCCTTCCTGGTTCATGCTTCCCGAAGTATCCAGAACCAGGACCACGTTGGAATGCTTTTTCTGCACTTTCCAGGCTTGCAGAATTCCATTGATCACGTCGACCGAAGGCACTTCGAGGGTTGTTTTGGGTTCTTTCGGATCCATGCCGTGAGCTGTGTCCAGAGGAGCCGCTAAAGGAACATCCAGAGACGCTGGGCGAAAGCCGTATGCGATTGCTTTTTCCTGCTGTGGGCGAGCAAGCAAATACTGAATATAGATTTTTGCAGCCTCGCGATGCTCCGGGGTGACCCAGTCTCGCTCGACAACGCCCACTGGGTGGTCGCTCCAGAACGTGCCTTCTTTCGGATAGATGGCTACAACGGGGAAGGCCAGATTGTTCTGGGAATAGGACTCAACGACCATGCTTTCGTATAGAACCGCGGCAGACAAATACTCGGGGCCGTTTACGAACATTTTGCGGCCAAAAAAGCCTGTCGAGCTGCCATAGTGAACGACACTCTGTTCCACACCCGCAATCAGTTGCCTGGTTTGGGGCTTTTCCAAATCCGCAAGTTTGAGCGCGGCGGTTTTTCCTGACGCCGCATAAGCCTCGGCGAATAAGGAAATCAATCCACTATTGCTGAATTCCGGATGCGTGTGTCCAAACTTGAATTTGCCCCATTGCGGATAGTTATAGGCCGCCCAGCCTTTTGGATTTCGGGCCAACGACAGGATGTCGGACCAGCCTAAAGGCTTCTTGCCCCAACCGACTGCCTCGGCCATCGGCTTCCACATGGCAATCACGACCGGAGACAAGACCAGGTTATCGGTGGAAGCAATCAAATCCTTACCGGTCTTCGCGCGCGACTCGGAGTTCCCAAGCTTGATAAAAGCGGCGGAGGCTGGACTCGCAAGATGGGCTTGCATCCTGCCGGACAGAATATTGTCGATGGATTCGCCGGAGCCCATTGGCACTGCGCGAACGAAGATCGTTTTCCCGCTTTGCGTCTTTGCGCCACTGCGATTGAATGTGGTCGTTACGTCGTTAATCCATTTTTCTTTTTCGGAACCGTAGGGGAAAACCAACTCAAGCGCGCCGCGGGGGGCAACTGTGGGAGTTTCCCTCAAGGACTGCGGTTGATTCTTGCAGCCAGTTGCGAGAAATGCCAGAGAGGCCAGAAGACATGAAGCAGGAACCTTCAAGAGGCGGGTGCCCTTCCTCTGACGTACTCTTACCCACGGCGCGCAGCAAGACTTGAAGATACTGTGGAGAATAAGGCCTCTCGGCACTCGGAACCTTGAGCTTTGCCCATTCTACTCATTTCTTCGTAAATACAAAGGCGAAACCTGAGGCATGTAGTCCCTAATTGTGAATGCTCGGTAAACTCGTGTCAGGCACTGTCAGAACCCACGATACGTTAGAATCCAACAGCCGCCGAGGCGCGCGTCGGGCTTCTTCATTTAAGGCCCATTCCGGGCGGCTGGGCCTAATTCTTCGCGTATCTCGTTAAGGTTGTACTCTCGGGGTAGCTCTGGGAGACAGGGCGGGAACAACCCTGGTGTCGACACAACCCGCCGGAGGGCCAAGAAGATGCTGTCGAAAGGGTTGAGGTCGCATAGCGGCTGGCGTAGTTTTACCACGCCACCCGTACGCCAGCGGTTCTAGGAATCGGTTAGAGGGTTTCTTTGGCTCGTCTTTAATCCCATTCGGCCAGATCTTGTCTCCAGATGAGTTTTGGAACTGACCCAGCTAGAAGAAACGAGAGTGAAGATCACAACACTACTCTAAGCGCGTCTCAGTCACGCTTTAAGAGGATGGGAGGCAGTTTATGAACCCTGGAATCGGTATCTTGGGAACTTCGATCCTTGTTACGCTGATCGTTATTGGAGTCCTACCAGCACCGCTGTCGGAAGCAGCCAATGAGTCTGCGGGCGCTGCGAAGGCAACCCCGCAGCATCCAATCGTCGTGCGGCTCCCCGTGCGAGCAAGCTGCGGCGAGCTCGTCTGACGGAAACTTATGGAAAGTTGCCCCTCAGCTTTGAATCGAACGCCGGGCAAACCGCGAGTCCGGTAAAGTTCCTTTCGCACGGCCGGGGCTATACGCTGTTCTTGACAGAGCGCCGAAGCGGTTTTGGTATTGGGGAAGTCGATGCTCAAGCCCAACCCCGCGCAGCTCGCAGACAGGTCGTCGACCGCCGTCAAGCCTCAAGGGGAGTCCATTCCCTCGCGTGTCCTCCGGATTAAGCTGGCCGGTGCCAACCCAACTCCACAAGTGGAGGGGCTTGAAGAGCTTCCCGGCAAGGTCAACTACTTCATCGGCAACGATCCCATGAAGTGGCGCAGGAATGTGCCGATATACGCCAAGATAAAGGCTCGTGCCGTCTATCCCGGCGTGGATTTGGTGTACTACGGCAACCAGCGACAACTGGAGTACGACTTCATCGTTGCTCAAGGTGCCGACCCCGCTTCGATCAAGATGGCGATTGTGGGCGCCGACAAAATCTCTCTAAACGGGCAAGGGGACCTTATTCTCGCAATGAAAGATGGGCAGGTTCGATTGCAGAAGCCAGTGGTCTACCAGGAAGTCGAAGGGGTGCGGCGAGAAATCTCGGGAAGCTATCGGCTTCAAAGTTCGGGTCAAGTCGGCTTTCACGTAGGTCGTTATGATCGAAGCCGACCTTTGGTCATCGACCCGGTGCTCGCTTATTCCACTTACCTTGGCGGGAGTGGCTCTGACGGGGGCAACGGCATCGCCGTGGACGCGGCAGGCAACGCCTATGTGACGGGCTCCACTGTATCGACCGACTTTCCGACAACTGCGGGCGCCTTCAAGACTACTGTCCCGGGCGGAGAACACGCATTTGTGACGAAGCTGAACGCCAGCGGTTCCGCGCTGGTCTACTCCACCTACCTGGGCGGCGATAACCAGGAACAGGGTTATGGCATCGCCGTGGATTCTCTTGGCCAAGCCTACGTGACGGGCTCTACGCGTTCGGTCGACTTCCCGACGACAGCGGGCGCCTTGCAGACTACGCTTGGGTATAGTGGTAACGCCTTCGTAACCAAACTGGACACCTCCGGCTCCGCTCTCCTCTACTCTAGTTACCTCGGCGGCCCCGCCCCTGCGATGGCAACAGGCATCGCTGTGCATGCTGGTAATGCCTACGTGACCGGCCAAGCCTCTTCAAACACCTTCCCGACGACGGCCGGTGCCTTCCAAACCACTTTCGGGGGCGGCATCTCCGACGCCTTCGTCGTGGAGTTGAACACCACGGGCTCCTCACTGGTTTACTCTGTCCTCGAAGCAATTCTCAATCGCACGCCGCCCTCAGCGGTGGTTGTGAATCCTGACCTGCCAACGGAGCTGGAGCGTCGGCGAGCACCTGTCCGGCGACTTCTCCACAATCAGAGTCACAGAGCGTTTGGCGAGGCTCCGTTCAGACTCCTAAGACAGACAACGCGGTTAGGGAAATCGATATACCCACATCTCTTGCTGCGTTGTTGAAAGCATCGGTTGGCGGCAGGACCTCAGGATTTCTTTTTCAATCCGAGTCTGGCCGACCGCTTACCCAGCGCAACGTTCTGCGCGACGGTCTCGGGAAGATTCGCAGGGATATGCAGTTGGAGCAAGGTAAGGCGTTCCATGCCTTCCGAAGGTTCCGAACTGCTCACCTGCGAAAGAACCGAGTGCCGCGGGACTTGCAGAAGTTGTGGCTTGGTCACGCCAACAAAGATGTGACCGATAGGTACGCAGAGCAGTTGAAGGAAGACGTTGAGTGGCGCAAGCAGGAAGCAGAAAAAGCTGGATTGGGGTTCAAGCTGCCGAGCATAGAAAGTTCAGTTGGGCTACTTGGGCTACCAAAACGGCAAAAATCAAAGTTGAAGAAAGTCGCTTAACTGATTGAGGGATTGGAAATTGAGTTGGCTCCCCGGGCTAGATTCGAACTAGCAACCCTTCGGTTAACAGCCTTGTACCTGATTTAATCACAATTGTGCCGGAGCCGAGACAAATCGAGGGGAATCAGCAAGATCGAGCTAAATGGG
>Ga0126373_10000789_pt1 | contig 21411 bp, 25 predicted proteins | sample PanSoiMetPlot_11_FD_92545 | JGI IMG/M metagenome (GOLD analysis project Ga0126373, IMG submission 92545) | Tropical forest soil microbial communities from Panama - MetaG Plot_11 | ecosystem: Environmental > Terrestrial > Soil > Tropical forest > Bulk soil | place: Panama | collected 2016-02-17 | reverse complement strand
GTACTGGACCACGTACGACCCGCAGATCGTCCGCAGCGCGCTACGGCGACTCGCCGGCGACTAGCCCGCGACCAGCCGGCGTCTAGCCGGTGCCCCACGGGCCACGCGCGTTGAGGTGGGCGAGTATGACGGTCTGGCCATCGACCGAGACGAATCGCAGCTGGGTCAGCGCGGTGAGATCCATCGGGATCTGGGTGCCCCACGATTCGTGGTCGCCGCCGAGGACCGCCGTGCCAGCTGGCCGGTGCTTGCCGTCGCGGGAAACCAGCTGGACGTCGAAGGTCTGCACGGGGGAGTGCTGCAGGTGCACGGTGACCCACACCCAGGACGGAGTTCCCTGGTAGCCGAAGACGGTGCCCACTACCGTTCCGGCAGCGCTGCGAAGCGGCGCAGTGGCGAAGAACGATCCGTGACCTTCGGCTAGAACGGACCGATAGCTCTCGGCTAGCTGGCGGTCGGCCGACGTGCCCTGGTAGACCGCCCCGGCTCCCACGGCAAGGGCCACCACCACCGAGGCGGCAACTGCCAGCCGGGGCAGCCACCGACGGTCTGCTGGGAAGCGCCCGCGGCGTGCCGGAGCAGGCGCCGGGGAGATGCGGGCCACGACCCGGGATGCGAACCCGGCTGGCGGCTCATGGGCCGGAGCCAGGAGCAGCAACTCATCCACCACCGTGGAGAGATCGGACAGCATCCGGCGGCAGTCAGGACACGTCGCCGCGTGCCGTAGCGCCGCATCGCGCTCCTGGCCATCCGCGATCCCGATTGCGAGCTCAGGAGTGAGCTCGCTGACCTGCTCGCAGCTCATCTCACCATTCATCGCTCACCCCCAGTTCGGCGCGAAGCCTCATCAGCGCAGCCCGGATCCTGGTCTTCACCGTGCCGATCGGTGTCTTGTCCAGCTCGCTGACCTCGCGAGCGGTGTAGCCGTAGAAGACCGCCAGCACCAGCGGGCGCCGCTGCTCGGCCGGCAGGCGCATCAGTGCCTTGCGCATCGGCTCGGAAACCGGCGTCAGCTGCTCGTCGCGCTCGTGTGGCTCTGCCGGGTCCCGCAGCCCCTGCAGGACGTCCGGGTCCAAGGGGAGTGAGCGGTGCGATGGCAGCAGGTTGATCGAGGTGTTGCGGGCGATCATCAGCAGCCACGCGGCCACCGTGCCCTTGCGAGGATCGTAGGTGGCGGCGTGCCGCCACGCCCGGACGAATGCCTCCTGAGCGGCTTCCTCGGCCGCCTGCCGATCCTGCAAGACCGACAGAGCCATCCCGTACACGCGGCGCTGGAAGCGATCCACGAACGCGGCCGCGGCGTCGGGGTCTCCCGAGCTCAGGCCCGAGAGCATGGCTTCGTCCGACAGCGTGCAGTTCGTGAGTCCGTCCGGCATCTCTGGCTGTACTACCGGCCCGCTGCTCTGCATGGATTGCCGTTCCGGAAATTTCTGCGAGCAATCCGCCGGCGAAATCCCACACCGTTGTTCGGCCTGTAGTACCCGTCGGGGCCGAATCCAGCGATATGCAGGAGGAACAACATGACGGCACAGTCTCGATCGAAACTGGCCACATCAGGCCCGGTCTCGGCGAGAGGCCCGAGGCTGGCGGACCCGGAGCGGAACCTCGCGCGGGCCGTGTCCGTGATCGCCATGGCGAGCATCGCGGCGGGTGTGATCAATGCCGGCGCCGCATCGACTATCGGGCGTTCGAGCAACGAGAACCTCGCGTTTTTCGTCGTCGTCGCGGCAGCGCAGCTGTGCTGGGGCGTGGCGGCCCTGGTCTCTGCTCCTCGCTGGTGGCTGGCGCTGGGCGCACTGGGCAACCTGATCGTGGTCGCTGCCTGGGTGGTGTCCAGGACAGCTGGACTTCCCTTTGGGGTCTATAACGGCATCCGGCTGCCCGTCCGGTTCCCGGACACCCTGGCCACGGTCCTGGAGGTCGTGGTCGTCATCGGCGCGGCAGGGCTTGCTGCCCGCGGGCTGGGTCCGGCGAGGTCCGCTGTTAAAGCCCTCGGCGTGACCATCGGTGCCGCGGTTGTTGCCTGTGCACTGGCCATCGGCGGCGTGGTCGCTCAGGCGGGCACGACTGGTTCGTCGTCGACCGGCCACGGGCCGGGGGTGACTCACCCGTCTGCACCTGCCGGTGGCGGTGGTGGTGGGTCCACGGGTGGGGGCGGCGGCTACGGCTACTGATCCGTTGACGAGCCAGCAGATATCCGGCGCTTGCCCCGGCTGGCGTGGTGATCTCGCCGTCTACCTGGTGGGTGCCCTGGACCCGCAGGCCGCCATCGCGGTACGCATGCACCTGGGCAGTTGTGCGGCTTGCGCTGCCGAGTATGAAGAGCTGGCCCCGGTTGTGCCGCTGATCTACCTGCTCAGCGTGCCGGCTGGCGTCGTCACATACCTGGCCGGGCCTGAACGAACGTCCACCGGTAGCCCGCGAGGTCGGTCGCCTCGTAGCTGCGGTAGCCGTACTGGCGGATGTCCGACACGATGGTCGCCCCGTGCTGCCGGGCGTTGGCCAGATGGGTGTCGAGGTCGTCGACGTACACCCACGGCACATGGGTAACCGCCGTGTCCTGCTCGCGGTCCGTCTCAAGGCGGAACAGCATGAGCGAGCAGTTGCCCACCTTGAATTCGATCCACTGGTGCTTGTCGTCGTCGCCGGTGAAGTCGTCGGGTGAACCGAGGCCGAAAGCCCCGGCCAGCCACCGCGCTGCGGAGACGGGCCTGGGGTAGTACACGGCGACACCGAGGCGGCCCGTCTCGATGGGCCGCCTCGGGGCGGTATCGCGACGTGCGCACCACGGGCCGAGCCACCGCGGCACGACGCGCACCCAGGCGGTACCGCCCCGGTCTGCGCCGCCTGAGGGGATTGTCGCGGTCACGCTGACTCTGGTTCCGCTGCTGACTGCCTCGAACCTGACCTCGATGGCGACGTCGTCGACCGAGCTGTCCCAGGCCAGCATCTCGCCTGGCTGCCAGCGGCTGATCCGGCCAAGCTCGAGTGCATCGGTGCCGTCCTCGCTGTACAACTCGAGGAGCCTGCCTCCCCTCCCGGGCTCGCAGCGCATGCCGATGGCCCTGGCGCCGTTCCAGAAATTGATAGGCCCGCGAACCCACCACAAGTCGATCTCATCGGTGAACACCGTGAAGGCGGTCATCGGGTCGACGCCTACGGTCACCTCGGCCGTGACCGTCCGGGGCTGATCGGGTGGTGTGCTCATGGCCTGCTTCCCCACTTGTCCGCAATGTGCTGCTGGTAGGACCCAAGCTGCTCGGTCCAGCTCGCCTGGAGCTGGTCGAGCCAGGCCTGCATGGCGACCATGGACCGGGGCTGGAGGCGGAAATAACGAAGTCGCGCATCCTCCGCGCGCCGCTCGTCGGTCACGATGCCCGCCGTGAGCAGCACGCGCAGGTGCCTGCTCATGGCCGGCGCCGACACGCCGACGGCGCTGGCCAGTTCACCCGCGCGGCGAGGCTCGCCGCCCAGGAGCTGGACGATGTGCAGCCGGGCGGGGTCAGCAAGGGCCCCGAAGATCACCGCGACATCGGCATCGGCGGCCTGCACGTGGTTGCTCATGGACAGAATAGTTAACGTATTCTGTAATAATTGTCAAGCCTCCTCTCTTGGCTCCCTGTGGCTTGTCAGAAAGTCCCCCTGATCAGCGCTTTTGCGGAGGGCCAGCCGTATCCTTGTCGCGTGCTTCTGACAACTCGCTGGCGCGCGGTCGTCCTCGCGCTGGCGGTCACCGCCCTCGCGGTCATCGGCGTCGGCGGGTATCGCGTCTACCAGCACTTCCGCCCGGTCAGCCTGGCGCCGGCCGGCCTGGTCATCGAGGAAGCAGCGTCGTCGGCCGGGGCCGTGAGTTCGGCGAGCGCGACGTTCACCACGCAGGTCAACGGCCTGACCGTCATGTTCGGGACGGTAAGCGAGCGGGTCACGCCGACGAGGCTGGCAACGCTGAGCATGACCTCCGTGGATGGCGTAGAAAGGATTCCCGTGACCGAGGTCGTCACCCGGTCGGACGTGTTCGTGAGCATGCCGTCCATGGTCGCCGCCATCGGAAAGCCGTGGCTCAAGGTCCCGGTGCCCGAGCTCGGTGCCGACCCGGCCATGGCGCAGCTGTACCAGACCGGCGCCCTGCCGACCGCAGAGGCCGCGCTGGTCAGCGCCGCGAGCACGGTGCAGCTGGCCGGAACCACGACGGTGAGAGGCGTACCGGTTTCCCGTTACGTCGGCAGCATCAACCCGGCTACCGCCCTCGACGGACTAGATGCCAAGCTCCGTCCGCTGCTGGCCGCGCAGCTCGCGGCCACCACAGGGACCATCCACTTCACGGCGTGGATCGACTCCCAGCACAACCTGCGCAAGGTGCAGACCAGCGCGATCATCGGCGGTCAGCTCACGGTGACCACCGTCGTGGTGATCGCCACCAACCGGGTGCTGCACATCGCCGTGCCGAACACCAGCCAGGTCGCGGGCGTGCCAATCGCCGATGCCAGGGCGGGCTAGAGGACGTCGTGCCCTGGGTGCGCCTCGTCCGGTACCTCGACGGGCGCCCTCACGGCCGGAATCGAGCCCAGCCGGCCAGCCTGGTAGTCCTCGAATGCCTGCACCAGCTCCGCTCTGGTGTTCATGACGAACGGGCCGTAGGCAGCCACTGGCTCCCGGATCGGCTGGCCGCCCAGCACGAGCACGTCGAGCTTGTCGCTAGGCCCGTCCATCCGCCGCTGCGCGCCCAGCGTCAGCACGTCTCCTGGTCCGAACACGGCTAGCTGGCCAGTGCGGACTTCTCGGCGGTCGGGACCGACGGTGCCCGAGCCGGCGAGCACGTAACCGAGCGCGTTGAAGTCGGGCCGCCATGGCAGCCGCACCTGCGCGCCTGGTTCGACCGTCACGTGGAGCAGCGAGATCGGCGTGTGCGTGACGCCGGGGCCGGGGTTGCCGTCGACCTCGCCGGCGATAACCCGGATCAGTGCGCCGCCGTCAGCGGAGCTGAGCAGGGCGACCTGGCCGGCCCGGATGTCCTGGTAGCGCGGCGGTGCCATCTTCATGGTGGCTGGCAGGTTCACCCAGAGCTGGAAGCCGTGGAACAGGCCGCCGCTCATGACGAGATCCTCAGGCGGTTCCTCGATGTGCAGGATGCCGCCACCGGCGGTCATCCACTGCGTGTCGCCGTTGGTGATCAGACCGCCCCCGCCGTTGGAGTCCTGGTGCCGGAACGTCCCGTCGATCATGTAGGTGACGGTCTCGAAGCCACGGTGCGGATGCCAGGAGGTTCCCTTGGGCTCGCCCGGCGCGTAGTCGACCTCGCCCATCTGGTCCATGTGGATGAATGGGTCCAGCGCCCGAAGGTCGACGCCGGCGAACGCCCGGCGCACCGGAAAGCCCTCACCCTCGTATGCGGACGGCGCGGTGGTCACCGACAGCACCTTCCTGTCCTGTCCCGCCGCGAGATCGGGCTCGGTGACGCGCGGCAGAACCAGGATGTCGTCGACGGTCACAGCTGGCATCGGTTCCTCCTCTGGACCCGCGATAGTGCTGGCGCCAACAATGGTTGAACGCGCAACATTCCCGCCGTCTGCGGTCTCGCCGCCGCAGGGTGCCTCTATCCCGAGCTTAGAAGCGTCCCGGCGGCGCCGGCAGGGGCGGCTGGGGGCCTGCAGTTACCCGCGAGTAGTGATCTGGGTCTCATTGTGAAACCCACTCGGGGTCACCCTGCGTCAGAGCCCCCGTAGCGCGCGCCGACCCGTCCGGCCCTCCAGTGCGGAGATCGGTGCGCGAGCCCACCGGGACTGCCGGATGGGCGAGCCCCCGAGCCCCCTTGCTCGCCACGTCACCAGCCGGAGCGGCACCCCCTTGCGCCCGGCCGATGTCGTGACATACAGGAAGGATGCCCCCATGCGAAGCCCTGTCCGACTTTCTGGTGCCCTGAAGGGCCGGACAGCAGCAGTCACCATCGCCGGCGCGGCCATCGCACTGCTCGGCACCGGTACCGCCAGCGCGGCGGCGATTACCAGCGCGGCTCATACTCAGCCCGCCGCCAGCGCGCATCACGCCGCTCCCGCGCCTGCGGCGCAGAAGACGACGGCAGCGGCCGCGCCTGCGGCGCCAAAGCCCGCCCCCGCGCCGACCTGGGACCAGATTCAGCAAATGGTCGCTAGTCAGACCAGCCCCACCGAGCCGCCGGCGGCGAGCACGCTGCAGCCGGTCCCCTCCTCCGGGCCGCAGAACGTCATGCCGATCTCGCCCGCTCAGCAGGCCAACGCCACCACCATCGTGCAGCAGGCCCTGGCCAAGAAGATGGGCATCCGCTCTGCCGTGGTCGCGGTGGCGACGTCCATGCAGGAGTCGCAGCTGCAGAACATTAACTACGGCGACCGGGACTCCCTGGGCCTGTTCCAGCAGCGGCCGTCGATGGGCTGGGGTACCGCGCAGCAGATCCTGGACCCGCAGTACTCCGCGGACGCGTTCCTGTCCGCGCTGCAGCAGTACCAGGCCGGCAACCCGGGCTGGGCGACGCAGCCGCTGTGGACCGCCGCGCAGGGGGTGCAGAAGTCAGGCGTCCCGACGGCCTACGCCCAGTGGGAGAACCAGGCCGCGCAGATGGTGCAGCAGATCGTGACCCAGATCAAGTAGCGCGATTCCGCTACCCCCACGACCCCGGCCGGTCAGCGTGCTTACGCCGCTGGCCGGCCGGCTCCAATTTGTCGATACGTAGGCCTCAGATCGGCATGCCGCGCTCGAGGTAGTCGAGCGCCCGGTCGATACGCGCGAATAGGTCACGGACATCGGACATTCCCTCGGCGGTAAATGTGTCCGAGGTCTCAGGGACGGTCACCGACATGATGACCCCGATGATCGCGCCCGCTATGGTCCGCACCTCGAAGTCCGCGGCATCGCGGCCTGTCCGGTGCGCGACCGCGTCGGCTATCTGATTGATGGTCCGGACGAACTCGTCGATGGCCCGCGCCCGGATCTCGGGAATCTGCATGGTGAGTTCCGTGGTCTCGCGGAACCGCGCCAGGTCCTCCTCGGTGAGCGCTGCCAGCGTCGCCGTCGAAGCGGCGCGGAACGCGGCGATGGGCTCGAGCCCCGGTGGCTGCGCCTCCAGCGCGGCCAGCGAGATGACATCGAAGTCGTCTTGCAAGACCACGTCTTCCTTTGTCGGGAAGTAGCGAAAGAACGTGGCCGGCGAGACCTCCGCCGCGTCGGCGATCTGCTCGATCGTAGTTGCGTAGAAGCCCTGTTCCCGGAACAGCCGGAGCGCGTGCTCCCTGATGGCAGCACGCGTCCTGGCCTTCTTGCGCTCGCGGAGGCCGGCCGGTCTCGCAGGCGGCTCGCTCATGCCGGTCATTGTGCCCCGGTTGAGTCCGCAATTCGCGCAGGCAGTCCTTCCCCGGCGGGCGGCGTGGCGGCCAGCTGGCGCGGCAGGAAGACCGCCGCGAGCACGGCGGCCGCGATCGCGATCCCGGCGCAGACCCAGAGCATCACGTCGACGCCGCTCGCGTAGGCGGCGTGCACGGCGCTCAGCACTTCCGGCGAGTGCAGTTGCCTCGCCACGGCGGCACCGGTCCCCACGCTTGATCTCGCAGCCGTCGCGGCTGGCGGCGGAACCCCCGGCAGGCTCAGCTTGCTCCGGTAGATGGTGCTGAGCACGGTGCCGAGCACAGCGACGCCGATCGTTGCACCGACCTGACGGGCCGCGGTCATGAGCGCCGAGCCCGACCCGCTGCGCTGCGGGGTGAGCGCGCTGAGCGCCACGTTGAGCATGGTCGGCATCGCGAGGCCAAGACCAAGGCCCGTCGCAGCGAACCAGCCCGACACGAAGCCGGTCCCGCTCGCCGCGCTCGTCGCGGTTCCGATGGCCAGGGCCACTGCCATGATGGCGAATCCGGTCGCGCCGATGATCCGGGCGCTGACGGGCGGCGGGCCCGCCGGGCCGCCGTCGCGCGATGTGCGCGGCGTCTGCAGTCGCTGGCCGACGGCCAGGCCGAGCGCGAGGCCGCCGATCATGGGCAGCATCCGGATCCCGCTGCCGAGCGAGTCGAAGCCCTTGACGTCCAGGAAGAACTGCGGCATCGCGAAGGTAAGGCCGAACAGCGCGAACGAGACCATCGTGCTCAGCACGGTGCCCCAGGTGAACCCGCGCGAGGCGAACAACTCCAGGTCGACCAGCGGCAGCGTGTTCGTCCGCCTGACCGCTCGCTCCCAGCCGACAAACGCGGCGAGCACGACAACCCCGGCGAGGATGGTCGCGACCGCCGCCGGATCCGACCAGCCCGCGTCGCTCGCCCTGATGAAGCCGTACGTCAGCGACACCAGCCCGGCGCTCGAGATCAGCACGCCGAGTGCGTCGACGCTGAACCTGCTCTGCCCGCGCGACTCCGGCATCAGGAAAATCACGGCAGCGAGCGCGATCACGACGATCGGCACGTTGATGAGGAAGACCGAGCCCCACCAGAACTTGTCGAGCAGCCAGCCGCCGAGAATGGGGCCGAGGGGATAGCCAAGGAACGTGGCGCCGCCGACGACGCCGATCGCGCGCGGACGCTCGTCCGGGGTGAACATGACCGGTATGACCGCCAGCGCCAGCGGCAGGATGACGGCGGCCGCGAGCCCGAGTACCGCGCGCGCCGCGATCAGCTCACCGGTCGACGTCGAATACGCGCACGCCGCCGACGCGATGCCGAACACGATCAGCGCACCGGTCAGCAGGCGCTTGCGGCCGATCTGGTCGCCGAGCAGGCCGGCCGGGAGCAGCGCCGCCGCGAGCACGAGGCTGTAGGAGTCGACGAACCACTGCAGGTCTCCGGTTGTCGCGTGCAGGTCGAGCGACAGCGTCGGCAGTGCCAGGGACAGGACGAATAGGTCGAGGCCGACCACGAGCACGCTGAGGGCCAGCGCGCCGAGTGCCCACCAGCGCCGCTGGCCGGTAGCGGCTGGCACCTGAAGATCCGACATGATCTCTCCCCGTGGTGATATCAACTCTTATATGAGAGAGGCTAGCAAAAACTAGTGACCATCGCAATCTCGATCTGGGGGAACCGGGTCGCCTGGTTCGCGGCGCCGCATGGAACCCGTTAGGTGGCTGGCCGGCTGCTGGTTCGTGCTGTTGACTGGGACGTGACGGGTGCGTGGAACGGGTCCGTGAAGGGAGCGCGTGAGGTGTCCGCGCGGAGATTTGTCGTCGGAGTCAGCGGCTCGGCAGGTAGCCTGCAGGCGCTGCGATACGCGACCCAGCTAGCCAGGGACGACGCTGCGACGCTCACCGCCGTGCTGGCCTGGACGCCACCAGGTGGTGACATCGCCGAGCGCCGGTGCCCGAACCCGGAGCTGCGGCGATTGTGGCGCGAGGCGGCATGGGACCGGCTGTGGGGATCGATCGACATGGCCATCGGCGGGCCCCCCGCCGACATCGAGTTCAGCCCCGTGGTCGTCCGGGGTGAGGCGGGTCAGGTCCTCACGGAAGTAGCCGCGGAGCCGGATGACGTTCTCGTCATCGGCGCTGGCCGGCACGGCCTCCTGCACCGGCTGCTCGGCTGCCGGGTCAGCCGGTACTGCCTGGGCCACGCCTGCTGCCCGCTTGTCGCGGTGCCTCCGTCGCCGCTGGGGGAGGACCTGCGCGGGCTGCGCGGCTGGATGTTGCGGCGCCGCCTGCAGCCGGAAAAGGTCGGCCTGAACGCCGCGAGCGGCTAGCGCGGGAGAGACTGGAGAGCGAGCAGCCACGCGGCCGATGCTGGCGAGGGAGCGAAGGAGTCTGTCATGCCAGAGCCTGAGGGTGAGGAGCTAGCCCAGGTACGCGCGCGCAGGGAGGAACTGCGCAGGAGATATCTCCGGCCGCTGACGCAGCGCCCGTCCAGCACGGTGAGCGGCGTGCACCACCTGGCGCTCATCTGCAAAGACACCGAGGAGACCATCAGGTTCTACCAGGAGTTCCTCGGCTTCCCGCTGGTCGAGCTCGTGGAGAATCGGGACTACGCCGGCTCCAACCACTTCTTTTTCGACATCGGCAATCACAACCTGCTCGGGTTCTTCGACTTCCCCGGCCACGAGCATCCGGCGTGGCAGGAGACCATCGGCGGTGTCCAGCACCTCGCGATCTCGGTGACGGCAGATCAGTTCGAAGCGGCTAAGAAGAAGCTCGAGGCGGCCGGCGTGGACTACCTGGGCCCGGATCGCGGTGCGGACAACAGCATGTATTTCCGCGATCCGAATGGCGTCGGCCTGGAGCTGTACCGTGAGGACCTCGGCAGCTTCGAGGGCGAGCTGCTGGTCGAATAAGCAGGGCAGCGCTTATCCGGAGCGCTCGCTGCGCTCGGCGAAGAACCGGCCTGCGATGGAATGCTCGCTGCCTTCCTCCGGGATTAGCAGCCAGCCCGCCAGGTAGAGCGGGATCCCGGCCAGGTACAGCGGGATCCAGCCGAGATACGGCAAGCCGGTGAAGCCGACGATGGTGAGGACGGCAAAGCCGATCCGCACGATGGTGACGTCGACATGAAAATGGCGGGCGAAGGCGGCCGCGACGCCTGCCAGCATCCGACCCTGGCGCGGACGCCGCAGCGCAGTGCGGGTTTCCTGCGGCTCTTCAGTGGTGGTCATGCTCTTAACTGTGCCGCCGTCCGCGCGGCCCGGGTATCGGGAACGACCCCGATCCGACCCTGATGCCGTTACCGGAGCTCGCGCCGGATCACCAGGCGAACCCCGGTCCACGTGCCGTCGATGGCGCAGACCTTGTTGTCCACGAGCCCGGTGGGGAGCGCGACATCGCGGATAACGTGGTCGGTCATGTCGGTCGGGAATCCTGAGGCGCGCTTCGGAAAGGCGATCCACAGCCCGCAGGCGGGCGCCATCCGGGCGCGGAGCCGGGGCAGCTCGGCCTCCAGTTCAGCGCGCTCGGTGACGAACGTGACGATCACGTCGTACCGGGCGTCGTCGGCTAGGTCGGTGTGCAGGCTTTCGATGTCGGGTCCGGCCCTGAGCATGTCTTCGAGCCACTCGGGCGCGCCGATGAGGGCAACCTCGTCCCCCTCGCCGATGCCGAGCTTGCGCGGCAGCGGCGTACCTGAGTAACCGAACTCCGCGGCCACGTGGCGCCCTCCCTGGATGCCTTGCCCCGCAGGCCTAGAAGGTGAAGCCTCCCGGCTTGCCGTGGCGGTCCGCGATCAGCCCGGCGATCGTCGAGATGGCGATCTCGGCCGGGGTGCGCGAGCCGATATTGATGCCGATGGGCCGGTGCACCTTGCTGATCTCGCTGGCCGGGACGCCGAGCTCCGTCAGGGCCGCGACATGCGGCGGCTCGACGCGCGGGTTCCCCATGATGCCGACCCACCGCGCGCCGGCTGCGAGCGCGTCGCGCAGCTGCACGCCGAGCTCCGGACGGTGATGATCGGTCACGACCACGTCGGTGGCGCCGGCGTCTGCCGCGTCGATCTGGTCGACATGCTCAAAGCTGTCCGCCCAGCCGTGCCTGCGATCGGCGTCGGGCTCGACAAGGATGGTGCGGTAGCCCACGTCAGGGCCGTAGCGCAGCAGGTAGCTCGCCACCGGCGAGGTGAACACCACAGCCAGGACCTTGTCGTCCTGCGGCGCTGGCGCGTCGCCGTGCGCGACTGCACAGCTCTCGTCGTGGACGTGACCGGGGTGCCCGTGGTCGTGGTGATCTGCCATGGTCTGAGCTTGCCATTCGGCGAGCCGGGTGGGCAACCGAGGACGCCGTCGCCGTCCGGCCCGCGATGTGCGGTCACAATAGAGTCATGCAACTCAGCGCTCGTAACCAGATCAATGCAACCGTTACCAGCATCACCAGAGGCGAGGCGATCGCGAACGTGGTTCTCGACGCTGGCGGCGTCCGGCTGGTGGCTTCCATCACGGTGGAGGCCGCCGCGGAGCTCAGCCTGGCGGAAGGAACCAGCGTCGTGGCGATCGTCAAGGCCTCCGACGTCATCGTGGCGGTCCCTGACTAGCACAGGCTGAGCGAATAGCACGCAAACGCACGTCGACGAAAAAGGTCGATAACGCCCCGAGGTGAACCAAAGCGAACCAGCGGACGTGCTTACCGCTGGGGTTCCCGGCGTCTGGTGCCGAGGCCAACCGAAAGGAGCGATTCTGTGCGGAGGCTTCCCTTAGTTCGAGCGAGCGGGGTGCGGCGCAGCTTATTGGCCGCCGCCACGATGGCGACCGCGGCCGCGGTTGCCACCACGATGACGGGCGCGGCCGCGGCCAGCCCGCAGACGATGACGACCTTCCAGCAGGTCAACCTGGTGTCCGACCAGCCAGGAGTGGCGCTGCTGACCGACCCCAACCTGGTCAACGCGTGGGGCCTGGCTGCCTCGGGCACCTCGCCGCTCTGGGTAGCTGACAACGGCTCGAACCTGGCCACGCTTTACACCGGCGCCTCATCGCTATCCATCGTCCCCCTCGTGGTGAGCGTCACGGGCGGAGCGCCGACTGGCCAGGTCTTCAACGGCGGAGCCGGCTTCGTGGTCAGTAAAAACGGGATTATGGGCCCGGCGAGGTTCCTGTTCGACTCCGAGGACGGGACGATCGAGGGCTGGAACCCGACGGTGTCGCCGACGGCGACCGAAGTGCCCGTGAATAACGGGGCGAACGCCGTGTACAAGGGCCTGGCCATGGCCACGGCCTCGGACGGCAATTCCTATCTGTACGCGACCAACTTCCGTACTGGCCGGGTGGAGGTCTACGACAGCACGTTCACGCCGGTGGAGTTGCCGGGCGGGCTGTTCACGGACCCGAAGATGCCGGCCGGTTATGCGCCCTTCGATCTAGCCGAGATCGATGGCCAGCTGTACGTGACGTATGCCGAGCAGGACTCGGCGCTGCACGACGACGTGGCCGGCCAGGGACACGGCTTTGTCGACGTCTTCACCAACGACGGCGCCTTCGTCCGCCGCCTGGTCAGCCACGGGGCGCTGAACTCGCCGTGGGGACTGGCGGTGGCGCCCGCCAGCTTCGGCACGTTCGCCGGTGACCTGCTGGTCGGCAACTTTGGCGACGGCCACATCAACGCCTACAACCTCGCGACGGGCGACCATGTCGGCGAGCTCCGGCAAGCCAACGGCAAGCCGATCGTCATTGACGGGCTCTGGGGCCTGCGGGTCGGTAACGGCACCTTCGCCGGGACCGGCGAGGTGGCCTTCTCAGCCGGCCCTGATGGCGAGACGCACGGCCTGCTCGGCAAGATCGTCGCCGCGCAGTAAGGCATTCTGGCCGGGTCCCGCGCGCCCGCGGGACCCGGCCGGGCCGCAGGGGCGGATCAGCCGATGTTGTGGCGGCTGGCGTAACCGATCGCCGCAGCCCGATCCCTGGACCCGGTCTTGGCGAAGATCCGGCTGATGTGCGTCTTGATCGTGTGATTGCTCAGGTACAGTGCGGCCGCGATTTCCGGGTTCGTCAGCCCGCGAGCGATCATGCCCAGGATCTCGACCTCGCGCGGGGTCAGGTCATCGGGAGCCTGGGCCGGGGTGGCCGGCACCGGCCTCGGAGCTGCGGTCGCGGCCGCGAGCAGCGTCGCCTGAACGCGCGCGTCGAACACCGCGAGCCCGCCGGCGGCCGCGTGCAGTGCCCTGGCGATGTCCGCGCGGTCGGCGTCTTTGGTCAGGTAACTGCGAGCACCGGCCCGCAGCGCGTCGAGGACAGAGCTGTCGTCGGCGTACGTGGTGAGCACAACGACAGCGACGCCGGGATGCTCGGCTGCCAGGCGCCGGGTCGCGCCGATGCCGTCCAGCACGGGCATGTGCAGGTCAAGCAGGATCGCGTCGGGGTGGTGCTCGGTCACGAGCGCCAGCGCCTGTTCTCCGTCTGCCGCGGCGCCGACGACCTCGATGTCGGGCAGCCCGTCGAGCAACAGCACCAGGCCCTGGCGGACGCTGGCCTGGTCATCAGCGATGACGACGCGCAGCGGCGCGCCATCGCCGGTGTCGGCGGTGCTCACGGGGATAGTTTCTCAGCGCTGTCATACGGGAGCTGCGCGGTGACGACCCACTCGCCGCCATGGCGGCCAGTATCGAGCGTGCCGTTCAGCAGGCGCAGCCGTTCGGCCATCCCGGTCAGCCCGTAGCCGCCGTTCACGCCCGCCGGCCCGGCCGTCGCGGCCGGGTCAGCGGCGGCCGGGTCAGCGGCGAGCTCATTGCGGACGGTCAGCCGGACATCAGCGTCGGTGAAGTCGAGGCGGAGCGCGACATCGTGTCCGGTCGCGTGCTTGGCGGCGTTGACCAGGCCCTCCTGTGCGACGCGCAGCAGCGCGACCGTGGCCTCCGGCGACAGTGGCCGCGGCATCCCGCAGGTGTCCAGGCTCACGGTGACCTGGTGGCGCGTCGCGTGCTCGCTGGTAGTCCTGGCCAGTTCCTCGGTGAGCGGCGGTGTGTCGACGCGCAGCGCGTGCACGGCACGGCGGGTCTCTGCCAGCCCCTCGGTTGCCATCCGCTGCGCGGCTTCGAGCAGTTCGCTCGCCTGCTCGATGTCGCGGCGGTCAGTCAGGACCGACCGGGCCGCCTGGATCTGGATCGCCAGTGCGCCGAGCGAGTGCGCGAGCACGTCGTGGATCTCGCGCGCGATGCGGGCGCGCTCGTCGAGCAGATCGGCTCGCCGGTGCTCGGCTTCCAGCCGCTCGCGCTGCGCCAGCAGCGCCGCCGCCTGCTCAGCCTGAATCCGGTAGGCCGCCCGGTTGCGACCGACGATCAGGCCCGCAGCGGTGATGGCTGGCAGCCCGAGCAGGGTGCCGTAGTTGGCGACCCCGACGGTCAGGCCGCTGACCTCGGTCAAAAGCACGCCCGCGGCGGTCACCGCCATCGCGGGACCGAGGTCGCAGTCGCCGCCCGCCGCCAGGCTAGCCACGAGCCCGTAGAACACCAGGGCGGTTGCGCCGCCGCCGAGCGCCGCGGCGCTGCCGGAGCCCGCGGCGATCATGCCGAGCACGACGGGAAGCGCCCGCCGACGATACACGGGCGCGGCCGGGTGGAAGTCGAGCAGCACCCACCCGAGCACGCCGAGGCCGGCCACGCCGTAGCTGGCAATCAGCGTGACCTGCGCGGCGGTGCCGGATGGCGGAGCCAGCAGGAACGCCAGCACTCCGAGCCAGGCGAAGCCGAGCCATCGGGCGGTCCAGTTGACCCACTGCAGCATGCCTTCAGTCTCGCCGATCCGGGTGGTGCTGGCGTCAGCCCACGGGCCGGATCCCACCGCGCCGCCTGGTACCACCTGGTACCAGGCGACAGGTCACGCTCATGCCGAACGCCAGCCCTCGCTGCGATCCGGATCCGGCTCGTCACCGCGATGGTGGACCTGTCAGCAACCGACAGGCCCTGAGGAGGGTGTTATGGATTCCCAGCTCACCGAGGCGATGATCGTCAACGGCGTGGTGCTCGCCACGGTGCTGGCGACCGACCTGGGCAGTGCACGCAAGATCGGCCGGATGCGGATGCTCCGCCCCGTGCTGGCCGCCGCCGTCATCGTGCCACTGTTCGTGAAGGCGCCGGCCACGCACGGTGCCGCCCTGGGCGTGGAGCTCGCTGGCGTCGCGGCGGGCGTGCTCGGCGGCCTGGTCGCCGCCGCGCTCATGAAGGTCTACCGGAGCCCGGCAACCGGGTCGCCGGTCAGCCGGGCGGGCTGGCCCTATGCGATCTTCTGGACCGTTGTTATCGGGGCGAGGGCCGCGTTCTCCTTTGGTGCCGCGCACTGGTTCACCACCCCGCTGGTGGCCTGGTGCGTTGCCCATCAGATCACCGAGGCGGCCGTCACCGACGGGCTGATCTTCATGGCCATCGTGATGATCGTCGTGCGCACGGCCGGCCTGCGCATCCGCGCCTCCCGGCTGCCCCAGCGGGCCATGGCCCCGCAAAACGCCTAGCCCACACCTGCTACCGGGGTGACGGTCGGCCGACCGTCACCCCGCCAGCATGTCGGCGACCGCCAGGCCAAGAGCGGATATCCTCTCCTGCGCGTCCTGCCGTGCGCCGGCCAGGGTCCGGCCAGTTGCGTGCTCGGTGACCTCGAGGTAGGCCTTGACCCTCGGCTCGGTGCCGCTCGGCCTGACTACTACTCGCGCTCCCGCCAGCTGATAAGCGAGCATGTCGGCGGACGGCAGGTCGGCACCGCCGGTGTAATCAGTGCAGGCAAGCACCGCATGGCCGGCCAGGTCCGGCGGCGGCGCGGCCCGCAGCCGGGACATGATGTCGATCGCCGCCTCGGTGGTCACGCTGACCTGTCCGGTCAGGTGCACGCCGTGCCGTTCCTCCAGGGCGTCGTAGGCATCCTGCAGCGACCGGCCTGCGGACCACTCCGTGGCCGCCGCGGCCAGCAGCGCCAGCGCCGCGCTGATTCCGTCCTTGTCGCGGACCGCGCCGGTGACCGCGTACCCGAGTGCTTCCTCGTAGCCGTAGGCGAACCGGACGCCGGAACGAAGGTCGGCGGCCCGCACGATCCATTTGAACCCAGTCAGCGTCTGCGCGTGCGCTGCGCCCGCGGCGGCAGCGATCTTCGACAAGAGCGAGCCAGACACGACGGTGCTGACTACGAGCTGCTGCGACATCACCACGTCCGGATCGGCGGCCAGCCGGTGAAGCAGGAACCAGCCGAGCAGTGCGCCGACCTGATCGCCCGTGAGCTGCCGGTAGCCGCCCGGCGATGCCGGGTCAGGGACCGCCACGGCGAGCCGGTCTCCGTCGGGATCATTGGCGATGACCAGGTCGGCCCCGGTCCGCCGGGCCTGGGCGATCGCCAGGTCGAGCACGCCCGGCACTTCCGGGTTCGGCGATCGGAGCGTCGGGAAGGCAGGGTCCGGATCGAATTGCGACTCCACCACGTCCGGCGGCGGGTAGCCGGCGTCGGCGAACGCCCGGACGGCGAGATCCCCGGCGACACCGTGCAGCGGCGTGTACACCACGCGAAGCCACGCGGCGCCCGACGGCGCCTGACCCAGTTCGCCTCCGATGGCTTCCAGGTACGCCCGCGCGACCTCGTCGCCGACATCCGAGATCAGGGCGTCGCCGGGCGCGGCCACCGCCACCTCCGACAGCGGGCCAAGGGCGGCAATGGCGGACTCGATGTCGGTGTCGGCCGGCGGGACGATCTGCGCGCCGTCGGCGAGGTACAGCTTGTAGCCGTTGTCGCCCGGCGGGTTGTGACTCGCGGTGATCATCACCCCGGCCGAAGCCCCGTAGTACCGGACGGCGAAGGCCAGCAGTGGTGTCGGCTGCCGGTCGGGGAGCCGGTGGACCCGGATCCCGGCGCCCGCCAGGACCTGCGCAGCCTGTGCGGCGAATTCGGTGCTGCGGTGCCGGGCATCACAGCCGACGACCACGCCGGCCTGCGCGGCCCCCGGATCGCGGCCGAGCAGCCAGCCAGCCAGCGCTGCGGTTGCTGCGGTCACCGTTGCCCGATTCATCCGGTTGGGGCCGGCTCCGACCGCGCCGCGCAGTCCCGCCGTGCCGAAGGTGAGCCGCCCGGCGAACCGGTCTGCCAGGTCGGCTGCCGCCTCGGCACTGGCGTCGCTGAGCAGACCGGTCAGCTCGGCCCGGTCTGCCGCGTCGGGGTCCTCGGCCAGCCACGCGGCAGCGCGGGCGTGCAGATCGTCGGTCACCATCTCAGCGGTCCCCCGCCAGTATCGCGGCGAGCAGCCCGCCGAGGCCGGCAGCGGCTTGTGCTCCGGTTGCGAGAACATCCTCGTGCCCGACCGGCTCCGGAGAGAGCCCGGCCGCGACGTTGGTGACGAGCGAGATGCCGAGGACTTCGGCGCCGAGATGCCGCGCGGCGATGGCCTCGAGCACCGTGGACATGCCCACCAGGCCGGCCCCGAGGCCGGCAAGCATGCGGACCTCGGCGGGCGTCTCGTAGTGGGGGCCAGGCAGGCCCGCATAGACCGCTTCGGTCAGATCGGGCGCGGCCACCAGAGCCCCGGCGCGGAGCCGGGCCGAGTACAGGTCGGTTAGATCGGTGAAGCGGGACGGATATCCGGCGGGCGGCGGGGCTCCGCTGAGCGGTGACACCCCGGTCAGATTCAGGTGATCGCCGATCAGCACCGCCTGGCCCGGCCTGAGCCCGGCGGCGATACCCCCGGCCGCGTTGGTGAGGACGACCGACGAGCAGCCGGCCTCGACTGCGGTCCGCACAGCGTGCACGACGGCAGCGGGGGAGTGGCCCTCATACAGGTGCACGCGGCCGAGGAAGATGAGCGCCTCGCGTCCGGCCACGCTCAGCGAGCGGACGACGGGCTCGTGGCCGCGCACGGCAGGCGTTGGCGCGCCGAGGTCGGTGAGCGCTACGGTGGCGTCGGGCGCCCCGAGCGCGTCGGCGGCGGCTGCCCAGCCGGAGCCGAGCACCACCGCCACATCGTGTGTCGGACGGCCGGTGAGCTCGGCCAGCCGCCGGGCACTGGCCGCGGCGGCGGAGTAAGGGTCGGATGTCATGGCGCGACGATCGTAGTCAGGACGCTCGCCTGTCGCCAGGGCCTGCCAGGCCTGCTGGTACCGTCACTGCTCATGCCTGATCCCGACAGCCTCGTAGCCGGCGGCGTCCGGCGGTACGGCCGGTTCGCGGCGCGCCCGCCGTGCGTCAATCCGCTCGATGAGTTCAGCGGGCTGTCACGGCGGCTGCGCAGGCTGCGCCTCAAGGAGTGGATAGGCTTCACGCTGGTCCACCCCGACTGGTACAGCTCGCTCATCATGCAGGACGCCCACTATCTGGCCAGTTCGGAGATCTACGCCTATGATCGCCGGTCTGGCGAGCTGCATCAGCACGCGGCTAACGCCAAGGGGGGCTCGCTCCCGCTGCCAGAACGGCTGACCGGCGGCCGCTGCTCATTCGAGCGTCGCGGATACCGGCTGATGTACGACTTCGCAGCCGGGCCGCGGCGCCACACCCTGCAATTCGACATCCTGGCGACGCCCACCGCGCCGGCATTCCAGGGTGAACTCGAGCTCGATGCCGGGCACTCCTCCGCGCCGCTGTCGGTCAGCTCGCGGCTGCCCGGCGGGCGGATGTTCACCCACAAGGCGATCTTCCCTGCCGAGGGTGTGCTCCGTGTCGGAGACCGGAAGATCGCCTTCGACGGCACTCGCGACCTCGCGATCATCGACGAGCACAAGTCGATGCTCCCGTACCGGACCACGTGGCTGTGGGGAACGTTCGCGCTGCGCGCCGCCAACGGGATTGTGGGTGCCAACGTCGTCGACCGGCCGGAGGTGCCGGGCCAGGAAGAGGAGTCATGCCTCTGGACGCCGGGCAGGTGCGAGCAGCTCGCGGACATCGAGTTCGAGCAGCAGCCTGGCGGCGCTACCGCGCCGTGGCACATCTTTTCCCGCGACGGCAGGCTCGACGTCACCTTCGAGCCGGAGGGCCGCAAGCAGGTGCGGCACCAGCTCGGCATCTTCGCCATCGACTACTTTCAGCTGTTCGGGCACTACCGTGGCACGCTGCGCGGCGCGGACCGCGCGCATCAGGTGCAGGGGGCGCACGGAGTGTGCGAGAGCATGAACGCCCGAATGTGATCGGCTGAGCCGGACGATGCGGTACGGCCTCGTGATCCTCGCGGACCAGCGCTGGCAGCAGGCATCCCGGCGCTGGCGGCTCGCCGAAGACTACGGCTTCGATCACGCCTGGACCTACGACCATCTCGGCTGGCGCTCGCTCGTCGACGGACCGTGGTTCGACGCGGTCCCCACCCTGGCCGCTGCGGCCACGGTCACCCGGCGGATCAGGCTCGGCACGCTCGTCGCGTCGCCCAACTTCCGGCACCCGGTCAGCTTCATGCGCCAGCTGACCGCGCTCGACGACATCAGCGAAGGCCGGATGGTGCTCGGCCTTGGCGCCGGCGCGGGTCTCCCAAGCTTCGACAGCCACGTTCTCGGCACGCCGGCTCTCTCGCCGCGGCAGCGCGTGGACCGGTACGCCGAGTTCGCCGAGCTACTCGACTTGCTCTTGCGGAACGACCACGTGACCTGGTCCGGCCGGTACTACGCGGCGGTGGACGCGCGTAACCTGCCGGGCTGCGTGCAGCGGCCCCGGATTCCCTTGGTGATGGCGGCCGACGGGAGCCGGTCGATAGAACTGGCTGCGCGCCTGGGCGACGGATGGGTCACGACCGGCAGCCAGGCCGCGAGCCCAGCAGGGTGGTGGCGGGCAGTTGGCGACAGCTTGAGGCGGTTCCGCGACGCACTCGCGGCGGCGGGCCGCGAGCCCAGCGAGGTGCCCACGTACCTGTCCCTGGACGCATCGGGCGTGTACGCCCTGGCGAGCCCTGCCTGTTTCACCGACGCGGTCGGCAGGGCTGGCGAGCTCGGATTCTCCGACGTCATCACCCACTGGCCGCGCCCGGCCGGCCCGTACGCCGGGCACGAGTCGGTGCTGGAAGCCGTCGCCGCTGAGGTCCTGCCAGGCAGCGCCTGGCCCGGGTAGGCCCTGGTTGGCCGGGGTTGGCCGGGGTAATCGGACCATGCGAGCAAAGACGGGGGGAACGGTGACCATGGACCTTGGGCTGGACGGCCGGACCGCCATCGTAACGGGCGGCAGCAAGGGGATCGGCCTGGCCGTCGCACGCGGACTGGCGGATAGTGGGGTGCGCGTGATTACCGGCGCTCGCACCTCGTCACCCGAGCTTGATCTCCTGCAGCGCGAGGGGCGTGTGCAGGCATCGGTGATCGACCTGTCGGATCCGGCCGGTCCTGCCAGGCTGGCCGCGCTGGCCGAGGGCCCCGTGGACATCCTGGTCAACAATGTCGGCGGCGCGCCGGCGCGCACCGGTGGATTCCTCAGCATCAGCGACGAGGACTGGCTGGCCACGATCAATCTGGACCTGATGGCGGCGGTGCGCACCACCCGGAGCGTCCTTCCGGCGATGCTCGCGGCCGGGCGCGGTTCGATAGTGACCATCTGTTCGGTCAACGCCAGGCTGCCCGACCCAGGCGTGCTTGATTACAGCGTCGCGAAGGCCGGCCTGGCTAGCTTCTGCAAGGCGCTGTCGAAGGAAGTGGGGCCAGCTGGCATCAGGGTGAACACGGTGAGCCCCGGTCCTGTCGCGACGGACCTATGGCTCGGTGCGGACGGCGTGGCGCAGACCGTCGGTCACGCCACCGGCTCAGCGGCCGATGACGTCGCCAGGAAGGCTGCGAGCCAGATGATCACCGGCCGCTTCACCCAGGCCTCCGAGGTCGCCGACCTTGTGGTCTTCCTCGCCAGTGATCGAGCCGGCAACGTGACCGGCGCGGATTTCGTGATCGATGGCGGCCTGCTGACCACGCTGTGACGCCGGTCAGGCGAGGCCGACCTCGCTTGCCGGCCGATGGAAATGGCGCCGTTTTCGCCCGCCGATCGTGTGAGGCTGAGTGCAGCACGACCGACGTCGCGAGGAGGCTTCGTGGACAGCGTTGACACCCGCGCCGAGCCGACCGGCCAATCGAGCCGGGAACCATC
>Ga0126373_10000788_pt1 | contig 21414 bp, 14 predicted proteins | sample PanSoiMetPlot_11_FD_92545 | JGI IMG/M metagenome (GOLD analysis project Ga0126373, IMG submission 92545) | Tropical forest soil microbial communities from Panama - MetaG Plot_11 | ecosystem: Environmental > Terrestrial > Soil > Tropical forest > Bulk soil | place: Panama | collected 2016-02-17 | reverse complement strand
GCTCCCGCCCCTGGGACACTCACGGCATCGGGCGCGCCAGGCTTTGCACAAAGTACGAGCGATATTTTGCCGAATACCTGGCAATGGAATGTGACGGCTGAACATCAATTCACACGCGGCAGCAAGATGGAGTTAGCCTACGTGGGTAACCGCGGGGTTCATCTGTTGCAATACAGTGACGCCAACCCGGTACCTGCATCGCAGCGTCTGAATTATGCAATCCAGAACGCCAACAGTATCCGGCCTTTCGGAGCCGGGAATTGGGGTTTCATTACCGACGCTTTTTGGGGTGGCGATTCGAACTACCATGCGCTTCAGGCCCTCTACCGGGCGAGGATAAAGACGGTTGACGCGCAATTCGCATACACATGGTCGAAGTCGCTGACAAACACGGACGTAACCAACAGCGGAAACAACAATCGCGCAAGTTTGTTGCTTGATCCCGCTAACCCACGGCTGAATTATGGCCCGAGCCAGATCAACCGGCCGCATGTGTTTACCTCAAATGTCGTTTACAACGCTCCGCAACTAACGGATTACAACTCGTTTATTCGAAATGGTCTTGGTGGATGGGAACTGGCAGCCATCCTGCAATACACCAGTGGTTCCTCAATGACGGCCTTTGCTGGTAGAAGTGCAGATGGAGCCCCAGGTGGCATAAGCGGGTCTGGCGCTAATCAAGACAACGCGCGTCCCCTGGTTGTACCTGGTCAGGGTTGTCGCGCACCCTCAGGTTCGCCCAAGTACCAGTGGCTGAATCCTAATCGCTGGACGATGGTGGGGTATCAACTGGGCACCTTCGGGAATGGTTCCATCGGCGACTGTTTGACGCCTGGATTCGCTAACACTGACTTCTCCATTTACAAGAACTTCAAGGTGATGGAGCGGCTTACCATGCAGTTCCGCATGGAGTTCTTCAACGTATTCAACAAGACCCAGTTCCTGGGGAACTTTCAGGACACTGCGAACATAAACGCGGTCCTATCGAACAGTGTGCTCGCATGCACCCTGAACAACAGCACCTCGGATGTTCACAGTATTACGAATCCGACGAGCGCTTGCTTCAACCGGCCGCTCAACACGACAGTATGGGATGCCAATAACACCCGCAATCCGAATTTCGGAGCGGCCACAAAGGATCGAGGTCCGCGTGAGATTCAGTATGGCTTGAAGCTGACTTTCTGAGCGGTTCCTCGGAAGAAAATGGGGCTTGATTCTCCGTCAAGCCCCATATTTATTTTGTGGAATTGATTGCGCTGATCTTGGATTATGCTGCAATAAATATGTGGTCTTTTCGGTTTGCATTGTGTGATTTCTTCGCAAACGGACTAGGGGTTCGTTTCACTTTAAACTTGCGCGTAGGCCTGCTCCTCTTATTAGGACCGATCTGGGGGCATGCACAGAAGTCTCAGACTGCCACTGAGAGCCCACTGCAACATTACAATGCCGCGCGCACTTTTCAAGTTGCCGGTGATCAGGAGAAGGCCGCCGCTGAATACAAGGCTTTTCTTGCCTCTGCATTACGCGGAGCAGCAAATGCCCAGGCTCACGTTGCTCAATTCGATCAGGCCAGCGGTTTGTTCGAGGAGGCGCTGCGTCTTGCTCCAGATGATGACAATGTGCAACTCGATTATGCCTCCTTACGTTTGCAGCAGCGGAATTTTGCGGCCGGCCAGTCTTTAGCGGAGGCCGTAGTTGACCGACATCCAAAGAACGCGGCCGCTCGCGTAGTGCTCGGGCAGATTTTGTTCAGCAGAAAAGACTATGAGGCTGCTCGAAAGCAACTGGAGATAGCGGTTGTTGCGGCACCCAACTTTGATGTCGGATATCTTCTCGGGCTTACTTACATCAAGCTGAATGACCTTAATCACGCAGCTCTGCTGTTCAACGAAATGGTTGCTGGATTGGGAGACAGCGCCGGTATTCACATGCGGTTTGGTCGCGCTTACGGAAACGGCGAATGGGAAGCCCTCAATTATTCGATTGATGAATTCAAAAAAGCAATCGCAAAAAATGAGAAGCTTCCGGATGCCCACTACTTTTTGGCCCTCGCGCATTTAGGGCGCGATGGCGAATCTGGCTTCGCCGCAGCGGTTCCCGAACTTCAAGCTGAGTCGAGAATAAATCCCGAGGACGAACGGACTCATTACTTGCTCGGGTACATTGCGCTCAAGCAGCAACGTTTCGCGGACGCTGAAAAAGAGCTCGTGCGCGCGGCGCAAATTGACCCAGAAAATCCCGATCCTCTAATTTCTCTCGGGCAGTTGTACGCCGATAAGGCTCGCGATGCCGAAGCTGAAGCGACGTTGCGGAGGGCGATTACTGTAACAACCGATGTCTCAAGGAATGAATATCAAATCAATCGCGCTCATTATGTGCTGGCTCGAGTCCTCCTCCGTACTGGCCGCAGAGAGGAAGGTGAAAAAGAGCTCGTCGTCTCGAAAGAGCTGAGAGATCGGATGATGCATCCGGAGCTCTCGCAGAATCAGAAGTTGCCCGAGCTCGCGAACCTTTCAGACAAAGAGGACAACGGCGTGCCGACTGCTCCGGTGCTGATTGCTCCGGAGACGCGCAAGGAAGCAGATGATTACATGAATCAGATCCGAGTGGCGGTTGCCGACTCCTATAACAACCTTGGAGTGATCTCCGCGAGCCAAAAATCGTTCCCGGTTGCATTGGAGTACTTCCGCAAGGCTGCTGAGTGGGATCCAGTGCTGGAAACGCTTGATCGCAATATGGGCATGGCTGCGTTTTACGCCAACCAATACGATCAGGCGACTGGGCCTCTTGTTCGCGTCTTAAAGAAGAACCCTGAGGATATGCGCGCAAGGGCCGCTCTCGGTCTCAGCTTTTTCTCGTTGCAGGATTTTCGCAAAACTGTCGAGACGCTTAGCGCGATTCCTGATGAGGTCGACAAGGATCCCGGATTGGGATACGCGTACGCGACGTCTCTCGTGAAAACCGGGGATTACACAGAAGGCGTTCGGCGATTGCAAAATCTAAGCAGCAAGAATCCCAATTCTGCGGACATTCACGCTTTACTCGGTGAGGCTTTTGCCGAGCAGAAAGAATACAGCGCTGCGTTGGAGGAATACCGCAAAGCGTTGGCAATCGATCCAAGTCAAGCTCGCCCGCACTTTCTTGCCGGGGTGGTATTGATCCATCAGGGCGAGAGCGCTGAAGCCGAAAAGGAATTTCGTGCCGCGCTCAAGCTCGATCCAACCGATGCTGCCAGCAAGTACCACCTCGCTTATGCGTTGATCCAGCGGCAGGAAAAGACCGAGGCGTTCTCCTTGTTGCGCCAGGTCATCGACCAGGATCCGAAGTATGCAGATGCCTACTACGAATTAGGGAAGCTGCTGCTGGAGCGAGGCGATGTAAAAGAGGCTATTTCGAATCTGGAGGCTGGAACCAAACTCACTCCAGAGAGCGACTACATTCATTATCAACTCGCGATGGCCTACCGGCGCGACTCGCGAAACGAAGACGCCCAGCGCGAGCTAAAGCTCTACCAGACTCTCAAGAACCGTAATCGTGGCCGAGATGTTCCGGAATCGAACTAACGGTTGTCGGTGGGTTTTCCTAGTCGGATTGACTGCCTTGATCCTTGCAGCGTTTTGCGTTGGCTCCGATCCTCAGACAAAACCGGCTAAGTCAAACTCTCCGATCGCAACCGCACGCGTCGAAATAGGTCGCGGGAGTATCGAGAGCGCTGAAAAGATTCTGTGGGACGCTCTCTCCTCAAATCCCAACGACGAATCCGCCCTGACTCTTCTTGGCGTAGTTCGCGGAAAACAGAAGCGCTATGGAGAGGCCGAGGCGCTCTTCCGTCGCGCAATTCAACTCAATCCGAAGTCGCTGGATGCCAGGAAGAATCTGGCGAGCTCTCTCGTCTTCGAAGGTAAAGACACCGAAGCAGCCGACCAGTATCGCGAAGCGTTGATTCTTGCTCCCCACGACCTTCATCTCAAGATGGAACTAACCCGCCTCTACGTGGGACAACGTAAGTGTAGTGAAGCACTGCCATTGCTTGCAGGCATTCCTACAGCCGGGCTTCCTTCGGACATCATTCCCCTCAAAGCCGCTTGCCTTACCGCTTTGGGACGCACTTCAGAGGCCGCAACACTTATCGATCAAACGCAAATACTGAACACGTTGAATCGCGCTCTATCACGCAATCCGAATTCGGTTAACACGATGGTCGCGTTTTCGCAGGTCTATGCAGCTCAAAATAAGCATGAGCAGTCGATAACGATGCTGCAGCGCGCGCACGCGGTGGATCCCGACTCGCTATCGGTTCTGAGACTGTTAATTGTCGAGTCTATGGAGGCGAAGCAACGTCGCGCGGCTCTGCGATTCGCCGATCAACTTCAAGAGAAGAGCACAGACAACTTGGATGATAAGTATCTGGTCTCGGCGGTGATGTTGCAGGACCAAAAATATACAGTAGCGTCTGAGCTCCTGGAGGAATATGTAGCGAAACGCCCAGAAGACAGCAAGGCGGCACTTGGCTTGGGCATAGCTTACCTCGCCGAGGGAAAGTACGTTGATGCGCGCAGGTGCCTGGAACACTCCCTGCAGCTCGATCCCAGTCTCCTCGAAGCACAGTATGAGTTGGGGATGCTGGCACGAAGAGAGGGCAAGACGTCGGAGGGTTTTCAGCGGTTTGAGACCGTGTTACAGACACAGCCCGAAAATTCCAGAGCACTCCTCGGAATTGGAACCATATACCTTGAGGAAGGCCAATACGAAAAAGCTGAGGCGGCGCTGCAACGATCGCAGCGTGCCGATGCGTCTGAACCAGAGACGGAGTATCAGCTCGCGCTCCTGTTTACCAGAATGGGAAAGACCGATGCTGCACAACAGCACATGGCGCGCTTTCGTCAACTTAAGCAGGCAAGAGACAACGAACTCACGCCAAAGGAAGAACAGCCAAAGCCGATGTAGCAAAATCTGCTTGCTGATTGATCGGCACGAAATCAATGCGCTTATTTGATCGGTACTGCTTTCTTCGCAGCCGAAGTCGCAGCACTGCCAGTTGCACCCTGTCCAGCGAATGGGATCTTCTCTGTTACCCCGGAGCCTTCGACGATGGTGTAGATCGAATCTGACGGCAGATCGTTATATTTTTCTTTGTTCCCGCTCGGCCAGAGTATTTCTACTGTGTTGATGTTTGTCTCCAATCCCATGCCAAAGTGCAGCCGAAGATCATTCTGAGACATATAGCTTGCGCCGGCTCGCACTTCGTTGAATTGTGTCAGATCACCGGCAGTCACAGTTACTCTCGCTCCAATCGCCGCCTTGTTGCTCTTGGTTCCAACCAGTCTGAAGAGCACGGCGTGATTCGAACTTTCTGTTCGGTTAAGCAGCAAAGTTGGGGGTTCGCCTACATTCATAAGCAGGACATCCACCTTGCCATCGTTATTCACGTCGCCAAAGGCTGCTCCTCGGCGCGATTGCAGCGGCAACTTGTCAAGCCCGGAGAGAGCAGTGACATCCTGAAATGTCTTGTCCCGCTTGTTGCGAAATAGCTGCAGCGGCTGACGGTATGGAACTCCTCCTTTCACTTGATCCATTTGCGGATACACATGACCGTTCGCGACAAGAATGTCGTCCCAGCCATCGTTATCCATGTCAAAGAATGCTGTGCCCCAACCTACATAGGGATAGGTTGGCTGTGCTATCCCAGCGTTCCAGCTTATGTCTGCGAAACCTTGCGGGCCAAGATTCCGGAACAAGAGATCTGGTTGCTCGGTAAAGGTCGTGACCAAGATATCGAGCTTACCGTCGTGATCCATGTCGGCAAAGTCGACACCCATCGAACCTTCCTCCTGGCCGTCCTTGCTGAGCGCGGCGCCGGTGATCAATCCGACATCCTCAAATGTACCGTCATGGCGATTATGGTAGAGGTAGTTCGGTCCGGCATCATTCGCCACATAGAGATCCGGCCAACCGTCGTTGTCGTAATCGGCCCAGACTCCTTGCATTCCGAAATAGTGATTGGGGTCGTCTACTCCCGCTTTCTTCGACACATCTTCGAATGTGCCGTCTCCGCGATTTCGGAACAGGAAGTCCGATTCGCCGGGCAAACCCCATGGACCGCACTGAACTAGCACTCCACGAAAGCGGCATGTCTTGTCGTTGCTGCCGAATTCTGGGAGCTTGTTAATGTCAATGAAAACATAGCGGGGAACGAAGAGATCGACGTAGCCGTCCCTGTCGAAATCACCCCATGATGCTCCAGTGCTGAAACCGCCGACGCGCAGGCCAGCCTTATCCGTAACATCCTCAAATTTGCAGTTACCCAGGTTGCGATATAAAGCGTTGCCTCCGTAGCCCGTGACGTAGATGTCCTGCCAACCGTCATTGTCAAAATCAGCGACGGCAACCCCCATCCCCCAGCCTTTGCGAGTGAGGCCCGCCTGTGTCGTTATGTCCTTAAACTTGAGGTCGCCTTCCTGGTGGTAGAGAGTAATCATCGGATCACCGCCTTTTCGATAGCGGTCTACCGATGATCCGTTTACGCTGATGATGTCGAGTTTCCCATCGTTGTCACAGTCTATGAATCCCACGCCACCGCTCATTGACTCCACGATGTATCGCTTTTCTGGGGTAGAAAGATGAGGGACCGTCAGGCCAGCCTGTTTCGTTATGTCTTCAAATCGTGGTGTCGGCGGAGGAGCAACCCGAACTTGAGCGACGCAGACGAGAGACAGCAGAAAGCTCAGACCGAAGGAACAGATTTTGCCCATGAGATTCATGCATTTTATCGGGATTCAGACTTCGTTGACACGCACAATTTCCGCGATAAGCAGAGCTCAACGTCAGATGTGTGACCTGCTGCAGCCGCGCAGAAGCTTCTTGCTCGGACTATTGCTGCTGAGCTGGTTTCCAATCTTGATTGCGCAAGTTGAGCACAACAGCTCAAAAAGCTCTCCCAGCTTTCAGTTGATCGACGTGACTGCCGCTTCGAAGATTCGTTTCGAACACGTTGTCTCGCCGGAGAAGAAGTATCTAATCGAGTCGATGAGCGGTGGGGTTCTATTGCTCGATTACGACCAGGATGGTTGGCTTGACATCTACTTCACGAATGCTCCAACGGTGGAGGGAGCTCTGCGTGGCGAAAAGGCGCGTAGCGCTCTCTATCACAACAATCATGACGGGACATTTACTGATGTCACCGAACAGGCCGGCGTCGGTTATCCGTGCTGGGCCATGGGCGGAGCCGTGGCGGACTATAACAATGATGGGTGGCCCGACATCCTTGTTACTTGCGAAGAAGGGCTGGTGCTCTACCGCAACAATGGGAATGGAACGTTCACAGACGTAACCAAGCAAGCCCATCTCACTGATCCACGTTGGAGCACTGGAGCTGCGTTTGCTGATTATGACAGCGACGGTTTCGCGGACTTGATGGTCTCGCGCTACGTCGAGTTCGATTTGAAAAATCTACCCACCTTTGGCGTCGGTGCTACCTGCCACTATCGCGGCATTCCCGTCCAGTGTGGTCCGAGGGGAATGAAGGGGCTGGGTGATAGCCTCTTTCACAACAATGGCGATGGCACCTTTACTGACGTTTCAAAGTCGGCTGGGGTAGACGATGCGAGTGGCTATTACGGCCTTGGCGTGCTGTGGAGTGATTTTAACGATGACGGACACCCAGATCTCTTCATCGCCAACGACTCAACTCCAAATTATCTCTATCGCAACGACGGTGCCGGACACTTCACTGATGTGAGCTTCATCTCTGGCGCGGCAGTGAGCCGCGATGGCGGCGAAATGGCAGGAATGGGGGTGGCCGCGTGTGACTTCAATCACAGTGGCAAGTTTTCGATCTACGTTACGGATTTCGAAGATCAGAGCAACACGTTGTATCGCAATGATGGCGCACTCACTTTCACAGAAGTTTCGTATGCATCCGGCATCGGCGCCGTAACAGTTCCATACCTTGGATGGGGGACCGGCTGCGTCGATCTCGATAACGATGGATGGCCAGATTTATTCGTCGTGAATGGTCATGTGTATCCACAGGTGGACTTGCTTAGCAGCGGAGCGAAATATCGGGAACGCAAGCTCGTCTTTCTCAATCAACACGACGGAACGTTTCGTGACGTCAGCAACCTTGTGGGTACCGCTGTAACGCGGCCTGAGCCGAGTCGAGGAGTTGCGTTTGGCGATCTAGACAATGACGGGCGGATAGACGTGGTTGTCGAGAATATCGACGGCAAACCGATGATCCTCCATAATGAAGGAAGCAGCGGAAATCATTGGATCACCTTTCAGCTTACAGGCAGTAAAAGCAACCGCGCCGCGATTGGAGCGAGGATCAGGCTCACCGCTGGAGGTATGACGCAGATCGAGGAGGTGCGCAGTGGCGGCAGTTATCTTTCTCAAAACGACCTCAGACCGCATTTTGGCCTCGATTCTGCAACGAAGATCGAATCGGTCGAGATTCGCTGGCCATCCGGGATCATCGATACGTTGAAGAATCTTGCGGCCGATAAGTTCTATGCGGTCCTTGAAGGCAAGGGACTCGTTGATCCCGAACAAGTGCGGCCGATTCCTCCTAAGCGCGTTCCATAGCGTCAGAGCCTGTTCCTCGGCCGTTGATCGCCTGGTTAACCCGTTCCAACAGCCCGTCCAGGATAGCGCCAGCGTCATCTTCAGCAGGAAACTGATTGGTGAGCAATCGTTCAATTTCTAAAGCGTCGTCGGACGCACATTCCAAGCTGAAAGTCCCCAGCGCTCCCGCGAGTTTGTGCGCTGATTGCACAGCTTCCGCTCGGAGATCTTGAGTTAGCCGATTGTTGCGCGCAGCGTCGACAGCGCGTCGAATCGTCTCAATTCGGGATTGCATCAGCGGCAGGTGCTTTTGCCAGAGGTCGTTAATTTTCTGGCTTAATTTTTCTGGCGAAGTCATCGGCTCGTTCACTACCGCCAGCCGAGAATTTCGCTCACCTGGTTTGCGAGGGTGAGTGGGTTAAATGGTTTAGCGAGGGTTCCGGCTGCGCCGATGGCCTGGAGGCGCTCTCGTTCTATCGATTGGATTTTAGCGGTCAAGAAAATTACTGGTATTCCTGCCGTCGCTTCGTCGTTGCGCAGCAATCGTAGTGTTGCTGGTCCATCGTGCTCTGGCATCATCACATCAAGAAGGATTGCATCCGGTCGTGCTTTCTTCGCCAATTCGATTCCCGCAGGTCCTGAACTCGCGGACGACACCTCCCATCCAGCCACAGTCTCCAGGCTCACCGCGGTTACTTCGCGAATGTCGTCTTCATCGTCAATCAGCAGAATGTGTTTCCGCATTCGATTCCCGTTCTGATCCGACTAGCTGAGCAGCGTCCGTATAAGAAGCTTGAAGATCGGAGTTGGGCGTCTGTGCAAGCGGTACGGTGAAGAAGAATGTGCTGCCCTTTCCCAGTTGGCTCTGTACCCACATTTTTCCGCCATGCTGCTCGACAATGTTGCGAGAGATGGCCAATCCCAAGCCTGTTCCGCCCCTCTTACGGGAGTCTGAAGTGTCGCCTTGTTGGAATCTCTCGAAGATTAAGGACTTTTTCGCTTCAGGAATTCCCCTTCCATGATCGATAACCTCAAATCGCGCAACCCGACCAGCAGAGTTAACTCTTACCTTGACGGATCCACCCGGGTCGGAAAACTTGATTGCATTACTTAGGAGATTCGTCAGGCATTGGATGAGTCGGTCTCGATCAGCGTAGATCAATAAATCCGATGTGTCGGTTGAGAGGTCAATTTGCTGATTCTGTGCCATAGGGCGCATTACGTCGACTGCGTGATCGATTAGTTCCCCAGCACCGCACTGCGTCTGGCGCATTTCGATTTTTCCCGAGTCGAGCTTCTCCATATCGAGGATGTCATTTAGCAGCCGGATGAGTCTGTCAGTATTGCTGACCGCAATCTCCAGCATGCGCTCCCCCTTCGCACTCACGCTTCCTAGCAATCCTGAGGCGAGAAGCCCAAGGGACCCGTGAATGGATGTGAGGGGAGTTCTCAGCTCGTGACTCACGATCGACACAAATTCCGACTTCATGCGTTCGATTTCTCTGCGCCGTGTGAGATCACGGAAGACCAGCACAACGGAACCAATGACCGCGATCATTGCAAGTACGATCGCCGACAACACGACCAGAAACGCCCGTCGCGCGCTTAGGTGTTCCCGCAGATTGCGGTCAGCAAGGAGACGATCTTCATCGACTCGCATCCGTGTGGTTAAAGACGAGATTTCTGCGCTTAGCTGCCTTCCCGGGCTGGTATTCCTCAGAGCTAAAACAGCCGACAACCCCCCAGACTTGCGAACACGGATTCCCTCGTCCATAGTGGCGAACCGCTTCTCAATAAGTCCCTCCAGAGAAGCGATATTTTTCTGTTCGGCAGGATTGTCCAGCGTTTGCGTGCGTAAATCAGAGAACAATTCCGGGACCTGCTTGCGGATATTCTCATATTGCGATTCGAATGTTGGATCTCCCGTAATCACATATCCGCGGACGGCAGCTTCGGCTTGCGACATTCGAAAAGAGACCTGCTGCAGCAGTTCGAGCACTACGTGAGTATGCGTGACCCATTTGCCGTCATCAATCAACCCTATGATCGTTCGTTGCGAGACGACTCCAACCGTTCCGAGGAGCGCGAGCACGATCACAAATCCTGCAAGAACCGTTCGTTCGACGGTGAGTCTCATTATTGGAGTTCTATAGCTACGCAAAATCCTTCAGCCGAACCAAAAAGAGGGAGACGAACAGCGGGTCTTTCGAATGCGACCTCGAAATCATTGAACTTGCCGAAATCCACAAATTTCTTATCAGGAACAGGGAATAACAGAGAACTTTGTCGTCTTCGTCCTAAGACGCTACCTCCATGGCACTTAGTGCTGTTTAGCACGGGATTCAAAAAAACAATAGCGAATTGTCAGGGAAGTTCGGATGCTCTGCGACACTACTCCAACATCCATGGTTCTGCCATGGTTCTGCCGATTTTATTTGCGGAGCGTTACATCGAATAGCTTAGCCTAAATGCGGCTTCTGAGCGGGGCTGGCCTGATAAGCGCACAATAACAGGGCTGCACAAGTATCGAACAGGCCTCGAGCATAAGCTCCAGCGCATTCACTCTCGCTCCCGGAAGACCTCGATAGTGGCTGGTCCAGAGTGGGGCTCGTGAAAGCTCCTGCACGAGAGAGTTATCGGAAGGGTGTACCTGCTGCCACGGGGCAAACGCGCACAATAGGCTCCAGCCCACCGCCAATAGGACGACGGAAAGCCTCCCAGTTCGAGTTGGGAGAGCGTTACTCATGCGTTGGTTCAGCTTAGGAACGTAGATTTGGCGTTTAAATCCCACTGAAGTGGTAGAGTCGTTCCCAATCCGGATGTGTTTAGACTGTCGTACTTGTAACCGCATGTTAATTTCTTCTCCTACTGAAGAAGACGTTCCCGGAAATCTCTCTGACAGACTGCGAACTCTACCCGCCTTAATCGACGTTTATGTGCTCCTTGTTGACCAAGTGTTGCGTAGGCACGGTTTTGACCCCGAAACGCGCGAATTCGTCCTCGAGCAGACCGTGCCGGCGATGGAGTGTTTCAAAGAGGATTCCACTCAGATTTCCGGCAACGGCTGGACTAATGGCCCGCATATTGATTCCATAACTGCGCGGTTTGAACCTGGGAGGCTCAGAGATTCTGAGCTAAAGGCGCGTTCTTGTGAAGCAGATATGCTTCTGGCTGCCTGCTAAGTTCGCAATCGTGGGGCGGATGATGACTGCTTCAGGCGCGACTTGAAGCTGCTAGATTGTTTTTCAGCGCAAATAGAGCCAGCTCGAGACGCGTAGACATTCCCACTTTGTCAAAGATGTTCGTGAGATGCCGCTTTACGGTGTCTTCGGTGATGTTCAGCCGCGAAGCGATCTCTCGATTGCTGCAGCCTTCGGTAACCAGCCCTATCACCTCGATCTCTCGATGAGTGAGTCCGTAGTCGCGCGCCTGCGCCCCGGTTCCCATGGATGCGGATAGACTTGCCAGGACTTTTCCAATATCGGCTTCCTCGCGTCCTTCGACCCAATAGTTGCCGTTGAGTACGGAGTGGATCGCAGCTTCGAGTTGAGCGATGTTGTTTTTGCTCAAGATGCCACGAGCGCCGAGCTGCAACGCCTGTACAACCTGTTGAGCTCCGACTGATGCACTAAAGACGATCGTGCGAGCTTTAGTGCGCTTAGCTGAAAGTTCCTGCAACGCTTCGATTCCCGGGAGATTGGGCATTAGAAGGTCGAGCAACAATACATCGGGATGTAGCTTTTCCACCTGTTCGATGGCTGATTTGCCATCGTGTGCTTCTCCGATGATTCGAAAATCGCGACTCGCAGATAACCTAGCGCCGACAACTTCTCGGACGATCGGGTCGTCGTCGGCTAACAGAACGGAGTATTTCTTTCCTGGATCAGGTTTTCCCGTGAAACCGGTCATTTGAGCAACAAATGTGGCCCATCGCAGCGCACATTCCTCCACTTTTACCTGATTCCACATGCATAAGCAAGCAACACAAGCCGGGCTGCGTACCATAATGGGCCGATCGAAGAGTGCCAAGATCGCTCAATCCGGAGATGAAGAACTATTGTTTTTGAGTCTGACGCCAATTCTCCCACTGCTCATCCGACTGCATTTGAATGGCCCCGTGCTTCGTCGCCCACTCGACAAAACCAGCCGGCGCATCGTGCACGCCGTATACGTTGGCTCCCTTGATGGAGCGAATCTCGTTCCAATTGGAGCCTTTCAGGGACGCAAGGCGAAGATCGGCGTTATCGAGCACGACTCCAGAAAGATCGGCTCTACTAAAGTCGGCTCCGGAAAAATCGCCGTCGTCCATTTGAGCACCCTCAAAAGATGCGTCCTGAAAATTGCTCTGCCGAAAATTTGCTGAGTGCAAATTGGAATCCTGAAGGTATGCAGACTCGAAGCTGCTGTTGCGCACGTCTGCCGCGCTGAAATCCGAGCGCCGCAAACGCGCATTGTTGAGATGAATGGCCTGCAGGAACGCTCCAGAGACGTCCACTCCCACGAGCGGTACGCCGTCGTGATTGAGCTCTTGCATTGCTTCGATACGTCCGCCGCTTCCACCTTTGCCTTGCGCGGTGTTGATCACCTGCCAGGCTTGGTAGTGCCGCAGTTTTATCCGATCTCCGGACTCGTAGAAATAGAAAAAAACAGCAACCAGAACTGAAAGACTGCCGAGATATTCGAGTACCTCAACGAACATCCACCGGCTCAATCCAAACGACACCCATTCCCAAATCCATTCAAGGGCAAAAAAAGGTGTTGTCCACGCTGGGATTTGCTGTCTACGTTCGCGCCAGGGAAGAGGCCGCGTACGGGGTTCGCGAAAGACGATCATGAGGTTGTTCCTCTGAAGACAAGAATTGGGCCACGATTGTAGAACTGAGAGATGGAATCGTTAATTCCGACGATCTCAAACTGTGATGTGTCAAAAACGAGGAATGTGACAAACAGAAGCGGCCAGCAGGTCGCCGGCAATGTCGTCGCGCATCGTCAACACTGCAAAGCAGAGCCACTGGCCGCGCCCTTCAGGGTTCCCTTCGGTGTGAATTTAGACGCGGTAGTGACGTAATAGTCATCTCAACTGGCGGGAATGGAGACACCGCGGCTAAAGTCGAGAAGCTTGGAGCACTGCTAGGAGAAACGCGAGAATAGAGACACATCGTCGTGACCCACTTCAGGGCTTTTTCTTTTGCTGTGTTGCCTTCTCAGTTTCGTTGATGGCCTTTCGAAGTTCATCGATCGCCGGAATCTTAGGTGGATGGAGGGCGTCCTTTGCGGTGTATCGCCAAATGGACGGGCTGTCCAACGGGTGGTCAACGCGGCCCAGATACAGCGCAACTGTATCCTCCGCGGCGCCGACTTCGGTTCCCGCGTGCGGTCTCGTAGTCTGCTCGTCCCCTCGGATTACAGCAGGCGGTCGTCCCTGCTGTGCACCGATGCGAATCCCACTATCACCGTTTGGCTCGAGGATCACAGGCCGGTTATCGATCGGGCCGCCCTTGATGGTTGGCGTTGCACTCCTTCCGGTTCCCTTGCGAACTGAAAGCACCAAGTCCGCGGTGGACGGGTCCATTACAAGATGGAAGCGTCCCCACTGCATCAACGCCTTCTCGACGTCTTCCCTGGCAGTGCGATTGGCGGTTGGATCCGTCAACGGTTCTCCCGCGTCGGGATCGATGACGACGAGGACGGTCTCCGCGCTCAGCACTTGCGCAGGCAATGTTTTGGGCTTGTCCTTAGAGTTTGCGAAAGGACTCGATACAACAACGAGCAAAAGCAGCATTAAAGTGCGCGACATAGTATTGCCCCTCGCCCCATGCGAGGCCATTATAGGCTCTGTAATCCGGGGGAGTTTGGAGCTGCAAATGAGGGAAGTGCAACTTTCGCGTAGCTTTCTTCTAACCCCACCGTCGATTGACACTGCTGCAGACGGTTCCTAGACTTGAGCTCAATAGGCTTATTTCGACTGATCTCACCTGCTTGTCAATCGAGTTGTTCGTCGACTCGTGTGCGTGACGCTTTATAGGCATTAGCTTGAAGGAAGGGCCCAGCCATGAGATGGGGTTTCATTTCGTTTTTCTTATTCCTAATCTCCTCCAGTGCGGTCGCCGATCTCAAATCGAGGAACAAAGTCACCATTGCTGGACAAAGTTTCAGCACCACTGTGTTGATGAAACAAGGGAAGATTCGAAACGAAACCACAGTCATGCCCGGATTCGTGATGGTCACGATTCAAGACTGCTCGAGGCGGCGCATTATTCAATTGAATGAACGGACGCACGCGTACCTGACCACTGATTTGGTCGGCACCCGTAGTCAAGCATCGCCTCCCAGTACCCAGGATTCATCCGATGCCGTGACTCTGACGGTAGATCGCCAGGACACCGGAGAGCAAAAGCAGATGCTTGGATACACAGCTCGTCATATCAAGGGCACCATTACTTCTGAAGGAGGAAACCGTGCCTGTCGGCGAGATTTCCGCGCGGCAACTGACGGCTGGTATATCGACCTGCCGGCCGCACAAGGCTGCGCTCTTCCGGAGAGCGAGATGCTGCGCAGCCGCATGCAGCAGGATGGATGCAATGACCATGTGGTTCTGACGATTTCCGGAAGTGAGAACCTTGGTTATCCGGTTTTGCTCGACGTCACGATGACGGAGAAGCAGGAAAGCGTAACGGTTCATCAGGAGACGACTGACTTATTGAACGCCTCGCTGGATCCAAGTCTCTTCGAGATTCCCGCCGGATACTCTCAGGTTCAGAGCTTTGAAGAACTGGCCGGATTCAGAGCCAACAGCATGATCGGCGCACTTCATGAGCAGAAAACGGCTGTAAGCCCGGTTCCTGGAAATGGCGCTGTTGCGAGCGTCAATTCCACTGCGGGGCAAAATGCAAATCCAACGGCAGCGAAGAAGGCTATCCGTATCGGCGTGGTTCAAATCGGCAGTACCGTAGAGCGGTCATTCTCAACTGACGGATTGCAGCAACTCTTGGTCAACGATCTGAACTTTCTTGGTGGCCAAGGAGTTGTTATCTCTTCGGATCCCGAGGATCGCGAAGCGGGGCTCGAGCAGGGGAAACAGCAAGGTTGTGATTATGTCGTCTTTACTACGATCAACGATTTCAAGACGGCTAGTGTCGGCGAAAAGCTTGGCAGCGTCTTCAATCGCGGAAGTCTTGGCGGAGTTGGCGGATCTGGACAGGGACGCGTGCAGCTGAATGCAGAAGTAAAAGTGTTTCAGCCAGACACTATGACACCGCTGTTTGACGGCGACGTGAACTTCCGGCAGAACGATCCCGACGGTACGGCACGAGGACTGATGCAAACAGCAGCGAGAAACGTAATGCTGCAGATCAGGAAAATACAGACAACAAAATAGGAAGACCACTGAAGGCAGTCGAGCAGTTACTCTTGTTACGCCGCACCATGTGGGGGACTTGCCTTACAGCCTGGAAAACAGTTGATCGGCGGAAAGCTTATCTTCGGTATTTCTGCTACGCCGTAGCCGCCATCTGAACCTTCGATTGTTCCTCGCCGAATCTCACGGAGACGATCTTCGAGACTCCCGGTTCCTGCATGGTGACGCCGTAGAGCACAGGCGAAGAACTAATCGTGCGTTTGTGGTGAGTAATCACGATGAATTGAGTGCGATCGCTCATCTCCTTCACCAACTCGGTGAAGCGTCCAACGTTGGATTCATCAAGCGGCGCATCCACCTCGTCCAGAATGCAGAATGGACTCGGCTGATATTGGAAAATGCCGACAAGGAGCGACAACGCAGTCAGCGCCTTCTCACCACCCGACAGAAGCAGCACGTTTTGCAGCTTTTTTCCAGGCGGTGACGCCACAATGTCGATTCCGCTCTCCGCAGAGTTCTCTTCGTCGGTGAGCTTCATGAATCCATGTCCACCTCCAAAGAGTTTCTTGAAGGTGACCTGAAAATTTTCGTTGATCTTGGCGAAGGCTTCATCGAACTTCTGCTTAGAGAATTGGTCGATTTCGCGAATCGTCTGTTGCGTGTTCTCGATCGAATCCAGCAAGTCTTTGCGCTGAACCTCCAGGAACTCGTGGCGCTGCGTGGTCTCTTTGTATTCCTCCAAGGCCATCATGTTGACGGGGCCCATGTTTTCCAGCCTCGTTCTCATCTCGCGATAGAGCTCCTCTTCTTGCGCAAGCGTTTCTCCTTCAATGGTTGCGATCAAGGCGTCGGCCAGCAGAACATCGCTGGTAAGGGATAGCTCCTGTAGGCAAGTGTCAGCCAGATGCCGCAGGTCCGACTGAAGTCTCGCCAGCGTCGTCGAAAACTCGCTGCGCCGGTCACGGAGGGCGTCGAGTTCCTGCCTCGCAGTTCGCAGCCCAGCGTCGAGCTCGGTCGCAAGCAGACGAGTCTGGTCTCCGGCTCGCTGTAATTCCTCCGCTTTCAGTTCGCCGCGCTCGCGCTCTGCCTGCAGTGAGATCAGCATCTCCGCCAATCGGACATTCTCCAGTTCACGCTCTTGTTTCTCCGCTGCCGCGCCCGCGATTTGCGATTCGAGTGTTTCAATTCTCGACCGCACTTCGATGACCATGCGATTGATTCTTTCGAGCGCAGTTGCGGCTGCCCGGCGACGCTCTTCCAATCCGGCCAAACGGGCCTTCGCCTCCGCCGCGCGTTGCAGGGCAGTGTCACGCGTGGCGCGATTCTCGGCGAGCGCTTGTTGCGCATTGTTCAACTCCAACTGCAGCTCGCACTGATGAACTTCGTGCCGCTCCAGTTCTTCGCGCTTAAACGCCAACAGCTCTTGTTTCCCCGATTGCTGTTGCTGGATTCGATCCATTTCGAGGCGGAACTGATGCAGGCGCTGCTCAGTTCGGGAGAGCTCAGCCTCCATTTGCTTCAGAGCTACACCAGAGCTATGAGCATTTTTCTCTGCTTCGCGTCGCTCATCCTGGAGTCGCTCGAGCAGTCCGGTGAGTTCAGCGACCTCTCGTGCGAGCATTTGGACGCGTAGCTCTTCGTTGCGCAGTGCTCCTTCGAGAGCTTGAACGGTGCGGCTGATATCGCGAAGCTCACGCTTCAACGACAGTGGGCCTTCTGTTCGCTGTTTGCCGCCGGTGACGGTGACGTTGTGGAAGGTCTCGCCGGAAGGCGACAGGAAAAATGCTTCCGGATTCTCAAGTGCCAATTCACGGGCAACCGCCGAATCAGGCGCAATGTAACCATCGCGCAACTTGGGCAAGATAACTTCGAGCGACTTGCCGAAGCCATTCAGCACCCGAATACAACGCGTGAGCGGAACGATTGACTCGCGTGCCGGAGCTCGGTGCGCATTCTCGTCCACTGCAAACGAAAACTTTGCCTGAGCGTCGTTGGGGTGAACCAGGAAGGTGGCGCGTCCGTCGACATCACTCTTGAGCAATCGCATACCTTCTTCGGCTGCATTCCACGACTTGACCACGATGTAGTTCAACTCGTCGCGGAAGAAGTCGTCGATCACGCCTTCGTATTGATCGTCCACTTCCAGAAAGTCGGCAAGGACACCAGCCGGGGCCAAGCCGCCCTCAAGGACATTTGCTTTCAGCAATCGCTTTACCGACTCGGTTGAATAGCCATGGTCCTTCAGCAAGCCTTCGACGGATGCTCTTTTGCCCATCGCGGTGGCAAGTTCGGCACGCAGCCCATCGACATGACGTTTGCACTCCAATTCGAGGGCGCGCTTTTCCTCAAGAGAAGTCCGGACCTCGGCGATGCGGGTGGATAGTGCCTTCACCGTGTCCGTGATGGACTCGAACTCCAGCGTTACCTGACCGCGGCGGCCTCCAAGGGATTCGGCCTCAGCGGTAGTTGCTTCTGCCTCAGACGCAATCCGCTCTTTCTGTGACGCAAGCGACGAGAGATGATCTTCAGCCTGCGAGATTTCACTGCGGACCCGGGTTACCGCCGACATCACCTCAAATGCCGATCTGCGACGTTGTTCCTGCTGTTGCTCAAGTTCGAATAGCTGTCGCCCGGCTTCGGACGCCTGCTCTTGCTCAAATCGATGCTGTTGTTCGGCGAGTTCGACATCGGCAGCGGCGGACTCAAGCACCGCCCGATTGTCGACTTCCTCGTGCTCCAGTTCCTCGAAGCGGATCTGAATGCGCTCCAGCTCGGCTTGATTTGAAACAGCCTGGGCAGCCAGGTCTGCGCACCGCTCCTGGTTGTTGCTGCGGCGCGAACTTACACGACCCGCCTCGATTTCAATGGTTCCCAGACATTCGCGCACTGTGCGAATGTCGCCATCAATGGCGTACCCGCGCTCTACGGTTGCCGAATACGCGGTCTCCATCTCCCCGAGTGATACGCTGCGATTGTTCAGCTCGTTGTAGAGTGTCTGAATCCGTTCTTCCAGTGCAGCGTTTTCGCGGGTCATGACGGCGAGCTTGCTGGCAAGTACGATCCGCAATTTTTCCCGCATCTCGGCGCGCAGCTTTCCATATCGCTCTGCTTTCGCGGCCTGGCGTTTGAGGGAGTTCATCTGCCGGGTGACTTCCTCGAAGATGTCGTTGATTCGCGAGAGATTTTGGCGCGATTGCTCCAGCCGAAGCTCGGCCAAACGCTTTTTGGTTTTGAACTTGGTAATTCCCGCAGCTTCTTCGAGAATCGCACGGCGATCATGAGGCTTGCTCGACAAGATTTGCCCGATGCGTCCTTGCTCAATGATGGCGTATGACTCGGGACCAAGGCCCGTGCCCATGAAGATGTCCTGAATGTCACGCAGCCGACACAGCTTGCCGTTCAGCAGGTATTCGCTCTCGCCGGAGCGGAACAGGCGCCGTGTAACTACGATCTCGCCGGCCTTGAACTGTGTCTTGAACTTACGCCGGCGGATTTTGAGTACGACCTCCGGCGTAGCTGTTTGCGCTACTTTACTTCCCGTTTCGGGATTGTTCGTCCCAACGTTCTCGGGCGATTGACCGTCTGCTGGCGCCATCTCGGCGTGCCCATTATCGCCAGGTTCTGCGAGGATGTCTCCTTCTGCGTCAATGAACTGTCCCGGCCGAGCTTCCTCTTCTGCTCGCGCTGCATCTTCTGCTGCCGATGCACGAAAACTGGCCTCGTCCCAGTCTTCTCCCGAAAGTTCGTCCTGAATATCAATTTCCGGAGCCCCACTAATATCCCCCTCATACACATCCGGATCGATGAGCGTGAGAGAAACCTCAGCCATGCCGGTCGGCTTGCGGTCGCGGGTTCCGGCGAAGATCACATCTTCCATGCGCGCGCCACGCAAACTGCGCGCTGATTGCTCGCCTAACACCCAAGAAATGGCGTCAGAGACGTTGGATTTGCCGCAACCGTTTGGTCCGACGATGGCGGCAATGCCATCGCCGTGAAACTTTAGTTCGGTACGGTCGCAGAACGATTTGAAACCGAGTATCTGCAGCTTCTTCAGCTTAAGCACAGCACTCTCCTTTGGCCGGGAAAGAAGGGATCTCAACGACGAAAGTGCGGTGGCTCAACCGAGCCATAAAAAACCGCCGTTCCGAGATTGATCGAGGGTGTTGACTCAACTGGTTCCACCTGGGGACACTGCGCCTAGAGACAGCAGCATCACTCAGTTTCGACGTGCTCACTTTACGATTGGGTGTATTCCCCGTCAATAAGACGACCCAATATATTGTGGATATTATGTCAGGAACGCAGGATATTGCACCCGCGTTGCAGCAGATGAGTAAATCGATCGCCATCTTTAGGGAAGTGGCGGAATCATCGAGAGCTGTGGAAATCTTAGCAGGAAATCGTCCATTTTGGCTTTTTAAAATTCATTTATTGCCATGAGTGTTACCCCACACTCCACAGCGTGATCTCTCGCCGGAAGGGGCTTAGGATGATAGTAGGGATTGCCACTAATTCCAGAATCACGGTGCGCTATTACCCCTGTTAGAATCGCGCGTGCCCATCCTGAGAACCCTGTCAGTAACCTTGCTGGTTTCTTCGTCGCTGCTTGGACAATCCTCTCAAAAGAAAACCGCATCGGTACCGCATCACGGCACCTCACGTTTTGCGAAGCCGCCGTACGTTGTCCCTGATCTCGCGGAGCGATTGGCGAAGTACAAACGAGTAGTAATTCCGTTTGATAAGTCCAGGCTCTCAGCGCGCGAACTCCAGATGATCGACAGGTTGGTTGATGCTGCGCAGTATCTTGACCATATTTTCTGGCGTCAGAGCGATCCTGAAGGACTGGAACTCTATCAGAGACTCGAGAAACCGCAAACTCCTCGAGATGAGCAGCTGCGACGTTTTCTCATGATCAACGGGAGTCACTTCGACCTTACGAACGAGAACAAGCCCTTCATCGGCACGCAGCCAATGTGGCCGGGACGCGGCATGTATCCGGAAGGGCTTACGCGCGAGGAGCTAGAAAAGTACCTTGCTGCTCATCCGGAACAGAAGGACGAGCTTTACAGTCCCTACACGGTGGTTCGCCGCATTGGCGACCAGCTCGAGGCGATTCCATATCACGTCGCCTATCGTCAGTTTCTTATCCCTGCGGCCAAAGCGCTGCGCGATGCGGCTGATCTTTCCGAGGATAAAGCCTTCGCCGATTTTCTTCGTCTCCGTGCCGATGCCTTTCTCTCAGACGACTACTACAAGAGCGATCTCGCCTGGGTTGACCTTCAGAACCCGAAGTTTGACGTAATTATGGCGCCATACGAGACATATCTGGACGGCGTCCTCGGCGTAAAAACTTCGTACGGCTCGGCTGTGATGATCCGTAATGAAGGGGAAAGTGCGAAGCTTGCCACATATCAGCAGCACGTTCCTGAAATTCAGGATGCATTGCCTCTGGAAGCAGAAGATCGTCCGTCGAAGGCGGGCCAACCCACGCCCAT
>Ga0126373_10000787_pt1 | contig 21432 bp, 20 predicted proteins | sample PanSoiMetPlot_11_FD_92545 | JGI IMG/M metagenome (GOLD analysis project Ga0126373, IMG submission 92545) | Tropical forest soil microbial communities from Panama - MetaG Plot_11 | ecosystem: Environmental > Terrestrial > Soil > Tropical forest > Bulk soil | place: Panama | collected 2016-02-17 | reverse complement strand
TCGCCGAAAGAATATATTCCCCGGGAGGAACATTCCCGAAAATGAATTCGCCTTCTTCGTTGGAGCGGGTGACCAACGGCTGCTCCCCTTCCTTATTGGTGAGCGAAACCTCCGCGTCGGGTAGTAAGGCATTGCCGGGACCCTCAATGACACCTTGAACGGTCCCCGCCTTATCTGCGCTAGCGGAACGGGAGAACGGCACAACAAGGATCAAGACAGTGAGCACGAGCTGGTTAAATATTTTCATCGCAACTTCCTCCATTCGGTTGTGGCGGTCAAAAGTCTTTCCTGACGCGTGGACATTTGGAGTTTGTAGAGCTGGGCGTATTTTCCATTGCGTGCCAGAAGCTCGTCGTGAGTTCCTATTTCGAGGATTTGTCCGTGGTCGAGAACCACAATGCGATCTGCCAAGCGTACGGTGCTGAGGCGATGGGCAATGATCAGAGTGGTACGCCTTGCTGCAGCTCGTCCGAGGGCATCTACAACAGCTCGCTCGGCGACGGCATCCAGCCCGCTGGTGGGTTCATCGAGAATCAGAATGGGAGCGTCGCGCAGCACCGCGCGGGCGATGGCAATGCGCCGTTTCTGACCGCCGGAGAGAGTCGTCCCCCTCTCGCCAACCACGCTTTCGTAACCATCGGGAAGGCCACGGATGAATTCGTCTGCATTCGCTGTGACCGCGGCCGCGAGAATTTCTTCGTCGCGCGCGTTGGTCCGCCCGAAAATGATGTTTTCCCGGATAGTTCCCCGAAACAGCAGTGAATCCTGGAGCACCAGACTGATCTGCTCGCGAACGGACTGCAGAAGGAATTTGCGGATGTCCTCGCCATCTAGGAGCACGAGCCCCGAAACCGGGTCGTAAAAACGAAGGACCAGACTGACCAGCGTGCTTTTCCCCGCGCCGGTCGCCCCGACGATTGCCAGTTTTTCCCCTGGCGCTGTCGACAGATTGATATGAGAGAGAACCGGCACACCAGCTTCGTATCCAAAGGAGACGTCCCGGAATTCGATCGCGCCTTTCAGCGGTGGGGCCGGCCGCGCTTTTTTGCTGTCGCTTACTTCGCTGCGCTCGGACAAGACCTCAACAATTCGCTCGGCACCGACGCTGGCTTTTGCGAGGCTATTCGCCGAGCGGGTGATGGCTTTCAGGGGACTGTAAAGGCTGTTGACGTAAGCAAAAAAAATAACCACATCGCCGGTAGTGAGCGTTCCGCTGAGAACGCAGTGGGTCCCGTACCACATCACCATGGTCAGGCCCAACGCAGCGAAGAAATCCACGACCGGCGCGATGCGGGCTTGATACCGCACACTTTCCATGAAGGCCTGGAGGTTGTGTTCGCTGTGTTCGTGAAAGCGTCCATCGAGCTGTCTTTCCTGCGCCAAGCCTTGCACAATGCGAATGGAAGCGAGAGTCTCCTGAGCCAGGGAGGCGAGCAGCCCGGTGCTCACGCGGGCCTTGCGGTTGGCCTTCTTGATCCGCCGCTTATAGCGGAAAACCATCCACAACATGCCAGGGGCGATGGACAGCGCTGCAAGAGCGAACTTCCAATTTAGCCAGAACATCAAACCGGTCATGGCCATCAGCATTAGCGCGTTGCTACTGAAAACAATGATTCCGCTGGCGATGAATTCCTGGATGGACTGAGTATCGGCAGTCAAGCGCGTGGTGAGGTCACCGGTCCTCTGATTGTCGTGAAAGCGCAGCGAAAGCCGCTGCATGTGGGCGAAGAGGTCACGCCGCAACTCGAATCCAAAGTGCTGACCGAGATCACCGAACAGACTGGTGTAGAAATAGCTCGTCAAGCCGGTGACGACGGCAATGCCCATGACCACGATGCAGGAACCATACAGAATCTGTGTGTGAGTGAGCGGGGCACTGTCCAGCCATGCATGAATTAAAGGGACACGGCTAGGTTTATGCGACAGCACTCGATCAATAACCACTTTGAGGGGCCACGGACGCAGGACAGTGAGAAGCGAGTCGAGCGCCACGGCAGAAAACGCGACGGCGCATTTCTTCCACTGCGCTCGAAGAAAAGGCACAAAGTAACGAAGCGTCTTCAGCTCGCTCATCGGGGACTTCATCTCACTTCGCATCACTACCGTTCATCTCCTTTTTAAGGAATTGCGGTTCTTGATCACGGACTGTGCGCTTTGTAGATTCGGCACTTTCCGCGAGCAAGACTCGCGCACAACTGTTCACCGGCTTCACAAATTAGTGAATCGATGCGCCTCCTCAAGTAACTTGAAAGCGATTCTTTTCCCGTTCTTCATCCGACGCACTGCCACTTCGAGATAAGCAAGTTTCAAGAAGGCAACCGCGGTTAGCAGCCGCGTTCTTACCAGAGAAAAACTGGCGGATTCTGAAGCGTAGGCTGATTCGAAATGAGTTACGTCGGGATCTAGGTAGTCGATCGCGCCAAAAGCCGTTAGCGCCAGGAAGCGCAGGTGAGCGATGAAGTGTGCCACATCAAATAGCGGGTCGTACTGACAGAATTCATCAAAATCAAGCCCGACAAAACGGTCTTGCTCAACGACAAGGTGCTCAGGAGAGAAATCCCTGTGGGTGGGCGCTTGCTGGCCTTTTTTGCATTGGACAAGCTTCTTTCTGATCCGGTTGCAAATGTCACCAAAAGCAACTCCCAACTCCCGATGCGTACGCTTTAGGTTTCGCTCCCACAGCTCCAAAGTGTGAAAATGGCGTTCGTAGCCGTAAATTCTTCCTTCCCGGTAGCGGCACGCGTGGAGCTTGAGCAGCCATAAGGCTGCGCCTTCCATCGCGGGGCCGACGTCCTGGCCTGCAGTCAAGAAATCGCGAAGCGTGCGGCCGCTTTCCCAACCCAGCAAAAGGACTTGCCAACGCGGGTGATAGGCAATCGGCTCCGCGATACGAAGGTCTCCGATCGAAAATCCCCGGTGCCAAAGCTGCCGGCAATTTTCATAAACTTTTGATCCGTGATTGGTCGCATAACACTTGGCGAGGAGGCGATGCTGTTCGACTGGCGCTCCTGGAGCGGATCGCAGCCGCACTTCCACCTTGACGATGCAACGCTTCCCAGGAACGTGGCGGCGAACGCTACGATACGTTTCTTCCAATCGCATGTCGTTTCCGAAGCGACCCTTGAGGAGCGGCGTCAAGACTTCAGCAAACATCTGGGGACGGCGAAGCAAAGCAAGCCCCGCAAGTGCGGGATCATGAGGGACCGAGGCTCGTGTACTAGGCTGGTGCGATGTCTTCGAGCGAACGGCCCATTTCTCCAAAGCTGCGTGTTGTGTTGTCTCTCTGCTCATAAGGAATCTTCAGCATCGGGGCACATTTGCACCGAACGTTCTTCTGTTCTTTCTCCCGAGGCTTTGTCCTTACAATTCACTTTTTGCCCGTGTTCAAGCTTCGAGGATGCGCAGGCCTTCCTCCAACATCGCCGCAACCTTCTCCTCCCATCGCGAAACGCGGTGGTGAAAGGCGCCGTACTTGGCGAGTTTCAAGCAAGTCGCAGCTCGGTAAAAGGGAAGACGGGGCAATATCGCAGAGCCTCGAGCCCGGACGTAAGCGTCCTTGAAGACGTCAACAGCGAAGTCGAGGGCGCAGATGGACCGCATGCGGCCCACCGCCAAGCGCTGCATGGTCACCATGAAGCTTGCAACGTCGCGCGCTGGGTCGCCGGCGTCAAATCCATCCCAATCGATTGTTACTACTCGGTCCCCAACAAAGAACACATGGTCCGGGCTGTAGCTTCCGTGCCCAGCTGCGAGTTCTGCTGGTCCAGGCCCCGGGGGTGCGGCGTTTAGCCGTTCGAAGAGAAGTTTCGCTTTGCCATGGAGCGGGCCACCCAAGGCGCCGAATCTCCGCGTCCAGCGTTCCATCCGAGCGAGGTCTAGCTCAAGGGGGGAAACCTTGCCTGAACGGGGAGCGTATTCGTGAAAATGGGCCAGCCATAGCGCTGACCGTTCCGCTGTTTCAGCCTGTTCTTTCTCATCGCCAGTCAGGAAGATCTCTTTGGCATTCTTCGCTTCAAGCTTTTCTTGCAATAGGAGCCGCAGAGAAGATACATAAGCCAGTGGCTGAGGAATGGAGAACCGCGCGGACTGGCCGAATTGACCCCGCCATAATTCTTCCATCAGTTCGTATGCGTCCAAACGACCTGTCGAATACACCTTGGCGATCAACGGATGCGATCCATTGTTGGTTCGAAGCACAATTTCTAACGTGCATCGCTTGCCCTTATGCCACTTGAGCGGACGAAAGCTCGCATCATGGACAGTGCCCCAGCGCTCGCCGCAATCTGGCAGCACCGTCAGTAGTTTGCCCACTACCGTGGGATCAAGAACTTCGTGAAGCGTGCCAATTTCCGCATCGACAAGAGAGGACGCGTCAACCCCAATCGTGTTGACGTAGTTCTGTAGACCCTGGGACATGCTTCCCTCCTAGTGAGTCAACCCCACTGCCGACGATCCTTCCTCAAGCAACGCCATGGTTTTCTCTTCCCAACGTTCGAACTGGTAGGCCATGCAATATTTCGCATGTTTCAAGCAGACGGCTCCCCAGTGAAAAGGGATGCGCTCAAGAATGCCCGGGCCCCGCTTGGTGATGTACGCTTGCAGGAAAGCATCCGCAGTGGAGTCGAAAGCCCGGTGGGAACCTGTGCCCTCGAGCGCCAACCACTTGGTGACGATGATGAAGGTCGCCACGTCACGCGCGGGGTCCCTCACCTGACAACCGTCCCAGTCGATTACGACGGTGCGACCATTCTCGAAGAGCACATGAGTGGGATTGTATTCACCATGTGAGGCGCAGATTTCTACGATTCCGAGCTTGGAAGCTGCCGCTTCCAGTTTCTCCAAAAGACGCGCCGACTTTTCCGCAAAGCAGCCACCCAAGCGGGCAAGCTTGCGCGCCTGGCTCCTGGATTTGCACATCAGTTTGTCTACGCTTGTGACCTGTCCCAAGAGTGGAGCGGTGCCGTGGAACTTTGCGAGCCAATGCGCACAGCGCACCGCCGCCTCTTTCTGCTCGCTCGATTCTGCCGTGAAAAAAATCTCTTTCGCGGATGGTCCTTGAGCTTTCGCTTCGAGAAGAAGGCGCAAAGAAGGCACGTACGTCAAGGGTTGCGGAATCGCAAATTTGGAGTCGGAACCAAAACCAGCTTGCTGGATTTCCACCATGCTCTTGTAAATGTCCGGGCGTTCTGCGGCGAAGGTCTTGCCAATCAATTCATAGGATCCTCGCTCCGTTTTCAAGTCGATCTCAAACGTGCATCGCTTGCCGGGGTGGCATTTCAAAAGACGGGTTTTGACCCGTTGCAATGGACCCCAACTCCACGCGGCACAAGAAAGCAGATCGAGTTGCTTTTTGAACTCTGCGGAATCGAGGAAGGCTGCAAGCGCCGGGTCGCCGGAATCGGCAGTGTTTCGAACGGACCTCATCATGAACTCTTTCCCTTGCTAATTGGCCAGTGCCCGCAAACCCTCGTCGAGCATCGCTTCAGCCCTCTCCCTCCATCGCGATCGCTGGCGGCGGACATAGCGCTTGGCCTGGCGCAGGCATAAGGCCGCCATGTAAAAGGGCAGGTTTTTCGAGACGCGCGAGTCGCCTGACGCAGGGTATGTCTCTTGAAACAGCGTGGCGTAGGGATCCAAAGCACGGATCGAATCGAGATGACGCTCAGCCAGCCTGCGGAGCCCTAGCAGGAACCTAGCGACGTCCCGGCTGGGGTCGCATAGGGCAAAACTATCCCAATCCACGGTGACAACTTGACGATCGGTGAAGAGAACGTGTGCCGGCACGAAGTCTCCGTGGCCTGGGGCCATTGCAACACCGACGAGCGAGCGAAACGCCGGCTCAAGACCCTCCAATAGGCGCCGCCCTTTGGATGCCAAGGATGGACAGCGTTCCGCTAAGCGTTCGCACGTCCTGGAGCTTCTGCGGAACACCTTATCGGAACCTAGAACGGGGCCGGGTATACAAGTGAGGGTGTGGAAGCGGGCAAGCCATTGGGCGCTCCGGACGGCAGCCATTTCCCGCTCACGAGCGTCCCCTTCCAGAAAAACTTGCGCCGCATGCAAACCCTTAGCCTTTGTGACCAGGAGCAAACGCTGGGAGGACACATAAGCGAGAGGCCGCGGAATAGAAAATTCCGCGTGTTCGTCGAATCCTGCCCGACGGATGGCCGTCATGACTTCAAAAACATAGGGGCGGTCTTTCTTGTAAACCTTCCCGATTAGTTCGAGGAAGTCGAGGCCGGCTTTCAAGGAGATTTCAAAAGCACACCGGCGGCCTGGGTGGCACTTCAGAACTCCGGTTTGGATTCGCTCTACTGAGCTCCATTCCGGTACAGCTGGCCAAAGCAATGCGAGCTGTTTTTTGAACTCGGCCGCATCGAGGAATGCGGCGAGGGCGGAATCCATTGGATCGTGAACGGTAGTTGCGAGTTTCATTGCTGTGTCCTTCTTCACTTTCCCAATGCTTGGAATCGCTCGTCGAGCAATGCATCAGCTTTTTCCTGCCATCGGCTCACTTGCTTGAAGATGTATCGCTTCGCTCGCTGCAAACGCAGAGCCGCCCCGTAGAAGGCCAGATTTTTCGGAATTTCAGGCCGGCCGACCGCAAGGTACGTTTCCAGGAACTGGGTTGCGACGTGGTCTAAGGCATGGATCGAGCCGAGATGCTTGTCTGCGATTCTCTGGACCCCAAAGAGGAGAAACCGTGCCACGTCGCGGCTTGGATCGGCCAGCACAAAGCTGTCCCAGTCGATCACCATGACTTGTTTTTCTCGGAGCACCACGTGGCCTGGAAGAAAATCTCCATGACTGACGGTCAGCGGAAGATCGACGAGGTGGGCGGACGCCTCTTCAATCTCTTCCAGCAGCCTTTGTGCCTTCCGCGCTAGGGCCGGGCAGCGCTCGGCGATCTGCTGGCATCTGTTTACGCTGCGCGATAGCACCTCGTTAGGACCTACGACTCGTCCCGGTATCGTCGGCAATGCGTGGAACTGTGCCAGCCACTGTGCGCTTCGAATGGCCGCATGAGACTGCTGGTGTTTGTCTCCCTTTGAGAAGAGGTCCTTGGCGTAGGTCCCTTGTACCTTTTCGACGAGGAGCAATCGCGAGGAAGGAACGTATGCAAGCGGCTTGGGGATGGCGTACTCCGCTTGGTCATCGAATCCCGCCGCACGAATGGCCGTCATGATTTGAAAGACGTCGGGCCGGTCTTGAGCATAGACCTTGCCGATCGCTTCCCAGCCAACGTCAATTCGGAGAGTGACCTCGAATGCACAGCGCTTGCGCTTGTGCCACTTTAAGAGTTGCACGCCCGCTTTCAGCAAATTCCCTGTCGGCCACGGTGTGAGAGACAGAAGATTGGCATCGCCACACAATTGCTCCGCATTCAGGGCCGACGAAAGAGTGGGTATGGCCGGGTCATCCACCTGAGCATTTCGGACGTAGTTGGAGGACGGAATTGAAGTATTCAGTTCAGGCATTTGTTACCTCCCTCGATTCGATCCAGAGCGCGCAGGCCCTCGTCCAGCATGGTTTGCGCTCTCTCAAGGCATCCCAATGCATGGCTCGCCGTATCCCTCTTGGCCGCTTGCAGGCAGAGCGCGGCTATGTAAAAACCCAATCGCGTCACGAACCTCGGATGTTTGACGATTGGGTAGGTATTGAGAAAGGTTTGTGTGGCCACGTCCAAGTCCCGAATGGATGTGAGCTCCTTGAGCGCCAGCCGTTCGAGAGAAACAACAAATCTAGCTGCATCGCGACACGGATGGGCGGTGTCATAGCCATCCCAATCAAGGGCCACGGTGCGCTTGCCGGCGAAAAGAATCTGGTAGTGGGAATAGTCCCCGTGCCCGGCACAGCAGTTGTTGCCTTCCAGCATCGAGGAGACAATGAGCAGCCGTTGAAAGAGCTCTTCGGCTTTGCCTGCAAAAGGGACTTTCGCATCCACGATCTGCAGCAATCTGCTTTCGCTGCGCCTAAGCAGTTTTCGAACATTCGTAACCTTGCCCTGCTGAGGAGCAAGCATCTGAAACCACATGAGCCATTGCGCGCAGCGCTCTGCGGCCTCGGCGCGCTCCGCTGGGCTGCCGGCAAGAAAGACATCCTTGGCCAGCGTGCCGACAACTTTCTCCTGAACCAGCAACCGCAGGCGGGGCACGTAGCCGAGCGGTTCGGCGATGGCAAATTCGGAGTCTTTGTCCAGACCCGCCTGCCAGATCTTTCTCATGGCATCAAACACGTTGAAACTTTCCTGAGAGAAGACCTTGCCGATGAGGTAGTGCCAGCCGGTCTCGGTGGTAACCGTGATTTCGAAGGTGTACCTCCTGCCTTTGTGCCAATTGATCAACCGTGTTCCGACTACTTTCAACCGATGCGATCGCCACCGCGAAGAGACAATCGGGTAAAGATACTTTGCCAATTCCGCAGGATCGAGAGCCGCGCGAAGAGTAGGAAGGTCCGGATCCCACTCGGCCGGTCGCTTTGAAGATTCTCCCGAAGCCATATCTCACACCTCCGGCTTGCGCGGCGTCATCAAGCAGCGACGCGCAAACCTCCCTGACGCACTCTCGGTCCAATCCATTCAATGACTCGGGCAGCATTTCGCTCCCAGGTGAAAACCTCGCTCGACTTTCTCGCGTTTCGCCCTAACTCTTCGCGAAGAGCGGCATCTCGACGAAGTTCGCAAAGACAGTTCAAGAGACCCAATCGATCGCCGGGCTCGTAAAGAAGGCCATTCACACGATGACCAATGATTTGTGAAATTTGTCCCGCGTTGCTGGCTACCACAGCTCGTCCGGCAGCCATGTATTCGACCAACTTGAGTGGCGAGTAGTAGAAGTGCTCTAGGTTAGGATACGGTGCCAAAGCCACGTCGACGGCCGCCAGATAACGCCGTATCTGGTCGTGTGGGACGATGCCAGTGAACACAACGGCATCCTCCAGGCCAGACTTGTGAACTTTTTCCTGGAGTTCACTTCTCAGCGGGCCGTCACCGATCATAAGAAGACGCGAAAGCGGTTCGAGCCGATGAAAGACTTCAAAAACGGAGAGGAGGAAGTCGGCTCCGTGCCACGCTTTGAAGCTTCCAACGAAGCCCAGGACAAACTGGTTTTGGTTTTCAAATCCCTTGGGCGCATGGATGCTGTTGGCATCTGCCGCGAACCAGCTCGAATCCACCGCGTTTGGAAGGACCCAGATCTGCTGAGGAGCAACACCGGCCTCCGTTAAATGTTTGCGAAGAGACTCGGAAACGACCAGCACGGGATTGGCGCCGCGCCAAATCCGGCATTCCAGCCAGCGAGCAAGTCGCGGCCAAGCGAGTTTGTGTCTGTAACGCTGTTGCTCGTAAACCAGCGGCGCATTGACTTCGAGAGCAAGCGGCACCCCATAGAGCTTCGCCAAAGCGAAGCCCGCCATCCCCCAAAGGCTGTAACGCTCATAAATAAAATCCGGGGAAAGCGTGTGGATCAGCAGGTCGGCTGTGTTGAAGAATGTTGCGTTGTGGAGCAACCGAACAGCATCCGGATGGCGTCGCAGAGGCCGGCGGAAAGCTTCGTTTACTTTTCGAATGGCCTTTCCCAAGATGCGATTCATCCGTGTTATGGCGCAAGGGATCACTCTCGCGGCAATTTGCGACTCCACTCGCGGGGCATCGCTGACGCAGCTGCAAAGGACGGTGACCTCATGTCCAAGTTCAGCCATTGCGCGGATCATCGCGCGGACATGCACCGCGCCACCTGTCTCCGACGCCAAATCGATGCTCGGATCAAAACATAGGTAGAGAATCTTCATGGGATTCCCTCAAGCTGAAAGAGTCCGAGCAACTCGTCGACACTTCGCTCAACCGAAAATTTACTTGCAACCTTCGCGCTTGCGGCCGCCCCCAGCGTTTTTCGCAGGTCTTCATCGAGAAGCAGGCGGTCGAGTGCATCGGCAAGCATCTGCGGGTCACTGGGTTGGACAAGCAACCCATCGTGGTCGGATTGCACCAGTTCGGGAATTCCCGAGACATTCGTGGAAATCACCGGCAGTCCGCTGGCCATGGCTTCCAACAGCACAGTGGGCATACCATCCTGGTCCCCGTCTGCGGTGATGACACACGGCAGGGCGAATATGGCGGCTTGCTTGTAAGCCTGACGAACTATTTCCTGCGGCAAAGGGCCTCGGAATTCGACGCAGTCTTGAAGCTGCAAAAGTTGAACCTGCTTTTTCAGCAAGGTTTGGAGGGGCCCCGTACCGATAATTTCGAGACGAAACGATCGCTCGCGTTTCCGGAGGATTCCGCACGCGCGTATCAAATCACCGATTCCTTTCTTCTCGATGAGCCGGGCTACGGAAAGAATCACTGGGACAGGGGATTTGTCACGGCTGGCGTCCCCGTCGGAATACCGGCGCAGGTCCATGCCGTTGTAAACGCGATGAACCTTTTTTGTTTGCGAGGGACGCAACAAACACACGAGGTACCGCCAGTTGTATTCGCTGACGGTTACCACTGCCCGCGCATGGCTCATCTTGGCGCGCAGAAGCCTCGGTTTCACGTCGAAGTAGATGTCCTTCGCATGCGCGGTGAACGTATAGGGAATCTTCGTTAGATGGTGTGTGAACATCGCTACGCTTGCTGGCGCAGTGGCAAAGTGCGCATGCAGATGCGTGACCCTTTCACAAGACAGCAGATTCGCTAGATAACCAGCGTGAAGAAAACTTTGCAGAAAACTCCATCGCGGGTAGAGCAACGCCCGGAACAGGGTGGCCAGATATTGCAGGGGATGCCGACAAGCCGTCGAGAGATTGGCTCGCAGTACTGTCTTGCCGCGACTCTTCAACGAGAGATAAGTTACTTTTGCTCGCACGAGCTGAATGTCGCCGTGCACGGGCTCGTCGCCGGGCTCTTTGACTGAAAATATGCGCAGTTCAACTCCGCGCCGTTCGAGCTCCAGCACCTCCGACAGAACAAATGTCTGCGAAAGACGAGGCCAGGTGCTAACGATATAAGCGATGCTCGCCCTGGCTCCGCCCCCGATAGAAAGCGGTGGGCGAGATGCGGGCCGCGGCAAGGTGCTCCGCAAGCCGGATTGCAGCCTTCCGGCCTCCGTTTGTTTCAATGGTTGGGTCATATAATGGATAGTCTGTTCGCTCCAAATCCTCAATGAGTTTGTCGGCCATCTCCTTGAGAGAAAATTTGCCCGGGTATAGGACATCGACAAGGCCTCGCTCAGCAAATATTCTTGCGCGTGTCTTTTGTTCGGCGCTTGGTCCAGGTCGCGGGACTACCAGCTCCTTTTTGCGCAGGCGCAACAGTTGGTACAGGGAGTTGTAGCCCGCCATCGTGACGACGAGGTCCGCTGCATTCATGTAGCTCAAGAGGTCGTCCACGTGGATCAGGACTCGAACCTTTAGCCCTTTGGCCAGTTCGCGTAGATGCTCGCGCTCGCCGCTCTCCATCAACGGCCCTGTAACAAAAATGGCTTCCAAGCCCGCCTGCGGTCCCAGCAAATGCAGGGCCTTCATGCACTCCAGCATCATCGGAAACGCGTCGGCACCTCCGCCCCCGGTTACGACGATCAGCTTGTTCTCCACTTGGAGTTCGCGGCGCATTTCTTCCCGGCTGCTGTATGGCTCCTGATCACACACGTACCCGACATAACGCAATTTCGAAGTAAATTCCCCGTCCAGTCCGTACTGGGCTCCGGTGTCGAATATCTCCTTTCGTCCGTAAATGAATATTTCGTCGTAGTACCTGCGGATCGCTTCATACGTTCCGTCGCGTTCCCAAAGGCTCCGAGTGACTTCCGGGGCGTCCAAAATATCGCGGAGTCCCAACACGATGGTTGGCGCGTCACTTCTCCTCTTCAGCATTTGCAAAGACGGAAGCAATTCTCCCCAGATCCCGACGGGAACATGATCTACGAGTAAGACTTGCGGGTGAAAAACGCGGACAGCTTCTTGAATCGTCGCCACGCGCAGAGCTTTCGTTTTTTCAAGCCCGATTCGCAGCCGTAAGGGAAGCCACACGCCCGTGTTGCGCTTGATCACCGAAGGGAGCTTGATAAAATCCACGCCCATGGGCAGCTTGAATACCGCTCCCGAAGGACAACCGATCATCATCAACACACTGGAGTCTGGAACCTGGCCGGCCACAACCGAAGCGATCGTCGTGTTCCTTCTCAGATGCCCCAGCCCAAAACCGTCGTGAGAATAAGTCATGACGCATGTGGAATTGCCGCCCGTCTCGAAGTAACTCATATGGCCTCTCACCCCGATTCCATCTCGCCTGAGATAGGCTAGGTCGCTTGCTCAGGAAAATGCTGCTCATTGAGCGCCTCGACTCAATTTTTTGGTCTTGCCAGAGGAGACCCACCTGACGGTCTAACGGCGGGTGAGCCCTGTAAACACTGCATGAGTGCTGGGTGAATGCGGTGTTACTGGGAGTTCACGCTAGGAGCCTGCACCTACCATGTCAATTGCCGTGGGGGCTAACCACGCAGGTTAGTACGTCAAACTGGTCACAAGCGGCTCGAAAAACTCAAAAGATAAGGAAAGAAAACCCGTCGTTCAAATCCTCAGATTACATACTGGAGGCCGATTCTGTAGCGCTGGCCCCTGGGCTGGCGGTTCACCCAGCGGACTTGAGCCAAAGCGGGAATCTTCATAGGCATCTGAGCAAGCCTGAGCAGACCCTGGAGAAGAACGGACTGCTCAGGTCGCCGGGCAGCCAGCAGACAGAACCCCCCGTCGGAGATGTCCTTCACTCGCCCACGGAAGACCTCTGTTTTTTTTCGGGCCTGAAACGCAGGCAACTCGCTTCCCTCGAATTTTCCTCCGATGGAATAGCGAGGATTCTGTCTTTTTGTCCTCGATTGCTGCGTATTACACCCCGCAAGAATTTGCAAACGCACGACGGACACAAAGGTTTCAGAAAATTACGAACATTCAAGGCAGTGAGGGCGCTGCCTGGCAGCGATCTTTCAAAGTTGCAGTATTTTCGCCAGGATCCCGCCCCGATTAGAAGCTCCGGTCTTGAACATAACGGACCGTAAGAAAGCCTTCGCAGTGTTAGGGCTGATGTCCATCCGGCTGGCGATCTGCTTGGTTGTGCATCCCTGCATCAGGAGCTCGAGGGCTTCTTTCTCCCGTTCCGTGAGATGAAATTTCCGTGCTGCTCGCAACACGTCAGGGTGCTCCCGCTTTCTCTCCAGCAAAACCGCCAAAATCGGTCCTGAGTGGTTTTCCAAATTGCATTTCAGCGCGAATACTCGCACTTGGTAATGCCTCCTTCCTGAAGCAAATTCGCCGGAGAATGTCGGGTCTGGGGAATCCTTCCGCTCGGGAAGCATTGAATTGATCCTGTGCTTCAGAAAATTAGCAACGTCTCCATTTCCGCGCAGAGACCGCGGGTAACAGATAATCGAAACCGCCTCATCATTGACGTAAAGGGGTCGCAGGCGATTATCGAGCAATAAGAACCCGGGAGAATCCGCTTTTGATGTTGCAAATCTTGGCGTTTCAAATTGTTGAGTTATCGCTCCAGTCTTTGCTCCCGCTCGGACAAAATGTCCCGCTAAACCATCGCCCTTGCTCTCGGACGCAAGCCCACTTTTTACCGAGAAACGAGTCTGATGAACGTGGGCTGGGACACGCATTAAAGGCATTCCCACTGCTGAACTTCGAAACCGGTGGCTACTTAATGGAACATGCCGCTCCGGTCGAAATCGGCCGTAGCAAGGGCGGCACCGATAAGGCACATCCCTCCTACATATAAGACGCACCTGTCAACCAAGCCAGTCCACCGGGTAACCTGGACTTCAGCGCTGGAAAAATCTGAGAAACTCTTAACCGGCGGCAGCCAACCGCAGGTCCTCTTTTCGTCGTAGGTCGCGCGACGCACGTATGAGGACCAATTCAATATCGGTCGGCTGATACGGGCAGCGAACCACGTCGTATGCACCCACCAGCCGGATCGCATCGAGATATTCTTCCCACACGTCCGAACTGAGCAGCACCACAAACCGAGTCATCTTATGCTCGGAACGCACGGCCCAGAGGAAGTCTCGATAGGTGCCGTCGGGAAGACTTTCATCGCACAAAATGACATCAACAGGTCTTTCCAACAGCGCTTTCCGGGCCTGCTCAAGGGTGCCGGTCGTATAGACGTTGATCGGCAAACCCGCCATGATGTTCAAAAGAGTTCGCTTATTTTCCAGGCGGCCTGAAACGATGAGAAGATTGACCATGACCGCGCTCCATCTAACGATGTCCAGCGGGACTACCTCTTCCGCTGTCGATCCTCTCAGCTTGAAAGGGAAGCCCAGGGAGCGAAAGAGCAAGAGGACCGAGGGCGAGACGGGGATACAAAATTCCAAACAGGAGGTCAATCGGGAGAGTTGTGTATTTATCAAAGAAATAGTATGTACGTGAATTGCGCGAAATGGTACAGCGTATTTTGATTTCCGAAAGTTTTACTTCATCTGCTGCTCCGGCCCGTTGGGCACTCTTGCCGTCACCGTCGTACCGTTCCTTCCGGAGACGATCTCGAGCGTTCCGTCCAGTTGCGTCAATCGCTCTTTCATCCCTTGAATCCCTACCCCAAGCATAGGTGATGGATTCTTCGAGCCCGGATCCAAACCCTCGCGCATTCCTTTGCCGTTATCCTTCACTCGGAGCGTAACAGTGCTAGCTGTTCGTATGATCTCGACCATTGCCCGGTTCGCACCGGAATGTTGATGAATATTATTCAAGGCTTCCTGAATGACGCGGAATAGGGTGGTCTCCACGTTCTCCGGCATACGCCCCAAGTCTGGAGGCAGACTCAGATCCACCACGATGCCGGACCTCTTAGAAAAGCCATCCACGAGCCAGCGCGTCGCCACGGCCAAGCCGGCGACGTCGAGCAAAGGCGGATGCAGGAGTTGCGCCAGTGTGCGGATTTCCCGTGTGGCTTCATCAATGAGACCGACACACTCAGAAAAAGACGCCTCGTTCTGTAATTTCCGGTTCCGTTTTCCAAGCGAATCCAGCGTCATCTTTAGCGCGATCAGTTTTTGGCCTGTCGAGTCGTGAAGCTCCCGGGCGATCCGGCGGCGCTCTTCGTCCTGCACGCGGATGAGATAGGAAGAAAGCTTGCGCAAGCTTTCCTCAACTTGTTTCTTGTGGGTGACATCGCTATTGATTTCCAGCACCACCGAAGAACCACCTTCGGTCTGCAGCGCCCAGTGGCTTCGCACAATTCGCCTGTTTCCGTCACGGCAACGATGCTCCAATTCACCTTCCCAGCGCCCTCTCCGTGTCAACTCTGCCTCGATCTCCCTCAAAGGTTTCGGAGACTTGGTTTGCAAAAGTTCTTCTTTGAACTTTCCCAACGCCTCTTCCTTTTTCCATCCGTAGAGTTCTTCAGCACCGCGGTTCCAGAACTGAATTCGGCCTTCAAGATCGCGCACGGTGACCGCGTCATTTGCGAGTTCCAAAAGGGCAGCGTGCCTTTTCAAATCTTCGAGGTATTTTCTCTTCTCTGTAATGTCTTCGATGGTCAGAAGGATCAAAGGGCTTGCTGGTTGAGGTTCTATGCGCCGGGCATTTAAAATCATGGACCTCTTGCCAGCTTGCGGTAGATCCAGGCTTATTTCAAAGTCATCGATGCGGGATCCCCGGACAAGCACTTGACTGAGAAGCGATCGTAAATTCGAGATATCCAAATGGCTCGCCAATTGTTGAAGAGAAAGCCCCTGCACACCACGCCGGACCCCAAAGGTCCGATAAAGCGCTGCATTTGCCCCGGCAAAGTTTAATTCGCTATCCAAAAGCAAGATAGCTTCTCTGGCATTCTCAAATAGCCCCTCCGCGTAATCTTTCGCTTGCTCTAGTGTCCGCTTCAGAGCATCGATGTCCTGGAAGCTGACAACCGCGCCGTCCGATTTGCTGTCCCAGGTCTTGTAGGGCCGCACACGCAATACGTACCATCCCCCAGCCTTATCTTGGATCTCGCGTTCGTGTCGCTTGCCGGAACTGATGGTTTCTCGCACCAGTTGTACCAGCTCTTTCTCATCTAGATTCGTGCCCGTCTCCCCTAAGCGCTTCCCGACGCAGTTCGGTGTCAGATTCATCAGTGTTTGCGCGGGAGGAGTGAATCGCCACACACGCATGTCACTTCCCACGAGTATCCAGGGGATGGGAACATTGCCCATCAAGCTCAGAAGATCATTGTTAGCGGTGCTTAGTTCCACGTTTCGGCGTTGCAATTCACCGTTCACACTGCTGAGCTCCTCATTGGTAGATTGCAGCTCTTCATTGGCGGATCGCAGCTCTTCCTTGGCCAACTCCATTTCTTCATTCGCGCTTTGCAGTTCTTCGTTCGCTAGAGAAAGTTCCTCATTGCCGCGCTGCAGATCTTCCACGTATGCCTGGTGTTCTTGGGCCAGCGATTCCAGCTGCGATCGGATCTGTTTGTTTTCACTGCGCAGCCTCATGTTTTCGCGGAAGATAAAAAGGTCGGTTGCCCTCGATTTTTGCCCACGCCTGTTATTTCCTGGGGTTGAACGAAACTCCCGCACTGGCTCTCGCAGCAGGATCACATAATGATGCTCGCGAGAGCTGTCTCCGCTGACGGGGATCACCTCCAATTCCAGCTTCCGGGTGCCACATTGGAGCTTCATTACCACGTCGTCCTTTCGAACCGTGCTGCGGTTCTTCCTGGCCCGGTCCAGCGCGAAACGAAGACTTGCAAGGAAACCGTCGTGCGTCCCCCTCAGCGTAAGGAGATCGCGGCGCCCCGTCGTAGCATCCTGAGACGCTGCTTTCCCGGAATCTAAGCGAGCGATTTCCTCCTGCCCGTCCACCACAAAGCAGGCTGGCAGGCGTTGCTTCATGAGCAGCCGTTCTATTTCTTTTTCTAAGTCCGGGAGCGTCGTGGAGGGGCACACAGTCCGCGGCTCGCTTGCGCTGTGAAAGGGCTTGGGCAACACTAACGGACCGTCGATCAGCCTTTTCCGATAAAGCTTGACGTTCTCATCGACGACGTCGAGTTGATCCGAAAACGCTCCCAAGCTAGCCGCTGGACCGAGCATCAAGTAGCCTTGTGGCTTGAGCGCATAGTACATCTTCGGGATGACGATCTCCTGCCAGCCGGCTCCCACATCGTTCGGAGGATTCAAGAGGATCAGATCAAGATACGCGAAAAACGGATCCTTGGTGAGATCCCGCTTGGCGAAGAGGCACATGTGCCGGACGGAGTTATGAATCTGGTATCCCCCGTGGGCCGGGACAAAGAACTGTATCAGCCTTTGCCGCGAGACGTTGGCGACGCCGGCCTCCGAGTAGAGACCTTGGCGGGCGTGGTCGAGGTTCGTTTCGCTGCTGTCACTCGCAAAAATCTGCGCGCTTTGGCCCCAGGCCGAGTTTATAGAAAACTCGCCACCTTGCTTCTGCATGGATTCGAGCAGAGCGATGGCCAAGGAATACACTTGCGCGCCCCTCGAGCATTCAGGAACCCAAATTCGTATGGGTGCGCCGCTGATCTTCTGGTCGCGGAGCAGGGCCGGGAAGACATGCTCCTGTATAGCTTCAAAGGCGCTGGCATCCTGGAAAAACCCGTTCGCGTGGATGTGAAAGTCTTCGAGAAGCTTGTCCAGGTCGCTGGGGGTTTTCTCTAAGTACCGCAGATAGTCCTGAAAGGAGGCAAACCCATTCAAATTCATCCTGCGTTTGATCCGACGTTGCAACAAAGCCAGATCGCAATACTGTAAGTCCACACCTGCAGTATCGGAAACGAATGAAGAAAGCTCATGCAGTCTGGCCCCAAGTATGGTGTTGAGAGGGTCCTTATTCCCGACAGCAAGGTGCGGCGCAGGGGATGAACCCTGGGTCTGTACTGACTCTTTGAGGCTTTCTTTCGGACTTGGTGTTGTGGCACCCAAGATCTTCACAACTTGGGTTTGCCTCTCCGCCCCGTTTTGCTTGGATGTCTTCATCGCAAGCCTCTCCACCGGAAAATGCAGACCGCCGGAGGGAAACCGGGTACGCTTCGGGAAGTTACTTCGTCTCTGTTTCAATGCTGCCGGCCGGTACGCAGGATAGTAGTCTTCCTGCCAGAAAGTGTCAAAGAATCCTAGGCGATTTTTCGTACAGCCAATCTCCCCCTTGAATCAGGGTCTTAATGTATTATTGCGCTCACCCGATACTGACTGTTGGGGGAAGGAGACGAGGGGGCGGGGAACCGCGCCCGCCAAGCGAGAAACTCGCTCATTTCTTCTCCTTCTCCCGCCATCCTCTTGTTCTGACGCGTCAATTGATCTTCCCAAAGTAATTCCAGGTTTGGTTCACACAGGTCAACTGCCATTCCCGTCGCTCCATTTCCAGCAGGGTCTTCATGGGTTGGTGGCAAGTCAATAAGCGAATACATCCGGCGACTGCGACTGGGACGTACCGCCTCTCAGCTCAAGCTAGGAAAAGAACAGGGCACGCAGACCGTGTTTGACGCAGAGTATTCGAGCCACAAGGCGTTGACGCGCGCCTACAAACCACTGCAATGTTGAGACACATGATAGCGCAGCGACTCTCCTGACGTTTGCCAGCGAGGGGAGTCTGACTCCGACATTGGACAGCTCGGGCAAATGTTCCGTCTTCGTCTTAAACCGATGGCATGGTAGGACTTTGGAGTCAGCAATGATATGGACTCGCTCACACGACCCTCGCCGGTACGCGCGCGAAGCCTCTCGTGGTTTTCGCTGTTGGGACTTGGAGATTAGCGTTTCTGACGACGTTTGGATTGTTCGCAGATTCGGGCAAACCCTACTGGGTTCCGGTACGCAGAAAAGCCGCTATCGCCTGCATGGCTTGTATTTTCTACATACCTCACAACTCAAATGTAGTCGCTCATTATCAATAAAAGATTCTTCCATGTCATTGAATTTATAGCTCATTACAAGATCGGAAGTCGGATTGGAAGGAAAGTTGCCGGTTCACAGGCGGGGAATGCAACTCAGGCAGAATTAGCCGGCTCGAAGAAAAAAAAGTATTGCGTTCAAAATATGCAAGACGCACTTGAGGAGGCGCAAGAAATGAGGCGTACTAAGTGTTGCATCGTTGCCGTTGTGAGCATGCTCGCTCTCGGACCGTTTTCTTCCGCAAAAAACCCGAACGAGGGCAAAGCGGAACAGGATCGTCTTCAGAATGCGGGAAAGGTGATGCAGGAAATCCTCAATATTCCTGAAGACATTCCACAAGATCTTATGGACAAGGCCCGCTGCGTCGTGGTGATGCCTTCGGTCTTGAAGGCCGCGTTTGTTGTTGGTGGTAGCTACGGTCGTGGCACGATGGTTTGCCGCACAGGCAAGGACTTCACCGGTCCATGGGGAGCGCCTGCAATGTACGCGCTCGAAGGTGGGAGTTTTGGCCTGCAGGCTGGCGGGGAGGCAACTGACTTCGTCTTTCTGGTGATGAACGATCGTGGCGCAGGCAGCCTGCTGCACAGCAAGGTAAAGCTGGGTGCGGACGCATCTGTGGCCGCCGGACCAAAGGGGCGTTCCGCCGCAGCCGACACTGACGCCTATATGCGAGCCGAGATTCTGAGCTACTCCCGTGCGCGCGGCGTTTTTGCCGGCATATCTCTGGATGGCTCGACGCTGCGGCCCGATGAAGAAGCAAATCGCAAGCTTTACGGCAATTCCACGAGCCCAACAAAGATCATCACCGAATCGGACGTTAATGCTCCACCTTCGGCGCACGAACTGATTGCAGCGCTGCAGAAATCATCTCCACAACTCAAGCGTTAGTTCGTCTAATTAGAGGTCGGCCCGATCGAGGTCGAGAATGAAATCGGTAAGGCGGATTGTTGCCTGCACGCTAGGAATTTTTGTGGTCAACTTCAACGCTGCACTCGCCCAGGGTCAGGGACACGGCAGAGGTAAAGAAAAACACGGGGATGATTACGACCAAGGTGAACACTTCTATAACGATTATGACCGTGAGGTTATGGGCGGATGGTATGACAACTAGCAGAGCAATCTTCCGCCGGGACTCGCAAAGAAAGACCAGTTGGCCCCAGGACTGGAAAAACAGCTTGTGCCGCGAGGCGCGCTCCTACCGGGACTGCAGAAGTGCATTCAACCGTGCCCGGAGGAACTTGAACGGCAATTGCCTCCGCCTGCTCCTGATTGTGCCAGCGTGTTGATTGGAGGACACATTGTCTTGTCAAAATCGCGGGACTAATATAGCTATAGACATCTTCCACTTCGAAGCGGTTAGCCACGAAAAACTCGGGAATTACTCACAATTTTCCAGCTGGACTAGCCTGGTGATGGAGGCGAACGAGCGACGATACACCTTATAAGGCTCTGCGCGCAGTGTCATTGAAAAAGGTTACTCAGCCCTTGTGTTGCGCAAGGGCCTAAACGCGTGGCGCAAGGGCGAGGTTTCGCGAGCGAGAAGTTTTGTTTGGGAAAGCGAAAGCTTCGTGGGCTTCTTTTCCGGAAAGGCTTTACGTGAAAGAGAACCCCTCTCCTCAACAGTTTTCCCAGGGAGGTGTGCGTGTCGGCGCTCCTCTCCGCATCTTGATCGCCGACGATCATGAGCTGTTGCGCCGCGGCGTCCGCTCTCTTCTGGAAGCAGAGCCTGGCTGGAAGGTGGTTGGCGAGGCAAGTAATGGTCTCGAAGCGTTGGAAAAGGCTCGTGAACTGAAGCCAGAAGTGGTCGTTCTGGACATCAGCATGCCCCGGCTGAATGGGTTGGAATCTGCCCGCCGCATCAAGAAGATTCTTCCCGATGTGAAAATCCTCATCTTGACGATTCATCATAACGAGGAGCTCGCACGCGCGGTGCTCGAGGCCGGCGCTCGGGGTTATGTATTCAAGTCGGACACAGGCCGGGATTTGGTCATCGCTATCGAAGCTTTGCGCAAGAACAAGACTTTCTTTACCCCGCAAGTGGACCAGATGGTGCTCGATACCTTCCTGCAAGAGGGATCGGCAGCAAAAGCCGCAGAGCGGCCAAGCGATCGGCTGACGTCGCGGCAATGTGAGATTGTTCAGCTTCTCGCAGAAGGCAAGACCAACAAAGAAGTTGCGTCGATCCTAAACGTAAGCATCAAGACCATCGAAACGCACCGTGCCAATATCATGAAAAGGCTCGGTTGCCGTTCGGTTAGCGAACTGATCCTTTACGCTGTCCGCAATAAGATTATCCAGGTCTAAGCACGTGCACGTGCCCGCCTCCGTCCGAGTCTCTGGCCGCTAAGGCCATGCATTCCGCAGACCAGCCTGGACTCGCTCGACAACTCGAGATCATACGAACACGACTAACTTGAACGGTGCGGCGGACCCGGAAGCCGTCTCTGTGATCAAATGGTGCGCACAGAATTGAGAATCTCGTCAGGTATTTCCTCTACAGGACTTGCGGGGTTTTTCCTATCACACTTTGCAGGTATCGAAAGGATTCCGGAGTCTAGCG
>Ga0126373_10000786_pt1 | contig 21432 bp, 18 predicted proteins | sample PanSoiMetPlot_11_FD_92545 | JGI IMG/M metagenome (GOLD analysis project Ga0126373, IMG submission 92545) | Tropical forest soil microbial communities from Panama - MetaG Plot_11 | ecosystem: Environmental > Terrestrial > Soil > Tropical forest > Bulk soil | place: Panama | collected 2016-02-17 | reverse complement strand
TCTGATACGCCAACCCGTTCGCCTTTGCCCATGCTGAAAGCTTCATTCCGTCGGTATAGATGCCTATATTCGAATAGGCAATACCACGATTAAGGTAAACTGCTATGACCCCCCCAGGGTCTTTGTCGGCAGCGCCCCGGACCGGGCGGTATCGGTTCCCAAGTGCCGTATAGGCGTCGGTGCAGCCGCTTGGTAGTCGTCCATCGCCGCATCGCGGCGAACCGCTGCCACGAGGGCAAGGCGCGGGTGCATGCGAACCACTTCCGCGCTGCCGCATTTGAGAAATGACAGCTGGACGGACGAGCACGGCTTCCGTCCATTGCCGGGCGTAATATCGGGATTTCTGACAAGATGGCGAGCGCGGTGGTGCTTGATCTGATGGGAGGCGTCGCCCTGCTGCTGTGGGGCCTGCATATGGTCCGCAGCGGCATCATGCGTGCCTTCGGCAGTGATTTGCGACGCATCCTGGGACCGGCGCTGCAAAATCGCTTCACCGCCTTTGTGGCCGGCCTCGTAGTGACGGCAGTGCTTCAGAGCAGCACCGCGACCGCGTTGCTCGTCGCATCCTTTGCAGCAAGCGGGTTCGTGAGCCTGGTGGCGGGACTCGCCATCATGCTCGGCGCCAATGTCGGCACCACGCTGATTGTGCAGGTTCTCTCATTTAATGTCTCAAGCGTGGCACCAGTGCTGTTTTTTGTTGGCCTGATCGCGTTCAATCGCGGTCGACGGACTTGGATCCGCGACCTCGGCCGGGCGGCGATTGGGCTGGGGTTGATGCTGCTTGCCCTTCATATCCTGCTCGATACCCTGGCGCCGGCAGAACATGCCCCGGGCGTCCAGGCCCTACTCGAGGGGCTCACCGACCAAGCCGTGCTGTGCGCGCTCATTGCCGCGGCCCTGGCCTGGGCGGTGCATTCTAGTGCCGCCGTGGTGCTCTTAGTGATGTCGCTCGCCTATTCTCACTTCATCACCGCGGCGGCCGCGCTCGCGCTCGTTGTCGGTGCCAACCTGGGTTCTGCCATAAACCCAATTCTCGAGGCAGGGCGCTCCGACAACCCCGCCAGCCGGCGCCTTCCGGTCGGCAATCTCGTCAGCCGCCTGGTCGGCGCGGCACTGGTTTTGCCGCTCCTGCCGCCGATCGCCGCTGTCCTTGCAAGGCTTGAGCCTGATCCGGCGCGCATGGCGGCCGACTTTCACACCGGCTTCAACTTGGCGTTGGCCCTGCTTTTCATACCGTTGCTGGCTCCGCTCGCCGCCCTGCTCACGCGCTTCCTGCCAGAACGCAAGCACGCGGCCGATCCGTCGGCCCCGCTCTACCTCGATGAAACCGCCATCAGCACACCTGTGATCGCGCTCGCATGTGCGGCACGCGAGACACTGCATATCGGTGATCTGGTCGAAACCATGCTGCGTCAGGCGATGACGGCGCTCATGACCAACGATCGCAAGCTCGTCGCGCAAATTTCGCGAATGGACAATGCCGTCGACCGCTTGGACGAACTGGTAAAACTCTATGTCACCAAAGTGACACGTGAGAGCCTTGACGACACAGATAGCCGCCGCGCCATGGAAATCATCGCGTTTTCCATCAACCTTGAGCATATCGGGGATATCATCGACAAAAATTTAATGGAACTCGCGACGAAAAAGATCAAACACAAGTTCGCGTTCTCCAAGGAGGGTGCTCAAGAACTCGAAGCCTTCCACCAACGAATCCTTAACAACTTAAAGCTGGCGTTCGGCGTATTTATGTCCGGCGACGTCAAAATTGCGCGCATGCTGATCGAGGAAAAAACCCAGCTGCGTGACGCCGAGCTCGCCGCAGCCGACAGCCACCTCAGGCGGCTGCGGGAAGGGCGCCAGGAGAGCATTGAGACGAGCTCGCTGCACCTCGACGTGCTACGCGATCTCAAACGCATCCACTCACATATCTGCTCGGTCGCCTACCCGGTACTGGAGGCTGTGGGCGAACTCCACCCCAATCGATTGCGGGAACCCGAGGTATTGGTCGACCCGGCAGAGCAGGGCGCTTGACGGGCAACGACACGGATTTTCGACCCACTGTGTTTATTGCGCCGCGAAACCCTCTGACGCACCGCTGCTTCTTACACCCTCTCGTAGGCGCACGCCTGAGGTTTCGCGTCTCTCCGTTTCGTCTGCGCGGCCGTGCGGTCGGGTCAGGGGCACATTCCCGGGTGCACGAGGGGACAGCGGCTGCACGATTGCCTAGAGCCGGTGTGAGGTTGAAGCGGACAAAGAAACTCAGAGATGCAGCGTTGGTCGCGAAAAGTGTTCTGTCAGCCTACTCCGTGACTTGAGGAAATCTGCAAGCCGCCGCGGGTGCATTGGGGTCTAGAGCCACGGCGGCTGCGGTATTAAATTTGGGTCACATCGGCGAATTAGTGTAAAATGGCTGGCGGAGAGGGTTTCGCGTGTGACCGAACGCCAAAAGCGCGCACTGCGTTTGCAGCTTAGCATGCTGCTCGACGACGACGCGCCGCACAGCCGGAAAACCCTGCTGTTCAATGGGACGCTGGCACTACTGATCGTTGTCAGCGTCCTCGCCGTCATATTGGAATCCGTCGAACCGATCCGCAACCGGCATCCTCAAACCTTTGTTTGGATCGAGCATGCCGCGACCGCAATCTTTGCGGTGGAATACGTCGCCCGCCTGTGGGTATGCGTGGATTATCGCAATGGTCGGTTCCGCCATCCACTTTGGGGCAGGCTCCGCTATATCCGCAGCTTCTACGCGATCATTGACCTGATCGCGGTGCTCCCTTCACTGCTCGGGTTGCTGGCGTCCGGCGATCTTCGCGTTCTGCGTTTGCTCCGCCTGCTGCGGATGCTCAAGCTCACACGCCGCTCGAGGACTTTCGGTCTGCTATGGGCCGTATTTCGCGAGGAGGCCCATTCGATCGCCGCGTTGATATTCACGGTGTGCCTGACGCTGACGATCAGCGGCGCGCTCATGTTCATGGTCGAAGAGGAACAGCAGCCCGCGGTCTTTAATTCCATTCCTGCCGCCATGTGGTGGGCCATCGAGACGCTCACCACCGTCGGTTATGGGGACATGGTCCCGACCACGATCGCTGGGCGCGTGCTCGGCGGCGTCGTTTCAATTGTCGGTATCGGTACGCTCGCGTTGTTCTCCGGTCTGATCACCGTGGGCTTTCTCGACCAACTCAAAACGCGCCGCGATCAACCTCAAAACCAGCGGGCGATCCGCACGCAAGACGACGAGGGCGCGCCTGCCTTCGACCGCACGATTGTCCCTGTACAACGATACGGCGTCTGTCCGCAGTGTGGATATGTCCTGCCCGATTTACAGGCGTTCGGCCACAATCCGGCGGCTGTGGGGGCTGAGCAGCGGGAGGACCTGCAGGACCACAAGGGAGTCGTCGATTACTGATCGGCTTCGCGATGCACATCTTGCGCGACGATGCCTGCGCCGGCCGCCGGGAACTCCTGACGCTTGCGCGTTTGTGGCATGTCCTCCTATCCGCTCTGCCAATGGTCGTCGCCGGCCGCCACCGGTCCTGCCATTTATGAAAGCCCGGTCATCCACTTGGACACGACGAAAATTAGTAAGCCCACAAGGCCGCCAACCACGGTCCCATTGATCCGGACGTATTGCAGATCCTTGCCAACTTGAAGCTCAAGCTTGTTGACGAGTGTGACGTTATCCCAGTTTTGAACGACCTGGGCAATGTAGGTACCGATCTCAACTCTGCGAGGCATGAGCGTGCGCAACACGATGGCGCGGACCCAGCGATTGAGTCTGGCCCGCAGAGCTAGGTCGTCGTCGAGCCAAGTTCCAAGACCACGTATCGCTGCCTCGAACGCCGCCTCGATGGCGACGTTGCGCGTTGAAAGGTCAGCATGAAGACCGGACTCTATTTGCGTCCACAGGGCCTTGGCCTGCTCGAGAAAAACGGGGCTAGCCAGCAACTCGGCTTTGAGGACTTCGCCACCAGCATACATATCAGGATCGGTCGCGAGGTCCACGATCAATTTATCGACGCTCTCCCGGACTTCACGCCGCCAAGGATGGTCAGGATTGCGCATTTCGCCGATAGTGCCAAGAAGTCCATTCATCACCTTGTCTGCGATCATGTTGTCGATCCATTTCGGGATCCACGAGGAGGAATTCTCCGCCACTCTTTGGCGAATGAAATCCTTGTGGTGGGCCAGCGTTTCTCCGCCAATCTCGACGACGCGGTCGAGCATTGCTTGCGCCTGGCCCTGCGCCCAAATGATCGAGAGGACTCTCGACGCCAGGGGTGCCGCCGGAATCGATTCAATCCCGCGACGAGCCACCTCGCCGAGAACTTCGCCGACCTGTGGCGCGGAGAGCGACCTGAGGATCTGCGGAAGGAACCGACTGGCGTAGTGCGCGAGCTGCTGCGAATTCCTAGGATCCGTCATCCAGCGCGCCACATAGCCCAGCGCATCGACGCGCACGATCTTTCGACCGATCACATTCAGAGCGAGGAAGTTGTTGGTGATGAACTGCCCAAGTGCCGCACCGATCCGGTCTTTGTTGTTCGGGACAATGCCCGTATGCGGAATTGGTAGTCCGAACGGGCGCCGGAAGAGCGCCACGACTGCGAACCAGTCGGCGCACGCGCCGACCATGCCGGCTTCCGCGAAGGCTCGCACATAGGGCACCCACGTCCAATTGACCCGCGTCATTGTGGTAACTACAAACACGAGCGTCATGAACGCCAGCAGCAGGGTGGCAATCGCCCGCATGCGCTTGAGCTCGCGGAGTTTGGCGTCGGAACTTTTCAGCTCCACTGATGCGCGGACTTCGGACATACGCTCTTCGGATCATCTCGACTCTGTCAGCGCTCGACTTCTAGCCGTCGCGGACCAAGCCCATCATAGTAGCGACGCACCACATCGGCGCCATACTCCCGTTCGAGGCGCCGCACAGTGAAATGGGCTCGAGCAATGCGCTGAAAGTGGTTCATGAAAATGAGGTTCAACGTGGCCCCCCCAAGCGCTCCCAGCACCGGCAGAGCCCCGGCGGCGACCCGCTCCGAGATCACGATACCAAATCGTGACGCGATTTCGACCACCAGACGATTGGCCGCGGGTGCGGAAGCACCGGCGACCCCCCGTTCCAGGATAAGCGCTGAGGCGTCGCCCGCGAGTTTGCTCAACAGAACCCGTGACGCAAAATAGCCAGCGTCAAACCTGTTGTCGGGGTCGCCAGAGCCGAGGCCGAACACCTCAATGCACGCAAGCCTTGCTTCGAGCGTCGAAAGATCCTCTCCGGCGTAGCGGGCGATGTCGGCGATGGCGCGCAACATGATCGTGGTACTCAACGGCAATTCAAGAGGCAGCGCCGCGACGCCGAAGAGGCCGCTCACACCGCCGCTTAGGCCGACTAAAATCGTTGGAACAAGCGTTTCCGGGCGACGCTTTGAGGCAGGCTCAATGGAATTGATCGCCACTCTCAGGCAGCGCAGCACCGCACTTTCGACAACGCCGCTTAGCTGCGCGTTGGCCGCCTTTGGAAGCATTCGCAGCACGCGTCTGACGGGTTGGCCCGCATATTCGGCAAGCCGCGCTGCAAAACGCGGGTTTTCGAGCACAAGGAAGGCACGCTGGAGGGCTTTTTGGTGCGGTGGCGAAAGTGACGTCGTTTTATCGGCGGGGATCATTGGTAGCGCAGGATGGGACGAATCCCGTTAAGGCTCGCCAAAATCGCTGAGCCGTTGCTGATCAACGCCGTCATCGACGGGGTGATCAGTCCTCCCGGAAGGGCGAGGGCGAGCGCGAGGGTGTTCAGGCCTGCCACGATCGCGTAGTTCTGGCGAATTAGATCGACCGCGCCGCGCGAGACCTCGAAGGCTTTCACCAACTTCCACAGGGAATCTTCCATGAGCACGACGTGCGCCGACTCGTGGGCGACCTGCGCCCCATGTTTCATGGCAATGCCAACATCCGCGTAACTCAGCGCCGGGGAATCGTTGATACCGTCGCCAACCATAGCGACAACTTTGCCGCTGCGTTGAAAGTCCTGGATGACGCTGGCCTTGTCGGCCGGCAACATATCCGAAAATTGTCGCGTGACCCCAATCCGCCTGCCGACCGCTCGGGCAACCACAGCACCGTCGCCGGTCAACATGACGCTGTCGTCAATCCCCATGGCGTGCAACCGCTCGACCACATTGCGGCTCTCGGAACGAATCGCATCTGCGTAAGGGATCAGTCCAGCGAGCTTTCCATCGACGGCGACATAGAGGCACGAATAGCCTTGATGGTCGAGCGCGACACGATCGGTCGCCGCGACGTCGATACGAATGTCGCTTTGCCGCATGAAGCGCTCGTTGCCGACATGTACATAGTAGCCGTTGACGGGTCCTTCCACTCCGAGGCCAATGCGATATTGGGTTTCCTCGCACATGGGAATGTTCACCGCGAGCTGCCTCGCCCGCGTCCGCAGCGCCTCGGCGACCGGATGCTGGAGCCGTGCTTCTGCGGCCGCCGCAAGCCCCAGAAGATGTTCTGCTGTTAGATACTTCTCGTACATGATCACGTGGACGACCGCCGGGGTGCCATGGGTCAAAGTTCCGGTCTTATCGAACACAACCGTGTCCACCTCGGCCAGGCGCTCCATATGGCCGCCGCTCTTAATGATGATGCCCGCGCGCGCCGCGTGCGTCATGGTCGAGAGCACCGCGGTCGGCGCCGCAACCCGGATCCCGGTGCCGTAGTCCACGATCACCAACGACAGGAACCGGTTGAAATCGGCCGAAATCAACGCGGTGCCGCTTGCCAGAGCCAGTGTCGGCACCACCAGACGGTCGGCCAAGCGTTCTGCATGGTTTTGCATGCGGGTATCGCCGAGCGGTGCCGATTCGACCAGATGCGCGATCTGCCCGGCGGCCGTGTCGGCGCCGACTTGAATGGCGCGGATCGTCAGTTGACCGTCGCGAATAACGGTCGCTGCAAATGCGGCTTGACCCTTGCCGCGGGTTACCGGCAGGCCCTCTCCGGTGATGGTCTTCTGGTCAATCAGTGCTTGCCCCGCGATGATTTCGCCGTCCACCGGGATCATTTCCCCAGGATAGACGACGACGGCGTCGCCGACAGCAAGCGACGATGCCGGTACGGAGATGATTGAGCCGTCACGGATGACCCAAGCGTTGTTTGCCTGGAACTCAAGCAGTTCGCTCATGGCGCGCCGCGAGCTCGCTGCAGTCAGGTCGCGGATAAAGTCGCCGAGTTTGATCAGCCAGGTGACGATCGCCCCCGCCAAAGGATTGCCCTGTGCGAGCGAGGCCGCGATCGCCAGCGTGTCGAGAAAGTCAACATTCAGACGCCTTTCGCGCCGCCAAACGCGCCAGGCCCGCAGGGCAATAGGAAAGCCGTTCCACAGCATGAGCGGCATATTGACCGCGGTGACGAGCGGATTTGCGCTTAGAGCCATCAGGAGCGAGACGCTCGGCAAAGCCAAGGGCGTCGCGCGGCCGACAAAGGCGGGTGTACGTTGTCGGTGCGTGGGGGCCGCAGCCGGCGCGGGATCGGCGCCAGGCGCCGCCCCCAACAGGGCGCGAAGCTCGTCGACAGTCATCAACCGTAAGCGACCGAGCAGGGCGCGCAACAGCGGCTCATCGGCGGTGTCATATTCGATCACCAGGCTTGCGCAATCGTAGTTGATGCGGGCGCGCTTGATGCTCGCCTGTGCGCGCAGCCAATCCAGCACGGCCTGCGCAAGGACCCGTCTGCGACAGACCCAGGGAACAAACAAACGCACACGTCCCGGAATGAAATGACGAACTGCAAACTCCATGGCGTGAAGGTCTCGTATTGAGCAACGGCCGCGTCAGGAGTCGACCACCACAGGCGCGCGGGCCGGATTTGCGTTGACGTGAGGGGTATGCATTTCGATGAAATGGTTGAGGCCAAAAATAGCCAGAGTGACCCAAACGGGAGTAGCCGCCGTGGCACCGACCTCGATAACCGTAAATCCGATAATGGCTGCGGCGAACACGATCTTGAGATCAATGGTATTGTTGGTCGCAACCTTGATTTCACGGTCAACGCTCTTGAAGAAATCCACGATCGCCCGCGCACTGTCCGAGTGCTGCGAGAGGAACTCGGCTTCGGCCTCGATCTTGTTGGTGAGTTCGTCGATCTCGGTTTTGGGCGGGCGGTAGTCATCGCCCTGCGTCGGATCGTAATGGGGTTGCAACCGGCCGTGAAACGCGTCGTGCTCGTCCGCATCGTAATGCACAACCACACTGCCGGTGGCCGGATTGATGGCGATCTGCTCAATGCCTGGGAAGGTGGCGAAGGTTTCGCTGATTTGCCGCAGCAGGTCGGGATTGCCCTTCGCCGCAGGGATCTTCATACGAATCCGCCCCCGCACCTGATGGGCAACGTAAAGCTGGGGTTTCGTCATCACGCGTTCGGTTCGAGCGACAGCGCTTTCACATTGCCCACAGCGGACGACTGCAGGCCCGTGCATGCGGGCGTTGATCGAGGTCCCGTTCTTCAGGTACTCGGCGGTGCCGATGAACCCGCCGATTTCTTCGGGGCACCATTCTTCATATCTTCTTCGGCGTTAACCTCGGCTACGATGTCGTGAACATGCTCTTGGGCCTCAGCCACCATTTCGCGGGTCTTTTGGCCAACTTTGTAGACTCCCCGAACAGTGGATCGAAACAACGGGCTTAGGGTCGTGCCTATACGCGGCAGATACTTGGGTACCAGCATCGCCGCGACACCCAGGACGACCCCTGGGAGCAATGCGGCCTCGAAGACAGCGACCCCGACGCCCACAACCCCTACGGTCGCGGCGGTCGCGACCAAGACGGTGTGGTCATCCTCTCTGTCTTCGAGCAGGTCCGGCGCATCGGCCGCGCGATTGGGGTAGGCCGCATCGAGCGTGGCCTTCCCGTCAGGCTGGAACGTCGCCATTGAAGTCGCTCCTGTGGCCGCCTCCCGCTACCGAGGGTGAAGAGGACGCCACACGCAAAGACCGCCCACCACTTGGCAGGCACGTCGGAACGGCACAGTCACAAAGTGCCTCTGGCAGCATCGTCGAGTTCTGTGACAACTTTATAAAACGACGGACCGGGCGCTGGAGGATCGTCCGTCGTGCGAGATCAGAGCAAGCCGACCAAAAAACAAGTCTTCCCTTGGGGAAGGCCGGCTAAGTAACAATTGTCGGGCGGCTAGGGGTCCTACTCTGCCGCGAACCTAAAAGATCCCCGGAACATACATTTCCTTGGGAATCGGACCGCGAATGTACTCGGGGCTGTGCACGCGAGCAGGGAGCGTGGGCGTCGGATGCGCGATTTCCCGATAGGGAATCAAGCTGAGCAGGTGATGAATGCAGTTGAGCCTGGCTTTCTTCTTGTCCACTGCATCGACGATCCACCACGGCGCCTCATGGATATGCGTCCTTTCCAGCATCGCTTCTTTGGCTTTGGTATATTGTTCCCAGCGGCGCCTGGACTCCAGATCCATGGGACTGAGTTTCCACTGTTTGAGCGGGTCATGGATGCGCATGAGGAAGCGGCGGTGTTGCTCGTCATCAGTAATCGAGAACCAGTACTTGACCAAAATGATGCCGGATCGGACCAGTATTTTTTCAAATTCAGGAACGGAGTGAAAAAACTCTTCAACTTCTTCCTCGGTACAAAATCCCATAACCCGTTCAACACCCGCACGGTTGTACCAGCTTCGGTCGAACAGCACGATCTCACCGCCGGCGGGCAGATACGACACATATCGCTGAAAATACCACTGGGTGCGCTCCCGCTCGCTCGGTGCTGGAAGCGCGGCGACACGACAGATCCGAGGATTGAGGCGCTGTGTGATCCGCTTGATGACCCCACCCTTGCCGGCGGCGTCGCGCCCCTCAAAGATCACGACGATCTTCAGTTTGTTGCGCGCAACCCAGTCTTGTAACTTCACCAATTCGCCCTGCAGCCGAAACAGTTCGCGAAAATAGATACGGCGATCGATGGTCTCCGGTTCCGGGTGTTCGCTGAGGTCGTCCAGGAGCTTTGCCAATCGATCGTCGTCAATTTCCATCTCGAGTTCTTCATCGAAACTGTCCATCACGTCGCCCTGGATGCGGCGAAAGAGGGTATTTGGATCGCTCTTTAGGTGCTCGCTCATGGTCCTAGGGTCCGCAGAAATCATGGTACGCTGATATGACGTCATCGCGACAGCGTTGCCGCATCCCGATCACGCGTGGCGACGGCTTTAGGCTTGATTCAACCAATGCGTGCCCTTGTCGATCCTCACGGTTGGGATGTGATCGTTGCGGATGATGCCGGCCTATGCGACCGCAGCCAAGCGTTCTTCACCGCCTCCGGCCAAGACGCGGAAAGCCGCATCGCGCTGCGGGGAATGTCGGCCGCGTTCTGACTCAGCCGGCCGCAAGCAGTCCCAGGCGTAACCGTTTGGGCCGCGCGGAAAGGGGCCGGTGCCTGGACACCGCCATGCGATTGGCCGCGGTATTGGCGGTTGCCCAATGCAGGACCTGGCATCAAAGTCTCACTTTAGAACAAGCCCGCTCAAATATAGTCGGCGGCGGTGGCGGCCTCCGAAAACGACTTACCGGCCCTTAACGCGGCCGCGATCATTCGGTCCTTTTCGACAATCGACTCGGCCTTGGCGAGAACGGCGGCGATTGAGGCCCTCGGCACGTTCACAATCCCGGTCTCATCGCCCACGACGAGGTCGCCGGCTCGAACCAATAGGCCCCCAAGATGCACCGGGTCGCCAATCGACTCGACGCTAATGCGCGTCTTGCCCGATAGTGGGGTGACAAACCGGCTGGCAAGCCAAAGATTGGTCGCGCGGATTTCGTCGATATCGCGGCAACCGCCGTCAATCACGACCGCGGCAGCGCCGCGCAGGCTCGTGGCCAGTGTTGCGAGCCCCCCGAATGTCGAAACCTCGGCGCCCCCGGCATCCACAACCAGCACCTGGCCCGGCCCCACTGACGCGATGAGGCTACCAACGGCAAACTCACGACGGGCAAAAGCCTGGAGCGGACCTGCAACCTCCCGCGCCGTGACCGCATAACCGGCAAATCGTCCGCTACCACTGCGCTGGGAGAGACCGGTCACCACGCCCTTTATCGCCAATTCGTCGAGCGCGTCCGACCACGTGCTGGTTGCGATCCGCTCACAGCGTGACAGCAAGTGATCGTCAGTCATGGTCCCCTCTCTTGCTGGTTCTCGACGCTGACCTGATACCACGCACCGGTCTCTTGCGTCTGCCAGCCGCAAACCTATGATCGCCCACGCTAGGCGGATGAAGACCGCTCACATGGCCAACGCGGGCAGCCCGGACTATCCGCAAGATCGGCTGCCGCACCCGAGGGAGTTCCATCATGGCTGCGTCAGTCCGAGTACACAAGGTTGGTGGTCCCGAAGTGCTTACCTTCGAGGATATCGACGTCGGCGCACCCGGGCCAGGGCAGATTCGGATCAAGCAATATGCCTGTGGGATCAATTACATCGACGTCTATTTTCGCTCCGGGCTCTATCCGGCGCCGTCTTTGCCGTTCGTGGCCGGAAGTGAAGGGGCAGGCGAAGTAACGGCCGTCGGTCCGGACGTCAAGGACTTCAAGGTCGGGGACCGCGTCGCTTATGTGGTCGCGCTCGGCGGCTATGCGGCCGAACGCCTTCTACCTGCCGAACGCGTGGTCGCGCTGCCTGCCGTCATCACCTACGAACAAGCAGCCGGAATGATGCTCAAGGGCATGACCGTGCAATACCTGCTGCGCCGCACCTACGAGGTTAAAAGCGGTTCGACCGTGCTCATTCACGCCGCTGCCGGCGGCATTGGGCTCATCGCCTGCCAGTGGGCCAAGGCGCTTGGCGCAACCGTGATTGGGACGGTGGGGTCAAAGGACAAGGCCAAGCTGGCCCAGGACGCGGGATGCGACCATGTGATCCTCTATCGAGACGAAGATTTCGTTGCGCGCGTTAAAGATGTGACGCGCGGCGGATTGTGCGACGTGGTCTATGACGGTGTCGGCAAGACGACATTCCCGGCCTCGCTCGATTGCCTGCGCCCACTAGGTCTGTTCGTTAGCTTTGGGAACGCATCAGGGCCGGTCGAAAATTTCAATCTTGGCCTCTTATCGCAGAAAGGTTCGCTGTTCGTCACCAGGCCGACGCTAAATACCTACACAGCAAAACGCGAGGACCTTATTGCTACGGCCAATGATCTCTTCAAAATGGTGACGAGTGGTAAGGTCAAAATCCCAATCAATCAGACCTACGCATTGAGGGATGCGGCGAAAGCCCACCGGGATCTTGAGAATCGGGCAACGGTCGGCGCTTCCATCCTCGTCCCGTGACGCGCCGATCTTTATGACAAATCCAACATGCGGGCTGCCAGGACTTAACGGTCCCGGGTGTAAGACCCGGCCAATTCGTCACGCGCCGCGCGATGCCAAAGGAGCGTTGCGCCCACGATCCCTCGTGTGAGCACGAACGACGCGCGCTGATGAAGCTCGATCGGTCGGCTGGTTCTCAGCCCCGCACGAACGCCTGGCGGGCACGCTAATCCTCGAACGCCGCATACACCATGGTGCGAAACAGTGGTCGAAAATAATCACGTTGACCTGGTCCCTGCATCATCAGGACGGCAAAACAATCCTCGAGCGGATCGACCCAGAAACTGGTTCCCGCGATGCCGCCCCACCCGTAGTGCCCGACCGAACCTGGAACCTGTGCGGTGCCGGTGACGAGCCGCACCGTAAAGCCAAGTCCGAACCCATAGCCCGGTGCCAACAAGTCGGAGGTTCCCTGAATGCCGCCGAGGTGATCTGCGGTCATGTATTCGATCGTCTTTCGACTCAGGAGTCGGGTTGAACCTAGGCAGCCTCCGTTTGCCAGCATCTGGCAAAATCGCGCGTAGTCCATCACCGTTGAAACCAGGCCGCCGCCAGCCGACTCGAAACTGGGGGGCTCGCGCACGTTAATGAGCTGCACCGGCTCGCCACTGTCTGGATCCGACGAGAACGGTTCGGCCAGCCGATCGTGCTTCTCCGGCGGTGCGAAGAAGTCGGTGTCGACCATGCCGAGGGGCTCCATAATGTGCATGTTGAGGAACGCGCGCAAACTCTGACCGGAAACCACCTCGATGACCCGGCCGAGCACGTCGGTTGAACGGCTATAGTCCCAACGCGTCCCCGGCTGATACGCCAAGGGCAGTCCGGCAAGCGTCGCGGCATGTTCGGCGTTGGTCTGATCGCGGCGAAAGATCCTTGCCGTGTTGTACAGTGCAGGCACCGGGCCGGTGCCAATAAACTCGTAAGTCAGCCCGGACGTGTGCCGGAGGAGATCCTGGATGGTGATGGGCCGCTCGACGGGGACCATCTCGACGTCACCCCGGTCGCGATACCGAGCGACCTTCATCTCGGAAAACGCGGTTAAAAACTTATGCAGCGGATCGACGAGCAACAGCTGCCCTTGCTCGACAAGCATCATGACCGCAACCGAAACAATTGGCTTGGTCATGGAGTAGATGCGAAAGATCGCGTCCGGCAACATTAAGGCACCGCTTGCCGGATCGCGGACGCCGAGGCTCTCGCAATAGGCGATCTTGCCGCGGCGGGCCACCAGCGCAACCACGCCTGGTAAGCGTTTGCGATCAATCTCGCGCTGAAAAACCGCTGACAGACGCGCCAGCCGCTCCGCCGAAAGCCCGACCTCGTCGGGTTCGGCACTGCCCAAAAGCCGTGTGCCCAGATGCTGGCGCAGCGGTTCCAAGATGGCCATGATTACACCTCAGAGGGGGATTCTTCGCTTCGCGAACCGCTCGCCACGCGGGACGACCTGCGGGCGTTCGCGTTAGATCCGCGCATGCGAGCCATCGCAGAGCGGCGATTTCTGGCTGTGCTTGCAGCCGCAAAACCAAGCAGTGCCATCCTTTTCCGGCCTATAGGGTTTCGGAAGGAAGGTGGTTCCGCTGTGAGAACCATCACAAAACGGCTGCTTGTTCGAGCGGCCGCACGCACACCAGTAATAGATCTGCTCCGATTTGACCTCAATAGGGTAGGGCGATTTCTGCGCCACAATGGGACTGGCCATTCATGCTCCCCGGTTCAGACGGTGACCATCTTGGGCTGCTTGACTCGTCCAAGAAACCCGCTCTGCTCTGCGTGCCGGCGCGCGATCGCTCGTGACGCGCGCGAAGCGGAGTCTGGGCTCTCGACCGGTTTTAAAATCCGACAACGCTGCCATGCAGATCATAAGCATCGGCCCGCTCGATCTTCGTGGTCACGATCTCACCGACGCGTAGCGGGCGGCGACTTGCCAGGTAGACGGCGCCGTCGATCTCGGGCGCGTCACCCTGACTGCGTCCCTTCGCACCGCTCGTCCCTAGTTCATCGACAATGATGTGCTGGCGGGTCCCAATCTTGCGTTTCAAGCGTTTTGCCGAGATCACTTGCTGGCGTTCCATCAAGCGATTGAAGCGTGACTGCTTGACTTCATCAAGCACCGGCAGCTCCAAATCGTTGGCCCTTGCGCCTTTGACCGGCTCGTAGCGAAAACAGCCGACCCGGTCGAGTTGGGCCTCCCCAAGCCAATCCAGCAGCAGCGCGAAATCCTCTTCGGTCTCACCGGGAAATCCCACAATAAAACTCGAACGGATGGTGAGTTCGGGGCAGACCTCACGCCAGCGACGAATGCGTTCGAGCGTCGCCTCCTGCGCGGCAGGCCGGCGCATGCGCTTGAGCACCGACGGGCTTGCGTGCTGGAATGGCACGTCGAGATAGGGCAGGATCTTCCTTTCCGCCATCAGCGGGAGCACCTCATCGACGTGCGGATAGGGATAGACATAGTGGAGCCGGACCCAGACCCCCAGGGACCCAAGCTCGCGCACCAGATCGAGGAAGCGTGCACGCACTTCCCGACCGGCCCAAGGGCTTGTCTGGTATTTGAGATCGACGCCATAGGCTGACGTATCCTGGGAAATGATGAGCAGCTCCTTAACCCCGGCCGCGACAAGTTTTTCCGCCTCCCGCAAGACATCAGCGGCTGGCCGCGAGACGAGGTCACCCCGAAGTTTCGGGATGATGCAGAACGTGCACCGATTGTTGCAGCCCTCGGAAATCTTCAAATACGCATAGTGTCGTGGTGTCAGCTTGATCCCCTGAGCGGGGACGAGATCAAAGAACGGATCGTGCTTGGGCGGCGCGACCTCGTGCACCGCCGCAATCACGCTCTCATATTGCTGGGGGCCAGTGATGGCCAGCACATCCGGATAGCGCTCCCGGATGATTTCCGGCTCGGCGCCCATGCAACCTGTGACGATCACTCGGCCATTGGCGGCCATCGCCTCGCCAATCGCTGCCAGTGATTCGGCTTGCGCGCTGTTGAGAAAGCCGCAGGTATTGACGATCGCCACTGCCGCCCCCGCATGGCTGCGCGAGAGCTCATAACCCTCCGCGCGCAGCCGGGTGATGATGCGCTCGGAGTCGACCAACGCCTTGGGACAACCGAGCGATACGAAAGAGATTTTTGCGGTCGCCTCGTCCGCCATCGTTCGGGTCGCCCCTGCTGAGAGGTTCGGCCGGAGTTCGCATCGTGTGCCCACGATGCCTCCGGAGCTGCCTGATTAGCGAACCCGCCCAAAAGGCGCAAGCCGGTGCCGTCTCTTCGGTTGGGCCGCGCATTTGCGGGGGCGCCCACACTCAACGCCAAAGCCAGTGCCCGCCAAGCGCCTTTCCCCGCCACGACGACACCGGTCGCTGGCGGCTGCCCGACGGTAGAATCGCGCGCTACCGACGGGTTCTCCAGGTTTGGCCCACGAAAGCGAGGCGCCGGTCTCGATCCCGAAACCGGCGCCAAAGATTTTCGCCACGGACCGCGTGTTACGCGATCAGACGATGGGCTGATGACAGCCTATCGGCTGAAGCTGAACAAATCCGTCAAGTCGCCGATCGCCGGAGAGTTGACGGGAACATAGGCGTTATCCGTCCGCGATCGGGTTCGGCAGGTTGTCGCGGCTACGCTGTGTGAGCGGCTGGAGTTGCCAGTTCTTCTCGACGAACTTGAGAAACGAGACATGGTCGTTGTAGGTATGCGAGATATGTCCGCCGATACTGTAGGGCGACACCACAATCATCGGAATGCGAGTGCCGTCGCCAAAATAGTCGAGCGCTTGGACGTAACCGGAATCCCAATAGCCACCACCTTCGTCGAAGGTAATGAATATGGCTGTGTCGGCCCATAGCTTTTTATTGTCCTGCACAAGGTCGACGATCTTCTTAACGAATCCCTCGAACAGGTCCAGCTTCGAAGACGCAGGGTGACCGTCAACAAACCCACTGGGTTTGACAAAGGACACGGCTGGGAGCGATCCATTTTGAATGTCGTTGTAGAGGTCGATGGTGTCCTTGAGGTGCGTCGTCCGGACTTGCGCATTTGTCATGATAGAGGTCGAATACTGCGCCCAGTTACAGATGTTACAGTACTCGTTGTCTGACTGGAGATAGTAGGGGTCTTTGACATATCGGTCGAATTGGTCGCCGAAATACGCCCACGAGACATTTTTTTCCAAGAGGGCATCGCCGATGGTGCGGACGCTTGACGGCGGGATGGTAAACACCGTGTTATTCGCATTGGCGGCCGCTGGACCCGAATACGCGTCGCTGCCGTCACCAAAGTAGCCAGGATTGTAGTTGTTGAGAAGATAGTAATGCGCTGGCTGGCAGTTGGGGTTGACCGGGCGCGCCAAAGCTTTGAGATAGTAGACGATGCTGGCAACTCCGGGCTGGGTGGTGTCGGAACAGTTGCTGTATGACCCTCCGCCAAAGGACGGCGAACCAAACGAGCCGCCACCATACCCGTCCTCGGTGTAGTAGTTGTTGGTGGTTGGTTGCGGGTTGGGATTCTCGATCTCGTCGACGATGCCGGCGTTGGCGGGTCCGGCGTTGGTGGCGAGCTGATTGTGCGGTGGCGTTTGCGGGTTGCCGGCTCCGTCACTGAACCAGATGGCATCGCCGGTGCCGAGCATGATGTGATTGGCCCCGGTACCGCCATTCACGGCCTGATGGTAATTGTCGCTCATCGAATAGTGGTCAGCGAGAAATTTGAAATACGGCGCGTCTCCTTCCTGAACGTTATAGAAGCCCAAAGCCGTCGACCCCTCTCCGGTCGTCGTCGGCGTACTGTTGATATTGAAGCCTGCCGGCTGCGGGTAGGGGGGATTAAATCCCGCGGGTTGCGGTTTGCCGTTATTGCCCGCACCTATCGTGACTTCAACCCACGCGAAGAGATCTGACAGACAGCCCCCCGGATTCCTCCCGCTCGCCGTTGCAACACTGCAATCAAGCTGCTGCCACATCTGATAGAAGCGATGCACAGGGCTCGCCGCATAGGCGTCGTAAGGGACGCCGGGCGTGAGCTGGAACGGCCCGGGCGGAAGGTTCGTTACCGGCTGCTCCACGTAGGAAATGCGGGTGTCGAACGTCCCGGCAGTCAATCCGGTCCCGCCCGTGAGCAGAAACTGGTAGTATTTGGCCGGCAGCCCGTTCTCGACCTGCTGGGCGTTGGCCAGATTCTGTGGGGTCACGCACGATGTCGTGATGGTGCCAGAAGGACAGAGGAAGGGAACACGCGGGCCTCCCGCCAGCGGCGCCGGCAATGTTTTGTAACTTTGCTTGTCGGTGTTTGGGCTTATCTGGTAAAGACCTGTTTGCTTCGCGGTTCCAGCGTCGACTGCTTGGTGTTGAAAGACCGAGGAGTAATTGGGTCCAGGCGTGCCGTCGCCCTTGACGATACCCTCTGAGAGGAGGTTGCGAATACTCTCGCCTTTGCTGACGGGCACGTAGGTGGCGAAAACATGATCGAAAGTCCGATTTTCGCCGATGATAAAGATGGCGTGCTTGATCGGTGTCGTTGTCGGCACACTCTCGACGGCCGTGTTGGTCGACGCAGTTTGGGCAAAAACCGCGAGGGGCGACATGGTGGCAACCGCCATGGCGCACACGGCTGCCGAACACATCGCTCGGTGTCTAACATTCCTGTTTCCCATATTGAATCATCCCCGTTGTCAGGCGCTCGCGACAACGCGATTGTCGCGGACGATGATTGCCTTGAGGTGACGCTTTAGTGATGGTGGTGTGCGAACGCGCCGGCGATTGAAGGCTTTGGCAATTTGCGCCGCCGGACGGTACATTCGAACCTGCAATTCGTGACGACTTGAAGACCAGCAGATGACAGCAAATCGATCTAAGGTTGTGCAAGTTGGCTTGTGCGCGAAGTCGCTGCGTCCCGCTGGCTCCCCCACTCCGAGCCCATAGGCGGACTTGGACGAGCGGCAGAAATGCTCGCCTATCGCCAGTTGCGAACGCGGGGAATGTAAGCCGAAAGGCCGAAGAGGATCGCTTGACCCATAAAGTCGTGACCCTTGCGGTCTGATTTCCGAGGACGCGTGTGTCATGATGAGAGCTTGCTGGCCGCGGCTTCATCCAGAGATCACGCTGGAACGCTCCGACATCACCGCTTTGCTCCGCCCGGTGTTTCCGGGTGCGACTGTGGTTGCGTCCGAGCGTGTGATTGGCGGGCTCGCGAACACCAACTTGAAAGTTTGGATCAGCGGTCATGCGGCGCCGTTACTGCTGCGCCTCTACCAGCGCGGCCATCGTGAGGCCATGAAGGAAGCCGCGCTACTCCGACGGCTGAGCGGGCAGGTGCCCATCGCCGGACTTCGGCTTTTTTCGATCGACAATCCATTGGCCGACTATCCGTATGCGGTAATTGATTGGGTAACGGGCGAACGTCTCGACGTCCTGGCAGCAACCGGCGAGGACGTCGTAGCATTAGGTCGAGCGGTTGGCCAAACACTCGCGCTGATCCACGCAATCACCTTCGACAGGTACGGTTTTTTTGATCCCGATCTATCGTTGCCCACCGCGATTGACCTCGATCGCGATGGTCTCCTCGCCTATATACAGCGCGCTCTCGTCATGGGATGCGGTGGCGATCGACTGGGTCGGGACCTCGTCGGGAGTTTGATTGGCTTTGTCGAGCGCCAAGGCCACCGCCTGTCAACCTGGCGCGGTCCTTGCCTGGTTCACGGTGACTTCAATGGCTCGAATATTTTGCTGCGGCGAGGGGAAAATCGAGAATGGAAAGTCGCGGCTGTTCTCGACTGGGAATTTGCTTTGAGCGGGACACCCGGCTTTGATTTCGCGCATCTGCTGCGCGCCCCGCTTGATTCGTTCCCCCTGCTGGCTACGAGCGCGGCGCAGGGCTACCAGTTTGCTGGTCGCACGCTTCCCGCCGACTGGCCAGAGATCTCACGCCTTGTCGATCTGTTTGCCTGGGTAGATCTCGCGAGCCGTCCCGAGTCGGATGCAACCGTGATTGATGATGCTCGCCAGGCCATTCAAACAACAATCGCGGCGCTCTCAATCGGATAGACGCTCCGAGTTCGCACCGCCGGGCAGTGGCTCATGAAGGGTATACCGATGCAACGGCGATCGCCATTGCGTCCGACGGTGCGCTCAAGCCCAGCATCGCCAGCCGTCGCTCACGCTGAAACTCTGGCAGCGAAGGCCGCAGGCGCACTTCGTCGATGGAACGGACCGCACTTACGCGGGGCGAGGAACGTGATGGGCGCGTGGCGCATCGTGCGCGAGCGCGATACCTTAGGGGTCTCGGTTATGACGTGGCCGGTCGTAAGTGCTCTCACGCGCGATATTGCGGGCGCAAAAAGCCGCGGTATCGCCACTCACAGTGGCCCGACATTGGTCGAGGGTGTGGAAACCGCAATTGTACGTATACGCATCGTACCAAGCGCACCATTCCGCAGCTTCGGTCGACGCCCCATTGAGCATGAAGGCCAATGTGATTGCGGCCATTGCGACCCGCGTTCGCATATCTCGTCCTCACCATCCGGCTCTTAATACTGCCGCGACTTGCAAAGTCCCACAACACACCTCCTGATAGACAGAGCGGTCTTCTCTTTGGCCCGCTTCGGCGGCACCGCGAGTTACAAATCGATCGGCTGCGCAGCAACTGTCGCTCATATTTTGCGCTCCATACGCGTTTTGCCGCATGCCGCGCCCTACCACCCTCCCATATCGTGGTCGCATGCTTGGGACCGTGGCATTCCGGGCAGCCTTGATGATGGGCGCGATCCTGCTCGTGGGCGGCATCGCATTCTTGATGTTTTTTGATGGAGACGTATTCACCGCCTCAATCTTCAGTTTTCTGCCGGCGGCGATCGTGAGTTGGTTCGGCCTGGCGGTCCGCACTTTTTTTGTCAAGGACTGAGGAGTCGGCTGCACCGACAGGTGCTCCCCACGGTTCGCGCCCCGGGCGCTCTTTTCTGCAAAACACGGGCTTCTCAGCGACAATTCGACGCCAAACTTGCAGGGTCGCCTCGCGCCGCCGGGCGCGCCCATGCGATCTCGTCACGTTCCCCGAAAACCGCGCGCCCCCGGAGAGGGCCGCAGGATGTCATCGCAAAGTTCTCAGAGTCCTTCAGCCACAGGCTGAACGCCCTTCGATTTGCCGCAACGCCGTGTCGACGGCGGCGACGAGCTTGTGATCCGACACCGGTTTGGAGAGCCATGCGAGCGGCCGCGCGGGTTGAGCGCGCGTTTGCGTCGCCGGATCGGTAAAAGCCGAGACAAAGATGCTGCGAATGCCGAAGCGATCAAAGATTTCCGCAGCCGCGTCGATGCCGTCGCGAGGTCCGGCAAGACGAATGTCCATGAGGACCAGCTCAGGCTGATGGTCCGGGACCATCTGAACAGCTTCGGCGGCTGTCGAGGCGATGTCCACGACGTCGTAGCCGGCTTCGGTCAGCGCATTCTCAAACTGCAGAGCAACGAGATAATCGTCCTCAACAATGAGGATGCGCCGCGGGTAGGAAGTGTGGGCACGTGCGGACCCAAACATGACTGCACTCCAGCCGACCAAAGCAAAGAGCTGGACTGGACGACTAAACCGCGCGTGCACATGCGATTTTTCGTCCAGTACGCCAGAAACGCGGCCGAATGCCGGCATGATGCATCACAAAAACGTCATGGCGCGGGCAAACAAGCCCAGCTGGCGCCCTCTTACAATGCCGCCAGACACCTGATCAGGACAAGTCCCTATCGGGCTATCGGCAACATTTCTGTATCAAATACAGCACTTACTGCACATCTCGGCAATATGGTACTACTCCTCCCTCGGCTTTCGCGGTCGTGCGCGTGGGAGGCGCCGTAGCCACAATCTCGCCGAAGTCCTCAAAAGCAGCCCTCGGGCTGCAACGATGAAGATCCTCGGCTATTTCCGAGCCGGCAATTCGTCGCAGGTCTTTGCCCAGATCCACCTGCGGCGGGCCAATGAGCTCACAGTCCTCGTGTCGGATCGCGCGTGTCAACCGACGGCGTCCTTTCCCACGGCAATGCAAGCAAACCGCGCCTCAATGACC
>Ga0126373_10000785_pt1 | contig 21451 bp, 23 predicted proteins | sample PanSoiMetPlot_11_FD_92545 | JGI IMG/M metagenome (GOLD analysis project Ga0126373, IMG submission 92545) | Tropical forest soil microbial communities from Panama - MetaG Plot_11 | ecosystem: Environmental > Terrestrial > Soil > Tropical forest > Bulk soil | place: Panama | collected 2016-02-17 | reverse complement strand
CTGCTGGAGATGAGCGCCGACGCTGTCCTTCTGCTTGTTCAGCTCATCGACCTGGCGCTGAGCGTTGCTGCGCACCCGCTCAGCCTCGGCCTTGGTGTCGGCGAGCAGCTGGTCGGCCTGAGCCTTGGCCTGGGCAAGGATGCCGTCGGCGTTCTTCTTGGCGTTGCTGACGAGCTGCTGACTGTGCTGATCGGCTTCCCGCCTCGTCTGCTCGGCCTGGATGCTGGCCTTGCTGGCGCGCTCCTCGGCCACGGCGGCCCGCTGCTCGGCCTCGGACACCATCTTCTGGGTGGCTTCCTGCGCCTTGGCCAGCCGCTCGGTCTCCTGGCGCTCGGCTTCTTCGCGCCGCGCCGCGAGCTGCATCTCGAACTCAGCCTCGGCCTGTGCCCTCGCCGCCTCGCTGTCCTCGAATGCGCGCTGCGCCTGGCTGCGCATCTCGTCGGCCTGCCGCTTCGCCGTCGTCAGGATCTCGTCCCGGTCACGCTTGGAGGACGCGCGCATCTGAGCGACCTCGCGCTCCGCGGTCGTCCGCATCTTCGCGACCTCGCGCTCGTTGCCGGCGCGCTTCTCGGCGACTTCGTGGTCGGCAGTAGCCCGGAGCTTGGCGACCTCGCGCTCGGTGGTCGACTTGAGCTCGTCAGCCTCCCGGCCGGCCTTTGTCCTGATCGCCTCGGCCTCGCGCTCGGCGGACGAGCGCTGGTCGTCGGTCTCGCGCTTGGCGACGGCGCGCAACTCGGCGGCCTCGTTCTCGGCCGACGCTCGAGCCTCGGCTGCCTCCACCTTGGCGGCCGCGTTCAGCTCGTTGGCAGCCGATCGGGCCTCCTGGACGATCTCGGTGGCCTGCTCCTCGGCGAGCCGGAGCAGCTGCTCGATTCTCGAGCCAAGCCCCGAGTATGTCGGCCGCTCCTGCTCCTGAATCTGCCGGTGAGCGTCCGCGAGCTCGCGCTGGAGGGCTCGGGCGTTCTCTTGGTGCTTGCGCACGTCCGAGTCGAGACGCGTAAGTTCCTGCTGGACCTGGGTCGGGTCATAGCCGCGCATGACCCTCGAGAACTCCGGGATGGAGTTCTCGACAAAGAAGTTGCTGAGCTGAGCATCGATGTCGGGCTGCATGTCGCCTAATCCTGGTGTAGACGGGAGGGTCGCGCACCGAAACGATCGCCTGTCGGGTCCGATTGCCGGGGCTGATCTGTGCTGCTTACAGCCTCTTTGCCCGGTGGGCACGAAGGAGCTTTCGTCCGGTGCTGGCAGCGTACTCCCCCCGTGGACCATTGGCGGCGTGTTCGCGCCCGGTAGTACCAGAGACATCGGTTTTTTGTGATTTGCGATATAGGTGACGCTGCCTCGTCACGCTAAGTTCGCGACGCCTGGACTAGCTCGGTCAGAACCCCGCCGACAGCGGAGGGGTGCAGGAACGCGATTGAGGCTCCCATCGAGCCATGGCGCGGCCGTTCGTCGATCACCCGGACGCCCGACGTGCCGACGGCAGCGAGTGCCGCTGTGATATTCGCCACGCCGTAGCCAACGTGATGCATGCCTTCGCCCCGGCGCTCCAGGAACCTGCCCACCGGCGTATCCGGGCCGAGCGGTTCGAGCAGCTGGATGTAAGAGCTGCCGGCCGGCGCGTCAGCGACGTGCAGCATCGCCTCTTTGACCCCTTGCGCCTCGTTGACCTCAATGCTGGCGACGGTCAGCCCGAACACCGACTCATAGAAGGAGATCGTCGCCGTCAGGTCACGGCACGCAAGACCGACGTGATCGATGCGAGTGAGCACGGTTCTGCACCTCCGGGAGCTGAGTCACTGACAGGTATCGTTTCAGCTATGCGCGACGCAGTAATCGTGGGCGGGGCCCGTACCCCGGTAGGCCGGCTGCTCGGCTCGCTGAGCGGATTCAGCGGAGCCCAGCTGGGCGGCATGGCAATCAAGGCGGCACTGGAGCGGGCGGGCGTGCCCGCTGACCGTGTCGAGTACGTCATCATGGGCCAGGTGCTCCAGGCGGGCGCGGGTCAGATCCCGGCGCGTCAGGCGGCGGTAGCAGCTGGCATCCCGATGACCGCGCCCGCCCTGTCGATCAACAAGGTATGCCTGTCCGGCCTAGACGCCATCGCACTCGCCGCCCAGCTCATCAGGGCCGGCGAGTTCGACATCATCGTCGCCGGCGGCATGGAGTCGATGTCGCAGGCACCGCACCTGCTGCCGGGGTCGCGCCGTGGGTTCAAGTACGGCGCCACCGAGCTGGTCGACTCGATGGCACTCGACGGCCTGACCGACGCCTTCGACCAGGTGTCAATGGGGGAGTCGACCGAACGGCACAACGCGAAGCTCGGCATTACCCGGCAGGAGCAGGACGCGTTCGCCGCCCGGTCGCACCAGCTCGCGGCCAAGGCCATCAAAGACGGGCTGATGGCGCCCGAGATCACGCCGGTCGCCATACCGCAGCGGAAGGGCGAGCCGCTCATTGTCGACACCGACGAGGGCGTCCGCGCCGACACCACACCCGAGTCTCTGGCCGGGCTCAAGCCCGCGTTCGCGGCCGACGGCACGATCACGGCTGGCTCCGCGTCGCAGATCAGCGACGGCGCAGCCGCCGTGGTGGTGATGTCCGACGAGGCGGCTGCCGGCTACGGTGCGACGGTGCTGGCCGAGATCGGCGCGCACGGTGTCGTCGCCGGTCCCGACAACTCGCTGCACTCCCAGCCATCACGCGCGATCTACCGCGCGCTCGACAAGGCCGGGCTCAAGGTCGGTGACCTTGATCTCGTCGAGATCAACGAGGCGTTCGCCGCCGTGGCAATCCAGTCCGTGCGTGACCTCGGTGTTGACCCGGACAGGGTGAACGTCAACGGGGGCGCCATCGCGATCGGCCACCCGCTCGGCGCATCGGGTGCGCGCATCGCACTGCACCTCATCTACGCGTTGCGCGAGCGCGGCGGTGGCCTCGGGGTGGCCGCGCTGTGTGGCGGCGGCGGGCAGGGCGACGCGCTGCTGCTGCGGGTGCCAGCCGCTGTCGAGAGCTGAGGGGCTCGTGCCCGCGCTCACCGGGCGGGCCCGGCAAAGCGCTGACCCGGCGACCCTGATCACGGCGGCCAGGTCGGGCGATGCCCGTTCCCTGGCCCGGCTTGTTTCTCTCGTCGAAGACGAGTCCGGCGAGCTTCGCCGCGTCATGAAGGAGATCGCGCCGCTGACGGGGCACGCGCACGTTGTCGGGCTGACGGGATCGCCTGGCGTCGGCAAGTCGACGGTGACGGGCGCGCTCGTGCGCGTCTACCGCGACGCCGGCCTGCGGGTCGGCGTGCTGGCCGTCGATCCGTCATCGCCGTTCAGCGGCGGGGCTCTGCTGGGGGACCGGGTGCGGATGCAGGATCACGCCACCGACGACAAGGTCTTCATCCGCTCGATGGCAACCCGCGGGCACCTCGGCGGCCTATCCTGGGCCACTCCGCAGGCGGTCCGGATCCTCGCGGCTGCAGGATTCGACGTCGTGCTGATCGAGACCGTCGGTGTCGGTCAGGCCGAGGTCGAGATTGCGTCGCTGGCCGACACCGCGCTGGTCGTGGTCGCACCCGGGCTGGGCGACTCCATTCAGGCAGCGAAGGCGGGCATCCTGGAGATCGCCGATATCTTCGCCGTCAACAAGAGCGACCGGCCCGGTGCGCAGGAGGCTGTCCGGGACCTGCGCACCATGCTCGCGATGGCCAGCTATGGCACTGACGACTGGAAGCCGCCCATCGTCAGCACCACGGCGGTGGCAGGTGACGGCATTGCCGACCTTGCCGCGGCCATCGACAAGCACCGCGCCTGGCTGACCGCCAGCGGCCAGCGCGATCAGCGTCGGCGCGCCCGCGCGCGGGAAGAGATCTCAGCGATCGCGCTCGGGGAACTGCGGCTGCGCATGGGCGGGTTGCCCGGTGAGTCGCGGCTCGACGAGCTAGCCGGGCGGGTGCTGGCCGGCGATCTCGATCCGTACTCGGCCGCCGACGAGCTCATCGCCGGCTAGCGGCGGCCAGCCCGCGCCCCGAGCTCGACGGAAACGTTCGCGTGAAAAGTACAAAATCTTCGTACTTTTCACGCCAGCGATTGCCGCTGGCGTTAACGCGGACGGGTTTTAGCGGTTTCGGCTGCGCTGTCGGCCTCAGTTCTGGTGCGGCCGTCGATGGCGGTCGCGGGTTCGGTCGCGCCGGCCGCGACGGGCACGCCGGTATTTTCCTTTGCAGCTGCGGCGTGCCGGGTGGCGGCTGCCTCGGCGGCTTCGAGGACCGACTCGCTCCATAGCCGGGCTTCGTAGGCCCGCTTGCCGCCGCGGGCACCGAAGAGGCGTTTGGTAATCACCAGGTACAGGACCAGGGCAAGGTTGATCAGAAGCAGCACAAGCGCAGTGACCGTGAACTTCCGCGAGAGGTCATAGATCTCGAGCGGCAGGCCCAGTGACGTGGCGACCATCGCGAAGTACTCGCCCCAGCGCTTGGCCAGCCAAAGGCCGGTGGCCTCGGTCAGCTCGATGATCGCGTAGACGGCAAGCCCGATCGCGACCAAGGTCAACGTCCGGCCGCTGAGCGTTAGCGCGTGCTGGAGCAACCCGACGAGCTTGGAGTGGCTGATATCGAAGCCCAGCTGGCGGAACAGGTCGCGGATGGCGGGCAGCTCTCGGTCGAAGCGGTGCTCGACGCTCGTCTGCGAATGCCTGAATCGCCAGAGGAATACCGCTGCGATACCAGCGACGACGCCGCGCAGGACGCGCTCGATGGCGAAAACCCGCAGGATCAGCCTGCTTCTGATCTCGCGGCCACGTGGTACGACGGGCGCTGCCGCGGCCGGCCCGGCGAGGGCGGGCGACCCCGCTACGTAGGCGCCGCAGCGAAGGCACTGCCAGGCCTGTCCATCGGGCAGTACCGCCCCCATCTGGGCCGCGAGGTCCGGCTCCTCGGGCGCGAAAGTCAGATGGCCGTTTCGTGCGCAGGAACGGGTGCTCCAGTCCACCCTGGCAGCTTAGGGCAGCAACCGGCACTGAGAATCACGACGCGGCGCGCTCAGGCGTTGATCAGCACGCCGTCGGCAAGTACGAGTACGTCGTCGCAAGCGAGTTCCAGCGCTTCGCGGTCGCAGCCTGCGACGAGGATGCCGCCGTCACGGCTCAGGTCCTTGATCGCAGCCGCGAGCACCAAGATCTCCCGTGCTTCCAGGGCGTCGAGCAGCCCGTCGAGCAGCAGTAGTTCGGGCTGATGCACGGCGGCGGCCGCCAGGCGGGCACGCCTGGTGACCGCCTCGGGCGCCGCCCGCAGCGTTACCTCGGCCCATGGCGTCAGCGATAGCCGGTCCAGGATCGCGGCGGCGAGCAAGTGCCTGTCCTGTCGGTACGGCCGGCCGATCCGGGCCGAGTGCTCGACCAGACCGCGGACGCGAATACCCGGCAGGGTGCTGGCACTGCGGCGGGCGACGCCAACGCGGCGGCGGACAGCGGCCCGACCGCGAATGGTGGCCATGTCGTGTCCGAGCACCCGTAGCTCGCCATAAGCCGGGCGGGCAACGCCAGCGAGCAAGTCCACTAGAGCTGCCGACTGCGCGGGGTGATCGCTCACGATGCCGAGGGCGGATCGGCCAGGAACGGGCGGTCCGATGCGGAAGCTCGCCGCGCGCACGGCCCATCCCCGCCCGCTTCGCACGCCGATACCCGCGGCGAGCACGGGATCCGGGCCTACGACAGCGTGGCCGGACGACATCTTTCCCCCGGATTTGGCTATGAGCTGATCCTCAGCAGGCAATGTAACGATCTGTAATTGACCATGTCCACGTACGCGCCGGCCGGTCTTGCTGCTGTTACACACTCAGTGGAAAATGCCCGCCAGGCCGGGTCACGGTACCTTGTGGCTGTGTCCAAGCCGCTCGGTCTGCCATTCGACCCTATCGCCCGTGCCGCTGAGACCTGGCAGCGCCGGTTCGGCGATGCCAGGCCCATGGCGGCCGTCACGGCGATCATGCGGGTCCAGCAGATCCTGCTCAGTCAGCTCGACGCGCTGCTGCGGCCCCATGACCTGACGTTCGCTCGATATGAGGCGCTGGTCCTGCTCAGCTTCAGCCGGGAGGGCGCGCTGCCCATGCGCATAATCGGCGAGCGGCTGATGGTCCACCCAACCAGCGTGACGAACACGATCGATCGGCTCGAGCGACAGAAGCTCGTCCTCCGGAAGCCCAATCCGCGTGACGGCCGCGGCACGCTGGCCGAGATCACGTCCGAGGGCCGGGCGGTCATGCAGCGCGCTACGACCGACCTCATGGAGGCGGAATTCGGCATGGGCGGCTACACCGAGGATCAGCTTCGGGACATATTCAGTCTGCTGCGCGGCCTGCGGATCACCGCGGGCGACTTCAAGGACGCCTAGCTCACGATCGGCCGGGGCCGCCAGCGCAAGCCGCCGTCAGTGCTGACATAGACCACCCCGAGTGAGGCGTTGGTAGGCACGGCGACGCCGTCGCTGGCGTTCGTCATGCCGATGTAGCTGAACCCGCCGGCTGGACCGGCGCTACCAAGTTTCGCTTGGCTCCAGGTCTTGCCGCCGTCGGCGGACTGGTAGATGCCGGCCGTCGTGGCAAGGACCACCTGGCCCGCGCTGCCGGAGGCGAGCGATGTAGCGGCGCTTGGATGTGTCACGGCACCGGCAAGCTGCCAACTCGACCCGTTGGTCGACGTGTACAGCCTGGTCTGGCCGACGGGGCCGGTAGCACTCGGACCGCCTGTTGAACCAACGGCGCAGGCGACCATGAGTTGCTGCGGACTTGTCGCGAGCAGCGCCTGCGATGGCAGTCCGCTCGGTTGCGCCGGACCTGGTGAGCACGGCGCCTGGCTGACCTTCCGCCACGCGCCGCCGGACACCGGCCCGGTCAGCACGGCACCAGTCGGCGTGAGCAAGTATCCGGTCGTCCCGGTGACAACCAGGGCGGCCGACGCGGCGTGCCCGGTTGTCATCGTGCCGGGCGGCACGGTGACCGGGGTCCACGTCCTGCTTCCCGCTACCGACGTGTTCAACGAGAAGCTCGTGCACACCGCGGCGTATGCGGACCCGGACCCCGTGCAGGTACCAAACAGGCCGAGCGCCGGACCGCCGGCGGCTGCCTCGACGTCGATGACACGCTGCCCCCCGGTGGACTCCTGGTACCAGGGCCAGCCGCCGCCGCTGGTCTCGTACAGCGCGGGCCCGAAGGCCCAGCCGTTTCGGAGGTTGGCAAACCGAAGCTGGCTGACGCCAGCGCCGCCGTCTGGGCTCGGTGCCGTGGGCGCGCTCACCCCATACCAGGTGCTGCCGTAGTCGGAGGTACCTGCAAGCGAGGTGCAGACGCTCGTCGCACACGGCGGGCCGGCCTGGCCGATGACCGCGCCGACGACGTTGCCCCCACCGACGCCGACGAACGTCACCGAGGTAGGCCGGAAGTGCGCTGGCACGCCAAAGCCCGAGGTCGTGGTCGACAGGAAGCTGTGGTTCGGCGGTTGCGGAGAGCTCGAATTTGTCGCGGGGGACTCGCTGCTGCTGGCAGGCTGGCCGCTACCCGACTGGACTGAAGCTGGCGTCGACCCCGCCGCGGCGGCCGGGTTTGCACTGCCTGCCCGGCGCCCGGTGCTGACGAGCTGCGGTACGGATACGGCCGCGCCGAGCACGACTGCGCAGCCTGCCGCCGCGACGACGGCTTGCCGGGTCTTGCGGCGCCGGGAGCGGTTGCGGATTCGGTCGAGCGCTCCCGGCGGCGGGTAAAGCGGATCCACCTCGCCACCGAGCCAGTCGTCTATTTCGTCACGGGGGCTAGTCACGTGCATCTCCCAGCGCGGCCTTCAGGCGTGCCCTGGCGTGGAACAGGTCAGCCTTGATGGTGCCCTCGGGGCGGCCGAGCATGAAGGCCACCTCCTTGAGCCCGAAGCCGCCGTAGTAGTGCAGCAGGAACGGACTGCGTAGCCGTTCTGGTAGCGCCTGGATGAGTGCCCGAACGTCGACGTCTTGAGCGGGGTGATACATCGGATCGGCGGGGCCTGCGCCCGTCATGACCCTGATCGCGTTCCGCTCCCGGCCGGTCTTGCGCCAGTGATCCCTGACGAGGTTGGTCGCGATCATGTAGAGGTAGCTCTGCGGGTTATCCAGGCCGGTCCACCGTGAGAGCAGACGGGTGAAGGCTTCCGACGCGATTTCATGCGCGGTCTCGTCATCGTCAACAAGCCTGCGCACCCAGCCGGCCAGCCGCGGGTAGCAGGCGTTGAATAGTTCCTCGACGGCTTGATGGTCCGAGGCGCGAAGCCTGGCTGCCGTGCTGTTCTGATTAACCGGGCTACCTCGCTTGGCCACGCGCGCTGATCCCAGCGGCCACGTTAGCTGAAGGCTCCTTGTGTCTTCTAGGGCTGCGACGCTGGAACGGAGCACAGCGCAGCCTGCGCTGCTTACACCGTCTTGCATAGCTCTGCCACATTTCCACCGTTTGGGAGGACCGCAACGTTCTCGACATATTCGGCGCATGCCGGACACTAGGTAAGACGACGCTCGACCCGCATGGTTGTGGCGGCGTCCAGTTTTCTCGGTCGGCCAGAGATGCGAGGACGTCCTAGCTTTATTAGCGCCAAGCTAGCCGGGTAGGATCCAGGTAGATAGTAGGACGTCCGATTAATTTCCGGTTGGGGCTTTTAATGAGCGACGGACAGCACTCACCCGACGCCGGCCGGGAGCGCTGGCAGCGCCGGTATGACGCATCCCGCAAGCGGGACGCCGACTTCACCACGCTGTCTGGACTCGAGGTTGACCCGGTTTACGGTCCGCCGCCCGGCGCGGTGGTTCCCGGCTTCGAGCGAATCGGCTGGCCGGGCGAGTTTCCGTTCACCCGCGGGCTCTACTCCGGCGGTTACCGCGGCCGCACCTGGACGATCCGGCAGTTCTCAGGGTTCGGCAACGCCGTTCAGACGAACGAGCGGTACAAGATGTTGCTCCAGGCCGGCGGGGGCGGGCTCTCTGTCGCATTCGACATGCCCACGCTCATGGGCCGTGACTCCGATGACCCGCGGTCGGCAGGCGAGGTTGGCCACTGCGGCGTAGCCATCGATTCGACAGCCGACATGGACACCCTCTTCGGCGGCATTCCGCTCGCCGATATCACCACGTCGATGACGATCAGCGGGCCGGCTGTGCCGATCTTCTGCATGTACCTGGCAGCAGCGCAGCGGCAGGGCGCGGACATCAGCCGCCTCGATGGAACCCTCCAGACCGACATCTTCAAGGAGTACATCGCGCAGAAGGAGTGGCTGTTCCCGCCCCAGCCGCACTTGCGTCTCATCGGCGACCTGATGGAGTACTGCGCACAGAAGATCCCGGACTACAAACCGCTGTCGGTGTCGGGCTACCACATCAGGGAGGCGGGCTCGACAGCCGGGCAGGAGTTGGCCTTCACGCTGGCCGACGGTTTCGGCTACGTGGAACTCGGTCTGTCGCGCGGCCTCGATATCGAGACGTTTGCGCCCGGTCTTTCGTTCTTCTTTGACGCGCACATCGACTTTTTCGAAGAGATCGCTAAGTTCCGGGCGGCCAGGCGGATCTGGGCGCGGTGGCTGCGTGACGTTTACGGTGCCGCCACGGAGCGTGCGCAGTGGCTCCGCTTCCATACCCAGACGGCCGGCGTGTCACTGACCGCGCCGCAGCCGGATAACAACATCGTGCGCACTGCCATCGAGGCGCTAGCGGCCGTCCTCGGCGGGACGAACTCGCTGCACACAAACGCGCTGGACGAGGTGCTCGCGCTGCCCAGCGAGAAGGCCGCCGAGATCGCGCTGCGCACACAGCAGGTGATCATGGAGGAGACAGGCGTCGTGAACGTCGCCGACCCGCTCGGCGGCTCCTGGTACCTCGAGGCCCTGACGGACAAGCTGGAGGCTGAAGCGGAGGCCATTTTTGCTCGGATCAAGGCTATGAGCCCCGACGGCACGATGACCGGCGGCATCCTCCGGGGAATCGAAGACGGCTGGTTCATGTCTGAGATAGCCGACGCGTCGTTCGCGTACCAGCAAAAGCTCGAGAAAGGCGACAAGCGCGTCGTCGGCGTCAACTCTCACATCGACACGGTGGAGAAGCCAATCGAGATCCTGCGCGTCAGCTATGAGGTGGAGCTGGACCAGGTTGCGGCCCTGAAGCAACGGCGGGCTCACCGCGACCAGGCAGCCGTCGATGCAGCGCTGGCGGCCATGCTGGCGGCCGCGCGCTCCGGCGAGAACATGATCCCGGCGATGATCGCCGCCGCCAGCGCGGAAGCAACGCTCGGCGAGATCTGCGGCGCGCTGCGCGACGAGTGGGGCGGCTACTTCGAGGCACCGGCTTTCTGAAGGGCTCGCGGGGCGAGGTCAGGTTTTCGCCCTGGGGGGACACGACGGGCAGAGTCCTCTGTACGTGGGGCAGGATGGAGTCATGAAGCAGCCGCGGGACTTTACCCTCTCTGGCGCGATTGACCTGGGCGCCCGCCAGGCCGCCGCACAGCGCAGGCAGCGCGCGGCCGAGCAGGCCTCGGCGTCGGGAGGCGAACCGGGCACGCAGTCCGGTGTGATCATCGACGTCACCGACGAGACATTCAATGTCGAAGTCGTCGCCAGGTCGCGCACCGTGCCTGTCGTGCTCGACCTGTGGGCCGAGTGGTGCGACCCCTGCAAGCAACTCGGACCCATCCTGGAGAAGCTCGCGCTGGAGGCCAATGGCGGCTTCGTGCTGGCGCGCGTCGACGTTGACGCCAATCCGCAGCTAAGTGCCGCGCTGCAAGTGCAGAGCATCCCAATGGTGGTGGCCGTCGTCGCTGGCCAAGTGGCCGATGGCTTCCTCGGCGCGCTGCCCGAGGGCCAAGTGCGGGAGTGGCTCGGCCAGGTTATGCAAGTTGCAGAGCAACTCGGCGTGCGGCCGGCCGGGTCCGGCGGGCTATCACCTGACGGTCAGGGCACGGCCGGCAATGGGGAGGTTCCGGGCTACGTACAGGGACCAGCCGATTCCGGGCCAGGCGCGATGTTCGCCGAGGCGCAGGACGCGATGGAACGCGGTGATCTGGAGGCTGCGGCCGCTGCGTTCAACAAGGTGCTCGACGCCAGTCCCGGCGACCCGGTGGCCACGATGGGGCTCGGACAGATCGGCCTCATCCGCCGGGTTGAGTCCTACGATCAGGCGGCCGCCAGGCGCGACGCCGATGCTCGTCCCGACGATGCGCAGGCCCAGGCCAGAGTCGCCGATATCGAGCTGGCGATGGGCCGGATCGAAGCCGCGTTCCAGCGGCTGCTCGACACAATCAAGCGCACGTCGGGCGACGAGCGGGACACCGCCCGCAAGCACCTCGTGAGCCTGTTCGAGATTTTTCCGCCGCGGGACCCGAGGGTCACCAAAGCCAGAACCGCGCTGTCGAATCTGCTGTTCTAGCCGCTGGGGTTCGGCGTACCGTCAACGGCGCCGGCTAGGTGCTCCAGCGCGGGCAGCGCCTCCTCCAGCGCTGCTAGCTGGTCGGCTGGCAGCGTTCTGAGGATGTCGGTCAGCAGATTCGTTGCCTCAGCGCGAATGCGTTCCAGCACCTCGCGGCCGCTGTCGGTCAAGGTGACCAGGAAGGCTCGTGCATCACCCGGTGCGGACTGCCGCGACAGGTAACCGCGCTCTTCGAGCACGCTCACGAGCCTTGTCAGCGTCGATGGCGCGATCCGCTCCGTCGCGGCGAGATCGCCGAGCCGGACGGGCCCGCACTTGCCGACGCTGGACAACGTAGAAAGCTGACTCGGCGTCAGGCCGGCAAGGTCGTGCTTGCGCAGCCGGCGCGAGAGTCGCAAGACGGCGACCCGCAGCCGGGCAGCGTCGATAGCGGGCTGGCTTAGCGCCGATTGCCCGGCCTCGGCCACGCCCACCGACGAGGCCGCCGTAGCGGCACTGGATCCCAAAGACACAATTGCAGGGTACGTCGCCGCCCTGGCGATGCGCCCGGCCGTCGGCTGGGACGCTATCGTTACGGCACCGCTGGGCCGGCCCGCATCTCCCTGGCGCATCATGTCTTTATGGAGGAGCTATCCCTCAACGGACGGGTGCTAGCGGCCAGCCCGAAGCTAGGTGATCCGAACTTTCGCCGGGCCGTAGTCCTGATCGTCGAGGACGACTCTGACGAGGGCACCCTGGGCGTTGTGCTGAACCGGCCAACAGATGTCCCCCTTGACGAGGTCCTCGAGTCGTGGACGCCGCTTGCCTCTGGGCCGCAGGTTGTCTTCCGTGGCGGGCCGATCTCGCCAAACAGCGCGCTGGCCCTGGCGCTGGCACACGGGAGCGACGAGCCTGTGGGCTGGCGCTCTCTCGAGGGCACGCCGATGATGTCGAGGATTGGGCTTGTTGATCTAGGCGCGCCGCCCGAGCTCCTGGCTGGCGGGATCACCTCGATGCGAGTTTTCGCCGGGTACGCCGGCTGGGGAGCCGGCCAGCTTCGCGACGAGATCGACGAGGGCGCCTGGTACGTGCTGACCGGGGAGCCGGCCGACGCGTTCGCGGCCGAGCCTGAGGGGCTCTGGGCGGAAGTGCTGCGTCGTCAGGGCGGCGATCTAGCGCTGGTCGCCACGTTCCCGGACGACCCGGCCATGAACTGATGCCGGTTCGAGGCGTTTCAAGATCAACCTTCGTCGGGCGCACGTGCATAGGGCGCTGTGGGACGCGGCGTAGACTTGGCGGCTGTGAGCACAGAAGTCATACCTGGCACCGACGTTCGCCAGGACACGGATGTCCGGCCTGACATTTCCTTCGGCGACGGCGACCACGAGCGTTTCGCGCATTATGTCGAGAAGGACAAGATCGTCGACAGCGCGGTGATGGGCACGCCGGTCATGGCGCTCTGCGGCAAGGTCTGGGTACCGAGCCGGGATCCGAAGAAGTTCCCGATCTGCCCGGATTGCCAGCGTATCTATGAGTCGCTGCCGGAAGGCGAGGACTAAGACCGCAGGGGCATTCCCTGGAGCGTGATGCCCGCCTGGCGCAACGCTTCGATCGCGTCCTGCGTAGTTCTTTGGGCCACGCCGGCAGTAAGGCTCAGCAAGACGGTCGTGGCGAAATCCGCGTTTATCGCGTCCGTCGCGGTAGCGCGCACGCAGTAATCGGCAGTTAGCCCGGCGATATCCACGTCTGTCACTTGCCGCTGCGTGAGCCACTGGCGCAGCGTCTCCCCACTCTGCGTGCTGCCCTCGAATCCGCTGTAGGCCGCGGCGTGCTGGCCCTTGCGGAATATCGCTTCGACGCGGCTGGTGTCTAGCTCCGGCCGGAACGACGCCCCAGCCGTCCCGGCGACGCAGTGCGGCGGCCAGCTCATCGCATAGTCGGGCTGTGCGGAGAAGTGCGTACCCGGGTCCACGTGGAAGTCCTGCGTCGCGACGACGTAGTCGTACCGGCTGCCGTCCGGTCCGCCCACGTACTCGCTGATCGCGCGGGCTACCGCGATGCCGCCGGCTACCGGCAGCGAGCCGCCCTCACAGAAGTCGTTCTGTACATCGACGATGAGAAGTGCGCGCACGGCCCGAGCGTAGCGCTAGCCGACGTCGGCCGGCATTCCTCCGGTTATTCGCACGAGCTCGTCAAACGAGGTCGGGAACACCGTGTGCACGTGACCGCCAGCGGCCCAGACAACGTCGTAGCTGGCAAGCGCGTTGTCCACCAGCGTCCGGATTGGTTTCGGGTGCCCGACCGGCGCGACCCCGCCGATTCGCTGCCCGGTCGCGGCGTAGACGAACTCGGGATCGGCGCGGCCAATGATCTGGACGCCGAGCTCGGCGGCGACCTTGTCGGTGTTGACCCGGTGCGCACCGCTGGTCAGGACCAGAAGTGGCTCGCCGTCCGCGCTGAACACCAGGCTGTTTGCGATCGCGCCGATCTCGCAGCCGAGCTGCGAGGCCGCCGAGGCAGCCGTCGGCGCGGGCTGAGCCAGTTCTCTGACCTGCCCAGGCGCCCCGAGCGAGCGAAGGGCACTGGCCACGTGTTCTGCGTTCCGATGCATGGCAGTGATTTTGCCATGGCCGCCGGAATGGGCCTGCGTGTCAATCCCGGTCCGGCTCGAACACTGTCGGAATCGCGGGGTAGCCGCGCGACAGCTGCACGGCGTACGGCGGCAGCTCAGCCAGGGCCCGCTGGTGCCTGGCGCGCGCCTCGTGGATCGGTTCGCGCCCGACGATCTCACCATGGTCGACAAGTCGGGTCAGCAACGGGCGGCCGGCCGGCGAATCTGCTGGTTCGTAATCCAAAACGACTTCGGCGTCGGCAACACCCGAGTCGCCGAGCTTGCGCATGGCCCATTTGCGGCCGCCGCGCGACGGCTTACCAACCGAACGCTTTGCTACTGGACGCAACGGACCGGGCGCGTCCCGGTCAGACCTCGCCACGAGCTTGTAGACCAGCGCGGCTGTGGCTGCGCCGGATCCGGTGACCAGCGCCGTTCCGACCCCATAGCCGTCGACCGGCTCGGCCGCAAGCGCCGCGATCGAGTATTCGTCCAGGTCGCCGGTGAGCACGATCCTCGTCTTGTTCGCCCCGAGTGAGTCGAGCTCGGCACGCGCATCGCGCGCGACGACGGCCAGGTCGCCGCTGTCGATCCTGATTCCGCCGAGTCCCGGACCCGCCTGCTCGACGGCCGCGCGGATCGCGCCCGGCACGTCATACGTGTCGACGAGGAGCGTCGTGTCCTCACCGAGCGCGTCAACTTGGGCAGCGAAGGCGCGCCGTTCGTTGTCGTGCAACAGGGTGAATGCGTGCGCGCTTGTGCCGCTCGTCGGGATGCCGTACTGGTGGCCGGCCTGCAAGTTGGACGTCGCGCTGAAGCCGGCGATGTACGCGGCGCGTGCGCTCGCGACCGCGGCGAGCTCGTGGGTCCGGCGCGAGCCCATCTCCACCAGGGGTCGGCCCTGCGCCGCGGTCACCATCCGAGATGCGGCCGAGGCGATTGCGCAATCGTGGTTGAAGATCGACAACGCTAGGGTTTCCAGGATGACAGTCTCGGCAAAGGTCCCCTCGACCACGAGGATCGGTGAGCCGGGAAAGTAGCAGTCGCCCTCGGCGTAGCCCCAGACGTCCCCGCTGAACTTGTAGTCGCCAAGGAACTCAATTGTCGGCTGATCGATGACCTGGGTTCGCCTAAGGAACGCGAGCTCGCCGTCGTCAAACCGGAACCGCTCGAGCGCATCCAGTAGCCGGCCGGTACCCGCGACGACGCCGTAGCGGCGCCCGTTCGGCAGGTGGCGGGCGAACATCTCGAAGACCGCCTGCCGACGCGCTGCGCCGCTTCGCAGCGCGGCGCGCACCATGGTCAGCTCGTAGTGGTCGGTCAGCAGCCCGGTCCCTGAGGTCACGAAAGGCAGCCTACGGATGGTCCGAAGCCGAAGTTTGGGCGGCGTCAAGTCTGCAGCGGCAACCCGGCAAAGAGGGATATATCTCTGTAGATACTGGGAAGCAGCGAAACGCTTGAGCGATTAGGACGAAAAACACCGGGTGATGTTGGCGTAATCACGCAAACGTTTGGAGCAGCGTCGGCAACGCAGCGCGGGCGTCGGCGGAACGGGCACAAGGTGGCATGCCGGGCGGCTCGCGCCTCAGGTTGCGCGTAAATTCGGAGCAAATGTCCGTGCATTCGCGTCGGCCGCGAGTGGAACACTAACGTCGAAGGAGTGGGACACTGGGCTACTGGGAGGTGACGGCAGGTGGGCGTCGCGCCAGTTGAGGTCGAACAACCTATGACAGGCCAGGACGCGGCTCTGGATGCGCCGTGGGTGACTGTCGTCTGGAATGACCCGGTCAACCTGATGACCTACGTGACGTACGTCTTTCAAAAGGTCTTCGGCTACCCCAAGCCGAAGGCGGAGAAGCTGATGCTCGATGTGCACCACCGGGGCAAGGCGGTTGTCTCGTCGGGGACGCGCGAGGCAATGGAGCGCGACGCCGAGACGCTGCACGGCTACGGCCTCTGGGCCACTGTGAGTCACGACTCGTGACCTGGGACTTCCTGGAGCCAGCGGAGGACGGCGACGACAGGCTGGGACTGGCGGCATCGTTCCGCCGCGTTCCGGGCGGAGCGGCCGCGTACTTCGAGGAGGCACAGGCCGGCGTCATCCGGAGCCTGGTCAGCCAGATCGCCGAGCTGGTGAGCGCGGACAGTACCGCCGCTGAGGCGGCCGAGACCGGCCAGGACGACGCCGTCGAGGCCGAGCTCGGCCTGTCCAGCCACGCAGAACCGCCGGAGGACCCGGTGCTAGCCCGGCTCCTGCCCGACGGGTACCGCGACGATCCAGGTGCGTCGGCCGAGTTCCGCCGCTACACCGAGGAGAGCCTGCGGTCCGGCAAGGTCACGTCGGCGCAGACGGTTCTTGCGTCGCTACCTTCCGCCGGGGGCGAGGTCCTCCTGAGCGAGCCTGAGTGCCAGCAGTGGCTGCGGGCACTGAACGACGTCCGGCTGGCCCTGAGCGTTCGCCTGGGCATTACCGACGAGAACGAAGATCTGTCCGAGCACCTCACCGCCGACGATCCGCGCTCGGCTTACGTCTGGGTTTATCAGTGGCTGGCGTACCTGCAGGACAGCCTCATCGAGGCGATGGCGTGAGCAGGCGCTGAACCGTCGCCGTTGCCCTGGTCGCTGCCGCGGCGACAACTCTGACCCAAGCTGCCGCCATGCGGGCCAACCGGGCGTTTCCGCTACCCTCCTGGCATGCTGACGATCAGCTCCGAGTTGCGGTCCAGGATCGTGGCGCACGCGCGTGCTGATCATCCCGACGAGGCCTGCGGGGTGATCGCCGGGCCGACCGGGAGCGACAAGCCGGAGCGATTCATTCCGATGATCAACGCCGAGCGGTCGCCGACGTTCTACCGCTTCGACTCGCTCGAGCAGCTACGCGTCTGGCGGGAAATGGACGACCGGGATGAGGAACCCGTCGTGATCTATCACTCGCACACGGCAACCGAGGCCTATCCCTCGCGGACCGACATCTCGTACGCAAGCGAGCCGACCGCCCACTACGTGCTGGTATCGACCAGGGACCCCGAGCAGGCCGAGTTCAGGTCGTTCCAGATCGTGGACGGCACCGTGACCGAGGAAGAGGTAGTCGTCGAGCCGGAATGATCGCGCCCGGCAGCCAGTTGCATCCACTGGCGGGGTACGTCCCACGTGCGAACTGACATAACTGAGAGCAGATAAGCCATGGCAATCGAGGTCCGAATCCCGACCATCCTGCGCAGCTACACCGGCGGCCAGAAGTCGATCGAGGGCATGGGCGCGACTCTTGACGAGCTGCTCGCTGACCTCGATGGGCGCTACGACGGCCTGCGTGAGCGACTGGTTGACAACTCGGGGTTGCGCCGGTTCATCAACGTGTACCTGAACGACGAGGACGTGCGGTTCATCGGCGGCCTGTCGGCGCCCGTCAGCGACGGCGACACGGTAACCGTGCTGCCGGCTGTCGCCGGCGGCCGGCGCTGATCGAGGCCGCGCCGACAGACGACATGCGCTACGAGTCCATCCTTGACGCGGTCGGCGGCACGCCGCTGATCGGATTGCCGCGGCTGTCGCCAAGCCCGGACGTCCGGCTGTGGGCCAAGCTCGAGGATCGCAATCCAACCGGCTCGGTGAAGGACCGCGCCGCCACCTATATGGTCGCGGCTGCGGAGAAGGACGGGCTCCTGTACCCCGGCGCGACCATACTCGAGCCCACTTCCGGCAATACGGGCATCAGCCTGGCCATGGTCGCCCGTTTGCGCGGCTACAAATTGATCTGCGTGATGCCGGAGAACACCTCCGCGGAGCGGCGGATGCTGCTCGAGGCCTACGGCGCATCGATCGTTGCGTCACCCGCGGCCGGTGGATCCAACGAGGCAGTCCGAGTGGCTCAGGGCCTGGCCGCCGAGCATCCCGGCTGGGTCATGCTCTATCAGTACGGGAACGAGGCCAACACGCGCGCCCACTACGAGACCACCGGGCCGGAGCTGCTAGCCGACCTGCCGGAGATCACTCACTTCGTGGCCGGCCTCGGTACGTCTGGGACGCTCATGGGGACGGGCAGGTTCCTGCGCGAGCACGTGCCTGGCGTCCAGATTGTGGCGGCCGAGCCGCGGTACGGCGAGCTGGTCTACGGGCTGCGGAACCTCTCTGAGGGATTCGTGCCCGAGCTTTATGACGAGTCGGTGCTGACGTCGCGGTTCTCGGTCTCGTCGTCGGACGCGCTGCGCCGGACCAGGGAACTGCTCTCGGCGGAAGGCTTGTTTGCCGGCATCTCGTCCGGTTGCGTCCTGCACGCCGCGCTTGGCATCGCCGCCAAGGTCCAGGCGGCCGGGAAGCGCGCGGATATCGCGATGCTCGTCGCCGACGCCGGCTGGAAGTACCTGTCGACCGGTGCTTACGGCGGCACGCTGGCCGAAGCGGAGGCCCGGCTCGAAGGTCAGCTCTGGGCTTGAGGTCCTCGCACAAAGTCTCTGGGAACAGGCCCGCTGCCAAAGCTACTCTTCAGTAGGTACTCGGTTCGATCCAGGGAAAGACGCGGGCCGCATGACGATCTTCGACGAAGCCACGGCGGTCACGCGCCGCGCCGAGGGGCGATACGACGCGATGCTCGACGCCCGGTTCGCGCTGGTGGTGCCAGGCAGTGCGACGCCGCCGGCCATCAACGGCGGGGCGCTGCTGGCGACCGTCATGCGCGCCGTGCTAGCCGAGTCGCCGCTGCCCCATCCGGTCGCGACCAGTGCGCACTTCCTCCGTGTCGGCGCCATCGCGCCCGCCGAGGTTCATGTCACCTGGCTGAAGCACGGCCGGACTGCCGCTACCGCGCGGGCCGCCCTCATCCAGGACAGCAAGGTTGTCCTGGACACGACGATGACCGTCGGCACCGTCCCGGGCCCGGACGATGCCGCGATCAGAGAACCCACCAGCCACGCCGCCGATGCAATGGCGGCGACGCTGACGTGGACCGGGCCGCCGCCCGGCTTCCCGCCGATGACCGAGTGCGTCGACCTAGGCGAGTGGCGCGGCACCACAGCCGACGATGGCACGTCCGGATACGCGGCGCAGGTTGACGTGCTCATGGACCCCGCCACCTCAGGGTGGCGCCGCAGCGAGCCCTCCGGGCTGCCAGAGATGCGCGGCTACTTCCGGTTGCGGGACGGGCAAGACCCCGACCCGTATGTGCTGGCCCTGGCGCTAGACGGGTTGCCGCCGACGGTCTTCGGTCTCGGAGCGACGAGCTGGGCCCCGACGGTGGAGTTCACGTGGCATATGCGGGCAGTGCCGTGCCCGGGGCCGCTTGCCATAGCCGCGCGAGCGAGGCACGTCAGCGGCGGCTGGTTCGACGAGGAGGCCGAGGCGTGGGACGCCTCCGGACGACTCGTCGCGCAGAGTAGGCAGATTGCCAGGGTCGGGCGCGGCCCCCTGCGTGGTCTGGTTAGCGGCTCAGCCCACACCAGCCAGGCTGTCGGCCTTACGGGACGCTCTTGATCCGCCAGACCAGAATCGAGCCGAAGGCCGCGACGATCGCGGTGCCGCCGAAAAGGGTCGGGTAACCACCGAGAATCACCAGCGGACCCGCGATGGCGGCGCCAATGGCAGCCGGGCCCACGATGGCGATATTGATGATGCCGAGGTCTTTCGCGCGATCAGCGGCGGCCGGCAGCACCTGAGTGATGAGTGCCTGGTCGACCGCCAGGTAGGCGCCGAAGCCCATGCCGAACAGGACCGCTGCCACCAGCGCGGCATCCCAGTTCTCCACGAACGTCAGCAGGAGCGCCGCGAGGCCCATCAGCGTCCCGGAGACCGTCACGATCATCTTTCGCTTGCCGATCCGGTCAGATATGACCCCGCCCACGATGGCGGTTAGCACCACGCAGACCGTGTAGATAACGATCAAGATCAGCAAGCCGGTGGCCGCCGGGATGTGGTTGTGCGCGTACAGCTTTACCTTGTCGCGGAGGAAGTAGAGCAGGTACAGGGTGCCCATCGCGATGGCGAGCGAGGCCAGAAAGCGCGTGATCCAGGCCCAGGCGAAGTCGGGGTATTCCTTCGGGCTGATCCAGTACGCCTGCAGCAGCTTCTTCCACGAGAACGCATCAACGTGGGCGGGATCGAGCGGGTGATCGGGAGTCGTGAAGACGAACGGGATGACCAGTAGGAACAGCAGCACGCCCATCACGTAGTAGCCGCTGACAACGTTACTGGCGAGCACCAAGACCACCAGGATGGTGCCGACCACCAGACCGAGGGCCTGCGGCATGCCGACCCAGCCGGCCACCGTCGCCCGCTGCCGCACTGGCACGTGATCGGGAATCGCGGCGCTCAGGCTTGCGTACTCGCCGTTCTGGAACGCGCTGAACAACACCCAGAGCACTGCCACACCCGCCACCGTCCGCTGGTGCGCCAGCACAAGCATGCTGATTGCACCGAGCAAGGCCATGATCAGCGTCCACCGGTGCCGCCGCCCGTTCAAGCCGAAGAAGCTGAAGGCGTACGTCGTCCGGTCGGACAGCGCGCCGGCCAGCGGAGTCGCCAGCACTGAGGCAACAGCGCCGACCCCGGAGACGACCGCGAGGGCCGCGAGCTTATGAGCCTTGTCGATGTCCTGCAGTTGGATCGGCAGCAGCACCTGAATCGGCGTCAGCGAGGCCATCCACATGCCGAGGCTCGCCAGGCTCAGCCCGGCGATCCAGCGAGGCTTGACGTGCACAGACGGCTCGGCCAGCGCAAGCGGGACCGCGCGCCCGGAGTCAGTCGACTGGTCGGTCATGGCACCTCCGCGGACCCGGCGGGCTCGCTATCGCTGGACGCGGGTCGCTGACCCGGATCATGCCGTTTTGGGGATGATAGTGGCAGTGCCGTATTCGTCGGTACGTTTCCGGTCGCTGGCCTGGAAGACTGCCAGGCTATCCTGAGCGATTGTGGCGACCAAGATCTTTCACGGGAACCCTGACCTACCGTGCAGGTAACGATCGTTGGCTGGTCAGGCAGCTTTCCTGGCCCGTTGAGCCCGGCTTCCTGCTACCTGATCGAGGCCGACGGTTTCCGCTTGGTGCTGGATCTCGGGAACGGAGCCGTGGGAGCTCTCCAGCGCTACACCGGGCTCGGCGACGTCGACGCGATCTGCCTGAGCCACTTGCACTCCGACCACTGTCTTGACCTGACCGGGTACTCCGTCTTCCAGAATTACAATCCGGAAGGCCGACAGCCGCGGATCCCCGTCTATGGCCCCACCGGCGCGCAGGACAGGCTCACGAGGGCTCTCGGCACCGAGAGCCGCAGCATGGCCGACGCCTTTCACTTCACCACGCTGGAACCAGGCACCATCGAGATCGGACCGGTCCGGGTGACGACCGCGCACATGAACCACTCGGTTGAAACGTTCGGGTTCCGCCTTGAACACGCGGGAAAGGCACTGGCGTACTCCGCCGACACGGCGCCGACTGAGGAGCTAGTCAAGATCGCGGGCGGCGTCG
>Ga0126373_10000784_pt1 | contig 21459 bp, 19 predicted proteins | sample PanSoiMetPlot_11_FD_92545 | JGI IMG/M metagenome (GOLD analysis project Ga0126373, IMG submission 92545) | Tropical forest soil microbial communities from Panama - MetaG Plot_11 | ecosystem: Environmental > Terrestrial > Soil > Tropical forest > Bulk soil | place: Panama | collected 2016-02-17 | reverse complement strand
GTTCGAGGAACGTGCGCCCGGTTATGAGCAGGGCTGGCTGGGCCGCCTTCACCATGACATCGCCGACCGTACGGCGGATCTCGCTGTATCTGTGCGCGCCGCTCCCGTGCGCGTACTCGACGTCGGCTGCGGGACCGGCTACCTGCTGCGGCGGCTCGCGAGGGAATACCCACAGGCCAGCGAGCTGGCGGGGGTCGATCCTGCGCCAGCCATGATCGCGGCTGCTCGGCAGGCAGCCGATGACGGCCGCCTCCGCTACCGTGTCGGAACGGCCGAACGACTCCCCTTCGATGATGGCGCCTTCGACCTCATCGTCAGCACGACATCGTTCGACCACTGGCAGGACCAGCTGGCAGGCCTTCGGGAGTGCACCAGGATTCTGGCTCCCGGCGGCAGTCTCGTCCTCGCCGACCTGTTCTCGCCACTGCTCCGGCCCACGTTGCTCGCCGGGCGCCGCGGCAAGGCCCGGAGCCGGCAGCGAGCAAGCCGGCTGCTGAGCACAGCCGGGTTCACGGGCCTGGCCTGGCATGACGTCTACGCCACCGTCATCAAGGCCGTCACGGCAACGACAGCTTCCATCGGCGCGGCCTAACCCGGCCTGTGCTGGCTCGCCTCCCACGCGCGCACCCGGTCGGCGTAGGCAAGCGCCGCGGACCTCAGCTCAAGTTCGGGATCGAGGCCGAGCTCGCGTGCGCGGCGCACCAGGTCGAACAGCTCGTCCCCGAGGCCGGTCCCGCCGGACTCGGTGGCCGGCCCGGCGGGCGCGCCGGCCGACTCCGCTGGTTCGTCGGCCAGCCCCGCCGGTACCCCCGCCCGCTCGGCCCTGCGTATCAGCTGCGCAGCCAGCGAGAGCGCGGGCTGGTGCAGCGGTACCCCGTCCAGCGCGGAGACCGGCCCGCCCGCGTTCGCCGCCGCGCGCTCCGCCGCCTTGATCTGGTCCCAGTTGCGCTTGACCTCGTCGGATCCGGAGACGGTCACGTCACCGAACACGTGCGGGTGGCGCCGGGTCAGCTTGTCAATGATCCCGTCGGCGACATCGTCGATCGTGTACCCGCTGCCGTCGGTGCGCTCGGCCGCCACCCGCGCGTGGAACATCACCTGGAGGAGGACGTCCCCGAGTTCCTCACGCACGGCTGCCTGGTCGCCAGTAGTGAGCGCGTCGACGGCCTCGTAGGTCTCCTCAAGCAGATACGGCGTGAGGCTGTCATGGGTCTGCCGGGCGTCCCACGGGCACTTGCGGCGCAGCGTGTCCATGACCTGGACAAGCTCCAGCAGCCGGTAGCCCTGCTCCGACTCGCCCTGCCCGCCCATCAGCAGGGCGGAGTCAGCTTCACCGAGGCCGGCTTGGATGGCGTCGGATTAGCCGCCAGGGTCGCCGGCGCAGGCACCACCGAGTAGGTGCTGTAGTCAAACTGCCCGAACTGTGGGTTCACATTGACGCCCAGGCTCTTGCTCGCCACGCACTGCTGATGGGCGATATCGTTCTGCAGCTTCGTCTGCTCTGCCTGAGTGGACGGCGGCTTGCCGCCGGTGAGCCGGTGCTCGAGCACGGACAGGATCGCGAAATACCGGCCCAGTTGCGGCGTCAGGTTGGGCGGCAGGGCGCCGCCAGCCGACACGTACTCGGGCAGCGTCACGCTGTTCTGCTTGGCGGTGGCGGACAGCACGGACAACTGCTGGTCCGCCTGCTTGGGGGTCACGTAGATGTGGTGCTGGGCGGCGAGCTCGTCGTAGATGCGGAACGTGATGAGCCACGTGAGCACTTGCTGGGCTTCCTGGCCGACCGGTCGCTGCGGCGAGATGTGCTTGGCCCGGTCCGCCTGGTAGGCCGCGTTGAGGTTGGCGACCTCGTTGGTCAGCGTCGCGGACGAGATCCGGGAGCCACCTGTGATCGCCGCTGCGCCCATCTGCACCGAGCCGCACGCAGACACGGCAACGCACGCCGCCGCGGCGGCAGCCGTCAGCACCGCCGCCTTACGGGGCACTCTCATCCTCAACCCTGCCGTTCTCTTGTCACCGGATTGTCACCATTAGCATCCGGCGCGACACTACCCGGCGCGGACCCCGCCGGCGAAACCTGGCCTGCTGACAGGCCACTGAGCACCGACCCGATGAGCTCCTCGCACCAGGCCAGCATGTCCCGGTCGCGCAGCGGCGGCGCGCCGAGCGAGTTGCTGGCCTTGGGCACCGGCACGAGCATGGTACTGAGCGAGGCCTTGAGGATCGATCCTGGGTAGAGCCGCTGCAACCGTACCTCGCGTGACTCCGGCAGCTCGACCGGGCTGAACTTGATCCTCGTGCCCTGCAGCGCGATGTCGGTGAGCCCGGCAGCCCGCGCCACCGCGCGCAGCCGCGCCACCGCCAGCAGGCTCTCCACCTGCGGTGGCACCGCCCCGAACCGGTCCGTCAGCTCGTCTCGCACGGCGTCGACGTCGTGCTGCGAGTCGATCGACGCGATACGCGTATAGGCCTCGAGCCGCAGCCGCTCGCCGGCAACGTAGTCATGCGGGATGTGAGCGTCCACTGGCAGCTCGACCCGGACCTCGGAGCGCTCAGCCGGTCCCTCGCCGCGCATTTCACGGACTGCCTCGCCGATCATCTTGACGTACAGGTCGAACCCGACCGCCGCGATGTGCCCGGACTGCTCGCCGCCGAGCAGGTTCCCCGCGCCGCGGATCTCCAGGTCCTTCATCGCGATGTGCAGCCCCGCCCCGATCCCCGAGTGCTGCTGCAACGTGGCCAGCCGCTCATGTGCGGTCTCGGTCAGCGGCTTCTCCGGCGGGTAGAGGAAGTAGGCATAGCCGCGCTCGCGCCCGCGACCGACCCGGCCGCGCAGCTGGTGCAGGTCCGGCAGGCCGTAGGCGTCGGCGCGATCCACGATCAGCGTGTTGGCGTTCGGGATGTCCAGGCCCGACTCGACGATCGTGGTCGACACCAGTACGTCGAACTCGCGGTCGATGAACTGCCGCATCACCCGCTCCAGAGTGTGCTCGTTCATCTGGCCGTGGCCCACGCCAATCCTCGCCTCGGGCACCAGTTCGGCCAGCCGTGCCGCCACCTTGCCGATCGAGGACACCCGGTTGTGCACGAAGAACACCTGTCCGTCGCGCAGCAGCTCGCGGCGGACTGCAGCCGCGATCTGCCGCTCGTCGTACGGCGTCACCGACGTCAGCACCGGGTGCCGCTCCTCGGGCGGCGTGAGGATGGTGGACATCTCGCGGATTCCGGAGATGCCCATCTCCAGCGTCCGCGGGATGGGCGTGGCGGACATGGCCAGCACGTCGACCTCGGTGCGCAGCTGCTTCAGGTACTCCTTGTGCTCCACACCGAACCGCTGTTCCTCGTCGATGATGAGCAGACCGAGCCGCGCGAACCGGACCTCAGGCGACAGGAGCCGGTGCGTCCCGATCACGACGTCCACCTTGCCGGAGGCCAGGCCCTCGATGGTGTCGGCCGCCTCCGCTGCCGACTGGAACCGCGAGAAGGGCCGGATGGTGACAGGGAACTGCGCGTACCGCTCGCTGAAGGTGGCGAAGTGCTGGGAGGCGAGCAGCGTCGTCGGCACCAGCACCGCGACCTGCTTGCCGTCCTGCACGGCCTTGAACGCTGCCCGCACGGCGATCTCGGTTTTGCCGTAACCGACGTCGCCGCAAATGAGCCGGTCCATCGGCACGGACCGCTGCATGTCCGCCTTGACCTCGTCGACGGCGGCGAGCTGATCAGGCGTCTCCACATAGGGGAATGCGTCCTCCAGCTCGCGCTGCCACGGCGTGTCCGGGCCGAAGGCGTGTCCCGGTGAGGCCATCCGCGCCTGATACAGCCGAATCAGCCCCGCCGCGATGTCCCTCACCGCCTTGCGCGCCCGGCCCTTGGCCTTGGCCCAGTCTGCGCCGCCGAGCCGGTGCAGCGTCGGGGCCTCGCCGCCGGTATACCGGGTCAGCTCGTCCAGCTGATCCGTCGGCAGGTAGAGCCGGTCGCCCGGCTGGCCGCGCTTGCTTGGCGCATACTCGATCACCAGGTAATCCCTGGTAGCGCCCTGCACGGTCCGGCTGGTCATCTCGAGGAACCGGCCGACCCCGTGCTGCTCGTGCACGATGTAATCGCCCGGCGTCAGCTGCAGCGGGTCGATCCCGCCCCGGCGGCGGCTCGGCATGCGGCGCGACTGACGAGTGCCGGAGCGCGTTCCCGCCAGGTCTGCCTCGGCCAGTACCGCAAGCCGCACCGACGGCCACACGAAGCCCGATTCGAGCATCCCCGTCGCCACGTGCGCGATGCCAGGCTCGGGCGGACGGGCCAGGTCGCCATCGGCCGCACCGATGCCCTCGCCGCGCAACAATTCCGCGAGCCGCCTGGCCGGCCCGTGGCCCTCCGTCACGAGCACCACCCGCCAGCCGTCGGCGATCCACTGGCGGATCTCTCCGACCGCACGGCTGGTGTCCCCGCGGTAGGCGGGCGCTGGCCCAGCAGAGAGCGGGAACGGGGCCGGCTCGCCCTCGAGGTCGTCGACCTGCAGGCCGCCGTCCACGCCAGTCCCCTCGCCCGCCGGGGTGAACGGCGTGATCGTCCACCAGGGCAGCTCTTTGCTCGCGGCCAGGCCGCGCGCCTCGGCGATCGGCCGGATCGCGGAAGGGCCGAGATCGATGGGCACCTGGCCGCCCGCAGCCGCGCCGACCCAGGATGCCTCGAGGAATTCCTGGCTCGTCGCGACCAGGTCGCCCGCCCTGGCGCGGACCCGCTCCGGGTCGCAGGCGATGATCTTGCTGCCCGCCGGCAGGTAATCGAGCAGTAGCTCCATCGAGTCGGTCAGCGCCGGGGCAAGCGCCTCCATGCCCTCGACGGTGATGCCCTCGGCCATCTTGCCCAGGATGTCGTGCAGGCCCGGCCACTCGGCGGCGAGCTGGCGTGCCCGGTCACGGACGCCGGAGGTCAGCAGCAGTTCCCGGCACGGTGGCGCCCAGAGGCCGTCCTCGGCGGTGGAAAGGCTGCGCTGGTCGGCGGCCCGGAAATACCGGATCTCCTCGACCTGGTCACCCCAGAACTCCACCCGCAGCGGGTGCTCCTCAGTCGGAGGGAACACGTCGAGGAGGCCGCCGCGAACCGCCAGCTCGCCGCGGCGCTCGACCATGTCCACTCGCGCGTAACCGATGCCGACTAGCCGGGTCACGGTGTCGTCCAGGCTGGCCGACTCTGCCGCTGCCAGCTTGACCGGCACCAGCTCGCCCAGGCCGCTCACCATGGGCTGCAGCAGGCTGCGTACCGGCGTCGCCAGTACCTGCAGCGGACCGGACCGTGGGTCGGACGGGTCGGGGTGGGCGAGCCGGCGGAGAACGGCGAGGCGCTGACCGGAGGTGTCCGGCCGGGGCGACAGCCGCTCGTGCGGCAGCGTCTCCCAGGCCGGGAAGTAGCCGACGCTGTCCGGGCCGAGCAGCGAGCCGAGGGCGGCCGCCAGTTCCTCGGCCTCGCGCGCCGTGGCGGTCACCGCGACCGTGACCCCGGCACGGGGCTGCCCCGTTCCGGCCAGGGCTGACACCAGCAGGGGCCGCAGCGCGGCCGGGGCGACCAGGTCGCCGCCGAGGGCTGGTGTCTGCTTGGCCTGGTCAAGCGCGAGCTGCAGGTCGGGGTCGGCGGTGATGACCGGGAGGAGGCCGGAGAGAGTCACAAGTGTCCCTACATTGGCAGCACGAAAAGCCCGCGCCGAGTCGGCTGGGCTACTGGCCTGCTGGACGCTGCCCTGGCGGGGCACACGGCGGCGGGATACTTCTAGTTTACGGCCGGCCCTTCCACTGGCTGGCGATAACCACTGCCGCCGAGCCATCGAGGGGCGCAGCGGTGTCATCTATGCCGCTCTATCGTCGTGTCCTGCACCCCTACGCCCACCGCTCCGCGGGTAACCTCAGCGCGTACCGGTGAACGGGGAGGGGAGGGGACGTGGCTGCGGAGGCCGAGGCCGTTTCGCCAGCTGACCTCAGCTCACTGCCGACATGCACGCTGACGCCGAGTCAGCTCGGTGATCTGGAGCTGCTTCTGTCCGGCGCGTACGCCCCGCTGACGGGCTTCATGACCGACCGCGATGCCAGTGCGGTCGGTCAGCGCTGGCAGCTCGCCGATGGGACTCCATTCCCCGTCGCGATCACGCTTGACGTCCCTGAAGCAGACGAGGCCGCGGACCGGGTGCTCCTCGCGGATCCCGAGGGCACGCCGATCGCGGTGATGACCATCAGCGAGCGAACACCGTCCGCCGCTGGGCTGCTGCGGCTTGCTGGCCCGGTGTCAGCGAACCGGCCACCTGAACACGGGCCGTTTCGCCGGCTGATGCTGACGCCCGGCGAAGCTCGAGCCACGCTCGGCGACGGCCCCGTACTCGCGTTCGCGACACGAGGGCCGCTCGGCTACCGGCAGATGGGGCAGCTCCGACACCTTGCGGGCCAGCATGCCGCCCGGCTGCTCATCCTGCCGCTCGTCAGCGGGCACGCCGACGTCGTCACGACCGCGCAGGCGCTGATCCGGGCCGTGCTCGCGGCGGCGCAGAGCCTGCCGCCGGGCACGCTGGTCGTGCCAGTGCCGCTCCCGCGGCATCCGGACACGGCCCGGCCGGCCGGCCGGTCGCGCGGCCTGGCCCTGTGCGCGCGGGTCGCTGCCGCCTACGGCGCCACGCACCTGATGGCCGACGGGACGGCACCGCGCCCAGCCGACCTGCCGCCGGGCGCCGACCTCGACGCCAGCTCGGTCATTCCGATCCTCTCGTCCGGCGACTGGGCCTACGATCCGCGAGCCGAGGTATGGCGTCCGCACGCGCTCATCGAAGCCGGAACCGAGCGAGAGGATCTGTCCGCCGATCAGCTCGGTGATCTGCTTGACGCGGGAAGCGAGATTCCGTCCTGGGTCTCCCCGCCTGCCGTCGCCCGCGAGCTTCGGCGGGTCCGCCGACCGCGCTCCGAGCGCGGGCTCGTGCTCTTCCTGACGGGACTGTCCGGGTCAGGTAAGTCCACGCTGGCCAGGGATCTCGCCGACGTGCTGGCCGAGCGAAGCGATCGCCAGGTGTCACTGCTCGATGGTGACCTGGTCCGCCAGTTGCTGTCGGCCGGTCTCACGTTCTCGAGGGCTGACCGCGATCTCAACATCGCGCGGATCGGTTTCGTCGCGGCTGAGGTCGCGCGTCACGGCGGCATCGCGATTTGTTCGCCGGTTGCTCCGTTCGCCGCCGCCCGGGCACAGGTTCGCCAGATGGTCGGCGAGGTGGGCGACTTCTTCCTCATCTATGTTGCGACGCCGCTCGAGGTGTGCGAGGCGCGTGATCGCAAGGGCCTGTACGCCAAGGCCAGGGCAGGGCTGATAGGCCAGTTCACCGGCATCTCTGATCCGTACGAGGAACCGGCCGATGCCGAGCTCGTTGTCGACACGTCGGCCGTCAGCAGGCCCGAGGCGGTTCAGGCCGTGCTCTCGATGCTGACATCGGGCGGCTGGCTAGCCGAGCAGCCGCCCATCGGCCGCTAGCCGGTTCGCCGCGCGGGCGCCGAGCTGAGCCAGCAGTCGCTCAGTCCGCGTCCTCGCCGCGGGTGCCCTCGTCGAGCTTCGCTCCGAATTTCCTCAGCCGGCCCGTCAGGGAGGTCGACATCCGGTCCCGAAGCCCAGACAAAAGCGGCAGGCTGATGATCGCGCTCACGAGCAGCGCCACCACGATGAGGGTGAGGCCGTGAACTCCGAAGAGGGCCAGGATCAGCGCGACCGCGAGGAAAATGAGGACCCGCAGCAGGGTGTAAGACAACGTCGCGCGCATGACACGTTGAGCCTAGAGCACCGCACGCGGCTACCGTGACGTGCACCCCGTCGCCGCACGGCGCAGCCGCGCGCTAGTCGAACCACGCACGTGGCAACCGGAATTTTCCGAATCGAGGGATAAAGCTGCTGTTTGTGGCTAAGTTCGCGAGTTTCTGCGACACTTGGGGACAGCCCTCTGACCCAGGGAGTTGGATTCGATGGACGGCAGCAGTGAGCGCCTGCTCACACCGGGGGAAGTAGCGGCGCTCTTCAGGGTCGACCCGAAGACCGTCACCCGGTGGGCCGCATCTGGCCGGATCAGCAGTATTCGGACGCCTGGCGGGCACCGCCGCTTCCGAGAGGCTGAGGTCCGCGAGCTGCTCGAGGGCGAGTCGCACTCCGAGAACGGTTCTGGCTGAGGGGCGACCCTGAGGCGGGGCTGTCAATCCGCCCGCAGCACGAGCACCATGGCGAGCCCAACGGCTGCAGCCTGGCGCACATGACGGTCAGTGTGCGGAATATCACTTATGGTCGGTATAGCCAACTATATGTGGCATAGTCGGGCTATTCTCCCGCTGTCTCGACGCCTTCGGATTGCCGCAGCGGCAGGCGGATACGGCGGATCTCGGAGCAAGTCCATGCCAGGTGAACCGGATGTAACCGAACCGCCCAGTCCGGCAGCGCTCAGGGCGACTTGCGCAGATGTTGCATTTCATGACCGAGCACGCGCGCGCAGCCGCTAGGCTGCCACGCATGTGGCTGGCTTGTGCGCTTATCATCCTCGCGACCGTCGGATTCGTGCTGCCGTGCATGCTCGACATCACGATGACTCCCGACTCGGAATTCACCACCCTGACCAAGGGCACCTGGCTGATGATCGCCGGCGCCTTCTGGGTCTTCGGTGCGACCGCGTGGCTGGTGGTCGGACGGCCGAGGCGGCTTGGCATCCACAGGTCGAGCCCGTATCCGCCTGGCGGCTTCGGCCGGGCCGAGTCGCTGTACCGGCACCCCGCGGCGCGGACGGCGGGCGGATACTCCGAGCCTGTCGGCGCGGTCGGCTTCATGACCGAGCCGCGCCCGCTCGGGCCGGATGACGACCCGCAGTTCCTGCTCGAGCTTGACCGGCGCATCCGCGAGGACCGCGAGGGCGAGACCCCTGAGAGCGGGTTATCCGGTTCGCTAGCTCAGCCCTAGGCCACAGCACATCGCATTACTGCCGGGCATTTGGTAAACCGTGCAGCCCTCAGAACCGTCTTGGCTTTAGCGACGGCATAGGGGCTTGCTGATCTTCATGACAGGCTGGGCTAAGGGGGCACAAGCATGAGTCGGGTTCACGTGAATCCTCGTGTCGCGGTTCATCGGATCAGCAAGGCGCTTCGGTCGCAGCAGGGATTCTGGCGAGCCAACCTCAAGGAGGAGGTCAGCTTCTGGGATCGCTGGTTCACAACCAGGGGAGCTGCCTGGCCGGAGGATTACCGTGATCGTCAGGATCCAGGCATCGAACTCCAGGCGAACGTTCGACGCTGGATCGACGTGCCCGCCGGGGAAGTCGTGCAGATACTGGACGTCGGCGCCGGACCGCTCACGGTCCTCGGGAAGCGGTGGGATGGCCGTGTCGTGCAGATAACCGCGGTCGACGCCCTCGCGGATCGCTACAACGAGATGCTCGCCGGCGCGCACATCGAGCCGCTCGTCCGCACAGAGAACTGCCACAGCGAGAAACTGCTCGAGCGCTTCAAGCCAGATCAGTTTGACCTCGTGCACGCCTCTAACACGCTCGATCACCACTACGACCCGCTCCGCGCCATCGCCCAGATGCTGTCAGTCGTCAAGCCTGGCCGGTGCATCTACTTCAAACATAAGACCGAGGAAGCTGAGCGAGAGGACCACCACGGCCTCCATCAGTGGAACTTCTCCCTGGAGAACGGCAGTGCCCTGCTCTGGAATGAGCGCACGCGCGTCGACCTAGCCGAGCAGTTCGCACCCTGGGCCACGCTCGTGTTCGCCGAGATCGAAGAGACTGACTGGCTGGGCGTCGCGATGCGAAAGACCGAACCAGGGGTAGTGCCCGACCCGGTCAGCTAGCGAGGCCGGCCCGCGCTGTTCGGATCACGCCGGTACCCGGCCGGTCTCGGTCAGCCCATGCCGGCGTACGAGTGCAGGCCGCTGACCCAGATATTGACCCCGATCACGTTGAACAGCAGGCAGCCGAGGCCGATCAGCTGGATATAGCCGGCCCGGCGGCCGCGCCACCCGGCGGTGGCCCTGGCGTGCAGGAACATGGCGTACACCACCCAGGTGATAAAGGACCACGTCTCCTTGGGATCCCAGCCCCAGTAGCGTCCCCACGCGTGGTCGGCCCAGATGGCCCCGGCCATGACTCCGAAAGTCCAGACCGGAAACGCGAACAGGATGCTCCGGTAGGACAGCCGGTCCAGGACCGCCGGGGCCGGCACGTGCCGCAGGATGCCGGCCGACCAGGACGGCTGGCCAGCCGCGAGCCGGCGCACACTGCGGGATGCGAGCAAGTACAGCGTGGTGACCACCGCACCGAAGATGAACAGGCCGATCGCCACGATCATCGCGGTGACGTGGATGGCGATCCAGTACGACTGCAGCGCCGGCACCAGCGACCCGGCCGGCGTGTAGAGCACCGTGAGATCGATGCCGAGGCCGAACACAATGGGGATCATGACGAACAGGCCCATGTAGTAGGCCCGGTACCAGACCGAAGCCACCACGAGCACGATCACGGCCATGCAGGTGAACGCCGCGATGAACTCGTACATGTTGCCCCACGGCGTCCGGTGCTCGGCGATCCCCCTGGTCACGATCGCCAGCAGGTGCGCCGTCAGTCCCAGGCAGGTCAGGCCGAAGGCCAACCTGAGCCAGAACCCGGTCGGCCACCTGCTCGCTGACTCGTCCCGCCGCGCCGTGGCAGCAGACGGGTTGCTGGCGGCGACCGAAAGAGCTGGGCCGCCAGATCCGGCCGCCACGAGCTCAGCGGCCGGCACCTCTGCCCCGCTGCTCTCGGTCAGTCCGGCCATCACCCGGTGCCGGGCGAACGCGAAGTCGGACGCGTAGCACAGCATCGCCAGCGCGTATAGCACGACCGTGGCGAGCAGCAGCCCGTTGCTGAGGTCGCCGAGGCTCACGTTGATGGGCATCTGCCGGTCACTCTCCCTCTCGGCTGGCACTGACCGATGCGGTGTCTGGGGTCTCGTCGTTCGCTGCCGGCGTGGATGCGTCCGGGGTGGCAAGCTCACCGCGTTCCGGAACGAAGGGTTGTGTGGTCGTGGCCGAAAGCTCGGCGCGCAATAGCTCGGCGAGCTCGCCGAACTCGGTCTCAAAGCCGCCCGCGGCGTCCGAGCGGGCAAGCCCGCCCAGCCAGACCTCGGTGCTGCCGTCTGCGCCCTCGGCCGCGCGCACGAACACCCGGCGCCGCCGGATCAGGAACGAAAGGATCAGCCCGGCCAGGGCCGCGATGCCGGAGATCAGAGCCGGCAGCTGACCGGGGTCGTAGGTGATCGCCAGGCTGACCCACTGCTGGTAACCGACGTAGGTCACGGTGCCGAGGCCGTCTGGCAGCTTCATCGACTGGCCGGCGGCGAGCGGCTGCGGCTGCATCGGGAGCTGGCGCAACCCCGTGGTCTCCAGCTGGTAGACCGACTGCGCCTGGCCGGAGTTCATGCCCAGGTTGCCGGTGAAGCCGACCAGGCTCACGCGCGGGTTCAGCGCCGCCGGGAATGCGGAGGCGAGACGGCCGCCCGCGTCGATGGCGGACGGCAGGAAGACGCCGGCGAAGCCGAGCTGGCCCGGCTTTGCGTCCGGGACCTTGATGACGCCCTCGGACGTCAGCGTGGTCTGGTCGACCGGAACGAACGGTACGGGGCCATCCCAGCGCACCGCGCCGGTCCCGTCGGTGACCTTGAAAATAGGAGCGTAACCATGCCCGATCAGGTAGACGCTCACGCCGTCCACGACGAGCGGGTGGTTCACCTGGAGCTGGTAGTGCCGGACGGGCCCGCCGGGCCGGTCGGAGTAGGTGAGGCTCGCGTCGTAGGACATGGGCTGATCGAGCTCGGGCCCTGAGCTGACGTATTTTGCGCTAAAACCGTGCAGGTTGATCGCGAAGGGAGCAAGGTTGCCTGGTCCCACCAGCCGGCCGGGCCGGAACACGTCGAGCGCGGTCGGGGTGTTGGCGAAGCCCTGACCCACGATGAGCAGGCGGTTCGCCTTGTAGCCGAAGAGTCCGCCGAGGCCGACGGAAAAAAGCAGAGCGAGGAGTGCAATGTGGAACAGCAGGTTGCCGACCTCCCGCAGGTAGCCCTTCTCGGCCGAGACCCAGCCATCGCCCTCGCTGATCCGGAATCTGCGTGCCGTCAGTAGTGCCTTCGCTTGCCGCAGGGCTTGCGCTGGACCCGTTTCGGTCCGGTAGCCCGCGCTAGCCGGCAATCGTGCGAGGTTGGTGGGCGCCCGGGGTGGCTGCTGGCGGGCCGAGCCGAGAAGGCGCACGGTCCGAGGCAGCACGCAGCCGGCGAGCGAGGCGAACAGGAGCAGGTAGATCGCCGCGAACCAGGGCGCAGAAAACACGTTGAACAGCGACAGCCGGTTCAGGATCGGGGCCAGGGACGGGTGCGACTGGAAGTACTGGCTGACTGCCGCCGGGTCGATACCCTGCTGTGGCAGCACCGATCCTGGCACGCTGGCGAGCGCCAACAAGAACAGCAGGATCAGCGCCGTGCGCATCGAGGTGAGCTGACGCCAGCCCCAGCGCAGCCAGCCGACCGGACCGAGACCAGCCAGCCGACCGGGAGCGGTGGCTTCCGGCGTTGACACGTTGTCCTCAGTCGCCGTCATGTGGTCTGCCCGGTTACCTGGTCGATCACCGACAGCAGCTGGCGGTACGTGGACGCACCGAAGATCCGGTCGGCGATCCTGCCATCCCGGTCGATCACCAGCGTGGTCGGGATGTCTGCCGGCGGGACCGTGCTGTGGAAATCCAGCGCGATCTGATCGTTGGGGTCGTTGATGCTGGGGTAGCCCACGTTGAACTGCTGCATGAACGCCGCCGCGCTGTCGGGCTGGTCCCTGATGTCAATGCCGACGAAGCGAACGCCGCGCGAGGCAAGCTGGCGCGACAGCTGCCCGAGGGCCGGGGCCTCAGCGCGGCACGGCGCGCACCAGGAGCCCCAGAAGTTGACGACGATCGTGTGGCCCCGGTACTGCGACAGACTCAGATGCTGGCCGGTTACCGTGGTGCCTGATACGGGCGGCGCGACTGGCCGGCTGGCCGGCTGGTAATACGTGGACTCGTAACTGTGACCGACGAAACTCTGCCCGCTGCTGGCGGGGTTGTTCCCCCCGATGTCACCGCCCGCGCAGCCGACCGTCGCCATGATCGCGGCGACCGCGACGGCGGCCCCGAGACCCGTCCGGCGCGACAGACGCGGCCGGCGTGGCCCACGCGGCTGGCGCTCGGCTGGCAGGCGCGACACGAAAAACGATCTCCTACAGGCAGTAGTACCGGGCCTATTGTGCCGGATGCGGCACCGTCCGGTGACGCCGGGCCGGCGAAAGGCGGCGCTGTGCAGTGAACTCCCGGGGTGCGTTCAGGCGCCAGCCACCTGTGGCCGGCTGGGACCGGACGGCTCACGGTACTGGACGCTGGTGATCCGGCCACCGCTCACCGTGAAACTGGTCACGCTGCCGAGCGCGCACTGCCGACGCCGCGGGTCGTGCCACAGCCTGCGGCCCTCGACAGCTCGGCGGGAGGACCAGATCGGCAGCTGATGGCTGACGCAGACGGCCTCGTGGCCGCGGGCGGCTGCTGCTGCCTCCCTGACCGCCGCGAGAACCCGGACGGCGACCTCCGCGTACGGCTCGCCCCACGATGGCCGGAAAGGGTTACGCAGGTAATACCAGGCGCTCGGCTGGCGCAGCGCGCCGTCGCCCACGCCGAATCGCAGTCCCTCGAAGTGGTTCGCGGCCTCGATCAGCCGGTCGTCGACCACGATGGGCAGGCCGAACTCCGCCGCGATCGGCTCGGCCGTCTCCACCGCCCGCTCAAGCGGCGAGGACCGTACCGTGACGATGTCGCGGCCAGCCAGGAAGTCGGCGGCGGCCTTCGCCATCAGGCGGCCCGCCTCCGACAGGTGGAAACCGGGCAACCGCCCGTACAGGATGCGACCGGGATTGTCTACCTCGCCGTGCCGGACGAGATGGACGACTGTAGTGGTGCTGGCACTGGCAGCCGGAGGCTGGCCATGGTCGGTAGGGCTCATCGAGCGCACAGACTACCGCGCTGCGGGATGCTCATCCCACGGCGGTCGCAGCGGCCGCCGCCGCAGCGGGAAGGGCATCGGCAACCCGTCCGATCGCCTCGCCGTCATGCGCCGCCGACACGAACCACGCCTCGAACGGAGACGGCGGCAGGTACACACCACTGCTCAGCATGGCGTGGAAAAACGCGGCGTAGGCCGCGCTGGACTGGCTGCGAGCGGCGCCAAAATCGCGAACGGGGTCTGTGACGCCGAGGAAGACGGAGAACAGGCTGCCGGCCTCTTGCAGCCGGAAGGGCACGCCCGCCGCGGTCAGGGCGTCAGCGGTGAGCTTCGCGACGGCGGCGGCCGCCTCGTCGACGCGGGCGTAGACGTCCTGGGTGCACTCGCGCAGCGTGGCGAGGCCGGCAGCCGTGGCGATGGGGTTACCGGACAAGGTGCCCGCCTGGTAGACGGGCCCCGCCGGGGCGAGCCTCTCCATAATCTCGGCGCGGCCGCCGAACGCCGCGGCGGGCAGTCCGCCGCCCATGACCTTCCCGAAGGTCGTCAGGTCACCGGCGATTCCCTCCCGGCCGTACCAGCCGGATCTGGTTACCCGGAAGCCGGTCAGGACCTCGTCCATGATCAGCAGAGCGCCGTACTCGCGGCAGAGGGCGGACAGCAGCTCGTTGAAACCGGCGGCGGGCGGAACGATCCCCATGTTCGCCGGGCACGCCTCGGTGATCACGCAGGCGATGTCGGCGCCGCTGGCGGCGAACGCCTGGCGCACGGACTCGGCGTCGTTGTACGGAAGCACGATCGTGTCGGCAGCGGCCGCGCCAGTGATGCCGGGCGAGTCGGGCAGCCCGAAGGTGGCGACGCCCGAGCCGGCCGCGACCAGCAGGGCGTCAACGTGACCGTGGTAACAGCCCGCGAACTTCACCACCAGGCGCCGCCCGGTGAATCCCCTGGCCAGCCGGATCGCGGTCATGGTCGACTCGGTGCCCGAGTTCACCAGCCGCACTCGCTCGACCGGGGCGCGCGCAGCGATCTCTGCCGCCAGTTCAGCCTCGGCGGCCGTGACGGTACCGAACGAGGTGCCAAGGCTGGCCGCCGCCTGCACTGCGGACACCACGGCCGGGTACGCGTGGCCGAGAATCATGGGGCCCCAGGAGCACACGAGGTCCACGTACTGGTTGCCGTCCACGTCGGTGAGGTAGGGGCCGCTGCCGGACGCCATGAAAACGGGGGTGCCGCCGACGGACCCGAAAGCACGGACTGGCGAGTTGACCCCGCCGGGCAAAATGACGCTGGCCCGCTCGAACAACTCAGCCGACCGCGGCCGGGCGCTGTTTGGTGTCACGATCCAGCCTGCTCGCACGCGTCGGCCAGGACCTCGAGCACCGGCACTCCATCGGGCAGCGGGTGAGTCTCCGGATTTCGGAGCCAGCGGCCCGGCGGACCTTCGGCAGTCCGGGAGGGTGGTGCCAGCACGTAACTGTCCCGGCAGTGCCAGCGCAGCCCAACCACATCGGCTACTTCCTCGGGAAGGCAGTCCAGGTGGCACGACCACCACTCGTCCTCGTCCGCGGGCGCGCCGCGGGAGCGGACAAAGAAATAGGCCCGGCTTCCGGGGCTGATCGCCACCGGGCCGGGCCGCATGCGAGTCCGATCCATCGTGCTCAGTGCCAGGGCTCCTACCTCGGCGGGCACGTCGAGCACGTCGAATACGCGCCCGGTCGGCAGGATGACGTTCGCCGCTGGCATCGACGCCCACCAGCGGGCGACGAGCTCCGGATCGGCGCTCGCCATGCTCTGCCAGGCGGGCGAGACCGGATGGGAGCCGGGCGACGGACAGCCAAGCCGGTCACACGAGCACGACCGCAGGAATCCCTCCGGGCGGTCCGCCTGGCCCGGCTGGTACGCACCCGGGCACACGGGCCAGCCCAGCGCGGCGTAACGCGCGGCAGCATCGCCGATCCGCCCGACCGCCCTGCGGCGTCTGTGTCGCAGTACAGCTTCGACCACGTGGTCTAACTCCCGCTCAGTCCTGCAGGCTCCTGAGAAACGGTGGAGTGACCAGGCTACCGGGTACTCCGGTCGAGCCGGGCATCTGCACTGTGACCACAGCGAGCCGGTCATCTGCCGACCGGAACGAGAGGCAGGCGGTACCGGAATCTCGCGCTGATTCCGATCTCACACATGCGAGCCGGTTTGCGGCGATACTCTCTGTCCTGGGTAGGCGGCTGATGGGCGATACACAGGGACGGAGCGAACGGGCTGGTGATCAGCACCGAAGGACTGCGCCAGCAGCTCCGCCTGGTGATCCATGAGGGATTCCGGTTTCTGATCGTCGGCGGCCTCGGCACGGTGCTCACCATCGGCGGTGCAGTCGCGCTGCACAGCCTGGGAAAGTATCTCGCGGTCACCATCGCGACCATCGTGGCCACGATCTTCAGCTTCCTTGGCAATCGCTACTGGACGTTCCGCCACCGCCAGGGCCAGGGGGCCACGCAAGAAGGCGTCCTGTTCTTCCTCCTCAACGGCGTTGGCCTGCTCATCTACTACGCCTGCATCTGGATCATCCAGGACCTGATGGGCCTGCAAGGCCGCGTCTGGTACACCGCAGCGCTCGTCGTCGGCACGGGCCTGGGCACCTTGTTCAGGTTCTGGTCCTACCGGAAATGGGTCTGGACACTCCGCCACCAGCCGCGGCTGGCAGGCGCCGGGTTCATGCCCTACCCCGAGCCCGCGCTGGCTGGCCGCATGGCCTCAGTACCGATCCGGGTCTCCAGCGCAGGGTCGGCCTCGCGCCCGCCCGGCCGTAGCACAGCTCGGCACGCCGCGCCGGCCCGCGCCCCAGCAGAACGCCTTCCCGTACGCACGCGCCCTGGTGCTCATCGCCGTACTTAGCTCGGGGCCGTCCGGTCAGGCGGTACCCTCGTGGGCAGCATCGGGCATGAGCGGTCAGGAGGCATGGTTCACCGGTGAACAGCATCATCCGCGGGCTCTACGCGCGATTCCGGCAGCTGATCCACGAGGGCCTTAAGTTCCTGGTCATCGGCAGTGTCGGGGCGATGGTGACGTTCGGTTCCGCCAACGCGCTGCACCCGATTGGCAAGTACAAGGCCATCACGATCGCCACGATCCTGGCGACTGCTGTCACCTACCTCGGCAACCGCTACTGGACGTTCCGGCACCGCCAGGGCAAGGGCACGACCCGCGACTCGACGATGTTCTTCGTCCTGAACGGGATCGGGCTGCTCATCTACTACGGCTGCATTGGCCTCATCGACCTCGCGGGTCTTGGCCACAGCGTGGCCTGGTACAACGTCGCCCTGGTTCTCGGCACCGGCCTGGGCACGCTGTTCCGGTTCTGGTCCTACCGCAAGTGGATCTGGCTGGCGAGACCAGGGCACCTGACCCGCTCGCATGAGGAAATCCCCGACGATCTGGCGGCTGTCGGCGCAATCCCCCTCACCCGCACTACTCCCGCCGGCAGCGCTCCGCCCGAGCACCCAGAGGAACTGCGCGAGACCTAGCTCACCCGGCGGGCGACCTCGGCCGCCCAGTAGGTCAGGATGATGTCGGCTCCGGCCCGGCTGATCGCGGTGAGCGTCTCCATGATCACCCGGTCCCTGTCCAGCCAGCCGCTGGCCGCAGCCGCTTCGACCATCGAGTACTCGCCGCTGACCTGATAGGCAGCCACCGGCACCGGCGAGACGGCCGACACCGCGGAGATCACATCCAGGTAGGACAGCGCCGGCTTGACCATGACAATGTCGGCGCCCTCGTCCACATCCAGCAGCGCCTCCCGCACACCATCCCTCCGAGCGGCCGGATCCTGCTGGTAGGAGGCGCGATCACCGAACTGCGGCGCGCACTCCGCCGCCTCCCGGAACGGCCCGTAGAACGCCGACGCGTACTTCGCCGAGTAGGCGCAGATCCCAACCTCCGGGTGACCGGCCGAGTCCAGCGCGGCTCGGATCGCCGCGACCTGGCCGTCCATCATCCCGCTGGGCGCCACCATGTGCACGCCTGCCTCCGCCTGCGCCACCGCGATCGACGCGTACCGCTCCAGCGTCGCGTCGTTATCGACCTCGCCGGCCGAGGTGAGGAGCCCGCAGTGGCCATGGTCGGTGTACTCGTCCAGGCACAGGTCGGCCATTACAACCGTGTCCGGGCCGACCTCGGCGGCAAGGTCCCGGAGCGCCAGCTGCACGATGCCGTCCGGGTCGTCGGCCGCTGAGCCCCGGCCGTCCTTCATTTCCGGGACGCCGAAGAGGATCAGCCCGCCGACGCCCGCGTCGACCGCCTCGCGGGCGGCCTTGCGCACGCTGTCCCTGGTGTGCTGGACGACGCCGGGCATCGACGACACCGGCTGTGGCTCGCTGATCCCTTCCTTCACGAACAGTGGCAGCACGAGCCCCGACGGACGGATGGCGACCGGCGCGACAAGCCTGCGCATCGCGGGCGTCCCGCGAAGCCTCCGGGGCCTGGTAACGGGGTAGCTAGCTGCCAATGTCGCTCCCAGCGGTCGAAGCCGTACTAGCGGATCCGGCGGCGGGCACCACGGCGGCGCTCGCTCGGCCGGCGAACCGGCTCGCCCGCCTCGATCGCCGCGTCGCGCAATCCGGCGCCGTGGGCGGCCAGGGCCTCCACGAGCGAACTCACCGACGGCTTCGCCGCCACGACATCGACGCGCAGGCCGAACTCGGCCGCCGTCTTCGCTGTCTGCGGACCGATCACCGCGATGACCGTGACGGCGTGCGGCTTGCCCGCGATGCCGATGAGGTTGCGCACCGTCGATGACGAGGTAAACAGCACCGCGTCGAACCCGCCGCCCTTGATCGCTTCGCGCACCGGGGCAGGCGGCGGGGCCGCCCGCACCGTGCGGTATGCCGTGACGTCCTCGGCCTCCCAGCCCAGCTCGGTGAGCCTGGTCAGCAGTCCCTCCGTCGCGATGTCCGCCCGCGGCAGCAGCACCCGGTTGATGGGGTCGAGCACCTCGTCGTAGGCGGGCCAGGCATCCGCCAGGCCCTCCGCCGACTGCTCGCCCTCCGGGAGCAGGTCGGGCATGATGCCGAACGCGCGCAGCGCTTCGGCCGTCTGCTCACCCACGGCGGCCACCTTGACGCCCGCGAACGCCCGGGCATCGAGGCCGTACTCCTCGAACTTCTCCCGGATCGCCCGCACCGCGTTGACCGACGTGAACCCGATCCACTGATAGCGCCCGGTGACCAGGCCCTTGACGGCACGTTCCATCTGCTGCGGCGTACGCGGCGGCTCCACTGCGATCGTCGGCACCTGCTCCGGCACCGCGCCGCGAGCCCGGAGCAGGTCGCAGACCTCCTCGGACTGCTCCTTGGTGCGCGGCACCAGCACCCGCCAGCCGAACAGCGGCTTGGTCTCGAACCAGGACAGCGCCGCCTGCGCCGTCACGCCCTCGCCCACCACCGCCACCGCGGGCCCGTGTGCCGTGAGCAGGCTCACCCCGGCCGCCTTGAGATCAGCCGCGATCGAGCCCAGACCGCCGACAACCGTGTGCTGGTCGGTAGTGGTCCCGTTCCAGGTGATGGCGAAGGGCGCGGTCTCCGCCCAGCCCGCCGCGATGAGCATCTTGCCCAGGTCGACCGGCCCCGTCTCGGCGCCGACGATCACCAGCGTGCCCTCGGTCACCGAGATCCGGCTGACTTCGGAGGCGTGCACGATCCGCACGTCGCCGCTGGCGTCACTGGTCAGCGGGATGCCGGCGTACTCGGGCACGGCGGTCGCGGCTGACACGCCCGGCACCAGTTCGAACGGCACCCTGGCCTTCGCGCACGCGGCCGCGTCCGCGACTGCGCCCGCGAACAGGAACGGGTCGCCGCCGAACAGTCGGACTGCCAGCTGGCCTGCCTTGGCCGCCTTGATGAGCAGCTTCGGGTCCTGCAGCAGGGCGTCTGAGTCAACCAGCGTGGCGTCGGGCTTCAGCAGATGGCTCAGCCGGTCGCCGAGCCACTGGGCGGCAACCACCAGGTCGGCGCGCCCGATCAGCGCAGCGGCCCGGACCGTGAGGAGACTCTCGTCACCGGGGCCAGCGCCCACGAGCGCGACCCAGCCGGGTACCCGGGCGTCTGCGGCGTGACCCGCAGGCCGCCCGGCCTTCTCACTCCCCGGCCTGGCCTGCTTGGTGACCTTCCTCGTCGTGGGTGTCGGGTTCACTTGTCATCGTCCCCGCTCGTGAGGTGTCCGCTGGACCATGCCGTCCCGGACACTGCCATACACCGTGCCGCACCCCTGCTGAGCAGGTCTGCGGCCACCTGGCGGCCGAGTTCTTCGGCCGCTGCCAGCGCACCGCTCGCACTGCCGCGAAGCGCCATTCCCCCGTCGGCCGCGACGACCAGGCCGTCGAGCCGAAGCACGTCCATCCCCCCGGCAAACGCGCCGACTGGCGCCGAGCAGCCACCTTGCAGTGCGCCGAGCAGGGTCCGCTCAGCCGTCGTGGCCGCCCGACTCACCGGGTCGTCGATGGCGCCGAGCAGCGCCACGAGACCTTCCCTGGCCTGATTGCACTCAACCGCGAGCGCGCCCTGGCCGGCCGCGGGCAGCATCTCGTCCGGCTCGAACACCTGCGCTACCGCGTCGAGCCGGCCGATGCGCGACAGGCCCGCATAGCCGAGCACGAGGGCATCCAGGTCACTGCTCTCGAGCCTGGCGAGCCTTGTCCCCGCGTTGCCCCGGACCGGAACGGGGTTGATATCGGGCCGGAGCAGGAGCAGCTGTGCTGCCCGCCGTGGCGAGCCGGTCCCCACGCTCGCTCCGACGGGCAGGTCGGCCAGTTTTGCGCCATCCCGCGTCACCAGCGCGTCCCGTGGATCGTCCCTGACCGGCACCGCGGCCAGCGCTATCCCGGCCGCTGCCCCGGTGGGCAGGTCCTTCAGCGAGTGCACGGCCACGTCGACCTCACCCGCCAGCAGGCTGGCGCGCAGCGAGCTGACGAACACGCCGGTACCGCCGATCTGGCTCAGCAGCGCCGGGCTCCGGTCGCCCGCCGACTCGATACCGACGATCTCGACGTCGCGTCCGGTCCGCGCCGTGATAGCGCGCGCCACAAGGCCGGCCTGCGTTCTCGCCATGGGGCTACGGCGCGTGCCGATGCGCAGCGGGGCCGGGCTCATGCACCGTCTCCCGCCGAGGCTGGCGTGGCCTGCGGCCACCCGGCCAGGTTGGCGTCAGCTTGCGCGACGGCCTGGACCGCTGCCGGATCCAGATCGAACAACACGCGCAGCGCGTCCTCATAGGTATCGGCGCCGGGAGACCCTGCCAGTTCCTTGATACGGACAGTGGGATCGTGCAGCAGCTTGTCCGTCACCCGGCGCATGGACTTTGCTATCTCGTCCATAGCCGCGACGTCCGGGCGGTCGAGGCGGCCCGCCAGCCGGGCCATCTCGGCGTCCAC
>Ga0126373_10000783_pt1 | contig 21466 bp, 17 predicted proteins | sample PanSoiMetPlot_11_FD_92545 | JGI IMG/M metagenome (GOLD analysis project Ga0126373, IMG submission 92545) | Tropical forest soil microbial communities from Panama - MetaG Plot_11 | ecosystem: Environmental > Terrestrial > Soil > Tropical forest > Bulk soil | place: Panama | collected 2016-02-17 | reverse complement strand
TTTGAAACGGAGCCGGGAACGCAGGTTCGGGCGGACTGTCACTGGCAACCAAATCCAGTGGAGCATCCAACGCTTATTCTTCTGCATGGGCTTGAAGGTTCGAGCGATTCCGGTTACATGCTCGGCACCGCGGACAAGGCATTTCACGCTGGCTTCAATGTGGTTCGTTTGAATCAGCGAAACTGCGGCGAAACGGAAGAGCTTACGCCGACACTTTACAACTCCGGGTTGAGCTGCGACGTGCGCGCGGTGGTGCAGGAACTCGCTGAGAAGGATAAGCTACAGGAGATTTTCGCGGCAGGGTTTTCGATGGGCGGAAATCTCGTCCTGAAAATGACCGGAGAGTTCGGCGATGGCGTACTGAAAGAACTCAGAGGCGCTGTCGGAATATGTCCGTCGTGCGATTTGGGGGCGTGCGCTGACGCCATTGGCGAGCTGCGCAATCGCTTCTATGAAAGGCGTTTCGTCAGGATGCTCAAGGCACGGATGATCCGCAAGGCGGTTTTGTTTCCGGAGCGGTACCAGCTAAACGGTCTGCAGAGAATTCGCAGCGTCAGGGAATTCGACGATGTCATTACCGCGAAGTTCTGCGGGTTTCGTAATGCGGACGATTACTACACGAAGTCCAGCGCGCTTCAATTCCTCGATGAGATTCGTGTCCCGACGCTCGTCCTAGTTGCGCAGGATGATCCGATGATTCCATTTCGATCTTTCGATGCTGAGAAACTCGGAGCGAATCCGCAGATCACTCTCGAAGCGCCGCGCTACGGCGGACATTGTGGATTCATAGCGCGAAACAGAAGCGGAGAGCGTTTTTGGGCCGAAGCACGTATCGTCGAATTCTGCCGTGAGCATTCACGCCTGGCTCCACGCTGAATTGGTTTACCGCTCAGTGAAAGTGCGAAAGGATGACCGCATCGGCATAGGCAGCGCCGCGCGCGAGGACAAGCTGCTTTCCGTCCGGCGAAAACGCGATCGACCAGATCTGCATTGAAGTAAAGTGCGTAATTTGCTTCGCGGGCTCGGGTTTACTCTCAGGCGCGCTGATGGGCTGTTCCCAAAGGTTCGATGTGTTCGAGACGGAGTCTGTCACTATGAAGAGAACACCGCGCCCATCCGGTGTCCAAGCGATGTGGTCTTGGCCGGGGTTAATATTCTGGCTCTGATAAATTCTGTAGCTGGACTGCTCCGCTCCGCTGGAGGCGTCGAGCACGATAAGCTCTAGGTGAGGCGTATCGGCGAAGTCGATGACCGCGACGTGTTTTCCGTCCGGAGAAAATGCCGGCTCGGTATAACCCTTGTCCTCAACTTGCGTGGCGTTCTTCCCGTCCGCCCCGACGCGCCAAAGCCTTATTTTTCCGTTCGCGAAGTGATCGTAGAACACTGTCTTGCCATCCGGGGAGCACGTTGGAAATGCATCATCACGTCCGGATGTCAGCTGTACAAGGTTTCCGCCATTGTCATCGGCGCGCATTATGCCTTGCTTGGTCATGAAGACGATATAGCCCGTATTTCCACACGAGGAAGGTGCAACCCCGCTGGCAAGGTTTGTGCTTAACTCCTGTACTTCTCCCGTTGCCGAAATTTTCCCCATGCCCAACTGGCCGGAACTATAGTACCCGTAGAAAATGTCGCCTTTCGGCGTCCAAGCTGTACCCTGGTAACCCTGCGAGCGGCCAGAGTTTTCGGAGATTTCGCGTGGCGACGCACTTGCGAGCTTCGAGATGTCCCCTGTGGTTATCCAGAGAGTAGAGCCGAATGTCGCCTGAATGGTGACGAGCTTCGAGCCGTCGGCCGTCATGCTGTTACCGACGTAATAGTTTAAATCGTTGGTGATTTTACGCGGCATTCCACTCGGATAGGCAATCTCCCAAATCTGCGAATTCTGGCCGACGGGATCATGCGCGATGCTTCCTTCCGTGATTACGGCGGAGCCATCCGGCAGCCATGAGGTTTGATATAAGGAGGCCCATTCCGAGTTTCCAAGACGCGTTTGTTTTCCGTCCGAGACGTCGACTGTTTCGATCTCGGCTGCGCCAAAGAAATCGCTTGGCAGGAAACCTACGACAATGCGTTTGCCGTCCGGGGACCAACTGGGCGCGCCACCTCCGGCAGAGAGAGTTTCGAACGAGGACGGAGCGTGAAGCGTGGCCAGAGTGTGTATGTTGGACCCGTCGGCGTTGGCAATCACCAAGGATGAAGTATTGTCGTTGTCAGAGTTCCGGATGAAAACCACTTGACTGCCATCCGGCGAAAACCCGACCGGGCTCTCGATGTCCGAAAGAATTGAGCGCGGCGACCCACCGACGGAGGGCACTTGTTCGAGGACACGCTTTCCTCCCTGCGGCCTGACGACGCAGAACAAATAGTTTCCGTCTTGCGAAAACGTCAGGCTGTTGTTGTCGAAAACTGCCGCGCTCGGTGGAAGCACTTGGACCGTGCTCCCCGTAGCCATCTGACGGATCCAAACTGATTCCTGTTTTTCGTTCACGACGTAGGCAAGCCACTTGCCGTCAGGGGAAATGGCGGCTGGGCCGACGTCGCCGGAGCTGGTCAGTTGCGAAATGCCCATCTGCTGAAAGGAGGACGGCACTTGAGGTGAATGGGCGCGCTCCCAGTAGTGTCTCGCAATGGCGACGGCCAGTATTACCAGTGCAATGCTCAAGCGGAGCCAGTACCACTTGGGATCGCGAAAAATCCGCCACAGCAGTGAGTGTTGTTTCGCGCCTTGAGACATCTCCTCTGGCCGCGCCTCCAGGGCTGCTGGGTGGGTAGCGGCAGAGACTTGACCGGAGATCTTCCGTACGAACCCGCTCGACGACGCGACTGAACCGGCAGCCGCGGTCGGTGCGGCGGAGGCGACGCGCGAGGAGGCCGCCGGCGTGGCGATGCGCGACGAATCTGTATCACGCTTCAGCCGTTTCAAGTCCGCGCGCATTTCGGCCGCAGTCTGGTATCGGAGATCGCGATCTTTTTCGAGTGCTTTGCCTATGATTTCTTCCAGCTTCGGGGGCAAGTTCGGATTCAATTCCGACGGAGCCGATGGCATGCGGTTCAAGATCATGTCGAAGATGACCGCCGATGTATTCCCCGAAAAGGGCGGCTGGCCGGTGGCCATTTCATAGAGCATTGCGCCAAGACTGAAGAGGTCGGAGCGTGCGTCGAGCTCTTCGCCGCGTGCCTGTTCCGGGGACATGTATGCCACGGTTCCTAGGGTCGAGCCGGGTGTGGTCAGCAGATTGTCTGACGTAATGTCCGCAGATGTGAGGCCCGAAGCGACGGCTCCCACGCCACGCGCCTGTCCTTGCTTAGCGAGTCCAAAATCGAGGATCTTTGCCTGGCCGCGCGAGGTGACAAAAACATTTGCGGGTTTGAGGTCGCGGTGAATGATCCCGCGCGAATGGGCCGCGTCGAGTGCATCCGAGATCTGAATCGCAAGATCAAGCAAGACGTCATTCGGCAACGGCCTGCCGCCAATACGTTCCCGAAGCGTTTGACCTTCGAGGAGCTCCATTACCAAAAACTGCTGGCCGTCGTGTTCTCCGATATCGTACAGGACACAGACTCCAGGATGGTTCAGTGCGGATACGGCTCGCGCTTCGCGCTCGAACCGATCGAGTGCAAATTTATCGTTGCGTAGTTCCGCGGAGAGAAACTTCAGCGCGACCGAGCGGCCAAGGCGAGTGTCCTCCGCCTTGTAGACGTCGCCCATTCCGCCGCTGCCTACTTTTTCGACGATTCGATAGTGAAGGACTGTTTTTCCAAGCATGTTTTGTTTAGTTTCGACTAGTCATCGTAAGGGAACGTCGCGCGCAAAACAAGGCAAGCCGAACGAGCAGGCATCCGCTCACTGCGCAGTATTCGTTGGAGTGACAGGAATATTGAGCGGTTGGTCGAGTTTGAAATCGAGGCGTGTTTCGGCAGGAACGCGAACCTGTTTTGCCTTTGTGACACCCTGATAAACGCCTCCGGCGCCTGCGCCTGCAGCTCCACCGATCGCTGCGCCTTTGCCGCCGCCAGCGATTGCACCGATGATCGCACCCACTATGGCGCCGCCTCCGACTGTCTTCGCGGTGTCGCTGCCGCGCGAGCCACCTGCCTCCGTGTACGTAGTGGACGTCAATGGATAGTTCGCTCCCTGAACTTCCACGCGTACGAGCGTTAATTGCAGCTGACTGCGACCCTTGTATTGTCCCGAAGTCTGGGCTGCCACGAGACGCAGATATACATTCGCGCCCTTGGGCACAATGACGCGGCTGTTCCAGGTCAACGGCTGTGCGAGCGTTGCTTGGAATTCGTCTCCGGCTTGAGCCGTTTTTGAGTCGACGGAATCGACCGTTTGAACTTCGACAATTGTGCCCGTGGGAAAAACTGCCGTTTCCGGCTTTGGAGGCGCCGGTGCGGGTGTCGCAACGGGAGCGGGCTGAGAAGCGGACGCGGCGCTCTCTGCCGCTTGAGGCGTTGTGGCCGGTGCAGGTGAAACTGGCATCGTCGATCGAGGGGCTGTTTGCTCAGATGGTGTTTGCTTTGCGGACTCAGTAGCCACATGGCGCGGGCGGTGCTTTACGCGGGCACGTTGTGCCGCTTTGCGAACGTGCCTAGGCTTCTTCGGCGGTGCGGCTTCGACAACGGGTGCAGGTGCCGCGGGCGGCGCTGCTTGAGCCGCTTGTTGCGGCGCTTGCACCGTCATCTCGTCGTCCACCTTACTGACGCCGGGCGTGCTGGCAGCAAGTTTGTACGCTTCGTATCGCGACGCGTCGCTCGGCGCCGTTCCTGAAAGAGTAGCCACGCCATCCTTGACGGAGATCTGCAAGTTCGCATTCTTCGTTTGCGGATCAGAGAACATTTGCGCCTTCAAATTGGTGGTCAATTGAGCGTCATTGGACTTCGACGCACATCCCATGAACAGCACAAGAACCAAAAGGGATGCCAAGGGCAAATGTCCTAATCGGCGAATCTGCATTCTTCGTCTCCTAAACTTCCAGCATGCCAGTATTCTAACTCTGTTCACGGCAATGCGTTAAACGAAACGCCGCCAACCCCAACACCCTTTTTACTTCGATGCCTTCGTTCGCAGTAGCGGCTGCACTTCTCCGCTTCTGCAAACGTCCCAACTTCCGCCGGGCTCTGGTGTTCTATTCGCGAAAGAGGGTTGTCCGATAAAACGCAATCAGGTGCCCTCATCATGGGCCGTTTTTCTTGTCCGTTCTGGGGTGGAACAGGAGAAGAGGATGCAAATCCGGAAGAGTATTCATGAGATTTTAGGCAGCTTGTTGTTTGTGGTAATCAGCGGCTGTGCAGGGAACGCAACAAATTCGAATGTGCAGCAGCGATGGAAATGTGTTCACCTTGGGAACCCATGCTCAACTGATTTTCTCGATGCTCTTCGCGAATTACCGCAATCTGAGCGGTGCCTCGGCGCTTTCCGGCGCTGGACCATTTAATCTGAGAATCGTTGGTTTTTGTTCTAGTGGAGCAACAGACGAATCAGCAGGAGATGGTGGCTCGTTCTGCTGAGCTACTGACGACGAACTGATTTGCTTCCACGTCGAAACGAGACAAGACGGCCCGTTGGACACAACTCCCGCGGGCCGCTTGTTTCTCATCGATATTTCTTTAGGGGTTTTTCAGCTTGGACACTGTCATTCGCTACGGGAAGCGATAATCTTCTCGCCTTCTACCTGAACTTCGATCGCGAGCGGCGGCCGTGAGCCTGTGCCTGCGACAATTTCTCCGCGGACGAGCCCGTTAGGTCCGCTACCATACTGCGTCAAATCGTACACCGTGCGCGAGCACGGATCGCCTATCATGGGATACTTCGAGCGCAAGTTGTAATAATCCCTGAGCCTGTCGATGCTCGCAAACTCCAGTTCGCATGTCCCGAATGGCTCGCGAAGAGAAATAGCCCAGTACTCATCGCCGTGTAAGTGAACCAGCAATGCCGGCAAAACATCGCCATTCGAGTCGTGATAGAGAAATTTCTGCGTGCTCCACGGCTCTTTCATTTGGGACGTCGTGGCAATCGCGCCGGGCGCGAACGGAAGCCTTTCGACGGGCTGGCGAGCGTCAGGTTGCGCGGCGCCTGTAGTTGTTGGCATTGGCGCGTGCTGTACTGCTCCACTAACGCCGTGCGCCCACCACGCGACAGCGAAGACTAGCACGAGGATGGCACCTCCTCCAGCAGCCCATAGATAGGGCAGCGAAACCATTGTTGGACCCGTTGTCCTGGCCTCCTGGGCGATGGGCGCGGGGTTGCTCCCAGTCTCTTTGGGATCTTGGTGCGCGCGTTCCGGAACACCCGGAATCTTGGGCTGAGAGGTCTGAAAGGCAGCCGACTTTTTTTCGTCGTTTGGCATGGCCTTGAGTCTATCTGAACTCTCAGATTGCCCCGGCATTCAGGGGAATGCAAGGTACTGCAGCGAGAGAGTTAACGGCGAGAAGGAGGCGGCACGCTTCGCCTGAATGTGCATCTCAGTCAGGCACTTTGACGCGCACAGAGTGGTGGCGGACGTAGTCCTGCAAATTCGCCAGGCACAAGAGAAGCTCGAGGATTTGCTCGTTCCAAGACTCTGGCTGCGATGCGGAAAGCGCTTGCGTAACATGGCGTGCGTCTCCAAGCAGCCAGTCGAGGGTCTTCTGGTCAATTGGCTGTGACTTCACGCATGATCCCCGAACTTGATCGGCTTTTGTGACAACCATCTCGACGAAGTGGCTTAGGCAAACGCCATCGCCAGCCAATACGGGCAGAATCTCCCCGTTGCATCCAGCCACATGGCATGGGCGGGCCATGGTGGATCCTTTCCGCCCGGCGAGGGGACCGGGCAAACCGGTGCAAATATATCGCAGCTTAGCGAGTGCGGCGGGACGCGTGCCTAAGAGGTAACTCCGCAGAAAAACGCGGGCCGGCAATGGTTCGCCGGCCCAGAGATGAAGGAATCCTGACTCCGAGCCTTATTTTGAGTCGATGTGAATGGTCCCGGAGCTAGTGCGAAGTTCCAACACCGGGCCACCTGAGCCAACTTTCCCGTGCAAATCCCGTGGGCTGATGGTTCCTTCCATCGTGATCGGGAATTTCGATTCGATATTGCCGGAGCTCGTATGCGCGTACAGCTCGAAGGAAGTCTGCTGCGGCAACTCTACGGTTAGGTCTCCCGAACCGGTGTGCAAGCGCCAATTTCCCGCAGGGGTTCCTTCTGCGCGGATGTTGCCGCTGCCAGTGCCGATCCGTACTGCACCGTTGACGCCATTTACCTCGACAGTTCCCGAACCCGTCGAAACCTCGACGTCTCCGGATCCTGCCTGCGTGAGACGAACATCTCCCGATCCGGTTGATGCCGTGATTGCGCCTGAAATTTGTTCGCCGCGAATGCCGCCGCTGCCGCTGCTTGCGTGCAGAGTGCCTTTCACTCCGGCAATCGTGATTTCGCCGGAGCCGGTGCGAGCAATCACATCCGAACCGATTTCATTTAATCGTACATCGCCCGAGCCGGCGGATGCGTCGGTTGGTCCGGCCAGACCGTTAACGGTTTGATTGCCCGATCCGGTTGCCGAATGAAGGCGGGTTTGCGCGGGAGTCACAATGTCGTAGCTGATCGAGATGTTGCGCATCAAATCGCGGTCTTCTTCGTGCCCAATAGTGATTGTGTTGCCATTCTGCTCAATCGGAGGGTGCTGCTCAAGGTACTGCACGCGCGACTCTAAATCCTTGTCGCTCGAACGCCACCCTTCGTTGGCGTGGATCGTCGCGTGGATTTCTACTTTCCCGGCATCGCCGGGATGAACCGTGATGTTTCCCGAACCCGTGGTTACGTCCATATCGACCGCCCCATTTACGGCAAGAGTGCGATCAAAATGCCCGTCGACTGCCGCTCTCGCGGGAGCGGCGCCAATCGCCGAAACTAGCGCGAGGGCCAGCGTTGCTCCCGCAAACTGTAAACTTCTCATCATGTGCATTCACCTCTCTCGCTTAAATTGGGCCGCTCTAAGATACGCAGAAATGCCTCGCATAGTTCAGACGTGCGGCGTGTCAAACCGTGAGCACGAGCGTCGTGGAAAATGGGATCTACGGAAGGCCGCTGACGCAGCGAGAAATAGTCCAAAGAACCGGAGTCTAGAGAAGGGGATCCTCGAGAAGTGCTGTGGCTTCGGCTTCGCTGATTAAGTTGCGCTTGACCATCAAGCGAATCAACCGTTGCGTCAGGGCGGAGCCTTTGTCTTTTCCGAGGGTGCCGCGGCCTGCCGGTCGGTGTGTTTCGAAGGTCACGGGACGCACCATGATCAGCTCCGCAAGCCAAGCATCGAAGGCGGCTTGCTTTTCGGGCGCCATTTCGCTGAATGCTATTCCCATTCCCAGTCCAGCCTGCGAGAACGTGACAGTGCCATTCGCCTCGAAACTCATGTTGTCTTTGTGCAGGCGAATGTTGACATCAGAGCTCACTGGTAGAGGCATAAGGGTGTCAACAAAACAGCCTCCAGGCCCGAGATCGGTTGTCCGGGTCGAAAATCGCGTTCCGGACTTGATCTCAACAACCTCCGCAGTCACGGTAAGCTGGTAACGAATCGCATTTCGGCGTTCAGCCTCCATCGTACCTGGCTGAACCGGCAGAATCGTTTTGGACACAGGAGCCATGAAGTAGCCTCTCCTTATGGTTCGTGAATGCGCCCGGCGGCGCGTACAACTCCAGGGTAACTGCCCGACAAAACGATTGTGACCGCGGGGTACTGTTCGCGCAAGAAGTCTACAATGAGGGGTTTCGCAAGGATGACCTGCCCAGGCGTACAGGCCTGACCTAGTCTGCTATCGTTTGCTTCGCTTGTTTCGTTTCTTCCGCGCGGCCTTTTGGCGAATCTCGATCCAGGAGGAATCGGCTTTGCCGTTCTCAGGCGGCGAATTCCTGACGACGTGCAGCTCCTCTGCGATTGCCCTCACAGCCTTTGCCGAAATGTCGACGAATTCCACGCCTACGCCTACTCCGTCGAGACAATAGCGAACTTCGCAGCGCGACTGCACCTCGACACCGGTGCGTGCTAAACGGAAGCCCACACTAAGCACGGCACCTTCCGGAAAATGCTTTGAAGTATTGATGAACATTCCCCGGGTGGAAATGTCGGGCAGGCGCGTCACGATAGTGTCGCTGTAGCCCTCATAACTGACTTGTAAATCCCTGAGGCTGGAGTACCGTTCCGCAGCCCGCGCGGCGTTCCAAATACCCAACTCGTTTGATATTTTCCTTGGGCCCTGCTTCATCCCCGGACCGCTCCTTCCTTGCTGGTTTCCAGCGTTGCGGCACCCGGGTTTTCTGATATGACCCGAGGACATCCGCAATACGGACAATAGCTGAACGAAGGTTGCAACTCCCGATGGCAGTGGTCACAGGTGAGCGATGGAATCCGTTCGAAGGGAATCACCCGTGAAATTTCATCGATTGTCGTCAGGCCTTCCTTGACTCTTTCCAGCGCGTACTCCTGCATCAACTTCATTCCAGCCGAGCGGGCGAGGTTGCGCATTTCGTCGTTGCGGGCGCCGTCGCGCACCGCAGACCTTATCGCGTCGTTGAAAATCAATAATTCATACACGCCGACGCGACCCTTGTATCCCGTCCCATCGCATACGTTGCAGCCTACGGGCACAAGCTGCGAGTCCGGCAATTCGGTCATTCCCGCTTCGATCAGGCGGCTGCGATACGCAGGGCTGGGAGTCATCTCGCTTCGGCACGTACACAGCCTCCGCACAAGCCTCTGCGCAACGATTCCCGAGACAGAGCCTGCGATCATGAAGCCGGGCACGCCGAGGTCAACCAAACGGCTGACCGCTGCGACGCTGTCGTTCGTATGGAGAGTCGAAAGCACGAAATGTCCGGTCTGCGCAGCTTTCAGCGCAATTTCGGCGGTCTCTTTGTCGCGTATCTCGCCGACCATAATCACATTAGGGTCCTGCCGCAAAATCGACCGCAGACAATTGGCGAAAGTAAGTCCAGCTTTGTTGTTTACTTGCACTTGATTGATGCCCGGCAGTGCGTACTCGACGGGATCTTCAACTGTAATGATGTTTACGGTGGGCTTTCGCAGCGTGCTTAGTGCGGAATAGAGTGTCGTGCTCTTGCCCGATCCTGTCGGGCCGGTCACCAATAGCATTCCCTGCGGAAGCGCGATAATGCGTCGCAGGTCGGTCGCAATAGCTGGCGCCAGTCCCAGGTTCTCGAACTGTTGCATCGGCACATCTGTTTGCAGGAGCCGCATGACGACTTTTTCCCCGTGCTGTGTTGGCAAAGTCGAAACGCGCAGGTCAATCTTGCTGCTGCCGAGCTTCACCATGAAGCGTCCATCTTGCGGCGCACGGCGCTCCGCGATGTCCATGTCCGCCAGAATCTTGATGCGCGAAACAACCGAGTTTTGCAAGGCACGCGGGACACGAATCAGGTCGCGCAGCATGCCATCGACGCGTACGCGCACGGCCGTGTCGCCAGATTGGGGTTCAATGTGAATGTCACTGGCTTGTTTTGCGACTGCCGCCGAAATTGTTTGCGAGACGAGACGCATCGCTGGTGTGCTCTTATGCATCAGCTCGGCCTGCATTTCCTGCATGGCGTCGATGTTTCTCTGTAGAGAGCTGGTCGAAACAAACTCCATGACTTCGGCCGGGCCGTCGTCCGCAACTATCTTTTCTTCACCGTTGTCTGCCGGCTCCAGGCGATACCACTTATTGATGCCTTCTTTGATTTCCGAGCGGAACCCGATGCGGGGGACGATTTCTGTCCCGGAGAGAAAACGGAGCTCGTCAATCGCGTGGAGGTTCTGTGGCTCCGCCATCGCTACGACGAGCTTGGTGCCTTCGAAATTGAGCGGCATTACGCAGAATCGCAGCGCGACGCTGGACGGTATCAATTTCAGTGCTTCTGGATCGACTTGAGCGGCAACCGCGTCCGCATACGGAATTCGACTGACTTCGGCGAGAGCTTCGATCAGATCATTCTTTGCGACGAGGCCTCGTTCCAGCATCAGCTCGCCAAGATGAATGACCTTGCCTTGTTGCTCCTCAATGGCGCGCAGTAGGTCCTCTGGAGAGATTTTCCCGCGCTCGCGAAGCACTTCGCCCAGTTTTTTGCGTTTCATTACCGTGCCTCACTGAAGCTGGATCAGGCCCGTTGCAGTTGCACTGTGGACGTAACCTCACTGCTATTCTCAATCGAAGGGGAAGGTGGGCACAACTGGAAATCGAGGGGAACTTGTCTAAAATCGCAGCGCAGCGGTGCTAATGGCAGCTTTCAGGAAGTTCAGCCAATTTCTTGATCGCGGTGGCATTGTTTTTTTGTGCAGCCGCGTCCAGGAGAATGCGCGCCTGCGTGCAGCTGCGTGAAACGCCATCGCCTGCAAGATACAAATCAGCCAAAGGAACGGCAGCGCCCGTGTTTCCTGCTTCAAGGGACCTCCAAAACCACTCCGCGGCCTGTGCAGAGTCTTGCGACACACCTTTGCCGTTCAGATAGTTCTCAGCGCGCTGATACTCGGCTTGACCCAAAAGTGGCGACTCGGCGGAGGCGTTGGATGACGCACTTTTGGGCGGATTGACTGCGGTATGGCCCTTTATCGGACTCTCTGCCTTCGACACTTCTGAAGATGGGTTTTCGTCACCTGGCTGTGCTGTTTGAGCAGCCTGTGCCGCGTCCTGTGTCTTCGGGAGAGCAGTTGTAGTCTGATCGCTCGATTGTTCGGGCGTATGCGACGCGCTCGGAGGTTGCGGCGCGACAGACGGTTGCGTCTGGGCTGGCTTGACTTTCGAAAGTGGCGCGTTTCCGTTTGGCGACGATCCTGATGCCGGATTTGAAGTGGCAGCTCTTGTCGGTTGGGTCGCCGTCGTGCTGGCCACTGCTGGCGCTCCAGCAATGGTATTTCCAATCTGAGTGATCTCGCTGCCGATTTGCTGGCGATGTGTGCGAGCGTAATACGCAACCACAGCGCCCGCGGCAATCACAATCGCAAATACTACCAGGGCCCCAGATCCCCGTCGCCTGTGTTCATATTCCATGCGGGAACCGGAACGCGCAAAGATATTTTCCGCATTCCGCGGCGGAAATGCTGGCGCAGCGCTCCTCGCGGATGAATGCGAATCGCTCTTGCTCCATGCAGCGATTGATGGCGCCACTGAATACGACGTGCCGCTGGAACGCTGGCGTTTGGGTTCTTCAGCAAGCGGAGGTGGGGGCGCCTGTTCGTGAACCCGTGGTGACGCAGGCACATCTCGCCTTGCTTCGGCCGTTACAGATCCGCTGCGGTTTGGTTTCGGCAGTGCAGATGCAGGGAATTTCGGCGAAATGGCTTCGCGCGCAGAGATCTGAGGCGACGCCATCTCATGCGGCGCAAAGGTCAACGTGTCTGCGGATTCCGCCACAGCGTTGACGCCAGATTCCTGCAGCACACTGCCATTCCCCCCGGTCACGCCTTCCGCAGACAATACATCCGCGATTTGGGTTGCTACAGCGGACGGGTGGGGATTTACAGGCAGCGTACTCTCGGTTGCTCGCTCGTCCAGCTCTTGCTCAGCGGCACGTGCAATAAGCACGCCCTCGGATTCGTGCTCCACTTCGGGTTTCGCCAGCCACTCGCGAATTAGACTTTGCGAATCCTTCGAGAGTTTTCCGAAAACTGCGCCTCCGAGCTTGCCTTCCGAATTCACCCACACGACGCGTGCCTTCACGTCGATCCGATAGCCCGGTGCCAACGAAAACGAAAGAGGGATCTCAGACTGCGGTACAACAGGCCCAACCGCCTGAAAGGCTAGCCCTCCTTCGCTCAGATTCACTACCACGCCGCCATTATCCGCACCCATGTCGAGGTATTCCGGGGAATAGAGTACACGCCTGGCATGGTTGCGGCGTTCAGAGCTCATCGATGCTCCATTGTGACATTCATCGTAGATTCAAGGGTCGAAATCAACGTAAAGGGAGCGGGGCGAGCAATCCAATTATAATGCATCGGATTCTCCTCCTACATTGATATTTAGATGCCTCAGAGCCCTAATTGGTCTGCCTCGCGCTTTCCGTCAATAATTGTGCCAAATAGTCTTTCCATACTTCAGCCAGCGTATGCGTACCGTGTCCGCGAGTCTGGTCCGTGATGGGCAACAATACAAATTTTCCGTGTGGCACTTTGCGAATGAGCTTTTCGTCGATGTGCAATTCCGGCGGATTCACAAAATCATCCGCCGAATTGATAGCAATGAGCGGGGCCGTGATCTTGCCCAGATTCGGCGACGGATCATAGTCTCGCGACGCGTTGAATGCATAAAGCATATCGTTTGCATCGAGCCCTTTCAGGCGGTCCGTAAGCGACTTTGCCAGGAATTCATCAGCCGCGTCCCGCGTCGGATATTCCTTCTGCCAGTAAAGCGGCGTGCTCACCATGAGCATCTCCACGTCGAGCGCGGCGCGCAGCCCATCCACGGGTTCCGTTGTGTAATTCCCGTTGTCCCAAGCGGGATCATCTTTGATCAAGTCCATGATCATTTTGCGCGTCATTCGATTACGCCCGGCAATTTGCACAGGCAGACACGCCAGCGGCATCAACGCGTCCATGAATTGCGGATGCGCCTCGCCCCACATCCACGTATGCATGCAGCCCATCGACGTGCCCATCACCAATCGCAGATGATTGACGTGGAGTCCTTCCGTCACCAAATCATACTCGCCTTGCACCATGTCCGTGTAATCGTAGCTCGGAAATTTCATCCGCAGCCCGTCGCTTGGCTTGCTCGATTTTCCATGCCCGATGTCGTCTGGCAAGATGATGAAATATTTCGAGCTGTCAAGCAGCTGTCCCGACTCGAACAGCACGCCCGCAAATACAGGCCGTAGAAATTGATGTCCTGTCCCACCTGTGCCATGCATGATAAGAACGGCATTCGTGACGCGGCCTTTTGCGTCCCGCTTTGGCGAGCCGAGTGTCGTGTAATGGAGCCGCAGATCCTGCATCGTTTCGCCATCATAAAAGTGAAAATTGTGAACCACAAAATCGCCTTCGTGTGTCGGCCAGTGCTCTGTCGTATTCGTTTGTGCGGCTGATGTTGGCGTGCAAAGCAGCACGGCGAGCGTCATCAAAAACGATAAACCAATAATTCGACTCATCCGATTGCATTCCTCCGAAAAAATGCATATCACGCGCACCGGTCTGAATTCAATGCTTGATTCAGTCTCGATCGGCACAAATCCACGCACATCTTCATTGACTCTCTTTTATTGCCGGAATAATCTTCGGCGGCTCAATTTGCTGCGGTCAAACCGTCGCCTTTTCATTGGAGGAATCATGAAGCGTGGAATCGCCTTCCCGGGTTTCCTGACGCTGCTCGCATTGGCAGCCGCATTCGCGGCACCTGTAATGTTTGCGCAGGACACCGACCAAATGCCCGCCGGTCCATCCTCAAAGTCCAATACCACATTCGTCCGTTGTGGCAAGCTAATCGCAGACGCCGATCAGCCGCCGATTGAGGGCGGCGAAATCCTCATCGTCGACGGCAAGGTGACGGCGGTCGGCCACAATCTCAACCCACCTGCCGCCGCGCAACGCGAAGATCTCTCGAAATACACCTGCATTCCCGGACTGATCGACGCTCACATTCACATCTGGACCGGTCCGCGCGGAAAATATCCGTCCCTTCCGCTCGCTACGATTCGCGCCACGAAAGCGATGGCCTACGCTGTCGATTCCGGAGTCGTGGCCGCACGAGTCCTGGGCAGCGAAGGATTCGTCGATGTTGCTCTGAAAGATGCCATTGAAGAGGGAACCATCCCCGGCCCACATCTCGTTCCCGCCGCGCATGCTATTTCCATTCCCGGAGGGCACGGCGATTTCTACGATTTTCCCCCGCAATTGACTCCGGAGAATTTCTACACGCCCGAAAACGGCTTCATCAATTCGCCCGCCGATGCCGAAGCAGCGGTTCATTGGCAGCTGAAATACGGCGCACGCGTCATCAAGATCCTAGCTTCCGGCGGCGTTTTGTCTCCGCTTGATTCGCCTCTTTCCGATCAGGTCTCGCCTGAAGAGCTAAAAGTAATCGTCGAACAGGCTCATGCCGCCCACGTCAAGGTCGCCGCGCATGACGAAAATCTGCCCACGATCTGGGCTGCGCTCCGCGCCGGCGTCGACTCCATCGAGCACGGTGCTGGCCTCGACCAGGACGCAGCGAGTTACATGAAAGAGCATGGCACTTACCTTACGCCGACGCTCTACATCCCTAACAACATCGTTGAGAACGGCGCCAAGATGCACATGGCCGATTACGCGATTCGCAAGGCTAACTTGATCTGGCAAGGGGAATTGCAGGGGTTCAAAATCGCGCTCTCGACGGGCCTGAAGATCGCTGCTGGTTCGGACCAAAGCTACGAGCCTGGGAAGGGAACTGTGCGTGACGAAATCATGACCGACGTGCGCTTCGGAGCCACTCCGCAGCAAGCCCTTCACTTTGGCACCAAAGCTTCCGCCGATCTTCTCGGCCTTGATGACCTCGGTACGATCTCCGTTGGCAAGGAAGGTGATGTTGTCGCCGTCGAAGGTAATCCGCTCGAAGACATTCATGCCCTCGAGCGCGTTCGCGCCGTCATCGTCAAGGGCCAGTCCATGCCGCCAGCGAATCGCTACTAAGTGGATTGGTTTCGTGCAGAGAAGTCTAATGCGTCGGCTTAGCGGCCGAATTGACATTCCTCGCGCTCGCGCGATACTTTGCTTTGGGTAGCTCACCGCCATGGAAGAAAACGTCTACGCTCGCAAGAGATCGGTCTGGAAGTGGATTCTCGGCGCGTTTCTCGTGTTGTTGCTGGGATCCTATTTCCTGCTCGCCTATTTCATGGGCGGTCCGCGGGACGCCTACGGCTTCCTGCGCTACGCCCTGCCGCAATGGCACGAAGGCAGTTTGCATGTTGGTGAGGTCGCGCCAGACGCGCGGGTATTCTCGCTCGACGGTCACACGGCTCACGATCTGCATGAATGGATCGGCAAAAGGCCATTCGTCCTGATTTTCGGCAGTTATACTTGACCACCTTTCCGCCGCGAGATTGGAAATCTCGTCCAAATCTATAATCTGTACAAAGATCGCGCCAATTTTCTCACCGTCTACATTCGCGAAGCGCATCCGCAGGACGAATGGCAAATGAAGTCCAACGTCGATGAAAACATTTGTTATCCGCAGCCCACAACTTTTCCGCAGCGCGTCGCCATCGCCAATGATTTCGTAACGCGCTTTCGCTTTCCGATTCCGATTGCGATCGATCCGATGAACAACGCTGCGGACCGCATCTACGGCGGCTGGCCCGAGAGAATCTACATCATCGACGAGCAGGGAAAGATCGTTTACCGCGGCGGGTTAGGTCCGTTCAATTATCATCCGCAAGAGGCCCGTGCGTGGCTGGAGCGCCGTTTCCCGCAGCCTCCTTCTGCATCGTTGGCTCCGCAGCCATCCAGTCGCTAGCCAATCGGGTCATACTCTTCACAGTATCCGGTTCTTGTCATACGCCTAACACTTTGTGCGTGCCCGGGTCGCGCTCAAGTGCAGCCCGGTCCCAATTTCCCAGAGATGCGCCTGCTTCGTAAGTGCTTTGCGCGAACTCCATCACTGCGGCTGCCGGAGAATCGCTGGTTCGCACAGCTTCATACGGCAAGAAAAACTCCTTCATGTCCTTGCCGTAAAACGCCGCCGCCGTACGCACAGTCGCCTGCGCAAATCCGTTTGGCTCGGGCGCAGCATAAGCATAAAAAGCCGCGTCGCTCGCGCCTTCGTTTCCGGGCCAATACCCCACGCTGATTACTTCGTGGGAATAGGCTTCGCGAGTCATTCTGTCGGTGCCGGGGCGTTCCGGCGCGCTCCGCCCTGAAAACCGCGTCACGGCTAAGTCGAAACTGCCCCAGAAAAAATGGACTGGACTCGACTTGCCCAAAAACCGTGAACGAAACTCCTCAAACACAGTTGCCGTAGAAAGCAGTACTCTCCAAAATCGATTCGCGTATTCCGGGTCGTATGATGCGTGCACATAGTCCTTGTCGAACCGGATCGGATTTGGAATCTCGACCGGCATCGGCCAGATTTTCACGTCAATGCCCAATGCGGCGAGCGCGTCGGTAAAATCCTTGTAAAAATCCGCCACGGAGCGCGGTGCGAGCGCAATCTCGCGTTGCTGCCCATCGCTGCATTGGATGTCTAGTACGTGCTTTTGAAAATCGAATTGGATCTCGAAGACGCGATCACCGTAAGGAATCGCCTGAGTTGTAAGTCCGCAGCTGTTCACGTGCAGTGTGACGTTCCACCAGTGATTCACAAGCGGGCATAGCGCCAGCTTCACTTTGCCCACCATTTGCGTCCACATGTGCAGCGTTGCGCGCGTCGGCTCCCATTCCTTCAAGGGAAGCGGCGGCCATGCAGTTACGTCAGAGGCTTGCGCTCGGGAACTCATAGCAGCTCAGTCGAGAAACATCTCATCGACATAGCACCAGCGCCAATCCTCGCCGGGCTCAAACGACTGAATGATTGGGTGCTTCGTTGTATGAAAATGTTTTGTCGCGTGCTTGTTCTTCGACGAATCGCAGCAGCCTACGTGGCCGCAAACCAAACACAGTCGAAGATGTACCCACGTATCGCCCATTTGCAGGCATTCTTTGCAGCCTTTGCCGCTCGGAGTAATTTTATGAATTTCGCTGACATGCGTGCATCCATTTGCCATGTTCAAAACCTCTCGTCGGAATTCTACGCCAGCGAAGTCCTGTACGCGAGCCTCGTGTTTCCGTGCTTTCGCGATGTCTGATGAATTCTTGTCGGAGGGAACTACTTGGGCCGTGGTTTTCCTGCTGAGAGTGCCTTCTCTAAAACCTGAGCGGCCATGCGTCCCATCGTCTCGTATCCAGCGTCGCCAGGATGCAAATGGTCTCCCGAGTCGTCCGCCGGCAAAAACCGCCTTGGCGCAGTCGGATCGCACGTCACCTCGTCGAAATCAATCACTCCATCAAACGTGCCGCTGGTTCGGATCCATTCGTTTACCGTCTCGCGTTCCGCTTCGCCGTCCGGCGTCTCGTAGAACGCACCCTCAAACGGCGTCAGTGTGCCGCCGAAAACGCGAATGCTATGTGCGTGCGCGCGTTCCGCAATCTGCTTCAGCGCCACGATCATTTCGTCCGCGCTCACCACGTCGCCTGCATACTTTCCGCCCTGTATGTGAGGCCATCCGATGTCATTGATTCCTTCAAGCACGATCAAATATCGCACGCCATCCTGCGCCAGCACGTCCCGGTCGAACCGCGCGAGCGCATTCTGGCCGTCCACATCATGCAGAAGGCGGTTCCCCGAGATGCCTTCATTGAGAACGGCAAGCGGCTCAGACTTCGCGTTATCCCGTTTGGCAAGTTGTTCGGCCAGCACATCTGGCCAGCGCTTATTTGCATCAACGGTGGCTGCGGCACCGTCTGTAATCGAGTCGCCCAGCGTTACAATCGCCGCCGCGCGCTGGCTCGCGAGCACTTCGACGCCTGAAAGCCAATACCACGATGTCGTCGTCTTCGCATCCGGCATATCAGGGCTAGCACACAAATCGCCGGGCGCAGAGACGTATGTAGTCTGTCTGCCCAGCGCGTGCCACGTCGCAGGACCAGTCGGATTCGGAACGAACACGCTGACAGTGAGACTTGCGAGCGCTGCTACGTGCAGCTTCACCGGATCGCTCAGCACCATCGCTCCGGGTGGAATCGTAAATGACGCTTGCCCGCTGAACGTGAGCGCACGGTCTGTGCCGGGCACAATTTCAGCCGCTTTGCCCGCAAGCGCCACATGTGCATCACCGAGCGTCACCGCGGTACTTCCGAACGCATTCGAAAACCTTACCCGCAATTCGTCACCGCCAATGCTGACGCGCACGATCATCCGCACCGTCTGATGGCTGAATCCCGCATCACCGGAATTCGCTCTTGTTGCATTTCCCGGAGGCATCTGCGGCGCGGCAGCCCACGTCCCCACCCAATGTTTTTCAGTCGCGTGACTTTCACTATCCTCGCTGCCGCGATTTTGGTGCTGTGCCGGTGCGCCGCTTGCGATGAATATATAACCGATCAACAACGTAGTTAAACAGAGTGTCACTCGCGCGCAGCAACACGCGCGCCGCACCGCGTATGCACTCGTCTTCATATTTGTCTTCGCCGCGGAGTATACACCGCGCCTGTCCCAACCCTGATAGGTTGAATCATGTGGTGGCGTACTGAGGGCGAAATCAGGACCAGCCGGTTCGGGGTGAAGACTCGTTGCAGTCCATCGGTTTGCTGACCGGCGGTCGGCAAGTCATAAGGAAGTTATCGGTTCGCGTTTTGGCAACGGGAATAAACCTTCTCGGCCGCCCCGGCAGGCTGGTTGGCGAACTTCGCTGCACAGGCTTGTGCGAGTACGACATCCGTCAAGAGCCTCTTTGCCGGTCGGAGGCACCCCGCACGAGGTAGAATCCATGCGGCTTTGTAAACGAAAGTCGTCTCGTGCCGGGCGAGATTATCTACCGTTTCAAGTTGAAGGAGATTGATTCATGGCTAGGAAGATTTCGCGCAGGGAGCTTTTCAAGGATGTGGGAGTGACAAGCGCTGCGGCGCTGGTGGGCGCCTATGTGGCGGGTACGGCCGAAGGAGCGCAACAAGCGGGCCAGCAATCTTCGCTCCAGCGCGCACTCGCGCTGCCGTCCAAGGAGCTGCTTGCGCAACACGAGAACTACCAGGTGCAACTCGCCGCTGGGGAAATGATGGTCACGTTTGACCGGCGCTACGGATCCATTTCTTCCATCACCAGAAAAGGCGACGAGTTCGGCACGAACTATATCGGCAACGAAACGAATACGCCGAACGTCGATCCGTCGGATTCCCGCTGGACAGGAGACGTGGTCACCACTGTCTGGGAACTACTGGGAGACTGGAAGGCATTTCACCTGGGACAGAACGACATCTTCAAGGTTTCCGGCAAGTGGAAGCGAGAGCTGACGGGGAAGTCCGGAGATATTCGCCAGGTAAGTTTTCAGAACAATGAGTTTCACGTGGCGTACGACGGTGACGCGAGAGACGATGAGGGCATTCGCAGCTACCGGCTGAATTCGCTTTACCACATGGGAGCGGACAATTCGCTGTTGTGGGATATCGAAATCGAGAATGTGACCGGCAATGATCTGGAGATTGGAGAGCTCGGATTTCCGCTCATGGTGAACGATGACTATGCCGAGCTCTATTTCGACCCAGGCCTGAAAGAAGCGCTCAGCACAATCAATAACGTGGATTTCGCGCGAACGCCGATACGGCAGAAGTTAATTCACGAGCAAAAAGTGTTCGTTCATAACTTTATTTCCGGGCACAGCTCCTACGCGCTCGTTCAGCGCCCGCTGGGCGACGCGCCTTTTCTCCTGGTGCATCCGACGATGGATACATCCTTTGAATGCATTTACAAGGATCCAGGTGCGGCATTTCTCTCTCACGTGAACGGCTGGCCGGGTCCGGATATCTTGGCTGTGCACTCGCTGGCCACGAAGGATTTGCGGCGCTGGGGGAAAAATCCCTGGGTCAACGGGCACACTTCGACCGTGCTGGGACCGGGCCAGAAGAAGAGTTGTCAAATCCGGTTCGCGTTTATCGACAGCTATGAAGGGATTCGCGACGAACTATACAAAGCAGGGAATCTGGGCATCCGCGTGGTTCCCGCGATGGTCGTCCAGGAAAACACCGACGTACTCGTCGAACTGACGTCCCAATCGCCAGTCGAGAAGATCGACTTCCTCTCAGACAACATCACCGTGAAAGACAAGAGGAGTGCAGCGGAGAAAACTCTGCTGACATTCTCCTTCAAGGGAAGAGGGCAGAAGAGCGCGAAATTGCATTACGGCGAAGGGCGTTGGACAAACCTGCATTTCTACTGCATTGAAGACATTGAAAAACTCCTGAAGGCGCGCAGCGAATTCATCGTCGAGCGGCAATTTTATCAAAATCCCGACGATCCTTTTCACCGCTTTCATGGGTTTCTTCCGTTCGACTATCGGATCGGAAGCACGTTCCTCGACTCCGACGAGGTGTGGGAAGTTGGCGACAGCGATGAGTCGGGATTTTCCGAGCCGTTGTTCCTCGCGGAAAAGAACGTTTACTTTCCGTCGAAGAAGGAAGTGGATGTTCTCGAAGCTTATGTCGCCGATTGCTTGTTCAAGTACATTCAGAATCCGGAGACATTCGAAGTCCGAGCATCGCTCTATTGGAAGGAAAGAACTCCGTCGAGTCCCTGGGGCAATTGGACGAAGGAGCGATCCGAAGCGACTTTCCGGACCTACAACTACGTTCATCCAGCAAACATCTACCACGCGCTTTACCGCATTGGGAAACGATACGGCTTGTTGACGCGGAAGAAGCCGGAAGATTATCTGCGCATGTCGTACCGCACTTGCATGAAATGGTTTTCGACTGGCCCGTGGAAGCAGATCGGCCT
>Ga0126373_10000782_pt1 | contig 21475 bp, 18 predicted proteins | sample PanSoiMetPlot_11_FD_92545 | JGI IMG/M metagenome (GOLD analysis project Ga0126373, IMG submission 92545) | Tropical forest soil microbial communities from Panama - MetaG Plot_11 | ecosystem: Environmental > Terrestrial > Soil > Tropical forest > Bulk soil | place: Panama | collected 2016-02-17 | reverse complement strand
CTTAAGATTTTGGGCTGTGGCCGCCAAGTAGAACTGCTCAGAGACATTCCAGAGCCGCCGCAAACGTACGCGACGAAGTCCGACACGCAACTTGAGTTCGGAGAACAGAGCCTCGATCTTGTTTCGTTCGCGTTTCGGGCAGGCATACGCTGGAGTGAGTGCCAACTCTCGGGCCGTCTGCCGTGCCGGTTCATGCCAGTGAACGAAGATCCGCCGAGTCGATCCGCCAGTGCAGCACTTCTTTACTGGGCAGCCTCGGCACTGCGACTCCGCGGTTTGATAAGGGTAACCTTGTGTTTGGTGGTCCATTCCGCGGTAGCGCAGTGTTTGACCCTGCCGACAGCGAAAAACATTTTCGACTTGGTTGTACTGAAATTGGTCACGAGTGAAGTGCCGATGCGTTTGGTGGCGTCGATCGATCACCGGGATGTAGGGCTCGATGCTTCGCTCTAGCAACCACGCTGGAAACTCTCCACTGCCGTAGGCCTTATCCGCTCCGACACCCTTGGCACAGATGCCGAACCGCTCTTTCACTCGTATTAGCATGCGGCGCGCCGCCGACGTCTCTTGCCGAAATCGTGCTTGCGTTGCTTCCACTCCCAAAATGATGCCACTGGCTTTGTCAATCAGATAGTGATTTAAATATGAAGGAACGCTCCGTCCCCCCAACTTGCTCGCCCAACACGCATCGGGATCGGTCGTGGAGACGTAGCGTGCCGCCACCGACCGTGGAGCCGGTTTCTCCTTGTCCTCCGACACGGGATTCTCCTGTGCCAGGTCCGCCAGGTAGTCCCGCACCGTGCGCGAGACCTTAGCTACCTCACCCAGTCGTCCGGGCTCCGTCCCGCGTTGTGGACTCGCATTCGCCGTCACCATGGTCCCATCCACGGTCAGACGCTTGCCTTCCACCAACCCAGCTTCCAAGCAGCGTCGTACGATCTCTTCAAAAACTTCCAGGAAGACCCCTGCACCGCGGAATCGGCCATGCCGGTTCTTGGAGAAGGTGGAGTGGTCGAGAATCTCTCGCTCAAATCCAAGCCGGCTGAATCAGCGATACGCCAAATGCCTACGCGCCTCTTCCATCAAGCGTCTTTCACTGGTGATTCCGCACAAATAGCCTACCAGCAAAAGGCGCAAGAGAACTTCCGGGTCAATCGAGGGACGGCCAATGGCACTGTATGTATCTCGCAACCGTTCCCGGACGAATCCGAAATCGACAAAGCGATCGAGGCGTTTCCAGGAGATGATCATCTGGGATCTGATCTTCCAACCGAAAGTAATAAAAACAGTGAGTCGGTACGTGGCTGCTGGCCTATCATTGGCGGCGTTCCTCCTTGCCGTCCACGTAGTACAGCAGTGCCTCGTCAATCCAGAAAAATCGGCCCCGACTTTTTCAACAGAATCAGTAGTTTTTAAATTGGCCACCATCGGGTGTGTTGCGCAAGGGCCTATTGTTGAAAGACCGGAGGAGGGCCGCTGACTCGGTTCCATTTCAGGCTGACATTTACTTCGACACGGTTCGCAATCTTGATGAAGGGGATGTTCTTGTTCATACCATAGTCCTTGCGATCGAACGCCATTGTGCCTGCGATGCTCCCGGAGGTTGACCCTTTGCCGTTATCCGTGACAGTGAGTTTTTCGGTTTTCGTGACGCCACGAATGTTAAAGTCACCTTCTAGGTCGAATGTATTTGGACCGGTCTGAACGACCTTCGTAGATTTAAAGGTGATCATTGGGGAGTTTTCCGCGTCAAAAAAATCCTTGCTCTTCAATTTTTGTTTTTCATGCCGCTGCCGGTGTCCACGCTGTCCGCCTGAATCTCGATGTCCAACACACCGCTCCTCACGTCCGTGGACGAAAACTTCATGCTTGCGTTCCATTTGTCGAAGCTACCTTTGATGGGGACCGAAGATTCGACACCAAATTTGATGGTGCTTTCCATGGGCGTGACTTCGTAGACCGGAACTTGCGCCTGGTTTGCGGAGGGTAAGGCGCACCACGCAAGCAGACCCAGAATGACCATTGGTGAGCCGTGAGTTCCTGCAAGATCCCGCTCACTCTTGGTGCACGACCAGTTCCGTTGTGCTCCGAACTTGTTTGCCAACACACTTCGTTTCGATTTCATGGAAGCGCTACCTCCCGATTGCTCTCATCGCCTGGCACCCCATCTGTCGATCTCCCAGTAATGCGCCCTGCAGCACTTCAAACTGACACATTATCTAATACTGGAGTCAGCCCCTTATGCGACACCTGCCAAAATTGACAGGTGACCCCTTTCGGGACGTTTGATTATCGTCTGCTCGGGTTCAACGGCGGTTTGAGCCTGACAGCATCATCCGCGAGGCACCGCCACTATCACCGTTCGCGCCACCGATAATCAGCTTCGTGGACTCCCTGTCCCTCGTCCCTCGTCAAAATCATCGCCGTAACAATGCGACAGCAGCCAAGCTAGGGTCGGCCGGAGTTTTGGCGAACGACAGGGGGAGGACACAATCAATGACCGGGCAGCGTTCTAACCAACTGAACTACGCCCCCGCGCCGCGAGACGAAGCACTCCTCGAAAAACCTCGACGCGCCGACAAAATGCACACGAAATCGGCAACGTTGGCGTCAGTTGTGAAATTCGCAAGGGTTCAGCAGGGTTGTGGATTCGTGGCGCACGACGGTGTTCGAAACCGTTGTTTGTTGACCAGTCATGAAAAGAGCATGACGCAGGTGTACGCAAAGCCGACTTTTCAGCTAAGTGCCACTTAGTGAGGCCCATGATGTTAGCCGTAGGCAGCCACGGGTGAGGTTGGATTACGGCGAAGCGGTGCAAGCCAGCCGTCTAAGATTGCGCATTCCGCTAGCTTGGCGGACCAAGCGCGTCCGAATGGAAATCAGAGGCCCCGCCTTTCTGCACAGCTGCCTCTTTTTGAGATTCCAGTCCTCAAGCTAGTAATTTTGACAGTTGGATGGGCGCAGGACTGCGCCTACTAATAGGCAAAATAAGGGATATTATTTGGCGACGGCCGACCGGAAAAACCGCTCCCAAGTCCGCCCCCACCAAGAACGGAAGCTGTTGTGTGGTCCTTCAGGCTTCAAATCTCAACATGCATGGAATATAGACAGCAGCGTAGTTCTCCGTAAGGAAAGAGAGGTTAGCGATGGCTACCACAGCCCATGCCCCCTTGGCGCTGAGTGCATTTGGCAAGGCACGCTCCACAGTGTCGGGAGCACCCTTGAATGCCGAGGAGCTACGAAAGACAGATGCCTTTTGGCGCGCTTGCAACTATCTAATGCTTGGCATGATCTACTTGCAGGACAATCCTCTGCTTCGCGAACCCCTAAAGCCCGAGCATGTTAAGAATCGTCTGCTAGGTCACTGGGGTTCGAGTCCGGGCTTAGCGTTTGCCTACATTCACCTGATGCGGTTGATCAAGAAGTATGACTTGGACATGATCTTTCTTGCTGGTCCTGGGCATGGTGCACCAGGCGTTCTGGCGCCCATCTATTTGGAAGGCTCTTATTCCGAGATTTATCCCGAAAAAGGAGAAGACGAGGCGGGACTTGGCGAGTTTTTCAAGCAATTCTCCTTCCCTGGTGGCATTGGCAGTCACTGCACTCCGGAAACGCCAGGTTCGATTCACGAAGGCGGCGAACTTGGCTACGTGCTCTCTCATGCCTGCGGCGCCGCATTTGATAACCCGGAATTGATTGTCGCGGCCGTTGTTGGAGACGGTGAAGCGGAAACGGGTCCGTTGGCTACCTCATGGCACATTAACAAATTCCTGAATCCTATCCAGGATGGCGCGGTGCTTCCCATCCTGCATTTGAATGGCTACAAAATTAACAACCCAACTCTGCTGGCGCGCATCACCCACGAGGAACTCGAAAACCTTTTGAGAGGCTACGGCTGGACACCGTACTTCGTTGAAGGCTCCGACCACGAGAGCATGCATCAGTCAATGGCGGCAACCACCGAGCACTGCGTTCTGGAAGTCAGAAAAGTCCAGCAACAGGCGCGCAGTTCCGGAGTCGCGGAGCGTCCACGGTGGCCGATGATTGTATTGCGCTCCCCGAAAGGCTGGACCGCCCCTGGTGGAGTGGACGGCCACAAACTGGAAGGATTTTGGCGCGCCCACCAAGTGCCGATGGCCGATGTTAAAAAGAATCCGGGGCGCTTACACGAACTGGAAGCATGGATGCGCAGCTACAAGCCGGAGGAGCTCTTCGATCAGAAGGGGAGGTTGCATGAAGAACTAAAGCAGCTCGCCCCTATAGGCACACGCCGCATGGGAGCAAATCTCCATTCGAACGGCGGCCACTTGAAGGGGGATCTTAGGCTCCCGGACTTTCGTCAGTATGGAACCAAGCTGGAAAAACCGGGCGTGATCCAGATGGAAAACACTCGTCCGCTGGGCGTTTTCCTGCGTGATGTGATGAAAGCGAACATGAATAATTTCAGGGTGTTCGGCCCGGACGAAAATACTTCCAACAAGCTGGACGCCGTTTACCAGGCGAGCAAGAAATTCTGGATCGCCGAATATTTTCCCGAGGATATCGACGGAGGGGAGCTTGCCCGCGACGGCCGTGTCGTAGAGATGCTTAGTGAGCACACGGTGGAGGGCATGCTGGAGGGCTATTTGCTTACTGGCCGGCATGGTTTCATCTCCACTTACGAATCTTTTGTGCACGTCATTGATTCCATGTTCAACCAGCATGCCAAGTGGCTATCGATCTGCAACCACCTGTCATGGCGGGAAAATATCGCCTCGTTGAACTTGCTGATCACTTCGACGGTATGGCGGCAGGACCACAACGGTTTCACGCATCAGGATCCCGGCTTTCTCGATATCGTGGTCAATAAGAGCGCCGATGTCACTCGAATCTACCTCCCCCCGGATATCAATTCGCTGCTTTCAGTGGCCGACCATTGCCTGCGCAGCGAGAACTATGTGAATGTGATCGTTTGCGACAAGCAGATGCACCTGCAATACATGAACATGGACGAAGCCATTGTCCATTGCACCAAGGGCATCGGCATCTGGGAGAAGGCTTCCAACGATCAGGGAAGCGAACCGGACTTGGTCATGGCCTCTGCTGGGGACATTCCTACACAAGAGGCTCTGGCTGCAATTGTGCTCTTGCGTGAACAATTTCCTGATCTCAAGATTCGCTACGTAAATGTCGTTGATTTATTTAAGTTGCAGCCGACCCGGGATCATCCACATGGGCTCCCAGACCGTGACTTTGAATCTCTCTTCACCACGGATAAACCGGTGATCTTCAATTTTCATGGATATCCATGGCTCATTCATCGTTTGGCTTACCGCCGGAAAAACCATGAGGGGTTCCACGTGCGGGGGTACAAGGAAAAGGGAAACATCAACACTCCTATGGAATTGGCCATCGCAAACGAAATCGACCGTTTTAGCCTGGCGATTGACGCCATCGATCGTGTTCCGAAGCTTCAGAAGATCGGTGGGCACGCCAAGGAGAAATTCCGCAATCTGCAGATCCAGTGCGTGAATTACGCTCACGAACACGGAATTGACAAACCCGATGTGGCGAACTGGACTTGGCCTTACTAACAACGTTGAAACACAGCAAGCTTAGCCTTGGTCAAATGGCAGCCACATGAACGTCCTCGTACTAAATTCGGGCAGCTCCACCCTGAAGTTTCAGTTGATCGCCACCGATATTGATCGGATTGCGGAGGACAGGGACGAACGCTTGTGCCGGGGACAGATCGAGCGAATCGGTGGAGAAGCGATAATCGCAGTTCAGGCACATGGCAAAGCACGCAAGAAGTTTACAGCGTCACTTCCCGACCTCTCGGCATCGTTGGAACACCTGGTGCGGTGGATAATGTCGGATGAGTCTGAAATTCCCGAAGTGCAGGCTCTCACCGATATTCACGCCGTTGGAAATCGTGTGGTTCATGGCGGCGAATTATTTGCGAAGTCGATCCTGATCACGGATGAAGTACTGAAAGGCATCGAGGAATGTATTGATTTGGCGCCCTTACATAATCCAAACAATATCAAGGGCATTCTAGCGGCTCAGAAAGTATTCGGCCCCAAACTGCCCCAAGTCGCAGTCTTTGACACTTCTTTCCATCAGTCAATCCCAGAACACGCATTTCTTTATGCCGTGCCGTATCATCTTTATCGCCAACATCACATTCGTCGTTATGGATTTCACGGTACGTCACACCGATATGTCACAGACCGATATCGATCCATCCGTCGAGTGAGTAAAGAGCAGACCCACGTGATAACGCTACACCTCGGGAATGGCTGTTCGGCTACGGCCATTCGAAATGGGTGCTCGATAGACACTTCCATGGGAACGACTCCCCTTGAAGGGCTTGTAATGGGAACACGTTCCGGTGACATCGATCCCGCGATCGTAAATTTGATGGCCACGAAAGAAGGCCTTTCCGCGCACGAAGTAGAAGCACTCCTGAATACTCAATCAGGATTGCTGGGCATCTCAGGACTATCGAACGACATGCGCGTATTGTTGCAAGAGGTGGAGGATCATGACGACCGTCGGGTCCGGGTTGCTATAGAGGTCTTTTGCTATCGTGTCCGGAAGTACATCGGAGCTTTTCTCGCCTGCATGGGTGGTGCGGATGCAATTATCTTCACGGGCGGGATCGGAGAAAATTCACCATCAATCCGTCAACAAATCTGTCAAGGACTCGAATGGGTTGGATTGAAGTTGGACAAGGACCGCAATGACGCAGCGGTTGGATCGGAAAAGCAGATCACTACGGACGATTCCACCTTACATGCCTTCGTCATCCCGACCGACGAAGAGCTTCTTATCGCACGCGATACGGTTCATTGCGTCGTGGGAAATACCGTGGCTGCACAACCCCAGCGATCGTCGAATACTTGAAGAGCTGAGGACCTGAGCGGGAGCGATTTTTTGCAACTTTCGGTTTTGTCTGTTCCTTCGGGAGCGGCAATGTAACCCCAGTAGAGACACCCAAGATCGGGTGGTCGAAATGAAAGATGACCAACTTCCGATTATTTATCTTGCGAGGCATGGGGAAACCGCTTGGAGTCTATCGGGCCAGCACACGGGGCTCACCGATCTTCCTTTGACTGAAAGGGGCGAACAAACTGCCCGGCGGCTGGGAGAACGCCTGCAGGGGCTGACTCTCCTGGGGGTATTTACGAGCCCATTGCAGCGCGCGAGACGCACCTGCGAACTCGCAGGTTTTGGCTCAACGGCAGAAGTCGACCCCGATCTGGTCGAATGGGATTACGGCCAATACGAAGGACGCCGGGGTTCAGACATCCGGGCGGAACACCCGGACTGGAATTTATTCCGCGACGGTTGTCCTGGTGGCGAGAGCCCGAAGCAAATCAGCGCCCGCGCAGATAGGGTTGTTACCCGAGTGCGGGCCATTCCCGGGAATGTACTGCTCTTTACAAGCGGACGTTTCATTAGGGTTCTGGCAGCTCGCTGGTTGGGTCTCGAACCAACAGCCAACAGCCGATATTTCATGTTGAGCACGGCGAGTCTTAGCGCCCTCGGTTATGAAGGCGATCTTTCCCGACCGGTCATTCGATTCTGGAACGATACCTGGCATGTGGAGGGTGAATTCTATCTGGCATCACATGCGATTCCTTAGAGGTCACTCACCGTCGAAGGCATTCGATGCAAAAGCTGACAGATTCATAAAGGGGAAACTCCGATGAGCACAAAAAGCGGTATGGCGGCCCAGCAAAAGACCCTGCAGGCAGATCCGACGAGCCTCTTCAAGCAATACGGGTGTGGCCCAGTTCAATTTATGGGAAATGACGGCCTATACGAACGGCATCTCCTCTTCGACAACATAAAGGATACTTCGACCGTTCAGGCCCGGGAGCAATACGAAGCCTTTGCAAGGTCCGTGCGAGATGTCCTCTCGCAACGATGGATACTTACAGAGAGGACTTACGAACGCAAGAATCCCAAGCGTATCTACTACCTCTCCATGGAGTTTCTGCTTGGCCGCTCTTCGGCAAATAATGTTACCAACCTTCTGCTTGGCCCATTTGTGGCGCAAGTGGCGAGGGAGAAGAACCTCGACTTACTATCTCTGCTAGAACAAGAGCCAGATGCCGGACTGGGAAACGGGGGACTCGGGCGACTCGCAGCATGCTTCCTCGATTCCATGGCTACCTTGCAGCTTCCAGCCATGGGCTACGGCTTGCGATATGAATACGGGATTTTCAAACAAACCATTCAGGACGGCTGGCAGCACGAACAGGGAGACAACTGGCTGCGTTACAGCGATCCTTGGGAGATTGCCCGTCCTAGCGAAGCCGTAGAGGTAAAACTGAATTGTTCGTTCGAACTCGATGGCGAGACATTCCGCGCGATACCTGGTCGGCCAAGTATTTTGCTTGGAATCCCGTATGACCGGCCAATTGTTGGGTACGGCGGAAAAACTATCAACACACTTCGCCTATGGGCCGCAGCCGCCTCCAATTATTTCGACTTTCAAGAATTCAGCAGTGGGGCTTTTGCCGAAGCGTTGGCTGGAACTCTCGGCGCCGAGGCCTTAACTTGCGTTCTATATCCCGATGACTCCACGAGTAAAGGGCAGAGTTTGCGATTCCTGCAAGAGTACTTCCTCGTAGCTTGTTCGTTGGCTGATCTAGTCCGGCGCTACCGCCACAACAATGCCGATTGGGCGGGGCTTGCGGACAAAGTGGCCATCCAGCTCAATGACACGCATCCGGCTTTGGCCGTTCCCGAACTTATGCGTATCTTGCTAGACGAAGCCCATCTCGGATGGGACCAGGCATGGGAGATCACTCAGAAAGTACTCGCATACACAAACCACACCCTATTGCCGGAAGCCCTGGAAAGATGGCCCCTCCAGCTGTTCGCGACCATGCTTCCACGCCAGTTGGAAATCATCTTCGAAATCAACAGACGTTTGCTTGCTGAAGTCCGAAGCCGTTTCCCGGGCGATGAAGGGCGTGTGGCGCGAATGAGCTTGGTTGAAGAAGACCCTCAGCGCCATATCCGCATGGCCAACCTTGCGATCGCCGGTTCACACAGCACGAATGGTGTAGCTCAGATCCACTCCGGACTGCTGCGGACGATGACCGTGAAGGACTTCGCCGAGATGTTTCCCGAACGATTCAATAACAAAACGAACGGCGTTACACCGCGACGCTGGTTGTTGCTCGCGAATCCGGCATTGGCGGGGGCGATCACTGCAGCCATCGGCAATGGCTGGATTAGTGATCTCGATCGTCTAAAAAATCTTCGGGCGCTCGCCGAGAGCAAGGGCTTTTGTGACGCTGTCCGCAAGGCAAAACGTGGGGCTAAGCTGCAATTTGCAAATTGGCTCAAGACCGCTTCCGGTCAGAGCGTAGACCCGGACAGCATCTTTGATTCACAGGTCAAACGCATTCACGAATACAAGCGGCAACTGCTGAATGCCCTGCGCATCGTGGTGCTTTACAATAGGCTCCGGGAGAACCCAAACCTTGAAACGACTCCACGCACCTTCTTTTTTGCGGGCAAGGCGGCCCCGGCCTACCGCTTGGCTAAGCTAATCATCAAGTTCATCAACAATCTTGCAGGAACCATTGACGGGGATCCGGCCCTCCGTGGTCGTCTTAAGGTTTTGTTTCTTCCCGAGTACTGTGTTTCCCTGGCCGAGCGCCTCATTCCGGCAAGCGACGTCTCCAATCAGATCTCCACGGCCGGCTACGAGGCCAGCGGCACAAGCAACATGAAGTTCATGATGAACGGAGCTTTGACCATCGGCACGCGCGACGGGGCGACCATCGAAATGGCAGAAGAGGCTGGCGAAGCTAACTTCTTTCTGTTTGGGTTGACTGCAGACCAGGTCGTTAACAGTCGTGGCTGGTACAGCCCACGTTGGCACTATGATCAAGAACCCGAAACTCGTGCGGCCCTGGATCTGATTTTTTCCGACTATTTCAGCCGCAATGAGCCGGGTGTATTTACTCCCCTCCGGGAGACACTTTTGACCGGCGACCATTACATGCATTTGGCCGACCTAAACTCCTATCTCGACGCAGATCGGCGACTGGTAGAGCTATACAACTCTCCTGCCGAGTGGGCGCGCAAAGTAGTTCTGAATATCGGAAGTTCCTGCAAATTTTCGAGTGATCGAACGATCAAAGAATATGCGGCCGATATATGGAAGGCGGAACCATGTCCAATCACGTAGCCGCTAAATCGCCAAACGGCGAGCTCAAGGCGGGAAAGTCTATCTCACCTCTTGCTGGAAAACCTGCACCAAAAGAGTTGCTGGTGGATGTGTCGCATCTCCAGGCGGAATATTTCGAGCGACGGCCCGATCTCGGTTCTCCGAACCAATTAGTCACTTTCGGCACGAGCGGGCATCGGGGAACGCCGCTGAATGGTACTTTCACCGAGTCGCACATCCTCGCCATCACCCAGGCAATCTGTGACTACAGGCGAAGCCATGGAGTGGATGGTCCGATTTATCTGGGGAAAGACACACACGCCCTCTCCGAACTGGCTCAACGCACAGCACTCGAGGTGTTGGCTGGCAATGGCGTGGAAACCATAATCCAGAGAAATGGTGGGGTCACACCGACCCCAGTCATTTCCCGGGCAATTCTTGTGTATAACCACGGCAAGGTAGAGCATTTAGCTGATGGCATTGTCATCACTCCTTCCCATAATCCGCCACAAGACGGAGGTTTCAAATACAATCCGCCTAACGGCGGTCCGGCTGATACGGAAGTGACGCAGTGGGTCGAGGGACGAGCAAGCCAGCTGCTACGAACGGGCCCCACAAGCGCAAGCCGCAAACCTTTCCCTACGGCCATCAAAGCGGTGACCACTCACGAAGAAGATTTCATTCTTCCGTATGTGAAGGATCTACGAAATGTCGTGGATATGGAAGCGATTCGGGCCGCTCGTATCACGCTCGCCGCCGATCCACTCGGCGGCGCCTCGCAACCTTACTGGGAACCGATTAGATGTTTAGCCTGAACATTAAGGTTACAGATCCGGTCATCGACCCCACATTTTCATTCATGACTGTTGATCATGACGGTGAAATCCGCATGGACTGCTCGAGTCCTTATGCGATGGCTCGCTTGGTCAACTTGAGAGATCAATATCACCTCGCTTTCGGCAACGATCCGGACGCGGATCGTCACGGGATCGTTACCCCCACTGCGGGATTGCTGAATCCCAATCACTATTTAAGCGTTGCGATTCGTTACTTACTCGCTCACCGTCCACTATGGTCGGCCGGCGCGGCCGTCGGAAAAACAATGGTAAGCAGCAGCATAATCGATCACGTCGTGAAGAAACTCAACCGGCGATTGTCTGAAGTCCCAGTAGGGTTCAAATGGTTCACCAAGGGGCTTTTCGATGGCTCGTACTGTTTCGGTGGTGAGGAAAGTGCTGGCGCGAGTTTCTTGCGCTTTAACGGTTCTGTTTGGACAACCGACAAGGATGGACTCATCATGGATCTGCTTGCAGCCGAGATTACAGCGTGCACCGGCAAAGATCCCGGCGAACACTTCCGCGAAATCGCTGAAGAGTTTGGTATTTCCCACTATACACGCGTTGATGCGCCAGCCACACAGGAGCAAAAAGCGAAGCTGCAGAAACTTTCTCCAGGAGATGTCAAAGAGGCGGTCCTTGCCGGCGAGCCGATCCTCGAAAAGCTCACCCGCGCACCAGGCAACAAGGCTCCTCTCGGAGGCTTGAAGGTGGTTACTGCAAATGGGTGGTTTGCTGCCCGTCCGTCCGGCACCGAGAATCTTTACAAAATTTATGCGGAGAGCTTTAAAGATCAGCCTCACCTAGACTCGTTGGTCAACGAGGCGCAGCAGATAGTAGATCGCGCACTGCTTTGACTCTTCTGTCCGCGGAAAAGAATGGCGTATGCCGGGAGTTTCTCAATCCATTGTTCCTCCACCCTTCCCGCCAGATTATCGAGCTTCTGGCGTCTTGTTGCCGGTCACGTCCCTGCCTTCGCACTATGGGATTGGAGACGTGGGACCGGTTGCATATGCTTGGATGGACCAACTCCATAAAGCTGGTCAGCATTGGTGGCAGGCCTTGCCCATTGGTCCGACTGGTTATGGCGATTCCCCTTATCAAGCGCTTTCCTCTTTTGCAAGCAACGGGCTTCTCATCAGTCCCGAACTCTTGCTCAAAGAAGGGTTGCTGCATGAGAGTGCCTGCCAAGTTCCGCCATTCGCGTCAGATGTTGTCGACTATGGTGCGGTAAGTCAGTTCAAGCAACGTTTACTAGACCAAATATGGGGCAATTTCGGTAGTGGGGTACCAAGAGATTTACGGCCGGCTTACGAGGAGTTTTGCTACCGGCAAGCACACTGGCTGGAGGACTATGCGCTTTTTCGCGCTTTGAAACAAAAGTACCTCGGTGTCTCTTACCACGAGTGGCCACCGAAACTAGTTCGAAGAACTTCTGGGGCCATGAATCAAGCTCGGCGGGAACTGTCGAAGTCGATCGATAAGGTGCGCTTTGCCCAGTTCTTGATATTTCAACAGGCGCAGAAACTTAAGGAATATGCTCATTTGCGGGGGGTGGGATTGATCGGTGATCTTCCGTTTTTTGTTTCGCCCGATTCCAGCGATATATGGGCACACTCAGATCTGTTTCTGCTCGACGAAGAATTTCGCCCGCGATTTGTCGCCGGGGTGCCCCCTGACTATTTTAGTGAAGACGGGCAACTGTGGGGCAACCCAGTTTACGATTGGGAGGCCCTGAGTCGTACCGGTTTTCAGTTTTGTATTGATCGTTTGCGGGCACTTCTTAATTATGTGGATGTGATTCGCTTGGACCATTTTCGGGCCTTCGCTGCGGCGTGGCACATACCAGCTGATGCACCAACGGCGCGAACGGGGCAATGGGTCCCAGGTCCAGGTGCCAAGTTTTTCCATCAGGTGCAAAAGGAACTAGGCGCGCTTCCATTCATCGCCGAGGATCTCGGATTGATCACACCCGACGTTTGCGCCTTGCGCGATAAGTTCCATCTCCCGGGAACAAGAGTGCTCCAATTTGCCTTTGATGGCAGTCCTGAAAATCCACATCTGCCCGCAAACTATTCGACAAACACTGTCGTGTACACGGGGACGCACGATAACAACACAGTTCGCGGGTGGTTCGAAAGCCTTTCTGAATCGGAACGCGAAAGGGTCCGTGGCCAGTTGAATCGGCCCGGCACCAAAGGCGATAACATCGCGGAAGAATTAGTGCAAACGGCCTGGTGTTCTGCTGCTGCACTAGCAATCGCTCCTTTGCAAGACTTGCTGAGCTTGGGATCCGAAGCGCGAATGAACCGTCCCGGCACCTTAACAGGAAACTGGTGCTGGCGGGCGCCGCAGGACTTGCTGAATGTCTCGGTTTCGGAACGTCTTCGGGATTTGACAACGACTTCGAGACGTGCAGGCAAATGCCGAGCTTCATCGGTGCTTCGGATACGACAAGACCATAATGGAAACTGAGGGAGTCGCAGCGGGTTTTTGGAAGCCAACGATGAAAGCAACCAGTCTTCTCTTGGATTGGGAGTGATCACATTTACATGGGCATTTCCGATTCTGCGAATATAGGGCAAAGCGCTCCATTGGGTGCCACAATCTGTCCAGGCGGCGTTAATTTCAGCCTATTTTCCCGTAAGGCATCAAACGTAGACTTGCTTTTCTTCGATCGCGAGGACGACACACGGCCTTCTCGTGTGATTCATCTGGATCCCGTCACAAATCACACCTACCACTATTGGCATGTCTTTGTCCCATCGGCGCAGCCCGGTCAAATCTATGGGTATCGAGTTGCTGGGTCATCTGATCCCGCAAACGGAATGCGCTTTGATCCAGGCAAGATTCTTCTTGATCCCTACGGCCGGGGAATAGTCGTCCCCAAGAACTATGATCGGGACGCTGCTTCCAGAAGCGGGGACAACACTGCAGTGGCGATGAAGAGCGTGATTGTCGATCCACATTTGTATGATTGGGAAGGCGACAAACCTTTGAAACGGCCATCCTCGCAAACAATAGTCTACGAAATGCATGTTAAAGGATTTACCCGTCATCCTAATTCGGGAGTCACCGAGAAAACTCGTGGTACGTATCACGGGCTAATCGAAAAGATCCCATATCTACAGGATTTGGGAATCTCCGCTGTAGAGCTCCTTCCGATATTTCAGTTCGATGCTCAGGATTGCCCACCGGGACTTGTCAACTACTGGGGCTATGCCCCTGTCTCTTTTTTCGCCCCACATCAGGCCTACAGCTCACGTCAGGACGTCATGGGGCCGGTTGACGAGTTCCGGGATATGGTTAAGGCGCTCCACCGAGTGGGGATCGAAGTCATTCTCGACGTTGTATTCAATCACACTGCAGAAGGGGACCATAACGGGCCCACGATATGTTTTCGCGGGCTTGATAACAACGCATATTACGTGCTTGAACAGGATCGCGCGCGCTACGCTAACTACAGCGGGACCGGGAATACGCTGAATGCCAATCATCCAATCGTACGTCGAATGATTCTGGACAGTCTGCGCTATTGGGTAGAAGAAATGCATGTAGATGGTTTTCGTTTTGATCTTGCATCCATTCTCGCCCGTGATTCCCGTGGGCAGGTGCTGACCAATCCCCCCGTCCTTTGGGATATCGAGTCGGATCCGGTTCTTGCAGGGACGAAAATGATTGCCGAGGCCTGGGACTCTGCCGGACTCTACCAGGTGGGCAGCTTTGTCGGAGATAGCTGGAAGGAATGGAATGGGAGATTCCGCGACGATGTCAGAAGTTTCTTTCGCGGCGATGAAGGATCACTAGCACAGTTCGCTGACCGGCTTCTTGGCAGTCACGAAATATACCGCCACAAACAACGCGAGGCGGAACAAAGCATAAACTTTGTGACCTGTCATGACGGATTCACGCTTAACGATCTAGTTTCGTACGACCACAAACATAACGAGGCAAATGGCGAAGACAACCGCGATGGTGGAAACGATAATAGAAGCTGGAACTGTGGCGTTGAAGGGCCGACAAATGATCCTGAAATTGAGAAACTACGAAATCGTCAAGCTAAGAATTTCTTGACCACCACGCTGCTCTCTCTGGGTCTGCCAATGTTTGTGATGGGGGACGAAGTTCGCCGAACGCAGTACGGGAATAACAACGCTTACTGCCACGATGATGAAACGAGTTGGTTCGATTGGTCCCTTCTGAAGAAACATGCATACCTATACCGGTTTGTGAAATTGCTTAACGCCAGAAGATTATTGAGAGATACGGGCCCGGAGAGCAGGCGCGTGTCTCTGACTCAACTGATCGGCGGCGCGGCAAAAAATTGGCATGGGGTGAAGCTCAATCAACCTGACTGGAGCAATTCATCGCACAGTATCGCAATTAGCGCCGAGTTAAAAGGGGAAGGCGTGCTCGTCTACTTCGCCTTCAATGCTTATTGGGAACCTCTCAACTTCGAGCTTCCGCAGGCTGAAGGAAGAGGATTGTGGAGGCGCTGGATCGACACTTTTCTAGAATCGCCCCAAGATATTGTTCCCTGGCAGGAAGCACCCGGTGTCGATGATCCTGTGTACCGTGTCGGACCTCGATCTGTGATCGTTTTCTGGTCAGCCCTTAACGATGACATTCGACATCGATCGTAAAGAGCGCGGACTAGCCGATGAGCGCGGCGAAGAAGAAGCAGCGGCGCCGGGTCACGTCTTCGTTTTCCGCGGGCGGCGCGGGGATTTGATTAAACTCCTTTGGTGGTCGGGCGGTGGGCTATGTTTATTCGCGAAAAGATCAGAACGAGGAAGATTTTTCTGGCCACAAGCAACGAGCGGGACCGTCGCGCGGACGCAAGCACAGTTATCGATGTTGCTTGAGGGGATCGACTGGCGCCGTAGCTGCGCGAGAGCGGCCCAGTGCCTTGGATGCGGAATGCGAGTGCCTAACCGAATAAGGGCCGCATAGGGTTTGGAAACTCCGACGGCGGATCGCAGAATAGAAACTGTTAGACCTGCAAGTCGCGGTTGAATCTTGTTAATGAAAGTTTTCCGATCAAGCCAATCGAATTCCTTAGATGGTTTCCAGTCGCGATTAGCAACCGCGTGCAGTTTTTGGGAAGTAGAGCGGCGCGCGCTCGGCTTACGAGGGGAAATTCATACGATGGAGCAAGTCTTGAAAACGTGAATCAGAACGCAGGTTCTCGAATTGTGGCAACATCCGAGTGAAAACCAGGAAGCTGTCCCGGTTTTCATACGCCGCTTGAAGCGACTGGATGGCAAGGTTCTTCTCCTCCAAACCTGCATATGCTATTGCCAGATGTGACGGGGCGACATACCGTTCTTTTGACAGGTTCTCTAATTTACGGACGTTGTTCCAGGCGCTCGACTTATCTCCGGAACGCGCAAAAGCATGGCTTTGGAATCCAAGGAACATGGAGCCGCCATTCTTCTGGATTCCCTCCTGGAACTCCGCGATCGACTCGCGGTACATCCCGTTCTGTTCATAAGCCAAGCCGGCCGCCACTCTGGCAAACATACTGTGTGGGTCGACCTCAGTCGCGATCAGGGCCTGGTGCAGAGCTTTCTCATATTCCCCTGCCGCCCAAAGCGTCCACGCCAGACCCGCGTTGGTCGAGCCGGACAGGGGATCTCGGACTTGCGCTTCCTTAGCTTCCGCGATTGCTTCCGTAAACCGGCCTAACTCACTCAAGCACATCGCGTAATGATAATGAGAGAGGGTATGATTGGGATTAATTTCGAGGCAGTGTTTGTATTCCCGCTCCGCGTCTTCCCAGCGCCAGTCGAAAAGGTCTAGCGTGGCCAGAACCTCGTGGGCCTCAGCCAATTTACCATCCAGGTCCAGCGCCCTTTCGGCCGATGACCGTGCCTGCGGGAAACTCTCTTGAGGATGAACCATACCATAGTATCCCGGCAGATAAAGGACAGCCGCGAGTTCGGCATGGGCCAGAGCGAACCGCGGATCCGTTTGGATCGCGTTCTTGAAGTATTCAATGCTCTTCCTGAATCCTTCCGCCGTCCGCGATTCGAACCAGTGGAGTCCCCTGAGATAAAGCTGGAAGGCTTCGGCGTTTTCGGTGTAGCGCTTACTCAGTCGGCTATCTTCCTCAGCGAGATTTAGCCGCAGCTGGTTGGAAACGTTTTTGACAACATCGTCCTGAACCTGGAAAAACTCTGCGAAGTCGCGGTCATATTGGTCGGCCCATAATTCTTCCCCAGTCTTGGTATCGACCAGATCGACCTGCAAGCGCATTTTGGTGCGTCGGTGCAACAGCCTGCCGAGCAGCGCGGTCCCGACGCCGAACTTGCGCCCAAACGTTTGGGCGTTTCCCCCTCCCCTTTCATTGCCTGGGACAACGCCCCCCGCAACGACGGTCAAACCGGGGAGCGGCGCGAGACCGCGAATGATGCTCCCCGGAATCCCGGAGAGGAGATATTCCGTGTCCGGACTTCCATCGGGGTTGGCCAACGGAAAGACGGCGACGCGGTCGCCCGGACGCTGGTCGCCAGGCTGGGAAGATTGAGCAGCCGTTGGAATGTCGAGCTGCTGCTCCCTTCCCACCAGCTGGACTTGCGAAGATTTCTGCGGGACAGATGGTGCGGGGACAGAATCAGCGACGCGCTCGCTGACCTTGAAACTCGTTCGACCCATATCCGTAGCAGCGGCAGCCATCTCGTCCCACTCGACCGGCACCAGCCAGCGGTACCCCCGCCGACTAAGCGTTTCAATGTAACGCGGACTTGCCGCATCATCACCGAGTGTCTGCCGCAGTTTCTTCAGGGCTGTGCCGATGCTGTGCTCAAACTCGACAACGGTATGGTCGGGCCAGAGTTTTTGCTGAATTTGTTCCTGGGTTACGACCTCTCCCGCATTCTCGAGCAGCAGCATGAGAATCTGGAAAGGCTGGTTCTGCAGCCGGATCCGGCGATTCTTCTTGCGCAACTCCCCAGCCCGGAGATCGAGCTGAAAGGACTCGAATCGCGCAGAACGCCTCTGTTGGGCAGACTGACTCACACTGATTTATCCTTGGCTCGGCACTATATTTGATGCAAAGCGACGCAGCTCGGGGTGGTTCGTAAGGGTAAGCATATATTAATCCGCTTGTGTTGAACTTTTCATGAACTTCGGTTGAACTTGTAACTCGCTGAAAGTAAAAGCCCTAATGGGCGCGGCGATTCGGCAAAGGTCCGTCCGTTCTTCATTCCTGTCCAAGCTGTCCCTTTTTCAGCAGCTTAGGAGTTCAAAGCAAGTTCAAAGATAGTTCGGAAGCAGTGCATTGATGGGAATCCGTGCTTCGGTGACTATGGGCCGTCAGCGCAGTAGATCATGACAGTGAAGGAGACCGTAATGGCAACAGGAACCATGAGTCTGGATAGCAAGACCGTTGGTTTGCACGAGGCACTCATTCCACCCACACGCGACGACCCAGATTTGTACAACGAGTTCCGCGAAAACGAGCTTCGCCTGATAAGCGATCTGAACATGGCGCGGGAAGTTCAGCAGCAGCTGTTGCAGCGGGAAGCCCCCGATGTTCCCGGCGTTGATCTCGCCACGGCATGCGTTCCCGCGCGCGAGCTTGGTGGCGATTTCCACGACTTTCTGCCTTACGGCAGCGGGCGTCTCGCACTCGCTTTAGGGGATGTCTCTGGAAAAGGCACCGCCGCCGCGCTGTTGGGCGCCCTCACGATGGGAATTCTCCGCGCCCATACTGTCGACCATGCGGGCCCCCCACCAGAGGTGCTTGCCACACTCAATGATTGGATCCTTGCGGCCCATGTCAGGGCACGATTCGTCGCGATGCTCTTTGCTGTGCTCGACTCAGGGACGCGGCAACTGACACTCGCCAATGCCGGCAACCCCTATCCTTTTCTCCTCAGGAACGGAAGAATTGAGGAAATCGCAGTGTCGGGGATCCCCCTGGGCCTTTTTGAGGGCACTCGGTACGAAGCTGTGTCAATCGATCTCCAGCGCAGTGACATCGTGGTGTTTGTGTCAGACGGCATCCTCGAATGCCAAAACAGGAAGCAGGAAGCATTCGGCGCAAGGCGTCTCGTCGCCGTCCTTACCTCATTGGCGCAGGCCGCTTCAGCGGAGGACATTTCTTCCGCTATTCTTGGTGCGACAGATGAATTCAGCTGCCACACTTCCGCACCGCATGATGACCGCAGCCTTATCGTGCTCAAGGTGACCGACAAATCGTCTTCGGGCTGCTCCGGATTCCCCTTTATCAACTGAGTAGATGGATTCTTCTGAGTGCGAGATTAAGTTTATCGAGGTCTTCAACAAGGAACGACCGCACGAGGCCTTAGACATGCAGTGTCCTGCTGATGTCTATCAGGCCTCCACTCGCCCGTACCAGGGGTTACCGGACATCGACTACCCTTTCCACGACAGAACCATCGTGGTCACCCATTGCGGCCATCTGTCTGGGCAAGAAAAAGATCAATTTCAGGACAGGAAAAACCACGCCGACTCTGCTCCCAAATCCATCGCGTGTCAAGTATGAAATCCGGTTATAAAATCCGGCTTATGGCAGTAGGAGAACGAGGGTCGCAATCAAATGGTCTTGAGCAGGGTGCGGTTGCGGCGCCTGCTTCCGGGCAAGAGTTGGTTGCGTTACTGAGCAAGAAAAGCCCTAAGAATCTTGCGGATCCCAACTCTCTGAAGGAATAACCTTTCGATTTGGTTTAGAGCAGGAGAAACGCCCAGAAACGGCTCTGAGTTATAGAATCAAAGCCAGCCATCGAAGCAGTAGAGGTCGAGTCATAGGCCACGAACGATTTGAATCGCGCTTTATTGGAAAGGCCGCCTCCGCTAACGGCACATCTTCGACTTGTTTTCGCGGATCCCTAGCAATCGTTAATGCCAGTCCTTCGTTGACAGTTATTAACGGCATCCCCGAGACGCACACCTTTTGCGGATCAGTATCCTCAGTCACTTGAGCTCAAAAGCGGTTGCTGATCGCCCTCAAAGGGAAGCGAGTTAGTGGGACTCCCGTAGTCTCCAAGCAATAGCAAGCCTTGCTTCGTGACTTTCGCCCCGGTTAGTATAACTTTCGATGAATCGCTTTATCGCCAGTAACCCGGGTTGTTGGCGATAACGCCCGTTCTCAGCATGCGAATACTACTGGCATGGACCGTGTACCTACTGCTGGCTCAGTCGGCAGCGCTTGCCCAGAGCACTCCTGAGGAACTAAGAAAAATCGCCAGAAATCCGTTCGCAGACGAAATCGAATTGACGTTCGAAGATGATGTCACCTTCAGGCAGGGTCCTTTCGACCGCACTGCAAACTCCCTTCAAATTCAACCGCTGTTTCCACTTTCGATTACAACAGATTAGCTTGTCGTAACGCATGTGGTGGCGACTGCACTCGCGTATAAGCCGAATACTGCCTCAAAAAGCGGAGGGACCACAGGGTTAGGCGACTCGACCGCGTCGTTCTATTTGACACCGGTGCATACGGGAAGGCTCATTTGGGGGCTGGGACCCGCAACCTTATTTCCGACAGCTACAAGCGATCAGCTTGGCGCTGGAAAATGGGGATTGGGTTCGTCGATTGCGTTATTGATAGAACCCGAATGGGGCTCTCTCGGTGTCCTGGTCCACAATTATTGGTCGATTGCAGGCGGCTCGAATCGTTCAGACGTGAACCAACTACAACTCGAACCGATGTTCTCCTACAATCTGCCTCATGGCTGGTACCTCACCAGCCAGCCGACTATCGGCGCAGACTGGACGCAACCGACGAGCGAGCGGTGGCTCTTGCCAATTGGGGGTGGCGTCGGTAGGAGTTTCAACCTTGGGAAGCAGGGCATAGATTCAAACCTTGCCGCCTATTGGAATGCCGTTCGCCCTACGAATCAGCCCAAATGGCAGTTGAGCCTGCAAGTCTCGTTTCTTTTTCCAACGCGTCCACGTGCCTCAAATCACTGACGAATCGAATCAGTGACGTCAATTTTTGGACAATTACTTATAGTTGGACGGTCGGTCGGATAACCACAAACAAATAGTTCAAATCTCAGAGGTTCGGATTACTGTTGATAAAATCGCCATTACACTCACAACCCCACAACGGTTCTATAACTCTAAGGAGGGAATCTGGCTATGAACGCGAGCAATATGGAGACGGGGTCGCCTCAACCGGCACCTCCTATCGCTGCGATCGTCGATGCTGTTGGGGTCCGGTCAGCGACTTCGTTCGACGTGCAAGAAGGAACGGTTGCAAAGCGCTTTTTTTGGCTCGACATCTTCGGTGGCGGCGAGGTCGAGCGGACTAACTTCCTGAACCAGCTCGGGCTGGAAGCCGACGACGCCAACTGGATGCAGCGTTTCGGCCAGACCAGCCGCATGATGTTAGGACGACGGAAACTGCGCGCGGTCAATTGGCTAGTCGGCCGCCCTGGGGATCTTGTGGAGCTACATCTACTGTCCTGTGAGCGCTTCATCGTGACGCTCT
>Ga0126373_10000781_pt1 | contig 21483 bp, 20 predicted proteins | sample PanSoiMetPlot_11_FD_92545 | JGI IMG/M metagenome (GOLD analysis project Ga0126373, IMG submission 92545) | Tropical forest soil microbial communities from Panama - MetaG Plot_11 | ecosystem: Environmental > Terrestrial > Soil > Tropical forest > Bulk soil | place: Panama | collected 2016-02-17 | reverse complement strand
GATTCGCGGCGGACACGGCAGCGCGCTGCGGAAAAGCGAAAGTACGTGGTGGCGCAGGCGCATGACGTTGTCTTCATCAATCGCGCCGCGTATCGAATAGGTCTCCATCAGGCGAATCGTGCCGAGCGGCAGAGCAACACGGTGCTCGAGAATGCCGCGCTGGTAGAAGTTCAGTTCCAGACTGCCGCCACCCAGATCGAAAATGAGGCGCGGATGGACGCGTTCGCCGACCGTCCAGTGAACGGCCGTGCAGACCAGGCGGGCTTCTTCTTCGCTGCTGATGACTTCGAGTTCGATCCCGGCCTTGCGGCGGATGCGCTCCATCAACTGGCGGTAGTTGCGTGCCTCGCGGGCAGCGGCGGTGGCGACGGCGCGATAGGCAGTGACGCCGTGGCGGTCCATGCGATCGCGGAATTCTCGGAAGGCGCGGACGGCGCGATCGATCGTGTCCTCGTCGAGGAGGCGACGGGTGAAGGCGTTGTGGCCCAGGCGGACAGCGGCGCGTTCGCTATCGAGGAACTGCAAATTGTGGGGAGAAGTGGCCCGCGCGATCACGAGACGGATCGCGTTGGAGCCTGCGTCGATCGCTGCCAGTTGGACCGGTGCGGCCACTCTCAGCGCCAGAGGTGCGATAACGCATGCGAAGGCTGATAGTGCGTGCTCCGAATACCGAGGTGCGCCGCGATCTGCTTGCGGAGCTCCCTGTTCACTTCGGAAACGCTGCCTTCGCCGTCCACTTCCTTGAAGCTGTGCCGCTTCGAAAGATACTCGAATTCGCGCTTGATTAGCGACTGATACTTAATAAAGGACTGAAAAAGATCGTTGGAAAGCGACATGTCGCGGCCGGATTCCCAGTAGCTGATGGTTTGCGCCTTCTTGAATTCGCGGTCGAAGGCGATTTCGGGGCGCACGTTGAGCCAAAAGGTGATGTCGGGCCGCAGCGCCATTTCGTAGATGCCGTGGAGATAGTCGCGACCGATGCCGCGGATGCAGGCGCGCGCGATAAGAGTGAAGATGTAGCGGTCGGCGAGAACAATCAGGCCTGAGCGCAGGGCGGGGAGAATGCGGCGCTCGAGCTGATCGAAGAAATCGGTGCTGTACATGAGCGCGAGAGTGGTGCGCGTGACAGCGTTTTCGGCGAGCAGGGCGTCGATGTCTTCGCCGACGAGATACGAGCGGCGCAGGCCCATGGTCTGAACCGCGAAGCCCTGCGACTCGAGCCATTCGGTGAGGAGTGCGATTTGGGTGGAGCGCCCGGAGCCGTCGCTGCCCTCGACCACGATCAGGCTACCGCTGAGCTCTTCGAGACGGACACCCGGCAGAGCAATGCCATAAAAGCGCGAGGGCGCGCTGCCGCCGGTGCCGTTCTTTGATTTGCGCCCGTCTTTGGATGAGCCGGCCTTGGCGACAGCCCCTTCGGGTGCGGCCGATTTGTTTCCGTTGCGTTTCACAGTGCTGCTTTCTGTTTTTCCTTCTTTTTCTTCTTCGATTTTGGAGCGAACTGCGCGAGGTTCACGCGCTGGGCGACAATCTGGCGCATCTGCTTTTGCAGCTTGTCCACGCGGACAGTGCCGTCCATCAAGACAAAGTTGTCTGTGTCCACCATCTGATCGTAGTTTCCGAGGATGCGCTCCTGAAAGATACGGAAGCTTTCAGCACGATCCAGCGAGATGCCAAGGTCCATGCCCGCTTCGTAGTATTTCAGCTTGGGGCGCCCAGCGACGATGCGGGTGACGGCGACGTCGAGCGGAGCGCGGAAATAAAAAGTAATGTCGGGAATCGGGGCAAAACTGTAGAGGTTACGGAGCCAATGCGGCGAGCAGCCACGGGCAGCATCGCGGGCGAACGCTGTGTATATGTAGCGGTCCGCAAGCACGAGGTAGCCGCCATGCAGAAGCGGGAGAATCTGGCGCTCGCAACGGTCGGCGAAATCAGCCGCGTGGAGGAGTGAAAACGTAGTGGGCGTTAGCAGACGGCGCTGCTTACCGCGACGAGTGGCGGACTTCACCAAAGGCGAGGAATTCCATTCGGTGAAGTGAATGCGGTAGCCGCCGATTTCGAGCCAGCGCTTCAGAAGGTACAACTGGGTACTTTTGCCGGAACCGTCGATGCCTTCAACGACGACGAGTGCGCCGGGGTACTCGCGCTTGGATTCCGGAGCCTCTTCGGGCGCCGGGGCGGGTTCAGCAAAGGCAGGAATATCGCTCGGAAGCGTGGCCATTTACAAACACCGTATCAGAATTCGTATGATACTTCGGAACTATGAATCGCGCGTGAAAAATCTGTTACAGCGGGACGCGAACCCTAAGGGCGCTCAGCGTCTATTCTGATGTCCGAGACGTGACAAGTTCGCGCGCTGATGGAAGTCGCGCTATTCTCGTGTCCCCGATTTTTGTGGCCTAATTGGCTGGGGATGCAACCGAGGAGCTTACTGCGATGGCCTCGAACTTCACCAAGGAACTAGCCGTTCACTCGGGTAAGAAGGTGAAGCTACACAAATATGATCCGGAAGAAACGCTGGGCGTGGAGAAGGACCACAAGACGAAGCAGAGCCTGGCGAAGACGCTCAATCGAATCGACGAGCTTCAATACTTGCTCTACGCGGAGAGAAAACACGCGTTGCTAATCGTGCTGCAGGCGATGGACACCGGCGGGAAGGACGGGACGATCCGGCACGTGATGTCCGGAGTGAATCCGCAGGGGTGCCGGGTGACATCATTCAAGGTGCCGTCGGCCGAGGAACGCGAACACGATTTTCTATGGCGCATCCACAAGGCGGTGCCAACGCTGGGCGAGATCGGGATTTTCAACCGGTCGCACTACGAGGATGTGCTGGTGGTGAGGGTGCACGGGTTGGTTTCGAAGAACGTGTGGTCGAAGCGCTACGACCAGATCAACGCTTTCGAAGAGTATCTGACGAAAAACGGCGTGACGATTTTGAAGTTCTACCTGCACATCAGCAAAGAGGAACAGAAGAAGCGAATTCTGGAGCGCGTGAAGGACCCGGACAAGCACTGGAAGATCTCGGAGGCTGATTTCAAGGAACGGGAGTATTGGAACGAGTACGTGGACGCGTACGAGGATCTGCTGAGCCGGTGCAGCACGAAAGGGGCGCCTTGGTTCATTATTCCGGCGAACAAGAAGTGGTTTCGGAATCTGGCGGTGTCACACATCATCCAGGAAACGTTGGAAGACCTGCAGCTGCAGTATCCGAAACCTACCGTGGATTTGAAGAAGCTGAAGGTGCGGTGAAAATCGCCGAAGCGATGTAGTCAAAACCCGGTTCGATTCTCTCGCACGATCTGGAAACATCGCAATTCCGTCTGCCTTGCCAAATCCCTCCGTTGTGAAATAGGCTCGCACCATCGGCAGGCGCGCGAGCGAAACATGGATCAGGCCCTCTTCCCGCGAAATTTTCTGAAGAACTATCCGCAGGCGGTGCGCGGCGAGGGCTGCTATATCTACACGGCGGACGGAAGGCGGTATCTGGACGCCTCGGGCGGCGCGGCGGTGGTGACGATCGGCCATGGCGTCGAAGAGATTGGGCGGGCGATGGCGGAGCAGGCGGCGCGGCTAGCCTACGTCCATTCTTCGCAATTTCACACCGCGGCCGCGGAGAAACTCGCGCGGCGAATTCTAGGGCTGGCCCCGGCCGGGATGCGCCATGGCGGGCGCGTGTACTTCACGTCCGGCGGTTCGGAAGCGACCGAGACAGGGCTGAAGCTGGCAAGACAGTACTGGCTGGAGCGCGGCGAAAAGAAGCGCTTTCGGGTGATTTCGAGGCGGCAGAGCTATCACGGCAGCACGCTGGGCGCGCTCAATGTTTCCGGAAATGTGCGGCGTCGGGAGCCTTTCGCGCCAATGTTCAGCGAGTGGGGGCACATTCCGGAGTGCTATTGCTATCGGTGTCCGCTCGATCTGCAGTATCCCGAGTGCAATGTGGATTGCGCGGACGAACTCGACCGTTTGCTCGGGAGCGCCGCTGCGGAGGACGTCGCGGCTTTCATCTTCGAGCCGGTCGAGGGTGCAACGCTTGGCGCGGTGGTTCCGCCCGACGGCTACGTGCAACGGATCGCAGAGATTTGCGAGCGCCGCGGCATTCTGCTGATCGCGGACGAAGTGATGACCGGAATGGGGCGAACCGGGCGCCCCTTTGCGGTGGAACATTGGGGCGTGACGCCGGACATGATCTTGGTGGGCAAAGGAATTGCGAGCGGGTACGCCCCGCTGGGCGCTGTTATCGTGACGGGACACGTTGTCGAAGGATTTTCACTCGGCTCAGGTGCGTTCATGCACGGGTTTACTTACGACTCGCACGCAGTGGCTGCGGCTGCGGGAAACGCGGTGCTGGATTACATCGAGCGAGAGCAGCTCTTTGAGCGCGTCGGGCCGATGGGCGAGGAGCTGAAGGCTGCGCTCGAGCCGCTGCGACGGTTCTCCGTTGTCGGCGATATTCGGGGGCTCGGGTTGCTGCAGGGCATCGAGTTTGTTCGCGAGGCCGAAACGCGTGAGCCATTTTCCGCAGATGCTCATATTGCGAGCCGCATCCAGGAAGACGCGCTGCACGAAGGCGTGATGACGTATCCGATTCAGGGGTGCGTCGATGGCACCCGCGGCGATCACATTCTAATCGCGCCGCCTTTCACGATTACGCCGCCGATCATACAAACCCTTGTTCGCGGGCTTGAACATGCAATCGGCGAGATGGATCGAAGCCATCGCGCGGCGACGGAAGGCTCCCCTGCGCGGCGCTGAATTTCACCGGCAGCGGGTGACTGCATTCCTATTCCTGTTGGTCTCCTTTGGAGTCTCCGCGGCGGCTGCCGATGTCGCGATGACCGGTTACTCGGACGCCGGCGCGCGCGAAGAAGCGGCGCTTGAGGAGCGGTACCGAGCCCTCATATCACCTGCCGAAATTACGAAGTTCCACAAATATCTCACTGCAGAGCCGCATCCCGCGGGGTCGGCCCGAAACAACGAGTTGGCGAGATGGGTGTCCGACACCTGGCGCGAGCAAGGACTGGAAGACATCACGATTCATGAGTATGACGTGCTGAATTCGACGCCGCGTGAGATTTCGCTCGAACTGATCGAGCCGAAGCTTTTCCGCGCGAGCCTTCGCGAAGACCCATACGACGTGGATCCTCAGACGAAGAGTCCGGATGTGTCGGGCGCCTACCTTGGGTATTCGGCATCCGGCGACATTACAGCGCCGGTGGTGTACGCGCACAGCGGCAACCCGGAGGACTATGACTATTTGCGAAAGCACGGCGTAACAGTGCGCGGGAAGATCGTGCTGGTGCGCTATTCGAACCCTTACAGCTATCGCGGATTCAAGGCTCTTACCGCGGAACGCGAAGGCGCGGCGGCGCTGTTGATTTATTCCGATCCAGCCGAGGACGGGTTCAAGAGAGGCGCGGTGTTTCCGGAGGGGCCGTGGGGACCGGCGAGCCACGTCCAGCGCGGGGCCATCACCTACGATTTTCTCGAGCCGGGCGATCCGCTGACGCCGGGATGGGCGTCGGTGCCCGGCGCGAAACACGTTCCGATCGCCGAAGCGAAAACGCTGCCGAAGATTATCGCCGTGCCGCTTTCGTGGCGTGATGCGAAGCCGATCATCGAGAACCTGGGCGGTGCTGCGGCGCCGGATTCCTGGCAAGGCGGACTCGCTTTGAAATACCGTCTCGGCGGGAAGCGCGCGCGTGTGCATTTGAAAGTGGATATGGACACGAGCGTCCGGCCTTACTATGTGACGGAAGCACGGATTCGCGGCGCGGAATCGCCGGACGAGTGGGTGATCCTGGGCAATCACCGCGATGCATGGGTGTATGGCGGTGTGGATCCGTCGAGCGGCACAGCGGCGATCCTCGAGATGACGCGCGGACTGGGCGCGCTTCTGAAAAAAGGAATCCGCCCGCAACGCACGCTGGTGATTTGCAGCTGGGACGGAGAAGAGTACGCGCTGACCGGCTCGACGGAGTGGGGCGAGCAATACGCCGACGAATTGAAAGAAAAGGCGGTGGCCTACTTGAATGTGGATGAAGCAACGTCCGGCAAGATATTTCAAAGCGATGCCGTGGGTGCGCTGGCACCTTTGCTCGTGGATGTGAGCCGCGCCGTGACGGCTCCGACAGGCCGACCCCTGTATGACGACTGGAAGATTTCGCGGCGAGCGGAACTGCAATCAAAGACGGAAGTTCCCGACTCGCTTTTGGCGAATACGCGCATTGGCAGCGGTTCGGATCACACCGTGTTCCTGAACTACCTGGGAATCCCGACGATCGGGCTGACGTTTGTGGGCGACTATGGCGTGTACCACTCAATGTACGACGACTTTTACTGGATGAACCGCTTCGGCGATCCCGGATACAAGTATCACGTGCTTATGTCGCAGCTGTGGGGCACGCTGGCGCTGCGGCTCGCGAATGCGCGGATCCTGCCGTTCGATTTCGAATCGTATGGGATGAATATCCGGTCGTTTGTGGCGGATCTGGATGCGGACAACCATGCCGGGATGCACCTCGATTTGCGAAGTTTGCAGCAGATGATCACAGACTTTGAAAAAGCCGGGCACGATTTGAATTGGAGCGTAGCGCAAGCGATAGCGGGAGACCGATTGACTGCGGCATCGGCCGCGCGTGTGAACAAGGAGTTGATGCAAGTCGAACGCAACTGGTGCAATCCGGATGGCATTCCGGGGCGGCCTTGGTTTAAGCATTCCCTGTATGCGGCGCGCTACACCTATGCGCATCTGGAGCTGCCGGGAATAACGGAAGCGGCTGAGGCAGGAGATTGGAAGCGCGCGGCAGCGCAAATGAAGATTCTCGAAGACGAACTGGAGAAAAATACGGACCTGCTGCGGCAGGTCAAACAGGAACTCGATGCGAGCTCGGTCATTGCGAGACCGTGACTGGTCTCGGCGTATAATTTAGAAAGCGAGACCAAGCAGCCGGAAGCCAATTCACTTGTGATTCGGCGCCTGCCCACAGCGGCGCTCGGAAGGGGCAATCCCATGAAGAACTTCCTCTTGGGTGTCATCTGCACGGTCGTCGTCATCATTGCGGGAGTATTTTTCATCGCAAAGCGAGGGTACGTCGATTTTGCGGCGGACAATCCGCCATCGGACATGGAGAAGCATTTTGCGATGGCGGCGGTGGATGCGTCCGTCGATCGGCACGCACCGGATGCGAAAAATCCGATCACGCCGACGGAAGAGAACCTGGTCGCGGGCGCGAAACTGTTTCGGGACAATTGCGCCGGCTGCCACGGCGAGCCTTCGAATGTTGACAGCCCATTCGGACGATCGTTTAATCCGCCAGTGCCGCAGTTTTTCAAGGACGCCCCGGATATGCCGGAAAATCAAAATTTCTACATCGTCCAACACGGCACGCGCTGGACCGGCATGCCCGCATGGAAGAACACTCTGACGGAGCAGCAGATGTGGCAAGTTGTGACGTTCCTGAGCCACATCGAGAAGCTACCACCTGCGGCGTCGAACGTGTTTGAGCCCGCCAAGAATGCGGGCGGGGCGAAGTAGGCTCTGCGCGTACTGTCACGGCGGTACCGACTGGCGATTCGATTCAAATGCAAACGCAAAAAGGTTGCGTGTTCACGCGCCCGCAACTTGCTAGAATTTGATTTTCTCGAGAGCTTGGGCTACGTTTCTCTGCTGTCAACGGGGGTAATTTAGATGTCTGATGCGGTAGCGGAAAAGGTGATTCTAACGCTGGCGTCCGTCAAGCGGATTCCAGCGGACAAAATCACCGTAGATACGAATCTGCAGGATCTCGGCATCGACTCCCTCGACGTGTTTACACTTCTTTTTGAGCTCGAAAACGCCTTCAAAATCTCGATCCCGGACGACGACGTGCGGTCAATTCGCACGGTGAAAGACATCGTCGAGGGAATCAAGAAACTCCTCGCTGCGGCTCCGCCGGACGCGTCGGTGGGTTCAGAAACGCCCGCGGACTAGCGAATGGCGCCGCGCCGGGTGGCAATCACAGGTCTAGGAATCATCTCTCCTTTGGGTTTGAACCTCGAAGACACCTGGAAGTCACTGCGTGAAGGGCGCCCGGGCATTGGTCCGCTGCAGAACGTGGACGTGACGCGCATCCAGATGAAGCTTCAGGTGGGCGCGCAGGTGCGCGGGTTCGATGCGACCCAGCATTTTGAAGGTGGCAAGGACGCGTACCTCGATCGGTTCGCGCAGTTTTCGATTGTGGCGGCCCGCGAAGCACTGAAAAACTCCGGATTGGAGCTCACCCCACAACTGAAGGAGCGCGGCGCGATCATTTGCGGTTCTGCGGTCGGCGGCCAATCAGCAATCGAGATTGGATTTGAGGATTTGTACGTGTCCGGCCGCGGGCGCGTGCATCCGCTGACGATTCCGAAGACGATGGCGAACGCGGGCGCGAGCCAGATTTCGATGGAGACGGGAATCACCGGGCCGACGTACACGGTTTCGACGGCGTGCTCGTCGGCGAATCATGCGATCGGGCAGGCGTTCCGCCTGGTGCGCGACGGCCTGGCGGATGTGGCGATTACGGGTGGCAGCGAGGCGCCTTTCACCATCGGCATGTTGAAAGCGTGGGAGGCGATGCGGGTGATCGCGCCGGATACGTGCCGGCCGTTCAGCAAGGACCGCCGCGGGATGGTGCTCGGCGAAGGCGGTGGCATGATGATCCTCGAGCCGATGGATGCGGCGCGGGCGCGCGGAGCGAAGGTGTACGCGGAGGTGTGCGGCATGGGCATGTCGAGCGACGCGCACCATTTGACGCAGCCGGCGGTGGAGGGTCCCGCGCGAGCGATGCGCGAAGCGCTGCAGGAAGCGGGCATCGCGCCGGAGGAAATCGGATACATCAACGCGCATGGAACCGGAACGCCGGGGAATGATCCCGTGGAGACGAAGGCGATCCGCATGGTGTTTGGAGGGCACGCGGACAAGCTGGCGGTGAGCTCGACCAAGTCCACGCACGGGCACGCGCTGGGTGCGGCGGGCGCACTGGAAGCGGTGGCCACGGTGCTCGCGCTGTCGAATGGGATTTTGCCGCCGACACTGAACTACAACGAGCGCGACCCGGAATGTGACCTCGACTACATTCCGAACCAGCCGCGCGCCGCGCGCGTGGGTGCCGCGCTGTCGAATTCTTTTGCTTTCGGCGGATTGAACGCGGTGGTGGCTTTCCGCGCCGCGTAGGTTCGAGCGATTCCTACTGCTGCTCTTGAAATTCCTCGTGCCAGGCCATTTGGATGGCTTCGAGCTTTCCCTCGCTGGACAATTTGGGGTCGCCGGTAAAACCGGGGAGCGCGAGGATCCACTTGTGAAGATCGGTGAAGCGGACCGTGAGCGGGTCGACGCCGGGATGCTTTTCGGCGAGCTGAATTCCGATTTCTTCGGCGTCGTCCCAATCGAATGTTTGCGGCATATCGCTGACCTCCGGGGTCGGTTCGTGATTTGATGAATGCGACGCCTTAGTGTTCCGCTTCCTTCGCGTAATTCTTATTCCACTCCGGAATCTCGACGACGATGTCCTTCGTTCCGTCCGGGACGCACTGGCAACCGAGCCGCGATTTCGGCGTTACGCCGGGCGCTTCATCGAGCTGGTCGAGTTCAGCGTCGGTGGCTTCGTTGCAGGATTCGAGGCCTTCGTGAACGATGACGTGGCAGGTGGAGCAAGCACAAACCCCGCCGCAGGCGTGATCGAGTCCCATGTGGAATCCCTGCGAAAGGTCCAGGATGCTCCCTGGCAGGCCTTCGCGGCCGTAGGGCACTTTCTCGGGATCGACCTCGAACGTCTTCCCTTCTTTGATGAAGGTGACTTTGTACTTCTTCGTTGCGGGCGTGTACTTAGTCTCTTCGATATAGGGATTCTTGCCGCCCATCGTTCGCTCCTTGCTCTTCAGCTGCGCCGCAGCGCTAGACGTCTTCCAGGCGCTTGCCTTCGAGCGCCGTCTGCAGCGCGCTGTTCATCATGATTTCCGCAAAATGCATTGTGGACTGATTGAGCTCGTCGATGCGTTGACGAACTGCCTTGTAATCGCCGGAAGCCATCGCCGTCTTGAGGCGCGCGACGGCTTCGTCGATTGCGCGTCGCTCGGCGGGCGACAATTCGCCCGCCCGCTGATCGCGCAAGCTTTTCTCGGTGGCATCCAGAATGGCTTCGGCCTCGGTGCGCGCTTCGATGATCTGGCGATCGGCGAAGTCGCGCTCAGCGAACTCGATGGACTCTTCGAGCATGCGCTCGATTTCGGAGTCGTTGAGGCCATAGCTCGGCTGCACTTCCACGGTTTGCTGTTCGCCGGTTTTAAGATCGCGCGCGGCAACCTGGAGGATGCCGTTCGCGTCGATTAGGAATTTCACTTCGACACGCGCCAGGCCCGCCGGCCCGGGCTGCACTCTCAACTTGAAGCGCGCAAGTGAACGGCAGTCTTTTGCGAGCTCCCGCTCGCCCTGCAGGATGTGCACGTCTAAGCCGGACTGATTCTCGACGCCGGTTGTAAACAGCTCCTGCGCGCTGGCGGGAATCGTGGAGTTGCGCGGGATGATCTTAGCGACTACCCCGCCCATCGTCTCGATTCCGAGGGAAAGCGGCGTGACGTCGAGCAGCAGCATATTTTTCACGCCAGTTTCGAGGATGTCCGCCTGCACCGCAGCGCCGAGCGCGACCACTTCGTCGGGGTTCAGTTCGACGTGTGGCGCGCGCTGGAAATAATCGCCTACCGTTTTGCGGACCAGCGGGATGCGCGTAGAGCCGCCCACGAGGACGACTTCGTCGATTTCTGTAGGCGCGAGTTTTGCATCCGCCAGCGCTTGCTTCCCGGGCGCCATGGTACGGGCGACGATCGGACGAATGAGTTCGTCGAAGTCCGCGCGGGTGAAGCTGAGTTCCCACGTCTTGCCGGCTGCCCGGTAGCGTGCGACGGCCGTGTCGTTCGTCGAAAGTTCGTGCTTTGCTTGAATCAGCGCCTTGCGAAGTTCCTGGGCGTCTTCGCTGCGCGGGTCGATGTTTATGCCGGAGCCTTGCTCGATTCCGCGTCGAGCGATTTCGATCATGGCGTTGTCGATGTCATCGCCGCCAAGGTGCGTGTCGCCGTTGGTTGAGAGCACCTGATAGATATCACCCTCGGTGGTGGAGATGAGCTTGAGAATCGAAATATCGAAGGTGCCGCCGCCGAAGTCGTAAACTGCCACGCGGCCTCGCTTCTGCTTATGAAGGCCGTAAGCCAAGGCGGCGGCAGTAGGTTCGTTTACCAGGCGCAGGACTTCGAGGCCGGCAAGGCGGCCAGCATCTTTCGTGGCTTGGCGCTGAGCGTCGTTGAAATAGGCCGGCACGGTGACAACGGCCCGGTCGACGGGTTCCTTGAAGTAGGCCTCAGCCCAGGATTTGAGGTCGCGGAGAATGAAGGCGGAGATTTCGGGCGGCGTGAAAGTCTTTTCGCCCAACTGGACGCGAATCACGTTGGCGCTGTCGGCCGCGATGCGAAACGGGAAAATCTTGAGTTCGTCCTGGATGTCGGCAGTGCCGCGGCCCATGAGGCGCTTGACGGAGTAGATGGTGCGATCGGGGCGCGTGAGAAGCAGTTCGCGGGCGGCATCGCCTGCGATGATGCGGCCGCTGGTGTCGACGCTTACAACGGACGGACACAGCGTCGAACCGGACGGGCCGGGAATGCACTTCGGCGCGCCCGTTTGCGGGTCCATGTAAGCGACCAGGCTGAATGTCGTCCCAAGATCGATGCCGACTGCGCGCGCCATTCTCTAAGCCTCGGAGAGTTCTTTTGCGACGCCAGCTACGAGATTGCGGATGTAGCTGCGGCGGTTGAGCACTTCGTTCATACGGGCAAGCAGTCGAGTACGCTCGGATTCATCTGCGCCGCTACCGAGCGCTGCGTCCCACTGCATCGCGATGCCTGCAAGTTCCGCGTCCACTTCCCGGAGCTTTTCCTGGAAATTGGCCTGCGCTGCGGTGAGGCGTTCACGTAGAGCAGCGAGATCGGCACCTTCGGCGCGCGCCTCGCGCAGCTCGTCGAGCGCTTCGTTGAGCTCGAAGACTTCTTCGAGCAATTCCGGCGGTGCCTGCTGCTTGGTAGTGCCTTCCTTGCGGATGCCGAGGCGGCCGAGGAGATACTCGATGCGCGAGACGGCTTCACGCAGGGCCCGGTAGGCGTCGTTCAATTCGGACGAGCGTTCGAGCGAGAGGTTGCGTTCAAATTCGGTCGCGCGAACGAAATTATCGGGATGCAGCTTCCAGCTGAGCGTGTGGAACTGCTGCTCGAGCGCGTCCGCATCGAGAGTGAGCTTTTGTGGCAGCGCGAAGAAAGCGAAGTAGTCAATGCCGGGCGAAAGGGGCTGAATCTTGCCGCAGGCGCCGCAGAAATGAGCGCCGGAAGAAGCCGCGCCGCAGCTCCAGCACTTTGCCGCGGTCGGCGTGCCGGTTTCGGTTTGCGTTGCGTTTATCAAGTTGTTCAGCTCACGATGAATTTTCCCAAATTCTCAGGCGCGGCGAGTCTTTCGGACTCGTCCGTTTCCATCGAAGACGCCGGGCAGCCTGAATGGAAATTTTTGCGCGTGGCCGCGGCGCCAAACCCAATCGCGCGCCCGCCGCGGCCCGGAAGGAATCAAGCGGTGAAGGAACTCCCGCAGCCACAGCTCCGCGTCGCCTGGGGATTCTGGAACACGAAGCCCTGCCTCATCAGGTCTTCCTGATAATCGAGCGTGGTGTCGTGGAGGTAGAGATAGCTTTTGGGATCGACAAAAATGCGGGCGCCGTTCTCTTCGAAGACCTTGTCGCGATTGCGCGCTTCGGTTTCGAGGCGCATCGCGTACGACAGGCCCGAGCACCCACCCCCCTGCACACCCACTCGCAAGCCACCCGATTCGGAGACACCTTCTTTATGAAGCAGCTCGCGAATTTTCGCCGCCGCTTTTTCCGTGACGTGAATCATGCCGTTCTTTTCGCCGAAGCTAGCTACGCGCCGCCGTTGACTCCGCCGGCTTCGTCGCGGCTTCACCCTGCTTTGTTTTCCAGTCGCTCAGCGCGGCCTTGATCGCGTCCTCAGCAAGAACCGAACAGTGAATCTTCACGGGCGGCAGCGAGAGCTCGCGGACGATGTCCGTATTCTTGATGGCGAGCGCCTCTTCGACCGTCTTGCCCTTCACCCATTCGGTGGCAAGCGAGGAGCTGGCAATGGCCGAACCGCAGCCGAACGTTTTGAATTTTGCTTCCTCAATCACGCGCGTTTCCGGATTGACCTTCATCTGCAGCTTCATGACGTCGCCGCATTCCGGCGCGCCGACGAGGCCGGTGCCGACGTTTTTGTCTTTCTTGTCGAGCGAGCCGACGTTGCGCGGATTGTTATAATGATCGACCACTTTTTCCGAATAGGCCATTTTACGGCTCCTTTTCTCGTCGTTTCAGATTAGTGCGAATCCGAAGCGGCTACCCACTTCATGTTGCTGATATCGACGCCTTCCTTCGCCATCTCGTAGAGCGGCGAAAGTTCCCGCAGGCGATTGACGGTCTCGACGACGCGGTCGGCCACGTAGTTCACTTCCTCTTCGGTGTTGAAGCGGCCGAGACCGAAACGAATCGATGTGTGGGCCAGATCTTCGCCAACGCCGAGAGCCTTCAGCACGTAGCTGGGCTCGAGAGTGGCGGAGGTGCAGGCCGAACCGCTCGAAACGGCGACGTCGTTGATGCCCATCAATAGCGATTCGCCTTCGACAAACGCGAAGCTGATGTTGATGTTGTGCGGCAGGCGATGCTCCATCGAGCCGTTGATATAGGTCTCGTCGAGGCGGCTCATGATCGAGTCCTTCAGCTTGTCGCGAAGGCCGGAAAGATGCTTGGCTTCCGAGGCCATTTCGACCTGGCAAAGCTCGCAGGCTTTGCCGAGCCCGACGATGCCGGGCACATTCAACGTGCCGGAACGCATACCGCGCTCGTGGCCGCCGCCGTCAATGATTGCGGCAAGCTGGACACGCGGGTTCTTGCGGCGGACATAGATGGCGCCGACGCCCTTGGGGCCGTAAATCTTGTGGCCGGAGATCGACATGATGTCGATGCCATCCTTCTGAACATCCACGGGAACCTTGCCTACGGCCTGGACGGCGTCGCAGTGGAAGAAGATGCCCTTCTCCTTGGCGATCTTGCCGATTTCGGCGATGGGTTGCACCACGCCAATTTCGTTGTTGGCGTACATGATGGAGATCAGGATCGTCTTGGGAGTGATGGCGCGGCGCAGTTCGTCGAGGTTGATGCGGCCGTCCTTTTCGACGGGCAAGTAGTTGACCTCGTAGCCGTACTTTTCGAGGCGCTTACAAGTGTCGAGCGTGGCCTTGTGCTCGGTGACCTGCGTGATGATGTGATTGCCCTTCTCGCGGTACATCTCCGCCACACCCTTGATGGCCAGGTTCGTCGATTCGGTGGCGCCGCTGGTGAAGACGATTTCCTTCGGCGTAGCATTGATGAGCCGGGCGATCTGCGCGCGGGCATTTTCAACGGCCTCTTCCGCCTGCCAACCGAACTCGTGGTTGCGGCTAGCGGCGTTGCCGAATTTGTCCGTGAAGAACGGCATCATGGCCTCGACGACGCGCGGATCGACCGGCGTGGTCGCGTGATTGTCCATATAAATCGGAAGCTTGACCGCCATTTCGTTTTTCCCCCTTAAACCCTAAGCTCAACCATTTCCGACGCTTCGTCCGACATCTGAGAAATCGTAACCTTGCCGAGGACGTCGAGAATGCTGTCGTTCACGCGGCGCAGCGGCTCGCGAATGGAGCAGGTGGTCGAAAGATCGCATTCACCGTGCGAAGTCACACAGGATGTGATGAACAACGGGCCCTCAATGGCGCGAATTACATCGAGCGCGGAAATCAGCGACGGGTGCCGCGCCAGAGTGTAGCCGCCGCTCGAGCCATGATGCGCTTCGACAATCCCGAATTTCGCCAGCTTTTGAAGCACCTTGGCCATTAGAGGCGTGGACATGCCGTAGGTTTCGGCGATGTCTGCCGCACTCGAGGACTTACCGACGCTTTGCGTGGCGAGGTACTTCAGCGCGATTAGGCCATAGTCCGCTTTTTTCGACAGCTTCAGCATCGTAGTGAAATACGACTAAATCAGTCGCAATTCGATATTAGCGTTTCAGAGCTGAAGGTGTCAAGCAGATTGAAGCGACACGAGTCTGGCAAGTCCAATGGTTCCAGTACCTTAAATTCCGACCGGGAAGGTCGCATTTGGAGGCGAGCCGCTGGGACGGATTTCGAAGAGCGCGATTTAGGCGCGGATCTCGTGCTTGTTTTAAGGATTTCTGGGGAATCGGAACGATCGGGGAAAATTGCGCCGACCGAGGCGGTCCGTCGAGGATCTGGCCGTGCCAAGCCGAGGCCTCGGCTGGCGAGCTGTTGCCGACTCTCACCCGTCCCTGGAAAAACCAGACTGTCAAAAGCAATGGGTTCCTACCTTGAAAGAAATTGGCGCCGCATGAACCTAAGGTTGGTCCGTGCGGCGCCAATTTTGTTTTCACTCTGTAGGGGCCGTGTTGCTGCCGCAGTCGTTAGTCGTGACCGTGTTCGAAGTCGAATAGGTCAAACAAGTCTCCGAGAGCCGGGGAGTTCAAGGGCACGTAGGGATCGTCCTTGTGCGTTTTCGGATTCGGGAAGTTATCCCGGCTCCGGTTGGTCAGCGGCTTCAGGTGCCAGTTGCGCTCGATGAACTTCAGGACCGAGACGTGGTCGGTGTATGTGTGGCTCACATGGCCACCGCGCGAGAACGCGGAGACAACGATCATGGGAATGCGCGGGCCATCGCCAAAGAAGTCGAGCGGCTGGATGTAGCCGGAATCATAGTAGCCGCCGCCCTCGTCCATGGTGATCATGAGCGCGGTGGATTTGAATAGATCGGGGTTGGCAAAGAGGTGATCCGTGATTTTCTTCACCATGCCCTCGAACAGATCTTCTTTGGAGCTGGCCGGATGACCGTCGAGAAGGCTATCTGGCTTGACGAAGGAAACGGATGGAAGCGAGCCGTCGTCCACGGCGTTGAAGAAATCGATGGTGTCCTTGATGTGGGCGGTGCGCTGATTGGGATCGCCCATGATCGCAGTAACGTAGGATTCGAAGTTGCAGATGTTGCAGTAGCTAGCGCCGACCAGCACGGCTGGATCGGTGCTCGACGGATTGTGCTGAAGGTTTACGGCCGCATTGTATGCGCCACCGTAATACGCCCAAGAGATATTCTTTTCGTTGAGCGCTTCGCCGATGGTGCGGAGGTTGCTCGGCGGTATCGATTTGCCCTTCGCTATGTTCCCCGTGTCCACCGTTCCGTCGGGAAGGAAGCCCGGATTGTCGTTATTGACCATGTAGAAGTGGCCAGCTGCGCAATTCGGATTCGGGTGATAGGGCAGAGACGCGAGGTAGTCGCGAATCGGCTCGATACCCGGCTGTGTGGGGTCGCCGCATTCGGTGAAATTGCCGTCAAAGAAAAGGTCGACCGTGTAAACATCATTGGTTCCCGGCAGGGGATTGGGATTGGCAATGTGGGATGGCGGAGTAGTTGGTGTTCCCTGGCCATCGGTCCAGAAGATGGCGTCGCCGCTACCCAGCATGACGTGGTTGGCGCCGGTGCCGCCCATGAAGGACTGGTGGAAATTGTCGCTCATGGAGAAATTGTCGGCGAGACCCTTGAGGATCGGAACATCTCCATTGTGCATGTTGTAGAACGCCATGGAGTTGCCGCCGCCGTTGTCATCGAACGAAGGAGGATTGTCAAACTGATCGATCTGGTTAGTGTAGTTGGTGATGACGAAGGGGTACAAGTCGTTCAAGCAGCCGGAAGGATTCTGGCGGGTGGCGTTCTTGACGCTGCAATCGGACTGCTGCCACATCTCGAAGAGCCGGTGAGTGGTGTCGCCCGTGTAGGAATCATACGGCAAACTCGCGCCTTCGAGGGGGAACGAACCATTCGGCAGGCTGCTGAAGTTGGCGATGCGAGTATCTGGGTCGGGGATGACAAAGGTGTTCTGTTGTCCCGAAGCGCCGGTGGTCAGCAACCCGAGGTCGTCGATTTCGAGCGAGGGCTCGATCGCTGCCAGCTCGGCAAGGGGCGTGCAGGCCGGGGGCACCGCCGAACCTGTACAGATTGGCGGAAATGGAGGCGGCTGCGTGGCAAAACCAAGGATCGTGGTGTTGGGGCTCGGAGAAAAGTTCAGGGTCGGCTCAGGGAGCGTGGTGTAAGGCGCCTTTTCGCCGTCGTCCAGGCTGATGTAATAGGTCGTTTTGAACGGAGGAGTGGCTTGGAACTGTGCAGATTTGCTGAAGTTGGAGCCAGGCGTGCCGTCGGCGTTGATGATGCCTTCAGAGAGCAGGTTGCGGACGTGGTCGCCGCTCGGCGAGACGTAGGTGGCGAAGAGATGGTCGAAGGTACGGTTTTCGCCGATAAGCACGATGAGGTGCTTGATGGGAGTTTCGGTCGTCTGATTCTTTTCCTTGTCGTCGTTGCCGCGATTGCCGTGGCCGGGGCGGGCCGAGACGGCGACAGGGTTGAACAACATGCCAGCGACGCACGCGAACGCCGCGACGCGCTGCCATACACTTCTAAGATGCGACATATGCATACACACTCCTCCGGTGTTTTGTGCTTGAACTGCGGTTCCGTTCCGTAAGGAAAACGCTGGGGGCACACGCTACGCCGGGCCCTTCGGTGAGTTCATCACGGCTGCGTGAAAGCTAAGTGAAAATCCCGGCTCAGGCCGGGGTAAAGAATCCGTAAGGGAAATTCAAGCGCAGGAGAAACTGGGAATGGGGCGGTGATTGATTCTGCGTGACTTGCCACTCAGGTACTAGCCGTTGTATTGACACGGGCGGCGCGCCAGCGCATGATGCGCTCGAATTGAAGATGAAGTGGATGTAACCCACGCGCCAAAAACGATCCAGTAACAAAAGGGAATAACGGCTCTCGCCAGGGAGGTGAGTATGTTTGTGCTCGACGCAGTGTTCGCACACACCCTGATCGTTGTCGGGCTCATCGCGGTGCTGGCTTTTGTTTTGCTCTCGCTGCATCGCATCGGGCCGACCGAAGTGGGGCTCGTCACCAAGCGCTTCGGCGTGAAAAAACTCTCGAAGGACAGCCCTGTGGCGTTTGAGGGCGAGGCCGGCTACCAGGCTGACCTGCTGATGGCAGGCCTGCGCTGGAGGACGTGGCTGATGTACTCCGTCGAGAAATACCCGTGGGTGCAGGTGCCTGCCGGCGAGATCGGTGTCGTGATTGCGCAGGTGGGCGCGCCGCTGCCGATCGGAGCGAAGTCCGCGGTGTACAAGAAGGAGTTCGCGAACTTCGGGAACCTGCGCACGTTTGTGCAGAACGGCGGCCAGAAAGGCGTGCAACGGCCCGTGCTGGTGCCCGGTTCACTCGTGCCGATGCACCCGGTGGGCTTCCTGGTGGTGACGCGCACGCGGGTGTATGGGCTGCCCGTGTCGCCGGAACTGCGGCAGAAGATGGGCCGCGGGGCGGAGCTGACGCCGGCGTCGCTCGGATTGAAGCCGGAGCATCTCGAACTGGTGCGAATCGAGCCGCAGCCGCGCGGGCGTGAAAGCGCGGTGGTGGATATGGTGGGGATCGTGACGACGTATGACGGCGATCCTCTGCCGGCGGGCGACATCGCGACGCGCCTCGGAGGCTACACCGACATCGAAGCGCTCGAGAAGAGCGACGCCACCGATGCGCACATCATCGAGGCGCTGCTCGGCAGCAAAAACAAAGTGCACAACAACTACCAGGACTTCCAGGCGTTTCTCGATTCGGGCGGGCACATCGGGTTGCAGCACGACCCGCTGCTCTACGGGGCGTATGCGCTGAATCCGTTTCTAGTGGGAGTCGAGTTGGTGCCGATGCTGATCGTGAAGCAAGGCGAAGTGGCCGTGATCAAGTCGTATGTAGGCCTCGCGACGCAGGACACATCAGGCGCGGAGTTCAAGTACGGCTCGCTGGTGCGGCCTGGGCATCGCGGCGTGTGGCAGGAGCCGCTGCGGACCGGGAAGTACCCGCTTAACCCGCGCTGCTATGAAGCGGAAATCGTGCCCACGGCAATTCTGAATTTGAACTGGGCCGATGCCGTTTCGGAAGCGCATCACCTGGACGCCCAGCTGCAACAGATCGTGGCGAAAAGCAAGGAGGGCTTCGTTTTCAAGATCGACCTGCAGGTGCAGATCCACGTGCCGGATACGAAGGCGCCCCGCGTGATCTCGATGGTTGGAACGATGCGGAACCTGGTGAACGAAGTGCTGCAGGCGGCCGTGGGGAATCATTTCCGCGACAGCATGCAGAGCATGCCGGCCATCCGCTTTATCGAGACGCGGCGGCAAGTGCAGGAGGAGGCGTTCTCGCATATCCGGGTGCAACTGGATCAGTACCAGGTGGAAACGAAGGGTGTGTACATCCAGGACGTAATTCTGCCCGAGGACCTGGTGACGGTGCTGACCCATCGCGAAATCGCGAACCAGGAAATCGAGACGTTCAAGAAGCAGAAGAGCGCACAGGATGAACGCATCGAGATGGAGCAAGCCAAGGGCACGGCCGACATGCAGGCGGACTTGGCGCGCTCGAAGGTAGGCGTGAACATCAAGAGGAACAACGCCGACGCACGCACGGCGGAGGCGGCCGGCGAAGCGGAGTACATCCGGCAGACCGGCACGGCGCGCGGAGCGGAGGTGGAAGCGATCGGGTTGGCGCGCGCACGCGGCTACCGGGCGCAGGTGGAGGCGCTCGGGTCGAACGCGACGGCCATCGTGAACGTCGTGACGGCGCTGGCTGAGGGCAAGGCGAAGTTTGTGCCGGATGTGCTGGTGTCTGGCGGCAACGGAGGCGGCGCTTTCGAAGGGCTGGCGGCGACGGCGATGCGGTTCTTTGGCAATGGTGGCGGCACGGTGCCGAAGCCAACGAGCGGCGGAGCCGGCGGCGGGTCGTCCGCTGGCACGGGCTCTGGCGCGGAGGCAGCGCCGACGGGGAGCGCGGCGGACCTGGCGCCGAACGTGATGGTCGATCCCGGGCCGCCGTCGCGAGCCGGGAACAGCCCGAAGGCCTAAGCCGTAAGGGAAGGCTGAACGAACAGGGGCAGGATTTTTCCTGCCCCTCTTTTTTTTTGCGGTTGGCGGAACGGTTTGGTGTTTATTGCACATTCACAATGGATGCAGGAAGATTGCGCGACCCACTAGACCTATCTCGCCGCAAAAGGAGAGTCCCATGGCCAGTGATCCGCAAATCCTGAAGAGCGTTCCGCTGTTTTCACTGCTTGACGACGACGAGACGGCTGTGCTGGCGGGGCAGGTAGAGCTAAAGCGATACTGTCCTCGTGAGCGGATTTATAAGATTGGGGACACCACAGGAACGGCGTACGTGATGGTAAGCGGAAGAGTGCGCGTGACGACGGTCGACGAGGATCACCAGGAAGTGGTGGTGGACGAAGTATCGAGCGGAGATTTCTTCGGGTTTGCATCGATGATCGACAAAACGCCGCACCAGACGAGTGCGGCGGCAGTGGAGGAGTGCACGTGCCTGGAAGTGTCGCGCGACGATATCGAGGCGCTGCTGCTGCGAAAGCCGCACGCAGGCATGGACCTACTGACGACGCTGGGGCGGCAGTTTCATCAAGCGCAGGGACTGGTAAGGGGGCGTGCGAGCCGCAACCCGAACGAGGTAATCGAGGAGAGAGCCACGCTGCCGGAGAGAATCGCGGACGTGGTGGCGGGATTCGGAGGATCGTGGACGTTCATAATGATCTTTTCCCTCGCTATCGTGGTGTATTCACTGATCAATATTTTTCTGGCGCAGAAGGCGTGGGACCCGTATCCGTTTATCCTGCTGAATCTCTTTCTGTCGATGCTGGCAGCGATTCAGGCGCCGGTGATCATGATGAGCCAAAACCGGCAGGACAAGAAAGACCGGATGCGTGGCGAATTGGATTTTGACGTGAATCGGCGCGCGGAAGCGGAGATCAAGGGGCTCGCGGCGAAGCTGAATTCGCTCGATGACAAGATAGACGATTTGGGAGACCTGTTGAGGCAGAAGAGAGCGTAGAGCTGCCATATTTCTTCTTTTTGATTGCCAATGGGCTCGTTAAAATGGATCAACCGCTGACATGAGCCCAGACCGCGCACAAGGTGGGGTTGCAATCTATCCCGGATCGTTCGATCCGGTGACGAACGGCCATTTGGACCTGATTACGCGCGGAGCGAAGATTTTTGACAGGCTGGTGGTGGCAGTGGCGCAGAACATCGACAAGGCTCCGCTGTTTTCCGTGAACGAACGCGTGGAGATGCTGGAAGCGGTGACCTTCGACATGCGCAATGTAGAAGTGGATGTATTCGAGGGTCTGCTGATGGACTACGCGCGCGCCAAGGGCGCGCAGGCCGTGCTGCGCGGGATTCGCGCCGTCTCCGACTACGAATACGAGCTGCAGATGGCGATGATGAACCGCAAGATCGAGCCG